>BNJU01000058.1_pt1 | contig 329951 bp, 453 predicted proteins | sample 8539281 | NCBI WGS metagenome assembly BNJU01 (sample SAMD00202456, study PRJDB9452) | human saliva metagenome | isolation source: human saliva | place: Japan
GATTTAAAGTAAATTTAAATACTAATTCTTCTAAAGATTTAATTTATTTTTTTCTAAGCAGTTAACTGGATGGTTGGCTGTTTTTCTTTTTATGACTGATTTATTCGTGGAAACCTTGTTATAATAGGAGATGAAAGTGATTAGAAAAATGATCGTCTTCTGTTTATAAGGTAAAGGTTGATATGCCCCTTGGGGACAGGAGTATCATATAGATAAAGGGGTGCAAGATCATGTTAAGAAATGATATTCAAAAAAATAACAGGTTTAACTCGAAAAGCACTAGAATACTATGAAGGAAAAGGTTTTATTCATCCTCGAAGACTAGAAAATGGGTATAGGGAATATTCGGAAAAGGATGTAGAGATTCTGAATAAGATTGCCTTGTTTAAAAAATTAGGGCTAACCATAACAGAAATAAAGGACTGTCTGAAGACAGATGGGGCTACTCCATCTAGTATTCTCAGAAGAAAAAGAGCAAGAACTAGAAAGTGATGAGAAACGGAAAGTAGTGTTCGATCTCTATATCAAAGGAGAAAACACGGATCTGATCAATGAAAAACTTGCGGTCATCGAAGCTGAGGACTCCATTTATAAGAGACTCGAAAGAGCATTTCCAGGATACTTAGGTCAATGCTTATTTGCTGCCTATCAACCTTTTTTACAAGAGCCTTTGTCAAAAAGATGGAGAAGAGGCATTTGAGAAGTATATTCAATATTTAGATAGCCTTCCAACCTTTGGATTAAGCAGAGAAGAACAGGATTATATTGATGAACTCAGTTCTAGTTTTAATATGCAGACCCTAAAAGACGTTAATGAAGCCAAGATAGCTGCGGTAGAAAATTATGAAAAGTGGCATAATGAAAATAAGGAAACGATTTCTATCTATGATAGCTATTTGAACAGTGATGATTACAAAACAAGTCCAATGAAACACATTCAAGATCAACTGAAAACATTTTTTGGTCGACCATCACTACTATGAACTTGCTATTCCGCTGATTAGACAATTTAGTAAGAGTTACGATCATTATTATAAAAAACTAAGGGAGGCAAGTGACTTTTACTTAAAACAGAGAGGAGATGCTCCACAATAAATTGGAGATCGATAAACTTCATAAAATTTAACGACTAAAATATAGAGTAAGGGATGACTTTTCCCTGCTCTATTTCCCGAAATCCTTTAGTTGTACTTTCCTCTACATAGGTGTATAATGTGTCCTTAGATAAACAAATGAGGAGTTTACTATGGAATTAAAAGATTTCACAGAAAAAGAACAAGAACAAATCAATCGAGGTTTGAGTACAGCTGAGATTTCTGATAAAGAAGCGGCGAAGAAGTTGCTCGCTCTTGTCCCGCAAGAATGGATCAAACGTATTCCTTTCTTTGTCAGGGGGCATGCGACGACCAAGACAGTTGAGCGTGTAGCCAAGCAATACCCTGAACTCTATGCCGTGGCGAAACGTCAAGGGGACCTTCCTGAAAAAGAAGGAGAAGAGCTCCGCAAGATTATGACAGCTATCTTTGAAGAAAAGATGAACAAACACAAGATTAAATAATCTTATATAATACTTTGTTATTTTTTTATCACACAAATGAACAAGTGATTGCAGTTGAAATGCAGTCACTTTTTTATTTACTAGCATAGAGACTTTTACACTAGTAAATAAAAATGAACAATATTTCATGATATAATACTAATGAAAGCAGTTCCAGAGGATGAAAGATTCCATTGAAGAAAAAAACAAGTAAAAGGTAGTCATTATGAAAAAAATTTGTTATATTTATTTTTTTCGATTTTTTTGTATTGTTGATAGGAATGTTCGCTATTATGTATAATGGATATATTAAAAGCTTATGAAGAAGCTCATCATAGATCAAGCTTTCCAGAACCGAAAGAAAATTTACTAGTACCAGTAAGTACAAGGGCATATGCAAAAAGCTAAATCTTGGTCAGAGAAATCTCCTTTATCGAAGCAACAAATTAAAAATTTATCTTACTAAGTATGGCATGTATTCAGAGTATATTTCCCAGTCCGCTGTCAATAAAGCTTAATATAGACTGGAAAGAGCAGGCTGTTTTAAGAGCAAAAATCATATCAAAAGTTTCATTATTCAAAAGAAAAGTTAGTTGAGCAACTTGTAAAATGTTGATCTATTTACTCCAGAAGAGGCTGATTATGCTATAGAAAAAGTTCATTTTCGATTGGAAAGAGGAAGCTGTGAAAAGAAGCGGAATCTTCTGCAAACGGTGGCAAAGATTTCGAAAAGAAACGGTTATTAGAAAATACTTGTTGAAAATAGAAAATTTACTCAAGAGGAAGTGGAGTACGCAATAGAACATGCCAAAAATAGATTGGTCTGATTAAACGATAATTTTAATTTTTGATTTTTGTAATATATTAAAGAGCTGGACAGTCTGCCAGCTCTTTTTGCTACTTATAAACTTTTCTCATTTCGTAAAAAAATAGTTGGAGCTAACCTAGTTTTTAAACTATAATAGAGGAGAAGGATTATCGATATGAAAAATTTATAGAACAAACATTTTTAATCAATGGAGAAGGAACCAGTTTATGAAATCATCTAAAAAAATCATGCTCCTTACTAGCTGTGCCCTGGCGCTATTTGCTTTAGCGGCTTGTGGTAGCAACCAAAAGCAATCTAAGGAAAAACAGGCAAGTTCCACTGTGCAGAAATCTAGTTCAGATAAGGAGCGCTACAAGGGTACCTACAGCAATCTCAACAGCAAGGCAAGTGTCGAAGAAGTACGGACTCTTTTGTCTGCTTATTTGGATCAGGAAAGTGTAGACAAGTTTCTAGGTCTAGTAACAGACTACGATAGCATTGTCGGCTCGGTTGGCTTGACGGGTGACTTCAGCACCTTCAAGAAACAGACTACAATGTTGAGAAGATCAGTGACTTGTGGACCAAGAAAAAGGGCGATTTCGTCGGGACCAACTGCCGGATCAATAGCTATACTCTTCTGAAGAATCGCATCGAGATTCCTAAGATGAAAGCGGATAGTGAACTTTTATTTGTGGACAATGATGCCATTGACAAAGGGAAGATCTTCGATGAGGCAGACAAGGAAGCCTTTAACATTCTGTATTCACGGGTTCCGACAGAGGCGACAACAGATGTCAAAGTCCATGCCAAGAAGATGGAAGAGTATTTTGCTCATTTCAAGTTCAATGAAAATGCGCGCATGCTTTCTGTTATCGTTCATGATAACCTGGATGGAAATACCCTTTTTGTCGGCCATGTCGGCGTTTTAGTTCCTGCAAAGGACGGCTATCTCTTTGTCGAAAAGCTGACCTTTGAAGAGCCCTATCAAGCCATCAAGTTTGCGACCAAGGAAGATGTATACAAATACTTGGAGACAAAATACCAGGACTACACAGGCGAAGGTCTAGCGAAGCCCTTTATCATGGACAACGAAAAATGGGTTGAGATGAAGTAGAGGATGAAAGACAGCGTGTTAGAATTTAGAAAGATAATGGAGTATGCTCCGATTCTATATGTGCTCATTTTCACTGTTCTCCTTTTCCTGAGAAGAAGGGCAATCGTGAGACGTAGTGGAGGTCCCTTCTTTGCTCCTTTCCATATTAGCTATGGAATCTTCTATATCCATGTCGCTCTGTGTTTCAGTCGTCGCAGGATCCCACTGAAAGAGATCAAGCAAATCACCTATGCAATTTTTCGTGGACGATCTGGTGGCGGGGCTCGCTATGCTTTTTATATCGAGCTTAGAAATGGAAAGACTATTCCCTTCTTTTTTGGAATAAGCAAGCGGAATGAAGAGCTAGTGGAGAAGCTCAAACGAAATGCAGGCAAGTATGGGGTTAAGGTAGATAGCACTGGAAATTAATTGAAAGAAAAAGGAATCACGAATGAATAGAAAGCAAGCCCTTTCCATGTATTTGATAGGGACCTTTGGTCAAGTATTAGGAGTCAGCCTTCTGGTGTGGTTTTTAAGAGCAGGAGGAGTCAAGGTTGATTTTACATCATCATTTGGGATCATCGCTGTTGTTTTAGGTGGCTTGTCATCAGCTTTGTGGGGCAGTCTTGCAAGCATTAGTTACCATCAATCTAGTTTCAAACAAGTTCTAAAAGATTTTTCAAGTCAAAGACAGTTTAGCTAATTATTGTTTAGTGCTCGTTTTCTTGCTGCTCGACTTTTTCCCCTTTATCTTTGGTGGTAAGATCACCACTCAATCGTTGGTCTTGCCAGTGGTGCTCTTTTTCAAGGCCCTTCTTTTTGGTGGGATTGAAGAAATTGGCTGGCGTTATTTCTTTCAACCAACTTTGGAGGAAAGAATACCTTATCTTTCAGCTACTTTGATCACCTTTTTAGCCTGGTTTAGCTGGCATTTGTTATACTTCTACATTGATGGTTCTTTAGGTGTCATTCAGTTGTTTCCGTTTCTAGTAGGTCTGCTAACTAACTGCTTTATCTTATCGGCCTTGTATCATAAACGGAAAATTTATGGATCTGTGTCATGACTCATGCCTGTATCAATTCCTTGTCTCAGATTCTAGTGAATGAAGAGGTATGGCTATCTATCGTCAGTAAAATTCTTATTATTAGTTTAGCAATCATGATTGCAAGAAAGAAGTATGTAACAGTTAAGGAGGAAAAATGAACAAATTTATTTCAAAACAATCAGTCGCTATCTGGTATGCATTGACTGCCCTCCTTGCTACATTTCTAGTCGGGCAAGTGATACTTTGGTTTTTCCCAGATAGGAGTAGTATGGGGGCCTCACTACTGTTTATCCTAATGAACTTGATTCCCATGATTGTGGCTGCTGTCTTTTCTCTGGTGTTGAGGGAAGTCAACTCCTTGGGTGAATTTTTCAAAAAGGTCTTTCTTCAAAAAGAAAGTTCCCTATCTTGGATCCTAGCTTTCTTCATCCCTGTCATCTATTATGGGATTTCCATCCTGCTCATGAATGTTCGCTTTACTGGGAACTCCCTCTTGGCCTTCTTCCTTTATTTCCCCTGGACCTTATTATATGGAGGCCTAGAAGAAGTCGGTTGGCGTTGGTTTTTACAAGATCATCTTTCCTTTAGTAAGCACTTTATACCTAAAATGATGGTTCTTTCCATTGTCTGGTTCCTCTGGCATATTCCTATCTATCAACTCCCTTGGATTACAGCAGGTTCGTCCAACTATCTCATCTTTTACCTGATGATTTTAGGGAATACTTTCCTATTTGGAGCGCTCAAGGAGTATTCGAAAGGAGCTGTTCCTTGTATCCTCGCTCATATGCTGATCGATAGTCTAGCTGTTCTCATGCTGGTTCAGAGCTCGCTTCCTCAGATTATCCTTCTAGTTATTTTCGAAATCCTAGTAGCCTCTTGGCTAGTGGCTATACGAAAATCAGAGAAATAGAATTGTACCTCTTTCGGTGGGAGTCTGTCATCTTTACCCTTTAGGACTTCAATGTAGAGCCCATAAAATGGTATAATCAGTTTAACGAAGAACTCAGAGATAGGATTATCGATCATTTAAGGAGAAAAGACCATGCAAAAAACCTTTCAGTTGTTGCGAAGAGGAGATATAGAGGGAGTCCGTCAGATATTGGATAAAAAGCCTGAAGAAGTCAATGCTGTTTCGGGTGACAAACCTAAAAGAGATCAGGGACAGTCGCTGCTTCAAGTCGCTATCAAATCGGGACATTTAGATATTGCAGACTTACTCATTGATAGAGGGGCAGATCTTAACTTTATCGAAGAGCCGACAGAGCTGAATCCGTTTTGTCAACCAGTCCTCCAAACAGCGGGTGGACGAGCTGTATTTGACTGCAGGCGCATGATCAAACGATGGAATGGCCAATATGAGATGTATTCGTCTAAGGAAAAAAAGCTGACAAGTCTTTCAAGGTTTTTTTGAGAAAATGTTGGAACTTGGGGCTGATATCTCTCAGAAGGACAGCCATGGTGGGACTTTGTTGCAAACTATTTTAATTGAAACCAAGGAAGTTCTGCCATCTTATTATTGGAAAACAAAAGAAACAAGCGATAATGTCCTCATAACGGATGAATTACGTCATGATTTAAATCGTATTTATGATCTATTAATTCGTTACGGTGTGACTGCGGACGAAATAGCGGTCTATCAGAAGATTCCTCTCAAAGAACTTTACCAAGACAGTCCGACCATGGAGTTCTTAAATCGGTTAGATCAGAGGCAGATCTTGATAAGCATTTGAACTACTAGTTTAAAAGAGCCTCAGGGCTCTTTTAACTTTGTCTGATAGAGCTAGAAGCAGTAGAAAATTTTAGACCGGATTTTCTTTAAAAAATGGATACAAATCCATGATGAAATAGAGTATACTAGTTTATGAAAGAACAAGATTTTTAAGTACCTAATTCAGGAGGGCAGTTTATGTCTCAAGAAACTTTCATCATGGCGATTGACCAGGGAACAACTAGTTCGCGGGCTATCATTTTTAACAAAAAAGGCGAGCAAGTTAGCTCTAGTCAAAAGGAATTCACTCAGATTTTTCCTCAGGCTGGCTGGGTGGAGCACAATGCCAATGAAATTTGGAACTCGGTGCAGTCGGTGATCGCTGAGGTCTTTATTGAAAGTGGCATCAAGCCCAATCAAATCGAAGCAATTGGCATTACCAATCAACGGGAAACGACAGTTGTTTGGGATAAGAACACGGGGCTTCCTATTTACAATGCCATTGTCTGGCAATCAAGGCAAACTGCTCCACTGGCTGAGGAACTTAAAAACCAAGGCTATGTAGAAACCTTCCACCAAAAGACAGGTCTAGTCATTGATGCCTACTTTTCAGCGACTAAAGTTCGTTGGATTTTGGACCATGTAGAAGGAGCACAAGGCGAGCGGAAAAAGGAGAATTGCTCTTTGGGACCATTGATACTTGGCTGGTCTGGAAGCTGACGGATGGAGCTGCCCACGTGACAGACTATTCCAATGCAGCCCGTACCATGCTTTACAATATCAAGGAACTGAAATGGGACGATGAAATCTTAGACATTCTCAACATTCCTAAAGCCATGCTTCCTGAGGTGTGTTCAAACTCTGAAATCTATGGCAAGACAGCTCCTTTCCATTTCTACGGTGGACAAGTACCGATTGCAGGGATGGCAGGAGACCAGCAGGCTGCTCTCTTTGGTCAATTGGCCTTTGAACCTGGGATGGTCAAAAATACCTATGGTACTGGATCCTTCATCATCATGAATACGGGTGAGGAGATGCAGTTATCAGAGAATAACTTGCTGACGACGATTGGTTATGGGATCAATGGCAAGGTCTACTATGCCCTTGAAGGATCTATCTTTATCGCTGGAAGTGCCATTCAATGGCTCCGCGATGGCTTGCGTATGATTGACAGTTCTCCTGAATCTGAGATCTATGCTCTGAAGTCTCAGAACCAGGATGAAATCTATGTGGTTCCCTGCTTTTACCGGTCTTGGAGCACCATACTGGAATCAAGAGGCGCGTGGTTCTGTCTTTGGGCTTACCCGAGGAACGACCAAGGAAGACTTCATCAAAGCAACCCTTCAATCCATTGCCTATCAAGTACGAGATATCATAGACACCATGCAGGTAGATGCAAAAACTCCTATCCCTGTCTTAAAAGTAGATGGAGGAGCAGCGAAAAATGATTATTTAATGCAGTTTCAGGCAGATATTCTTGGAATCGCGATTGCCCGCGCGAAAAACTTGGAAACAACGGCTTTAGGGGCAGCTTTCCTAGCAGGTCTGACAGTAGGCTATTGGAAGGACTTAGATGAATTAAAATCTCTTCATGGAGCAGCCCAAATCTTTGAACCCAAGATGGATGAATTTCGTAAGGAAGAGCTGTACAAGGGGTGGAAGAAAGCAGTCAAAGCCACTCAAGTATTTGCGGAGTCTGATGACTAAAGAGATCAATCAAACGAATAGTTTAAGAGAGTGGGACAGAAATCGGTAATTCGTTAGAATTCGATTTCGTCGTCCCACCTCCGCACAGTTGAGTAGGGCTGTAAAAGCTGATGAAATCAGCGTAGTAGAGCCCACTCAACCACTGCGTCTTGCTCGACAATCAAAAAATAATTGAGAGGCTAGGACTTTTGTCCCAGCCTCATGTAGCTTATACAGAATAGAACAGTGAACCGTTTTGGCTAAAAGCTTTACTCTATTTCACGCTTTCGTTCATTTATCACTAAATAAAAAAATATCATATAAATAAACTATTTTTTTCAAAAATATAGGCTAGAGTTTGAAATGTTTTTTTCACAAAAGAGTATACTGTTAGCATAGTTTTGTCGGATATTTATAAAAGACCCCATCAAAACTAGTTGTCAACCCTTGCTGTTCTATATGAACGTTTGCTGGTATCGTTGATACCAAGGAGGAATCATATGTCTAAAGTAGCTATTGTCACAGGTGCTGGTCAAGGAATCGGTTTTGCAATCGCAAAACGTTTGGTGCAAGATGGCTTCAAGGTCGGAGTATTGGACTACAATGCTGAAACAGCTGAAAAAGCAGTCGCTGAGTTATCGGCAGATAATGCTTTTGCAGTCGTAGCTGATGTGTCTAAAAAAGAAGAAGTGGCTGCAGCTTTCCAAAAGGTTGTTGACCATTTTGGAGATTTGAATGTTGTCGTAAACAATGCAGGTGTTGCGCCAACTACACCACTTGATACAATTACAGAAGAACAATTTACACGTACATTTGCTATTAACGTTGGTGGCGTGATTTGGGGTGCTCAAGCTGCACAAGCTCAATTCAAAGCGCTTGGCCATGGCGGAAAAATCATCAATGCAACTTCACAAGCAGGGGTTGTAGGTAACCCTAACTTGACTGTTTATGGTGGTACTAAATTTGCAGTTCGTGGTATCACACAGACTTTGGCGCGTGACTTAGCGGATTCAGGCATCACTGTCAATGCTTATGCACCAGGTATCGTGAAGACTCCAATGATGTTTGACATTGCTCATGAAGTTGGTAAGAACGCAGGTAAAGATGACGAATGGGGTATGCAAACATTCGCTAAAGATATCACTTTGAAACGTCTTTCAGAACCAGAAGATGTAGCAGCAGCGGTTAGCTTCCTTGCTGGACCTGATTCAAACTACATCACAGGCCAAACCATTATCGTGGATGGTGGAATGCAGTTCCATTAAGATGAAAAAAGAGGTTGGGATCAACATCCTAACCTCTTATTTTGTGCATTCACAATAAAAGAAACAGAGATCAAAAAAACCACTCCCGAAAGGGAAGTGGTTCTGTGTTGGTTCTTATTTGAGACCGTATTTTTTGTTGAAACGATCCACACGTCCATCTGCTTGAGTGAACTTTTGACGTCCAGTGTAGAATGGGTGTGAGTCTGATGAAATTTCAACACGGATCAATGGGTAAGTTTCACCTTCGAATTCAACTGTTTCGCTAGAGTACTTAGTTGAACCGCTGAGGAACTTGTAACCAGTAGTAGTGTCCATGAAGACAACAGGGCGATATTCTGGATGGATATCTTTTTTTCATTTTTGCAATATTTCCTTTCTGCCATGGTCTCTTTCCGAGCCATAGATTGTTACTTAGCTAGTGTACCAAATTTCCAGGATCTTGACAAGTATTTTCACTAATTTTATTTAAATTAATGATCAAAAAAATCACCCTGTCTAAGCCAAGGTGATGATAATTTTATTATTGTTCAGATTGATTTGGATCTTTTGGTGCTTCAACTGGTTTATCAGCTTGTCCCTCAGTGTGTTCGTGTGATTCTTTTTTGATTTCATTTACAGCAGTTTTTACAGTAGAAGTTGTCACGCGTCCAACAGATTGGGCAAATCCTTTACCAGATTCAGCAAGTTCTTCGAATGTTCCTTTAGTGATTTTACCACCTGACATCGCCAAGAGACCAGTTACAACAATAGCGATAGATGCGATCAAAGCAAGGATCAAACCAAAGCCGATTGAAACCCCATAGCCATTGAAATTAACAGCGTACTTATTCACACCGAATACATCGATCAATGTTACAACAGTTGAGAGAGACCCTGATACGATAACACCAATTGCAAAACCTTTTGGTAGTGAAGTTTTTACATCGTTCAAGCAAGCAAGGACAATCGCAACGACTGCGAAGATAATAACAAACCATCCATCTCCGCGAAGGCCATTCCAACTGTATGAACCAAAGTTTCCAGCATTAAGGCTTGCCCATGGCAAGAAAGAGCTAAGAATCGCCACCGCAGCAGAGATAATGATAAACAAACGATTTTTTTCCATAATAAGTCTCCTTAAAAAAATTTTATTAGCTTTATTTTACCATAAGAAGGAGCAATTGAAAACCCCATGACCAAGATATAAAGGCTGAGAAATCGTTCTCAGCCTTCGTTCGTGCGTGCCACTTCTTGTAGCTCTTGGTAAATTTGGTCGTTTTCTTCGAGGGAGTAGGAGTTAGCTCCACTAGCTAGTGGATGGCCACCACCATTATGACGTTTGGCAATTTCGTTGATCACTTTTCGTTTGCTACGCATCCGGACACGGAAGTGACCGTCGGCCTGCTCGACAAAGATAGCCCAAACAGAAACGGTATCAATGCGTCCAGGAGCCCCAACAATTGCTGCAGTCTCGGAATCACGTAGATCGAATTTTTTTAAGAGCTCTTGTGTCAATGTAACACGCGCAGCGCCATGTTCATCGATCTCAAGATGGTCATAAACATAGCCTTGAAGCTTAGCTGTCTTAAGGTTGATCGTATCCATCTGCCGAGCAAGGGCTGTAAAATCAAAGGGAATGCTTCGAAGAGTTGCAGCGATCTCAAAGGTTCGAGTCGAAGTAGCAGGATAAAGGAAGCGACCCGTATCGCCGACAATCCCAGCATAGAGAAGACGCGCAGCACTTACAGGAAGTTCAAGATCCAATTCCTTAGCAAAAAGTGCAATCAACTCACTGGTAGAGCTAGACTCAGTATCGACCCAGAGCAGATCCCCATAAGCATCGTCATTTGGGTGGTGGTCGATCTTGATCAGGAAATCACCATTCGTATAGCGCTTGTCATCGATGCGGGGAGTATTAGCCGTATCACAGACAATCACCAAAGCTCCATTATAATCCTCATCGCTGACAGTATCCATCTCAGCAAGCCAAGTCAAGGTCGGCTCATCATAGCCAGTTGCCAAGACCCGCTTTTGAGGGAAGTGCGCACGTAGGAGATCCCGCAAGCCCACCTGGCTACCAATCGCATCCGGATCCGGATTCTGATGCCGGTGGATAATAATCGTGTCATAAGCTTGAATTTTTTCAAGAATTTCATTCATTACGTTCATACATTACCTCATTTTCTCTGTCAATTTTAACATAAGAAAGGCCCATCCAGCAAGCATTTATCACTAATTAGGAGCTATGGAAGCGGTTTTACATTAGTTCAATATTTTGGTAGAATGGATGAATAGATTTAGTATGGGAGGGACTAGGATGATTGAAATTAAAAGTAATGCTGAGACGGCACAAGAGTTAGCGGCTTCTTTAAAAAGTAGTGGGGATGCACTTTCGGGAGTTGCATTGGCTTCGAAAGATGAACAAACCAAACTATCTGGTAATGATGCGGCCCATCAAGCCATTGATACTGCTAAAACCAAAGCAGAAGAAATTGCAGCGGCGATTGAATCAATCGGGACCAACCTGCAAAGCGTTTCAACTGGATTTACAGCAGTGGATGAAGCTACTGCTGCGAGCATGCAATAGGTTGAAAGAGTAGGAAGATGAATTACGATCAACAACTATCGGAATTAAGAAGACAAGAAGACTATCTTTATCAAAAAGAAAGAGAAATTGTAAAAGAAAAAAGAAATCTGGAAAATGAAATGAACCGCTTTGAGGGCTATAGCTCTGAAGCACACCGTTATTTATGGGATGCATTTGAATCCTATCCTTCCTCTAGAAATTTTTTTGACCAACTTCAAGAGGGGGTTCTTCATGAATCGCGAAAAATTTCAAATAGTTATTTAGAAGAGCTGGATGAATTAGCTATTCAAAAAAGAAAAGTCGAAGATGATTTAAATGATATCTATCATGAACGGAAAAAATTAATGATTGAAAAGGAGTGTGACGATGGGAATTGAAGTTTATCGCGGTAGTTTGGATAGCCAAGCTAGTAGCACAGGTACTATGATTGAGCAACAATTGAAAGCTTATGAATCACTAGAAACATCATTAACTCAAATAGAAAATTCTGCCTCGCGCTTGTCTGGCCAAGCTTACGACTCTTTTAGAAGCTTTGTGACAAGTGTTGTCCAGCCATTGAAGGAGGCCGGAGTAGCTTTAGCAGAAGCTACACAAGAAAGTGTGAAGAAGCTTCCAGCATCCTATCGCTCGGAGGTGGCTGACGAGGACTTACAGGAAGAAAAGTTGGTTTCTGATATTGAACAGTGTGATCGGATGATTGCTATCTTTCATGCAGAGATCAATGAAATTGCTGCTAGTAAATCGACTAGTGCTGGAGATTTTCAACGGTTGCAGAGATTACAAAGGATTCAAGGATTAAATGTATTAAATGGTATTTTTCAGGCTGCTAGAAACAAACTACAAGAAAAATTAAATAAACTCAGAGCATTTAATGCGACATCGCCAAGTATCTTCTGGGAAATTGATGTCTTAGCCCAAGCTATTCAAATAGCTGTCAATCAAATTAACGTAGCGTGGGATCCAAATACTGGAATGTATTCTATTCCAAAGGATTTATCCTGGTCAGATCTCGTAAATGAAACGATTAAGAATAAAGAGTTTGAAAATGAATATTTGCCAAAGAAACCAAAGGATGTAACAGCGTTTGAATATAACCAATTTCTTACGGGATTACGTGAACAATCAATGAACCTTAAAAAAATAGATGGCTGGGATAAGGACGCTATCAAAGGTTATGTCAAAGGCGTTTCAAAAAGAACAGCTGATATCAAGACAGGCAGTGAGTTAAATGCAAGGAGAGATGCTTTGTATGCGGAAACCAAGGAGATTGGATCCGATATCTATACAGAGATGTACGCTAGTAGTAAACTCGATTCAGAAGCGAAAGTAAAACTTGTTCTTAAGCAATTAGGTGCAGAAACGGATGGTAATCAGTTTATGCATTTGACAAGCAAAACGCATAAGATTTCAGAGAACCTACCACCACACGGTGATTTCAACATGTATTTCAGACGTGATGTTGTAAAAGCATTCGGTGATAAACATCTTAATTACAAAGAAGATTTACTTAGGCAGCAAGTCCATTTCTTCCGCTACTATCTGGATCGTCAAGCGATTTACTATATTCGGAGTCACTACGAAGGCGCGAATGATTACGAAAAACTGTTAGCATATGGTAAAGAAAATAATATTGAATTTGATTACACAACTGGCTCTAACTACCATAATCGCTTTAATCCAAAAGATGGCTTTAAACGTCCCTATAATATGAAGGTTCAAGTCCCTCAGGGCAATTCAGCTAAAGGAAAAGATTTAAACAATGCACGGATGGTGGAATTTATTGTGAATTTGGATACCGGCGAGTTTGACAGTCAATGGGATGCCTATGATAAACACAAGCTAGCAAATGGTCGCTATAACTCAGATCTAAGCGCATATTCTGATGATGAATTTAGGGAAATTGCCAATACGGAATCCTTCAACTATGGTCCTTCAAAAGGTCAAAATTCAGATGTTACTAAGTTTTACGAAGGTAAACATGGAATGCTTGATGTAGGTGGTACCCCTGAGCCAGCTACTCGAGCTAGAGCTAAAGAGTTATTCCGTTATGAAGATGATTTTGATAAAAAGGATGAAAAGACTGGACATAAAGGTCAATTTGTGGATATTGTAAGGAAAGGGAACCAAGATTATGAAACATGGCAACGAAATACAAAAGGAATGTCAGAAGAAGAAAAAGTGGAAGAGTATAATAAATTTAAGAATACCGTTGGTAATAATAATAGGGGTTATGATGCTTATTCTTCTATGTCTAAGTAGTTGTAGTAACAATCAATATGCATTGAATATTTTAAATAGACAACGATTTGTTATGATTAAAATGGGAGATTCTACCGATGAGCATTTTGAGGTTGGGGTGGACCTTGAGAAAAAAGAATATTACTATAATGATGAAACGGCAGTGAAAGACGATACAGTTTATGGTGGTTATAAAGCGGACTGGGATCGTAAACAGTATTACAAATCTGCAGTAAATGAAGAACTATCATCAGTTCTATTAAGTAAGAAAATTTCTACTGATGAAATTAAGAAATCCAACTATCAAATTACTAGCTCACCGAAAAGATTTTTTTGGACGATAAATTGATGAAAGAAGAATATCCCCCTGAATTTGAAGCGATTTATTTGAAGAAAAATCGTCAATTCCAAAGGTCCGCATTACCTATAACAAAGAATTCTTGCCAACTAAAATCGAGTGGTACTATAAAGGTAAAGAAGGCTTAAAATGGTACACTTGGCGTACCTACTCTTACCCATTTAAAAAAATAAGGCTGATTTTGATAAGAAATTGGATGAAGAAATCAAAGATATTAAAGAAATTCAAATGGAAAATGAGGGCGATTAACCTCTTATTGAAATAAAGCTGAGCTTATATAAGGCCCAGCTTTTATTGTTAGGAATACTCTTTCTTTTAAATGGATATTTAGGTAGAATGGATGAATATGATGAAAGAAATTAAAAATAGACCATTCAGTTCGAAAGTCTTTCTAGTTGCTTTGTCTCTAGTAGTTGTTGCTAGTATTTTCATAGCCGTCCAGATTGGTAAGATTGGTAAGGATTCAAAATCCATATTAGAACAACAGCGGTTTATTGTTGTGGATGATTCGGGCGATGAAAATTTATATCGATCTTATTTTGAGAATGGCTATGACTTGAGGAGCAATAATTCTTATAGTAAAACTCAAGTAGTAGTAAAAAATGGGGAAAAAAATATGGCAGTTATTCGGACGAAAAACCATCCGATAGGTATCATAGAGACTTATACCGAAATATTACTTCCGCAATTTTGAACTTAAAAGTTTCAAGAGAAGAGATCGAAAAATCAAACTTTGTTATTGAGCGAGATCCGAAATCGTTGATTACTAAATCTCTAGTGAAGGAAGGGAAGACACCTGATTTTGAAGCCAAAGTTTTAAATGAAAAGAATCAATTTTCCAAAGTTCGGATCACCTATAATCAAGATTATTTACCGATCAAACTTGAATGGTATTTTTAAAAGGGAAAGATGGGTTGAAGTGGTACACCTGGAGCCGTTTTTCATATCCATATAAGACTGAATCTGAATTTAATAAAAAACTAGATGAAGAAATCCAGCGTATTAAAGATATTAAAGAGGAGTACGAGTTGGAGAAGAAAAACGGATAATAATTGAACGATTAAAGCAATTCAAGAAGAAAACGAGGGCGATTAGGTTGAATCAGTCCAATTTCTTGAAACGTGTCCCTTCTTTCAGCTTATCGGGAAAGGTTTCGTGCAAAAATGCTTGAAAAAGTGGTATAATACGGGAAACAGCTTTTTGGGAGGAAATTATGACTGTAGCGAAGATTGTTTTTGCTAGTATGACTGGAAATACTGAAGAAATTGCTGATATCGTAGCGGACAAATTCCGTGATCTTGGTGTCGAAGTAGATGTGGATGAGTGTACAACTGTGGATGCGGAGGACTTCCTTGATGCGGATATCGCAGTGGTAGCGACCTATACATACGGCGATGGAGAGCTTCCAGATGAGATCCAAGATTTCTACGAAGATTTGGCTGGCCTTGATCTCAAAGGCAAACTTTACGGTGTGGTAGGATCAGGTGATACCTTCTACGATGAATTCTGTAAAGCAGTTGATGATTTCGACCGTTGCTTCGCTGCGACTGGTGCTGAAAAAGGTTCTGAGTGTGTCAAAGTTGATTTGTCTGCAGAAGACGAAGACATTGAAAAATTAGAAGCCTTTGCAGAAGAACTCGTAGCAAAAGCAAATTAATGACAAAGAGGCTGGATCGATGGATTACAGCCTCGATTTATATCCAAAATAAAGAGGAGACACATGGATTTAGATCAGATTCGTAAGGACATTGACCAGATCGATCAAGAGCTTGTAGCCTTGCTGGAAAGACGGATGGTCTGTGTCGGTCAGATTGTAGAATATAAGGAGCAGCAGGGCTTACCTGTGCTCGATCAGGGAAGGGAGAGAGAAGTGCTTGAGAAAGTCAGCTCTCTCGTGACGGATGAGCAGTATCGGGCGACCATTCAAGCTCAGTTTCAAGATATGATGAAGCGCTCGAGAGACTTCCAAGAGGAGGTGAGGGGGCGTGACTAGTCTATCGATCAAGCAAAAAGCACAACAGTATGTGGTCTAACAGGGATGGCTCTTTTCATTGGTCTCTTGGTCGGTGCCATTGACATGATTTTTGGTCAAGGATTGCTCCTGATCGGGGATTTCCGAAGCCAGCATTGGCCTTTGATTCTTTTTCTAGCCATAGCGGGTCTTGTCATCGTTTATCTTTATAAACGTTTTGGTGGCAAGGCTTCAAAAGGGATGGGCCTGATCTTTGATGTCGGACACGCGCGTGAGGAGAAAATCCCCTTGGTCTTGGTACCTTTGATCATGCTGACGACCTGGATGAGCCATCTCTTTGGTGGTTCGGTCGGTCGTGAAGGTGTAGCAGTCCAGATCGGAGCGACTCTTTCGCATCGTTTTGCCCGTCATATCAAGATCCCCGATGCTTCGCGTATTTTTCTCATGACCGGGATGGCAGCTGGTTTTGCGGGGCTCTTTCAGACGCCACTCGCAGCAACCTTCTTTGCCCTTGAAGTCCTGACAGTTGGGGAGTTGCAGTTGATGGCTCTCTATCCTGCGCTCATCGCCTCAATCGTGGCTAGCTTTACCTCGCATGCCCTTGGTTTAGAGAAATTTGCCGTGCCACTAAGAGAAACGCTGAGCTGGACACCAGAGACCTTGATCAAAGTTGCTCTTCTTGGGTTGGCTTTTGGCCTTGCTGGGAAACTCTTTGCAGTTAGCCTTTCCTGGTTGAAGAAAACGGTCGCTCAAGTCTTGCCCAATCCTTATATCCGGATTGCGCTTCTAGGGTGCTGGACTCAGCTTGGTCCTCTTGACCCTCCAGCTGACCAAGGTCGGAGCTTACAGTGGACTTGGAACCAATCTGATTGATGTGGCTTTTCATCAGGGTAGCGCGCAGAGTTATGACTGGATCTTGAAGCTCCTCTTTACCGTGGTGACGATTTCAGCTGGATACCAAGGGGGAGAAGTGACACCGCTCTTTGCGATCGGAGCTACGCTTGGAGTCTTTCTTGCTCCGATGTTAGGTCTACCAGTCTTAGTCGTAGCTGCTATCGGATATGCTTGTGTCTTTGGCAGTGCGACGACGACCTTGCTCGCACCGATCTTGATAGGAGGAGAAGTCTTTGGCTATGCCAATCTTCCTTTCTTTGTCATTGCTTGTGCCATCGCCTATTGCCTACCAAAAGAGTGGAGCATTTATTCCGGACAAAAAGTTGCGAAAAAGTAGAGAAAAGAGCTTTACAAACCTAAAAATATCTGATATGATAGTTTCTGTGCGTAATGGAAGCACAAAAATACAGTTTATCCGCTGAGGGAGGTCCCTCAAGATTGACGAAGATAGGAGAATAAAATGAATCCATTAATCCAAAGCTTGACTGAAGGTCAACTTCGTACTGATATCCCTGCATTCCGTCCTGGTGACACTGTTCGTGTACACGCGAAAGTTGTCGAAGGATCTCGTGAACGTATCCAGATCTTTGAAGGCGTTGTTATCGCTCGTAAAGGTCAAGGACACACTGAAATGTACACTGTTCGTAAAATCTCTAACGGTGTCGGTGTTGAACGTACATTCCCAGTACACACTCCACGTGTAGAAAAGATTGAAGTTGTACGTTACGGTAAAGTACGTCGTGCGAAATTGTACTACCTTCGTGCATTGCAAGGTAAAGCAGCTCGTATTAAAGAAATCCGTCGTTAAGACGAACAAGGAGGCGGGAGTGATCTCGCTTCTTTTTATCGGTCCCCTTAGTTCAATGGATATAACAACTCCCTCCTAAGGAGTAGTTGCTGGTTCGATTCCGGCAGGGGACATGAAGAAAAAAAGGGACTCGTGCATGCGAGTTCCTTTTTGTGTAAGAAAAGAAGTTAAAAAAATAGATGGAATATCTCCATATAATGAATTGATTTTTTTGAGGAAGGAAGGAGTAAAAATGTAGTTAATATAATGACTATTAGGAGTTTTATTATGAATGGTTTAGTTTTGGGTTTGGATATTGGTATTGCTTCGGTTGGAGTAGGTATTCTAAAAAAAGATACCGGTGAAATTATTCACACTAATTCTCGTTTGTTTTTCGGCTGCAACGGCTGACAGTAATATTGAAAGAAGAGGACATAGGGGAGGTAAAAGATTAACTCGACGGAAAAAAACATCGTAGTGTTCGACTTCATGATTTATTTCAAGTCTATGGTTTGTTAACTGATTTTTTTCTAAAGGTATCCATTAATCTAAATCCTTATCAACTTCGTGTACAAGGGTTGGATAATAAATTAACTAATGAAGAGTTGTTTATTGCTTTAAAGAATATTGTTAAAAGACGAGGCATTAGCTATTTGGATGATGCTTCTGAGGATGGCGGTACAGTATCGTCTGATTACGGTAAGGCAGTTGAAGAAAATAGAAAATTACTTGCTGAACAAACTCCTGGTCAAATTCAACTAGATCGTTTCGAAAAATATGGTCAGGTTAGAGGAGATTTCACTGTTGTCGAAAATGGTGAAAAACGCAGATTAATCAATGTTTTTACAACATCTGCTTATAGCAAAGAAGCTGAAAGAATTCTTAGAAAACAGCAAGAATTCAATAAAAAGATTACAGATGAGTTTATAGAGGATTATCTAACAATCCTTACGGGAAAGAGAAAATACTACCATGGACCAGGTAATGAAAAGTCACGCACCGATTATGGAAGGTATACTACTAAGAAAGATCCTGAAGGTAAGTACATAACCTTAGATAATATTTTTGGTATTTTAATTGGTAAATGTACATTTTTATCCGGATGAATATAGAGCTTCAAAAAGCTTCCTATACTGCTCAAGAGTTCAACTTACTAAATGATTTAAATAATTTAACTGTTCCAACAGAAACCAAGAAACTGAGTGAGGAACAAAAGAAGACAATTGTCGAGTATGCGAAAACAGCTAAAACATTAGGAGCTTCAACACTATTGAAGTACATTGCTAAATTGATTGGTGCTACAGTTGATCAAATACATGGATACCGTATTGATCCCAATAAAAAACCTGAGATGCACACTTTTGAAGTTTATCGAAAAATGCAATCATTAGAAACAATCAGAGTGGAAGAGTTACCAAGAAATGTTATAGATGAGCTTGCTCATATTCTAACTTTAAATACAGAGCGAGAAGGTATAGAAGAAGCAATTAACGCGAAGTTAAAAAGATACATTTAGTCAGGATCAAATACTTGAATTGGTTCAATTTAGAAAAAAATAATAGCAGTCTTTTTAGTAAGGGATGGCATAATTTTTCTCTAAAACTCATGATGGAGTTGATCCCAGAATTGTATGAAACTTCGGAAGAGCAAATGACAATTCTTACTCGATTAGGAAAACAAAAATCTAAAGAGACATCAAAACGAACCAAGTATATTGATGAAAAAGAATTAACAGAAGAAATCTATAACCCAGTGGTAGCAAAATCTGTCAGACAAGCTATAAAGATTATCAATGAAGCAACTAAAAATTATGGTATCTTTGATAATATCGTTATTGAAATGGCACGTGAAAAGAATGAGGAAGATGCAAAGAAAGAGTATATCAAGCGTCAAAAAGCAAATCTAGACGAGAAAAACGCTGCCATGGGAAAAGCTGCTTTCCAATACAATGGGAAAAAAGAATTACCGGATAACGTTTTTCATGGATATAAAGAATTAGCAACTAAGATTCGTTTGTGGCATCAACAAGGAGAAAAGTGTCTGTACACTGGAAAGAACATACCAATTTCAGATTTGATTCAAAAATCAATACAAGTATGAAATTGATCATATTTTACCTTTGTCTTTATCTTTTGATGATAGCTTATCTAATAAAGTATTGGTTCTTGCTACAGCAAATCAAGAAAAGGGACAACGTACACCGTTTCAGGCTTTAGATAGTATGGATGATGCCTGGTCTTACCGTGAGTTCAAATCGTATGTAAAAGATTCTAAATTATTAGGTAATAAAAAGAAGGAATATCTTTTAACGGAAGAAGACATTAGTAAGATTGAGGTGAAACAGAAATTTATTGAACGAAATTTAGTAGATACTCGTTATTCTTCTCGCGTTGTTCTAAATGCTCTACAAGATTTTTATAAGGAGCATCAATTCGATACAACTATTTCAGTGGTACGTGGACAATTTACTTCGCAACTTAGAAGAAAATGGGGTCTTGAAAAATCTCGTGAGACCTATCACCATCATGCTGTAGATGCTTTGATCATTGCTGCATCTAGTCAATTAAGATTATGGAAAAAACAAAATAATCCTTTGGTCTCATATAAAGAAGAGCAATTCGTGGATCAAGAAACTGGAGAAATTATTTCATTGAGTGACGATGAATATAAAGAGTTAGTATTTAAAGCTCCATATGATCATTTTGTTGATACATTGAAGTCCAAGGAATTTGAGGATAGCATTTTATTTTTCTTATCAAGTAGATTCAAAAATATAACCGAAAAGATTTCAGATGCAACAATTTACGCAACAAGAAAAAGCAAAAATTAGATAAAGAGAATAAGGAATACACTTATACTTTAGGGAAAAATAAAAAGATATCTATGCTTTTAGGGACAAAAAGTCCTTCTAAAACAGGATTTTATAAGTTTTTAGATTTATACAATAAGGATGAATCCCAATTCTTGATGTTTCAGAAGGATAGAAAAACTTGGGATGAAGTGATAGAAGATAATAGAACAATATCGACCATTTAAAGAATACGATGAAAATGGAAAAGAAGTTGATTTCAATCCTTTTTGAAAAATATAGAATTGAAAAATGGTCCTATTCGCAAAATATAGTAAAAAAAGGCAATGGTCCAGAAATTAAAAAGTCTAAAATACTACGATAATCTTTTAGGGAAATTTGTTGATATAACTCCTTCAGAAAGTAAGAATCCTGTAGCTTTTGCTTTCTTTGAATCCTTGGAGAACAGATGTATACTACAATACAGAAACAAGCAAATATGAATTCTTGGGATTAAAGTATGCAGATTTGTGTTTCGAAAAAAAGGTGGTGCTTACGGAATTTCAGAAGTTAAATATAATAAAATAAGAGAGAAAGAAGGGATTGGTAAGGAATCTGAATTTAAGTTTACACTATATAAGAATGATCTAATTTTAATTAAGGATACTGAAACAAATTGTCAACAAATCTTTAGATTTTGGTCTCGGACAGGGAAGGATAATCCAAAAAGCTTTGAAAAAGCATAAAATAGAATTAAAAACCTTATGAAAAAGCAAGATTTGAGAAAAGGAGAGGAACTTGAGGTATTAGGAAAGGTACCACCTTCTTCTAATCAATTACAAAAAAATATGCAAAATAGAGAATCTTTCTATTTATAAAGTTAAAAACAGATGTTTTGGGTAATAAACATTTCATCAAAAAAAGAGGGTGAGGAACCAAAACTCAAATTTAAAAAAATATTTTAAAAAGAGTTGCAAAACGCTTTTACAATGTATTATAATATTAACTGTAAGGGACGCCTTACACAGTTACTTAAATCTTGCAGAAGCTACAAAGATAAGGCTTCATGCCGAATTCAACACCCTGTCATTTATGGCGGGGTGTTTTCGTTTTGTAAAGAGGATATAAATAATGACTTGGAGAATTGTACATGTTTGTCAAAGTGAAAAAATGCAATTAAAATTGGATAATCTTTTGATTAAGAAGATGGGTGAAGATTATGTTATCCCCTTGAGTGATATTTCGATCATTGTCGCAGAAGGAGGAGAAACGGTTGTAACCCTAAGATTGTTAAGTGCCTTAAGTAAGTATAATATTGCTTTAATTGTCTGTGATAATGAGCATTTGCCAACAGGTATTTACCATTCACAAAATGGCCATTTTAGAGCCTATAAAAAATTACAGGAACAATTATTGTGGACGCAGGAGCAAAAGGATAAATTATGGCAAATAGTGACCTACTTCAAAATAAATAATCAGCAAGATGTTCTCTCGATGTTTGAGAAAAATATTGATTGTATTCAGCTATTGGCAGATTATAAAGATCATATTGAATTTGGAGATAAAACTAATCGAGAAGGACACGCGGCAAAAGTTTATTTCAATGAATTATTTGGAAAGAAATTCGTTCGTCTTACCCAACAGGAAACGGATGTCATTAATGCAGGTCTAAATTATGGCTATGCAATTATGAGAGCGCAGATGGCGCGTATTATTGCTGGGTATGGGCTAAATCCCTTGATCGGAATTTTTCATAAAAATGAATACAATCAATTTAATTTGGTAGACGACTTAATGGAACCTTTTAGGCAGATTATTGATGTCTGGGTTTATCAAAAATTTGCTGGATGAAGAATACTTGAAATATGAGTTTCGTTTAGCTTTAACGGATACACTGAATGCAAAAATTCGTTATGGAAAAGAAACTTGTTCTGTAACGGTAGCAATGGATAAATATGTTAAGGGTTTTTAAAATGTATTTCGGATAAGGATACAAGTAAATTCTACTGCCCTATCGTTTCTAGTGTAGAATGGAGCTGAAGAAATGAGGTATGAAGCATTGAGGTTATTGTGTTTTTTTGATCTTCCTATGGATACGAATCAAGAAAAAAGAATCTATCGTAATTTTCGGAAAGATCTAATTGCTAATGGTTTTGAAATGTTGCAGTTTTCAGTTTATTATAGAACGTGTCCAAATCGAAGTTTTGCTAGTAAATTCTATAAAAAATTAAGCCAAAGTAATTTACCTAGTGGGAATGTCCGTTTACTAGCGGTTACGGAGAAACAGTTTTCTGAAATGGTTTTGATCATTGGTGGAAAAACAAAACAAGAAGAAGTAGTCAGTGATAATAAGTTGGTAGTTATATGAAAATGAATATCAGTCATCCATACAAGGATAATATTACATTGAGTTTTGGACAATTTACTCAAGTTGTTGGCCAAGATCAACAATTAAAAGTACTATATTTGGCAAAATCCTGTTATGGTATTTTTGGAGGAAAAAAATATAGTGAAGAAGACTTAGTCCTATTCGAACAAAATGAACCTAAAATCTTCATGGACGATACGGTTGTTTCCCGTTCACAATTTAGGGTGATCCAACTATCGAATATCAATGATCTAATCGAGCAGATGGAGTATAAAAAAAGGAACGATAGCTTATGATTATCTAAAGAAAAAGATTAATACAGTGGAGATGATGGAGCAACTTGAAAATATCAATGATCATCTAGATAGGATTTCTTTGCTGTTGAATCAGAATTTGAATCTACAACTAGATGGTATTAACTATCATACAGAAGCGAAATATTTTAATGCAGACCAATTGATCCAAAAAAATTTTCTGCCCTATTTTGGACAGGACGATAAAAATATATCCTTTTGAATTTGTTGACAATAAGACAAAGTTTTTTATTATTTCTTTCGATGTTGCAAGTAGTGATTACGGATCAATCTGAAAAAGGTATTACTTGTTCTCCGAAATATGGATGATTATTTATCTTATAAGGAATTTGTTGAGTGTTGTGAACAATTAGAGCGATTAACCATTCACTGTAACATGTTATACACTATTTCATTTCCTTCAAAATGAAGGATATCTTCATGTCACGAAAGAAGTACTAGAGGAGATTAATATTGTCTCTGATTACATTGATCATTTTTTATTCTTTAGAATTTATGTATGAACGTTTTTACTAATCAATATCCAATAAATCAAATACCTAGTAAACAAGAGTTTTTATCATCTTTAAGAAAGATTGGACCTTATTTATTTAGTTCTGACATTCTCCATATGAGTTTATCAATTGAGGATCAAGTAGCATTGAGAATATTAAACGATTTGTACCAGTATGAAATGAAAATAAAATTCCGTATTGAACCAGTTAACCCAATGTTATTGAAGTATTTAGAAGAATAGTATTGACGAGTTAAGTCTAAGACCTTATAATGGTTTTGAGCTACAAAAACCAAAATTGACGAATTTGAGGTTTTTGTACTCTCAAGATTTAAGTAACTGTACAACTTGAAGATGCTGGAGTTACTATTCAGTATAGTTTTTGTACTCTCAAGATTTAAGTAACTGTACAACCAAACGGATAGTCCAGGGTGCTTCTGACGCAGTTTTTTTGTACTCTCAAGATTTAAGTAACTGTACAACCAACTATCAGCAAGAATGTTTAAAATCTCAGTTTTTGTACTCTCAAGATTTAAGTAACTGTACAACCAATGGTATTGACATCACGTCATTGTCACGGTTTTTGTACTCTCAAGATTTAAGTAACTGTACAACTACTGTCCATTCTGTACCCCTCTAATCATAGTTTTTTGTACTCTCAAGATTTAAGTAACTGTACAACCTTCTTTTACGTCAGTACCTATGGCATGGAGTTTTTTTGTACTCTCAAGATTTAAGTAACTGTACAACAAATTTCTGAGTGGTTAAATGTGGCAGGTTGTTTTTGTACTCTCAAGATTTAAGTAACTGTACAACGCAGAATACAAGCGTGTGATTAATGATCTGGTTTTTGTACTCTCAAGATTTAAGTAACTGTACAACTGCGACAATCAGCACTTATCCAAGACCCTAGTTTTTTTGTACTCTCAAGATTTAAGTAACTGTACAACAAAACGCCAAGAAGCTATCGACAAAAGCTAGGTTTTTGTACTCTCAAGATTTAAGTAACTGTACAACCTTCTCCGAACAGAAAATCTTCCTGAACAGGTTTTTTGTACTCAAGATTTAAGTAACTGTACAACACGTTCGAGCCATCAGGATTTTTCAATTTGGTTTTTGTACTCTCAAGATTTAAGTAACTGTACAACTTCAAGAAGAACACAACAAACTTATCGAGGGTTTTTGTACTCTCAAGATTTAAGTAACTGTACAACGACTTTCCATTTTGACCCACTTGGTATTCCATGTTTTTTGTACTCTCAAGATTTAAGTAACTGTACAACGATTATAACGCTTGATGATTTCAATGGTGTGTTTTTGTACTCTCAAGATTTAAGTAACTGTACAACCCGTGCTCGCTGGAATGATCGAAGGTATCGGTTTTTGTACTCTCAAGATTTAAGTAACTGTACAACAAGTCACTTACCTATCTAAATTCGAACCTGTTTTTTGTACTCTCAAGATTTAAGTAACTGTACAACTGAAATCGTTCCGTTTAGCACGGTTTTTTTAGTTTTTGTACTCTCAAGATTTAAGTAACTGTACAACCAAGGTATCTTGGAAAGATAGCGAAATTTGTTTTTGTACTCTCAAGATTTAAGTAACTGTACAACATTATCCCGGAAAAAAATATAAAAAAACTTAAGTTTTTGTACTCTCAAGATTTAAGTAACTGTACAACGCGTCCCAGTCTTGATTGATACTCACGCGGGTTTTTGTACTCTCAAGATTTAAGTAACTGTACAACAAAATCAACGTATAAACATTTATCTATAAGTTTTTTTGTACTCTCAAGATTTAAGTAACTGTACAACCTTTTTAGCGTTCAAAGTGTATCGCAAGTGTTTTTTGTACTCTCAAGATTTAAGTAACTGTACAACATCTTATCAAGCTATGTGCAAGCAAGAAAGGTTTTTGTACTCTCAAGATTTAAGTAACTGTACAACTAAATACGGATACCATCACCACTCACGAAGTTTTTTTGTACTCTCAAGATTTAAGTAACTGTACAACCAGCTTACAAGAATATCACGAGCCTGTTGCGTTTTTTTGTACTCTCAAGATTTAAGTAACTGTACAACAAGAAGAATCAGAGAAAGAGACCACGCTTGGTTTTTGTATTCTCAAGATTTAAGTAACTGTACAACCCTAAATTGAAAGGAGAAGGGCTTGGATGAGTTTTTTGTATTCTCAAGATTTAAGTAACTGTACAACTGAGCTTGAAGCATGATGTCATGCTGAAGAGTTTTTATATTCTCAAGATTTAAGTAACTGTACAACTTATACTCCTTTTTCTGCTAAAATAGAGTATGTTTTTGTATTCTCAAGATTTAAGTAACTGTACAACTGTACGAGGATAACTCATGAACCCCTTTTTGGTTTTTTGTACTCTCAAGCTTTTAAGTAACTGTTTAACTGATGGTACCGATATATCATAGGTTTACTTGTCTTTGTACTTTCAATATATAGGTAACTATATAAGTAACATAAAAGTTTTTTTATATAATCGTGCCTATATAATACAATCCCCCCTCCACTTTTTCTTTGACTCTCCTTTCTTGTTTTTCTAAAATAGTAGGTGTGTGAAGGGAGATTGATATGAAAAAAGGTTTGGTAATTGTGCTTTCTGCTTTGGTCTTGGCTTCCTGTGGTCGTCCTCAGAGGACGGTGTCGCCTAAGAGTTCGGATACCAAGTAGACCAGTATTTCGGAAAAGAAACAGTCTGGTATGGATTTGAAAGCCATCAAGGCTAAGGACTACTCGAGTATCAAGGGTACTTGGATCGATGGTCGTGGCAATGAGCTGGCCTTTGATGACAAGGGCTTGGTCAGCGAGGATGTTGAGCTTGATACATCAAGCTTTAAGCAGAAGGACCAGATCGCTGAGATGACGGTTAGTGCCAAGTCGGGTGTTGGAGGCTACGGTCTCTTGCTCCTTCCGAAAGGTCAGAAAGCTGGCAAAGACGATGCTTCGGATAAGTTCAAGGACCGGATCTGGGCTGGTCAGTCACCGGCTTATGGCGATGATGACAATTTCTACTATCGCAAGAAAGAGCAACCGAAAGATCGGGAGCAAGCTGATACGGACGATAGCAGTAGTAAGTCTAAGACGAGTAAGGCCAAGAAGTGGAATACTCGATCGGATAGCGAGGTCAAATCTTCGAAGAAGGCAGATCAGAATGATTATCCAGGCTACACCGATGCTCAGGTCGAAGCTGCGCGTGTCTGGGCTTATGTGATCAAGAACGTGCCATCAGAATTAAATATTTCAAATAGTGCAGCTGGAACAAAGATTTATAATGGTGGCTTGGGCGTTGATTACCCCAAAGATGTGCGTCATCTGTTTGGTTCTTATTCAGCAGAAGGAAATATCACTTATGCATCCAACGGTGATGGGACGGTGACGATCTATCCTGTACCGAGCCACTGGCAACAGTCTGCGGATGAACTCAATAGTGAGGAGTTTATGACGCAATTTACCCAAGGGATCTTGGACCACGCTGAAACGGTGACTTTGCCAGACGGGGATCCAGATATGATTCGTCAGATCCTAGCCGTATTGAAGTAGGAGCTGGATTTGAGAGCTCAGTTTATTGTTTTTTTAAGCTGATCCTGTTACAATGATAGTACTCGGAAAAGACTGGGCTTCCAGCCTTTTTCATTTCATTTTAGAAAGGTCTTTTATGAAACGCAAATCGATTTTGTTTTTGTATTTACTCTTGCTAGCGATTGGACTGGCCTATGAGACCCAATCACTGACAGAAGGCTGGATGTCTGGCAGCCAGTACGGGATCGTGGGACTTTCGACCTTGATCCTTTTGGTCTACGCACTTCCTGCTGTTTGGGCTCTCTTTCATTTTGCCAAGAAGTGGAAGTTGTCTTGGGTACCGGTTCTCTTTTCTCTCTTAGGTGGGGGCTTTGTTGCCGGTTGGTTGTCTAGCTTTGCCAATACCTATTTCCATGACATGATTCAAGCGATCGCTCCCAATAGCGAATTTTGGAACCAGTACGAGAGTGCCATCGCTGCGCCACTCTTTGAGGAACCCTTTAAGTTGATTCCCATCTTCTTTGTCCTCTATTTGTTCAGCGTCCGTCGCATCAAGTCGATCTTCCTCTTGGCGATTGCCTCTGGTCTTGGTTTCCAGATCGTCGAGGACTTTGCCTATATTCGTCAGGACCTGCCGGGAGGTTTCTCTTACACGGTGTCAGGGATTCTCGGCCGTGTGGCCAATGCGCCCATGTCTCATTGGGTCTACACAGGTCTTGTTATGCTAGGGCTCTTCCTAATTGTCCAAGCAAGCAGAGGACGCAAGGATCTAGCTCTAGCAGGCTGGGGATACTTAGTAGCTGGGTTTGGACTTCATTTTGTTGGAAATTCACCCTTCTCACAAATCGTGACCGAGTTACCGATTGCGATTCCAGTCTTGAATGCTACTGGGCTCTTCCTGATCTACCAAGCTTATCAAACCGTCGAGCGATTAGAACAAGCAAAATAAAACAAAAAAATGCGTATGTTTGCACACATACGCATTTTTGTTATTTTCCAAGACAGAACTGGCTGAAGAGTTGGGTGATGAGCTCATCTGGAGCAGCATCCCCTGTGATTTCTCCTAGGATTTCCCAAGTTCGGGTGAGATCGACTTGGAGCAGGTCGACCGGCATACCGAGAGCCAAGCCTTCGTTGACCGCTTGCAGACTTTCAACAGCTTTCTCGATGTGGGAGATGTGACGAGCGTTAGAAAGATACGTCGCATCTTGCTCAACCAGCCCAGCATTTTCGAAGAAGAGAGCATTGATCCGGTCTTCGATTTGATCGATGTTTTGATTTTTCAGAACGGAAATCTTGATGTAATCTTCTGGCAGTTGGTCGATTTCGATCTTCTCTGGGAGGTCAACTTTGTTGAGGAGGATGATGCGGTTGCTATCTTGAGAGATTTCAAGGAGTTGGCGGTCTTGATCGGTCAAGGGCTCGCTAGCATTGAGGACGAGGAGGACCAGATCAGCTTCCTTGAGGGCTTTTTTCGACCGTTCGACACCGATTTGCTCAACGATGTCTTCGGTTTCCCGAATCCCGGCCGTATCGACTAGTTTGAGGGGAACCCCGTTGATGTTGACGTATTCTTCGATAACGTCACGGGTGGTTCCTTCGATATCGGTAACGATGGCTTTTTCCTCGCGCAGGAGGTTGTTGAGGAGGCTAGACTTGCCGACGTTTGGGCGGCCGATGATAGCAGTAGAGATCCCTTCACGCAAGATCTTACCGCGACGGGCGGTCTTGAGGAGGTTAGTCAAAAGAGCTTCAAACTCAGTGGTCTTTTCACGGATGATCTCAGTGGTTGCTTCTTCGACATCATCGTACTCAGGATAGTCGATATTGACTTCGACCTGGGCCAGGGTATTGAGGATCTCTTGGCGCGTGTTGTTGATGAGGTCAGACAGGGAACCATCGAGTTGTTTTACGGCGATGTTCATAGCCTTGTCGGTCTTGGCACGGATAATGTCCATGACAGCTTCGGCTTGGGTCAAATCGACCCGACCGTTCAGAAAGGCCCGCTTGGTAAATTCACCAGGTTCAGCCAAACGAGCTCCCTCACGGATGACTAATTGCAGGATTTCGTTAGTCACAGCAATCCCGCCGTGGGTATTGATCTCGATGATGTCTTCACGGGTGAAGGTCTTCGGCGAGCGCATGGCTCCCACCATGACTTCGTCAAGAATCTCGTTCTTATCTGGATCTACGATATGGCCGTAGTTGAGCGTGTGGCTAGCCACGCTGGTCAAATCTTTACCTTTGAAGATTTTTTGCGCAATGGCAAAGCTGTCTGTCCCGCTCAAGCGGACGATCCCGATAGCCCCCTCACCGAGAGGGGTTGAGATGGCAGCAATGGTATCAAATTCTTTAGTAATCATGTTATTTCTCTTTCCTGTAGATTCATCTCTATTCTATCGTAAAGTCAGCGGACGGGCAAGGTTTTAAAACTTTTTGAAAAGTAAACTTTTATCTATTAAAAAAATATTAAGAGAACTTAATTGAAGAAAAGTCATTAAAAAAACTTTCCTTATGTGAGTTCGGACGTCAGCGAACTTCTTCGAAGTTCCATGACTAATTATTGAGCCTAAGGTCTCAATAATTCCAGTGTGCCTAGAACTTAATTGATCTAGGCACTTTACTCACGGCGGAAAGTTTCATAAATAACTTAAATAATTGATAAGATTAAATTGTTCTTTTTGATAAAAAAACACTTGCTAAGCATTCTGAATTGCTTATTTTATTTACTAATCATAGCAAGATTAAATAATAAATTTTCAGTTGTTGAATCATCAGAATGATCATTTGATTCCTGGTATTGCCCGAATTTTTGATATTGTTTGCCATCCATCAGCTTTTTAAATATGTACTGGTTGAATTGAAAACTTCATCAGCTAATGAATTAAATTTATCCTTTTTTTAAAATAAACTAATGAGGCGGCTATACTACCATCCCAAGCCCTAAAAACAACATCTTTATCTGGTTTTGAATCAGCATGGATAACATCGTAAATTGAATCATTAAAGTTTTGAATTGCATTTTCATCACTGATAGAGCTATTTAAATCAATGCTAACAATATAAATGTCATTTTCTGAATCATATTTAAAGTCAGTGAAATCTGTGGTGGAGATATAATCTTCAAATGATTTTGGTTCTGAGGAGTTTTTTTGTACAAGCAAATAAAAATAATAGTGCAGAAAATATTGTAAGAATGTAAATAATTTTTTTCATAGTTCTCACCTGTTTATTAATAGTTATTAATTTATTTAAGTATAACAGATTTAAAAATATAACAACATAATATCTTCTATCGTAAAGTCAGCGGACGGGCAAGGTTTTGCTTTTAGAACTAAAAAGCTGGAAAGGTTTTCAAATTAATTAGTGAAATCTCTTTACAGAATATGCTATACTGTAATAGAATATAAAAAGGAGGTCTATGATGGTAAACCTAAAAAGAACAGGTAGGAATTAAAAGCGGCTGAGTTTGTCAAAGACAGCATGATTGTCGGTCTCGGTACAGGGTCAACTGCTTATTATTTTGTGGCTGAATTGGGTCGTCGCATCAAAGAAGAAGGCTTGGAGATCACAGCTGTCACAACGTCGAGTGTGACCTATGATCAGGCTGAAAGTTTAGGCATTCCGCTCAAGGCTATCGACGATGTTGAAGTGGTCGATGTAACAGTAGATGGCGCAGATGAAGTGGATCCTCAATTAAACGGGATCAAGGTGGCGGTGGTGCTCTCCTCATGGAAAAGATCGTCGCAACTAATTCAAAAGATTGCATTTGGATCGTAGATGAATCTAAACAAGTCGCAACTCTTGGGGCTTTCAAACTTCCAGTGGAAGTGGTGCAATATGGAGCTGAAAATCTCTTCCGTCACTTTGAACAAAAAGGTTACCATCCTGCTTTCCGTATCGCGGATGACCAACGTTTTGTCACCGACCAAGGCAACTTTATCATTGACTTGGATCTCAAAGTGATCGAGGATGCGGAAGCTTTGGCCAATGAACTGGATCACACCGTAGGCGTCGTAGAGCACGGTTTATTCTTGAACATGATTTCAAAAGTGATTGTAGGGACACCAGATGGCCCTGTCATCATCGAAAAATAGGTTTCTCTAAAGAGGGGCCGGATCAAACAACGGCTCTCTTCTTATAGGGATATGGTATAATATAGCTAGTTTAATAAAGGAAAGAGGCAGTATATGTCAAAATTTAAACGCATGCACTTAGTTGTGCTGGATTCAGTTGGGATCGGTGCTGCACCAGATGCCAATAACTTTGTCAATGCAGGTGTTCCAGATGGAGCATCTGATACTTTGGGCCACATCTCTAAAACCGTCGGTTTGAATGTACCAAACATGGCCAAAATCGGTCTTGGAAATATTCCTCGTGAAGTACCATTGAAGACGGTGCCAGCTGAAAGCAACCCAACTGGGTATGCGACAAAATTGCAAGAAGTCTCTCTTGGGAAAGACACCATGACTGGTCACTGGGAAATCATGGGGCTCAACATTACAGAACCTTTTGATACCTTCTGGAATGGTTTCCCTGAAGAAATTTTGACTAAAATTGAAGAATTCTCAGGACGTAAGGTCATCCGTGAAGCCAACAAACCTTATTCTGGTACAGCGGTCATCGATGACTTTGGACCACGTCAAATGGAAACTGGCGAGTTGATCATTTATACATCAGCAGACCCTGTGCTTCAAATCGCGGCTCACGAAGACATTATTCCTTTGGATGAACTCTACCGTATCTGTGAATATGCTCGTTCTATCACTTTGGAACGTCCAGCTCTTCTAGGACGTATCATTGCCCGCCCTTATGTTGGGGAACCTGGAAACTTCACACGGACAGCCAACCGTCGTGACTTGGCTGTTTCACCATTTGCGCAAACTGTTTTGGACAAGTTGAACGAAGCAGGTATCGATACTTATGCAGTTGGTAAGATCAACGATATCTTCAACGGAGCTGGTATCAACCACGATATGGGCCACAACAAATCAAATAGCCACGGTATGGATACCTTGATTAAGACGATGGGGCTTCCTGAATTCCAAGAAGGGTTCTCATTTACCAACTTGGTAGACTTTGATGCTCTTTACGGTCACCGTCGGAATGCTCATGGCTACCGCGATTGCTTGCATGAATTTGACGAACGCTTGCCAGAAATCATTGCAGCTATGCGTGAAGATGACCTCTTGATGATCACTGCAGACCACGGGAATGACCCAACCTATGCTGGTACAGACCATACGCGTGAATACATCCCATTCTTGGCTTATAGCCCATCCTTCAAGGGCAATGGTGTGATTCCAGTCGGACATTTCTCTGATATCTCTGCGACAATTGCAGATAACTTTGGTGTTGAAAAAGCCATGATCGGTGAAAGCTTCTTAGACAAATTGAACTAAGATGACACGCTTCGCTCTCCTCGTAAGAGGGATCAATGTTGGCGGGAAAAACAAGGTCGTGATGGCAGAGCTTCGAGAGGAGCTCCAAACGATCGGGCTGGATGGGGTAGAGACCTACATCAATAGTGGCAATATCTTCTTTGAATCTGCTAGTTCTAAAGCAGAATTGGTAGATTTGCTGGGACATTTCTTTCGTGATCACTATCCCTTTATCCAGTCTTTTTCTCTCTTTTCAGCTGAGGACTATGCGCAAGATCTCGCTGCTCTACCAGGATGGTGGCAGGAGGATCTGGCCCGCAAGGATGTTCTCTTTTACACAGAAGGCCTCAATCAGGATGCTGTCTGGGAGCTGGTCTCCTCTTTTTCGCTCGGTGATGAAATCATCCATCGTGGGAATCTAGGGATCTACTGGGGCAAATACTCAGAAGAAACCTATACAAAGACCGCTTACCACAGACAAGTCCTCAAGATGCCGGATTACCGTCTGTTGACCATTCGCAATGCCAATACATTTGACAAAATTGGCCAATTTTTAAGGAAATCATAAAGGAGATATGCAATGACATTATTAGCAAAAATCAATGAAACAGCAGCATTTTTGAAGGGCAAAGGAATCGAAGCTCCTGAGTTTGGTTTGATCCTTGGATCAGGTCTTGGAGAATTGGCTGAGGAAATCGAAAATGCCGTCGTAGTAGACTACTCTGACATTCCAAACTGGGGTCAATCAACAGTAGTCGGACATGCTGGTAAATTGGTTTATGGTGATCTAGCTGGACGTAAAAGGTCTTTGGCCCTTCAAGGTCGTTTTCACTTCTACGAAGGAAACCCATTGGAAGTGGTGACTTTCCCAGTTCGCGTCATGAAAGTTTTGGGATGTGAAGGAGTGCTTGTAACCAATGCTGCTGGAGGTATCGGTTTCGGTCCTGGTACCTTGATGGCTATTACTGACCACATCAATATGACAGGTCAAAACCCATTGATCGGTGAAAACTTGGATGACTTTGGTCCACGTTTCCCTGATATGTCCAAAAGCTTACACTCCAGAATACCGTGAGACAGCTCATCAAGTAGCAGACAAATTGGGTATTAAGTTGGATGATGGGAGTTTATATCGGTGTGACTGGTCCAACTTATGAAACTCCAGCTGAAATCCGTGCGTATAAGATACTTGGCGCAGATGCTGTCGGTATGTCAACTGTTCCTGAAGTCATCGTTGCAGCTCACTCTGGTTTGAAAGTTCTTGGTATTTCATGCATTACTAACTTTGCAGCTGGTTTCCAAGAAGAGCTCAACCACGAAGAAGTCGTAGAAGTGACAGAACGTGTCAAAGGTGACTTTAAAGGATTGCTAAAAGCGATTCTTGCTGAACTCTAATCCAATGAAAGTACGACTCCAAAGGCTGCCCTACGGGCTGAGGTTGCTTCTAGCCACCTTATCATTAGGGATCGGGACGGGTCTGGTCGGAATTGCCTGTCATTATCTACTAGAAGGGTGCAAGAGCTGGCCTTTTGGCCAGAGCTAGTTCAGATTTGCTCCAGCAATTTCAAGAAGCTGGAGGTCTCCGTAGATTTCTGGTTTTGTGTGTGACTGGGTGCTTGGCAGCTGGCTTCTGGTATGTCCTGCAAAGGCGTTATCAGATCCTGTCTATTCGCCAGCAAATTGACTTAGCTGGAGACAGGGAACCAGCGCCCTTAGCCCACCTCCTTCATTCAGGGATGCAGGTGGCGATTGTCGGAGCAGGCGCATCGGTCGGAAAAGAAGGAGCCCCACGTGAGGTCAGGGGCTCTTCTAGCTGGTCGCTTGGCGAAGGATTCTCACTAGCTCTCAAAGAGCGAAAAGTCTTTGATCGCCTGCGGTGCTGGAGCTGGTTTGGCTGCGGTCTATCAGGTTCCCTTTGCCAGTAGCTTGTTTGTCTTTGAGACCTTAGGGCTAGCCTACAGTTGGCAGAACTTTCTACTGGTTTTGACCAGTACTTATCTGGCCACCTGGGTCGCTCAGCCCATCGTTGGTCAGGAGGCTGTTTATCACCTGTCCGCAGTTTCATGGTCGGCTAGCAGCTTCTTACAGGCTATTGTGATTGCTTTCTTGGTCACTCCCTTGGCTCTGGTCTTTGCTTTCCTCGCCAAGCGGGCTAGTCACAAACGGCGGAAGGATGGGACGATTCTTTGGGCTCTTCCTCTAGCCTTTCTAGTGCTGGGGAGCCTAGTAGCCTTTTTCCCTATCTTTATGGGAAATGGCCAGGTACTAGCGCAAGCCCTCTTGTCTAGCCAGTCGATTCCTTATCTTCCACTGACCCTTGCAGTGAAGGGGCTTCTGGTTTACCTCCTCTTGCGCAATGGTGCCTATGGAGGGACCTTGACACCATCATTTGCCTTAGGAATTGGATCTGGCTATCTAGTGACCTTGCTTTTGACAGTCCTTGGGATTCATCTGGATCCAGCTATAGGGATGTTACTTGGAGCGACAGTCTTTTTAGGGACGACCCTAGAAGCTCCTCTGACAGCCATTGCTCTGAGCCTTGGATTTACAGGCCAAGCTTGGAGTTTGACAATCCCGCTTGTACTTGCGGCTGGTCTGTCTTATGTGATTCGAAAGAGATGGGAGAAGAAATGATGAAGGTACATTTTGTACTGCATGAAACCTTTGAAGTGCCGGGCGCTTATCTAAAATGGGCGCAGGAGCGTGGCCATCAAGTGACCACGACCAAAGTCTATGAGAATGAAGCCCTACCAGAGACAGTGGATGAGATCGACTTTTTGATCGTCATGGGAGGACCTCAATCGCCAGATGAAGATCGAGAAGCTTTTCCATACTACGATCCTCAGGCAGAGATCGAACTGATTCAAAAGGCCATGAAGGCAGATCGTTATATTGTTGGGGTCTGTCTGGGTGCCCAGCTCTTGTCTGTTGCCTATGGTGCGAAGTATGAGCACAGTCCGGAACGTGAGATTGGGGTTTATCCTGTGACCTTGACGCCTGAAGGACTCAAAGATCCACATGTCAGTGAGTTTGGAGCAATTCTTGAAACTGGCCACTGGCACGGTGATATGCCAGGATTGACAGAAGATGCTGTCGTTCTTGCGACTAGTCAAGGGTGTCCACGTCAGATTATTCGCTTCAGTCCTAAACACTATGCCTTCCAAGCCCACTTGGAATTTGATCCAGAAGCAGTCGATCTCTTGATTGCTGCGGACGGTGAAGCTGTTTTGGAAGAACAAAGTCAAAACCTGACCTTTGTTCAAAAACCTGAAGCCATTCGTGCTTACGATTATCGAGAAATGAATGCCAAACTCTTTGCGTTTTTGGATTCATTAACAAAATAAATATAAAAATGAAAGGAAGAGCATGTGTTCTAATTTGAACACGAGTGGAAAGCTCTCCTAAATACTCAATAAAAAAAGAAAGGATGGGTTAACCGTATTCGCTGAACTGAATACGGGCGGAGAACTGTGTAAAAAAGATAAACTGTCTAGCATCTGCGATGCGTCGTCAGTTTCCTATTTTTACTTTGCCTCTTTAATGCCTATTCTAAAAAAAATAAAAAAAGAAAGGTAGAGCATGTGTTCTAATTTGAACACGAGCGGAAAGCTCGGAAAATAGATAATCTGACTGAGAAATCAGGATTTCTCGTCAGATTCCTAATTTTCAGTCGCTTTCTGGTCGCTCTTTGTATCATAAACTATGTCTATCCATATTGCTGCTAAGCAGGGTGAAATTGCTGATAAAATTCTTCTTCCTGGGGATCCTCTTCGTGCGAAATTTATTGCTGAGAATTTCCTTGAAGACGCTGTTTGCTTCAACGAAGTCCGTAACATGTTTGGTTACACGGGTACTTATAAAGGTCACCGTGTTTCTGTCATGGGAACTGGAATGGGGATGCCATCGATCTCCATCTATGCGCGTGAGTTGATTGTCGACTACGGCGTGAAGAAATTGATCCGTGTGGGAACGGCTGGTTCTTTGAACGAGGATGTGCATGTTCGTGAATTGGTCTTGGCACAAGCTGCTGCAACCAACTCAAACATCATCCGCAACGACTGGCCTCAATACGATTTCCCTCAAATCGCTAGCTTTGATCTTTTAGACAAAGCTTACCACATTGCCAAAGACCTTGGCATGACGACTCACGTCGGCAATGTCTTGTCATCAGATGTCTTCTATTCAAACTATGGTGAAAAGAACATCGAGCTTGGTAAATGGGGTGTCAAAGCTGTAGAAATGGAAGCAGCAGCCCTTTACTATCTTGCTGCTCAACACCATGTTGATGCCCTTGCTATCATGACCATTTCTGATAGTTTGGTCAATCCAGATGAGGACACAACTGCTGAAGAACGTCAAAATACTTTCACTGACATGATGAAAGTTGGTCTTGAGACCTTGATTGCAGACTAATGGCAAAATTCCTTCATGATGAATGGCTCTACGATCTCCAAAATTATCACTACAGCCGGGCTCTGCGCTCTATCAAGCAGCAGGAAGAAGTACCGGATTTGTTGGTGAGTTTACTGCAGTTAATGGCGGAGCGTCGAGAGCTCAATATCCAACCCGTCATGAATCAAAAGTTGAGAACCGAGTTGCTAGAGTCGACTGGTTTTCAGCTTTTTTGGCATGAAGATCCAGAAGATGAGCAGTTGGCCAACTACCTCTATGACCTCGAGGCGAAGTTGCGAAATGAGCAGATTATTGACTTTGTTCGTGCCGTCAGCCCAGCTATCTATCGGATCTTTATGCGATTTGATTCAGTTGAAAATCCCTGATATTACCAACTATATTCATAACTCCAAAGAATCCAGTTATGACCGTTGGAAAGTTTGAGAGCCTGCATGCGTCTGACAACCCTATCCTGCAGCAATTCCACAGCGAAAGTGTGGTCAATTCATCAGTTTGACGGAGTTGATTGTGCAGTTGGATTTGCCAGATAGCGTCAAAGTTGCGGCCCAACAATTGCGGGAGTTAGAAAAAAATCAGTTCGCAACCCCTGGCCCACTTGAGTCAAGCCCTTTGATGAAGAAGAGCTCCATCGGACGACGGGTTTCTCTTCTCAGGATTTTTATGAAGAATTTGATTGACCTTGCAAGCTACACAGGCATCCATTATGATCAAGTTAACTTTTATTTTTGATCAGGCCAATGCTGTCATGGAAGAGCTACTAAAGGAGAAGTAGATGGATAAGATTGCTCAACTACAGGAGATGATTGATCAGAGTCAACGGATTGTGTTTTTCGGAGGGGCAGGAGTTTCCACGGAGTCAAATATTCCAGATTTTCGAAGCTCAGACGGTGTCTATAGTGTTCAGGTAGGGCGGCATTTGACAGCTGAGCAATTGGTCTCCCATACCATGTTTGAGCGCTATCCAGAGGACTTTTTCGACTTTTATAAGAAGTACTTGCTCTACCCAGATGCCAAGCCCAATGCAGCCCATCGGTATCTGGCTCGGCTTGAGGAGACTGGTAAGCTCAAGGCAGTGGTGACACAAAATATCGATAGTCTACATGAAATGGCTGGTTCTAAAAAAGTTTTGAAGCTCCATGGCAGTGCCGACCGCAATTACTGTACGGGTTGCCAGCGATTTTATGATTTGGAAGCCTTTCTAGCTTTGGAAGGCCCGGTTCCACACTGTCTGGACTGTGGCAAGGTGGTCAAGCCTGATGTAACCCTTTATGAGGAACCTCTCGATATGGACGTCTTTAGTCAAGCTGCCCAAGCCATCCAAGAGGCTGATCTGCTGATTATCGGTGGTACCTCTCTTGTGGTCTACCCAGCAGCCAGCTTGATCCAGTATTTCCAAGGGAAGAAGCTGGTTGTCATCAATAAAACCAGTATCCCACAAGACAAGCAAGCAGACCTGGTCATCGAAGGGAAAGATTGGGGAAGTATTTTCACAATTAAGACAATAAAAAGAGAGTGGGACAGAAATCGGTAATTCGTTAGAATTTGATTTCGTCGTCCCACCTCCGCACAGTTGAGTAGGGCTGTAAAAGCTGATGAAATCAGCGTAGTAGAGCCCACTCAACCACTGCGTCTTGCTCGACAATCCAAAAATAATTGAGAGGCTAGGACTTTTGTCCCAGCCTCTTTTTTACTTATCAAACTTCACTTCCTCAAGCAAGTACTCGATGAATTTTTCTCCCATTTTTGAGAGGGCTGTTTTTTCATGTTTGATGTAGACCAGCTCAATCGGGTCTTCGATATCAAGGGGAATGGAGACGATGTTATTTCCGTTGAGATTGCTGTTGAGGATCCCGGTCGCAATGGTGTAGCCATCTAGACCAATCAAGAGATTAAAGAGGGTCGCCCGGTCACTGACGACGATGGATTTCTTATGATGCTCTTGAGAGAGGATCTCTTCTGAGAAGTAGAAGGAGTTGTGGGTTCCTTGGTCATAGCTAAGGTATGGGAAATCTTCCAGATCTGACAAGTGAACGATCTCTTTCTTGGCAAGAGGATTGGTCTTGCTGACAAAGATATGAGGTTGCGCTGTAAAGAGGTGGGTGGCAATCAGGTGATTATCATCCAGCATCTTAGAGAGGACATCGCGGTTGTAGCTATTCAAAAGAGTACGCCAACCTCGCTACGGAAGTTCTTGACATCATCGATGATCTCCCAAGTCCGCGTCTCCCGTAGGAAGAGCTCGTATTTTTCCATGTCACTTTTCTTAAGGAGAGAAACGAAGGCCTCAACCACGAAGGCGTAGTGCTGTGAAGAGACACTGAAAAGCTCACGAGAGCCCACAGGATTTTTATAGCGCTCGGACAAGAGGTCGATCTGCTCCACCACCTGGCGGGCATAAGAGAGGAACTCCATCCCATCGCGGGTCAAAGTGATCCCTTTAGGGATTTCGGATAAAGATTTCAATTCCCATCTCATTTTCCAAGTCCTTAACGGCATTGGAAAGGCTAGGTTGCGTGATGAAGAGTTGTTTTGCGGCCTCATTCATAGAGCCGGTTTCGACGATTTTGATAATGTATTGTAATTGTTGTATTCTCATGCTTTTATTTTAACATAAAAGAGCGCGTTTTTCCCGTAAAATGTGGTCTTTCAAGGACTGTATCAGAGTATAATGCAGGCTGAGGGAGGTAATAGGAAGTAGGCAGATCAAATATTTAAAAAATAGAAAATTGGGAACAAAATCTCCATCTGGGGACTGATTTTGATGGAAAAATACAGTTTTGCCTTGATTAAGGGGTGAGCTGATTGATAGAATGGTAAAAAATTGATTGAGGAGATCTTATGAAAAAAACTCGTTTCCTGGTATAAGAAAAAGGATAAGGAATTGGAAACTCATTTCACAGCCGGTCTGTTACAGATCAATTTTGTGACCAATGCTCTGATTCTATTGGCCTTTTACATCTATTTGGTCATTAGTCAGTCGATCTATGCTCTATCGGATCCATTTATCCAATTTAGTTTTTGGGAGATCATTGCCTTTACCATGAAGATCTTGCCCTACGGTCTAACCGTAGCATTCTTTGTTCCCAATATTTTTGTCATTATCTATGGGATTGGGCGGTGGTCCAGCATCCAGTTCAAAGAAGCAGAGGAAGAAGCTCTCAAAGATCCAGATCTGTTTGAAGAGAGAGGGCCAAAGGAAGGAGAAGAGGCAAGAGAAGATGACGCATTCACAATTGAATCACCGAGTCCTAAGCCTGTCAAAAAGAAAAAGCAACAGCCTACCATTGTTCTTTGGTTTGGACTCTTTGGCTGCTTTCTCGAAGCGATTTTTATTTTCATCGTCAAGGATATGACCTTTTACGAATGGAATGAGCCCTTGATCAATTCTCAGAAACATGCCTTGATCTGGTCTGGCGCCTATCCGACCTTCTTCACACTGGCAGCTCTTACTTTACTAGCCTTGATTATCTATTCCTACCGGGATGCGAATTCACTCTCGCCACTAGAAAATGTTTTCTGCATCAGTGGCATTCTAGGAGGAGTGGTTCTTCTCTTAGTTTTTGATAATCAACTGCAGGTAGCAAGTTTTCACACCTTTTTCTTACTGATCTATTCCATCCATCTCTTATGGGTTCGCATCAAGGAGTGGCAGGAAGATCGAACAGAGATAAGCTATGAGAATCGTCTGCTTCAATGGCTCCATCAGCTCTTAAACAAGTCGCGCAACTGGCCATGGCTAGCGGTCCTTGTTGCCCTTCCAACCCTTGCCCTTGTTGTCCTCGTTCTCATGCTCTTTGGGCAGCAGCCGGATTCCATGATCAAGGCCTGGACCAATACAGCTGACTGGGCCTTCTCACAGAAGATCCCTCCTCAGAATCTCATCATTGATGAGCACTATCTCTGTACGGTTGCGGCTGGTGGCCATGAAAATGTTGTCAAGCCCCAGCGGATGGGCGTCCGCCACGGTCATCCAGTCGTTGTCAATCGCCAGCTCTGTATTGCCAATGCCTTTGAACAGGTGCTAGAAGAAAAGACGCCACGTTTCCATCGCTTCTTGCGTCGCAATTATGACCGCTATGGCTATCCCTTTGCCAAACATATCAAGAAAGAAAATGGGCTATGGACCTGATCTATTACCTGATGAAACCCTTTGGAATGGCTCTTTTTACTGGTTCTTTATCTAGTCGACCGCAAACCCGAAAACCGAATCGCCATGCAATACATCAAACCGATCCCAGAAGATTTTGACCCCCGTAAAGCTTCCTGAGTTACTGATTTTACTTGACAAGCGAGAAGGAGCGCGATATAATGAGACAAATTTAACCTTTAAGAGGTCCAGAGAGGCCTGCAAGGAAAGACAGAAAAAAGATCAGCAGACGGAGTCTAGCTGATCATTTGTAGGGCCTTGCTTTTGCGAGGTCTTTTTTGCTGAAAGAAAGAAGAGGAAACCAATGGTCAGTGACAGTTGTAAAAAACGCTTTGGCAAAATCATGATGGAAGAGATGGAGCTAGTTGCTCAAGAAGAGATCGCTCCGCGCATCTATTCTATGATCTTGAAAAGGGGAAATGGTGGCGCAGATGCTGCCAGGTCAATTCCTTCATATCCGCGTCCCTGATGGGTCCAAGCTCCTTCGCCGTCCGATTTCAATTTCTGAGATTGATCCTGAGACACAGACGTGTCGCTTGATCTACCGCATTGAAGGTGGGGGGACAGCTATCTTTTCTCAATTGCCAGTCGGTAGCAAACTCAGCGTCATGGGGCCACAGGGAAATGGCTTTGATCTCACCAAACTCGGCCAAGGTCAGAAAGCCTTGATCATTGGTGGCGGGATCGGTGTTCCTCCTTTGGTCCAAGTGGCCAAACAACTCCATGAGCAAGGGGTAGAAGTTGAAGTGGTTGTCGGCTTTGCGACCAAAGAAGCCGTCATTTTGGAAGAAGAACTTTCTCAGGTTGCTCATGTCACTGTAACGACAGACGATGGGACTTATGGCACTAAGGGCTATGTCTCTACGGTCATTGATCAGATGGACCAGGAGTTTGATGCTATCTATTCTTGTGGAGCACCTGGCATGCTCAAATATGTCAATACCAAATTCCATGATCATCCCCGCGCCTACATTTCTATGGAATCGCGAATGGCTTGTGGGATGGGTGCTTGCTATGCCTGTGTAGTGCATCTGGAAAATGAAAGCCAAGCAGCCAATAAGCGCGTGTGTGAAGACGGACCGGTCTTTGAAACCGGTACGATTGTGATTTAGGAGGACCTTATGACAGAAAATCGACTAGCCGTATCCTTACCTGGTTTAGACTTGAAAAACCCGATTATTCCGGCATCTGGCTGTTTTGGCTTCGGTCAGGAATATGCCAAATACTATGACTTAGACCTGCTTGGATCCATCATGATCAAGGCGACGACTGCTGAAGCTCGTTTTGGCAATCCGACACCACGTGTCGCTGAGACTCCTGCAGGCATGCTCAATGCCATTGGGCTTCAAAATCCAGGTGTAGATGTGGTCCTTGCAGAGAAACTCCCTTGGTTGGCTCAACATTATCCAGAGCTTCCAATTATTGCCAATGTAGCCGGCTTCTCCAATGAAGAGTATGCGACGGTATCAGGCAAGATCTCGCAAGCGCCAAATGTTAAAGCCATTGAGCTCAATATTTCTTGTCCAAATGTAGACCATGGGAACAATGGTCTCTTAATCGGGCAGGTTCCTGAGTTAGCCTATGCGGCTGTGAAAGCAGCGGTAGAAGCGTCCTCAGTCCCTGTCTATGTCAAGTTAACGCCTAGTGTAGCAGACATCACGCAGGTCGCAAAAGCAGCAGAGGATGCAGGGGCAACCGGTTTGACCATGATCAATACCTTGGTGGGCATGCGCTTTGACCTCAAGACTGGTAAGCCCATCATTGCCAATGGAACCGGAGGCATGTCGGGTCCAGCTGTTTTCCCAGTTGCTTTGAAACTCATCCGCCAGGTTGCTCAATCCACTAAACTTCCGATTATCGGAATGGGAGGTGTCGATTCAGCCGAAGCAGCCATTGAAATGATGATTGCAGGGGCCTCTGCGATTGGAGTTGGAACCGCTAATTTCACCGATCCTTATGCATGTCCAACCATCATCGAAGATCTGCCACAGGTCATGGATCGCTATGGTATTGACACACTTGAGAAACTTCCGGAAAACATGTACGGGAAAAATCTACTGTAAATCCTTGACTTTTTCCCAAATATCGTACTACAATAAATAAAAAAACCTTTTAAAAGCAGTCCAGAGAGGCTCCTAAGGTCTAGACGGTGAATCATGGTAGTTGTTCCTACCTAATTTTCGTGTAACCTTGCCTCGGGCAAGGTTTTTTTGTAGATAAAATGATCAATCAAAAAAGGAGTAATCCATGCGTGAAGAACGTCCTATTATCGCCCTTGACTTCCCAGCTTTCGAGGATGTCAAAAACTTTTTAGAGCATTTTCCAGAAGACGAAAAATTATTTGTAAAAAAATCGGAATGGAATTTTTTTCTATGCAGTTGGTCCTGAAATTGTACATTACCTCAAAGGGCTTGGACACAGTATTTTCCTTGATTTAAAATTGCATGATATCCCAAATACAGTCAAATCAGCCATGTCCGTACTGGGGACTTTCGGAGTAGATATGGTGACAGTTCACGCAGCCGGTGGTGTAGAGATGATGCGCGAAGCCAAGGCAGCTCTTGGTGAAGGAGCTAAATTGGTAGCCGTGACCCAGTTGACTTCTACCAGTGAAGAAGACATGCGTGATTGCCAAAACATCCAAACAACGGTCCAAGAATCTGTAGTTAATTATGCTCGCAAGGCCCAAGAAGCAGGCTTGGATGGCGTTGTCTGTTCAGCCCATGAAGTAGCCTTGATCAAGGATGCCACTTCATCAGACTTTGTCTGTGTCACACCAGGGATTCGTCCTGCTGGAGCTGAAATCGGTGACCAAAAACGGGTCATGACGCCACAAGAAGCTCATAAAATTGGATCTGACTATATTGTCGTTGGACGTCCAATCATCCAAGCAGAAAACCCATGGGACGCTTACCATGAAATTAAGAGACAGTGGAATGCGTAAGAGCTACTAAAAGTGAAACTTTTGTAGCTCTACGGGAAGTCCTATGGGACCTTCCCTAACGCATTCACTAGATCACAGAAGAGAAAATGATCGTTTCTCTTCTGTGATCGTCGGAATAATCGGAGCCCGATAGGGCCTTCCCTAAACTATTCACTAACTTAGTTGAAAGAAAATGATCGTTTCTTTCAACTAAGTGTCGGAACTTAAAAAGTCCACGGGACCTTCCCTAACGCATTCACTAACCTGTAATGTTGTTGTTTAAATTAAAAAAATGATTTAATTCGTATATGATTAAAATCGTAAAAAGGAGTCGTCATGTCATTAGCTAAAGATATTGCTAGCCATCTTTTGAAAATCGAAGCGGTTTATTTGAAACCAGAAGAACCTTTTACTTGGGCATCTGGGATCAAGTCCCCAATTTATACAGATAACCGTGTAACCCTCGCTTATCCAGAAACTCGTACCTTGATCGAAAATGGATTTGTAGATAAAATCAAGGAAGCTTTTCCCTGAAGTAGAAGTGATTGCAGGGACAGCAACTGCTGGGATTCCTCACGGAGCTATTATTGCGGACAAGATGAATTTGCCATTTGCCTACATCCGTAGCAAACCAAAAGACCACGGTGCTGGAAACCAAATTGAAGGCCGTGTACCACAAAGGTCAAAAGATGGTCGTAGTGGAAGATTTGATTTCTACTGGTGGATCTGTCTTGGATGCTGTCGCAGCTGCCAAGCGTGAAGGGCGGACGTTCTTGGTGTCGTAGCTATCTTCACCTACCAATTGGAGAAAGCAGATAAGAAATTTGCGGAAGCTGGCGTTCAACTTGAAACCTTGTCTAACTATACAGAATTGATTCATTTGGCAGAAGAACAAGGTTACATCACTTCTGAAGGTTTAGAGTTGTTGCACCGTTTCAAGGAAAACCAAGAAACTTGGCAAAATAAATAATACAACTGAAGCGTTTTCTAACGCTTCTTTTTTATACTATTTTCACTAGTTGGTGGTTAACTTGAATCTCAAAGTAAAATCCGGTATGATAGTAGTAATTGTTTTTATGGATGAAGGAAAAACTATTTTTAAGGGAGAATAAGATGACAAAAGAACATTATTTGCAAATGAAGAAGCAGGCTCGGGTCTGGTTTACCGTCAATATCATCATCAGCTTTGATTGCTATTTCGGGAGGAATTTTAGTGGTCATTAGTAAATCACGTCATATCCCATTTCTATTGATGGCTTTGGGGGCACTGACCTTGATGAACCAAGTCTTGGTTACCCCTGCTTTCAACGCCAAAAAAGAAGCTGAGGAAGAACATCCAGAATGGAAGAGCTTGTCTACTAAAGATACTAAACTTCCTGTGGAGAATCTGCAGAAAGGGGTTTTGGTATCAGCTACGGCTCTTCTGATTGTCATTATTGGTTTCTTCATGTTCTATCGTCCTCTTCCGACAACAGACGCAGGAACTGAAGTGATCAATACCTATCGAGAGATCCAGTCTGTACCAGAAAGTTTGACAGAAAAAGAATCTAGCTCGATCTCCAATTTGACTCCGAAAGATGTTCAAACCTTACAAGAATTGAAAGAAGAAATCGAATCCAATGCCCCATCAGATTCAAACTCACTAGATATAAACAAAGCAAAAGATCTTGCAGAAAAAGCACAGCAACAGAATTGGTTGAAAAGGGGAGAATAAAAATTTTTTCAAGGGATTTGAAACCAACTAGTTTATGTGAAAGGGTAAAAAATCAATGACAGTAACAATATTCTGGCTTAGTTTGGGCATTCTGACCCTTGTTTTCTTGATCATGCTGCTTATCTTTTACACCTTGTATCGTCGTGAAATTAAAGTGAAAACAGAATCAACCGCAAAAATTATGGGAGAAGTAGTTGCTTTTGATTCCAAAAATCAACTGCTTATTTCTCTGCCTGTGGTGGAGTATCAAGTCGAGGGTGAAAGATACCAAAAGACCTTTTCCTACGCTTATTTCAGAGAGACTTCTTCTAAGTCAAGACAAAACAATGTTTTCGATAGAACCTATGTTCTTGGAGCAGCTAAAAATCTGGATTTGCGGATGATATTCCCTAATTGGGTCTCCTATGACAGTCTTTTATAATCCAGTCGACCCACAGATTGGTTTTGTCGAACGATATGCCGGCTTAGTCGGTTTCTATAAAATCGGAATGATTCTAACGGTTGGAATTTATCTTGTTTTATTATGTATTCTAATCCTAGTGTTTTAGGTTAGTTAAGGTTAAGAGTTAAAAAAATTGGTTGGATAAAATGAATGTACCCATAATTACCATTTTACAGTTGATGATCACCCCAAAACAGCAGAAATGCTGTTTTTTTGATATAATGGACCTATGTTATCGAAAAGTAAACGTATTCTATTTGGGATGCTTCATGTTGTCATGTTGCTAGTGATGGTCCACTGGTTCTTGATCAGTGTGACCTATCTGAGAGAGATTTCATGGCTAGCCATTTTAGGTGCTGGATTGCTATTTCTGCTAGCCTGGTTAAAACGCGATGGGACTAAGAGTTCCTTTGCTTGGTTGACCCGGCATAAAAAGGCTTCTTGCTTGGAGCCCTTGTCTTTCAGGTGATTGTCATGGTCTGTGCGGAGCTCTTTATCCGTCGGGATGCTGCGGTTGTTTTCAAAGGGGCTTTTGATCTTCTTAAGCAATCCTCTATCACCAACTACCTCAGTCGCAATCCCAATAACATTCCGCTCTTTCTTTACGAGAAGTTTTTCTATGTCTTATTTGGCTCTAGCGGTCTGTGGGTCATGCAGGCTCTCAATATCCTCTATGTCAATCTAGGTGCAGTCCTCTTGTACAAGCTGTCCCAGAAGCATTTCAATCAAAAAACGGCTGATCTAGTCTATCTCTTCTATGTGAGCTTGATCTGTTACTCGCCGTATTTCTATTCCATGTACACGGACATTCCGCCTCTTCCTTTGATCGCTCTTCAATTATGGTGGGCCTTGGATCTCTTAAAGGAAGATCAAGCAGTCTCCTGGAAGAAGATTGTTGGTTTGGGAATCTTATCTGGCGTGACCATGTTGATCCGTCCAACGACGATTATTGTCATGATTGCCTTTTGGGCTGTGCTTTTCTTTAGAGGAAATTGGAAGGCCTTTGGAAAGATTGCTACGGTGACCGTGATGACGACGGGCTTTGTCTTTGCAGGATTGAATACGGCGGTCAATCATCAAAGAGTTGTGCCGATCTTGAAACAAGAAGGGCTGGCTAAAGGACCGCTCTTGTTTATCAATCTGGGCTTGACGGATATGGGGCATAACCAAGAAGATATGAAAGAAGGCTTGTTGGCCTATATCGATGAGGATAAGCGCTCGGATTACAACAATGGCCTCTTTAAAAAAGAAAATGTGATCAAAGAAATCAAGCGCCGTCTCAAGGAGTACGGACCGTTCGGTTTGATCGGGCATATCTACTACAAGCAATCCTTGACGGTAGCAGAAGGGACCCTGGGTTGGCTGTACCGAGATGTAGAGTATGAGAAGACGCCTTTTATCAATCCTCTCTATGCACCCCTGACTAAAAATAATGGTCTGGCAAAATGGGTGCGGACCTATTTTCCTCAGCATTGATCGCCCGCAGTACAAGTATTATGAATTTGTCAAGCAGGTGATCTGGATCGTCCTATCAGCTGGTTTGGTTGGAGCTTATCTCAAACGTCGAGATACAGATGACTTTAACTTCCTTTCCTTAGCGGTCTTTGGTGGCTTGCTCTTCTTAACCATCTTTGAAGGTGGGAAGACCCGCTACCTCATCCAATTCTTACCGCAAATTTTACTAGTCGCTTCGATCGGTCTAGCAGGATTTACCAAGAAAGAAAATACCTAAAAGCTCTGACTTGTTTGACAGGCAGAAAAAGAGGTTGGACAAAAATGTCCAGCCTCTTTTTTATCCAGTGGATCTGCGCCAAATGTGGTATAATGGAAGGTAAGAATTTATTGGATAGCGGAGAGTTTCCATGCAGCATTCACCCTGGCATGAAGCCATCAAATCCCATCTTCCAGAAGGGTATTTTCACCAGATCAATGACTTTATGAATGAAGTCTATAGCAAAGGAGTGGTTTATCCACCGCGTGACAAGGTCTTTAAGGCCTTGCAGACGACAGAGATGGATCAGGTCAAGGTCTTGATCTTAGGCCAAGATCCCTACCATGGACCGGATCAAGCGCAGGGCTTAAGTTTTTCTGTTCCGGATCATGTACCAGCGCCGCCTTCTTTGCAAAATATTCTCAAAGAATTGCGCTCAGATATCGGAGAGAAGCGGTCCCATGATCTGACCTCTTGGGCAGAGCAAGGAGTGCTCTTGCTCAATGCCTGCTTGACGGTTCCAGCTGGTCAGGCCAATGGTCATGCAGGACAAATTTGGGAGCCTTTCACAGATGCTGTGATCAAGGTGGTCAATGAGTTGGAGGAGCCTGTTGTCTTTATCCTCTGGGGATCTTATGCCCGTAAGAAAAAGCCTCTGATTACCCACGATCGACATTTGGTTCTTGAATCAGCTCACCCCAAGTCCCTTTATCGGCCTACCGAGGATTTCTTTTGGTTCCCAACCCTTTTTCAAAAACCAATCAATTTTTTTGAAAGATGCGGGACGTGAGCCGATTGATTGGTTAAGATAGGAGAAAGAAATGCCACAATTAGCAACGATTTGTTACATTGACAATGGGAAAGAATTTCTCATGTTGCATCGCAATAAAAAGCCCAATGATGTCCATGAAGGTAAATGGATCGGGGTTGGTGGAAAATTAGAACGCGGGGAAACCCCACAGGAGTGTGCTGCGCGTGAGATTTTTGAGGAGACAGGCCTTAGAGCTAAGCCAGTCTTAAAAGGGATTATTACCTTTCCGGAGTTTACTCCAGATTTGGACTGGTACACCTATGTCTTCAAGGTAACAGATTTTGAGGGAGAACTGATCGAGTGTAACGAAGGGACCTTGGAGTGGGTACCTTATGATCAAGTCCTCTCAAAACCAACCTGGGAAGGGGACCACACCTTTGTCGAGTGGTTGTTGGAGGATAAACCCTTCTTTTCAGCAATGTTTCGCTATGACGGCGACCGCTTGTTAGAGTCGCATGTTGATTTTTATGAATAAAGGAGAATGCAATGGTTGTCATTAAAAATGGTCGCGTAATGGATCCCAAAACTGGCTTGGATCAAGTCTGTGATCTTCGCATTGAAGGAAAGAAAATTGTAGAGATCGCTGAAAACCTCCCAACGGATGGACAAGAAGTCCTTGATGCTACTGGTCTGGTTGTAGCTCCTGGATTGATCGATGTACACGTGCATTTTCGTGAACCCGGTCAAACCCATAAAGAAGACATCCATACGGGTGCCTTAGCCGCAGCTGCTGGTGGTTTTACCCGAGTGGTTATGATGGCCAATACCAATCCGACCATTTCAGATATTACGACCTTAGAGGAAGTCTTAGCTTCTGCAGCCAAGGAAAATCTCCACATTCATACGGTAGCGACAGTGACTAAGAACTTTGACGGTCAACACCTGACAGATTTTGAAGGACTGCTTAAGGCTGGTGCAGTAGGATTTTCAGATGACGGGATTCCTCTTCAAAGCACTAAGGTTGTCCGCCAAGCCTTGGAAGAAGCTAAGCGTCTAGGAACCTTTATTAGTCTGCATGAAGAAGACCCTGAGTTGAATGGCATTCTTGGTTTGAATGAAAACATTGCCAAGGAACACTTCCATGTCTGTGGGGCGACGGGTGTAGCCGAATATTCAATGGCTGCGCGGGATGCCATGATTGCCCATGCGACAGGTGCTCACCTCCATATCCAACACCTTTCCAAGGAAGAAAGTGTCAAGGTGGTGGAATTTGCCCCAAGGATTAGGAGCTCATGTGACGGCAGAAGTGGCACCTCAACACTTTTTCGAAAAACAGAAAGTCTGCTCTTGACTAAAGGAAGCAATGCTAAGATGAATCCACCTCTTCGCTTGGAATCTGACCGTCTAGCAGTGATTGAAGGCTTTGAAATCAGGCGTCATCTCTGTGATTGCGACTGACCACGCGCCTCACCATGCAGATGAGAAGAATGTTCCTGATATTACCAAAAGCACCATCTGGAATGACTGGGCTTGAAACTTCGCTCTCTCTTGGTTTGACCTACTTGGTGCATGCTGGCCATTTAAGCCTGATGCAATTGCTTGAAAAAGATGTCCTATAATCCAGCACGTCTCTATGATTTTGATGCTGGCTATATCGCAGTGGATGGACCGGCAGATTTGACCATCTTTGATCCAGAAGCAGATCGTCTGGTATCGGATCATTTCGCTTCAAAAGCGGGCAATTCACCATTTGTGGGTGAAACATTAAAAGGAAAAGTTGCTTATACAATCTGTGATGGACAAGTGATTTTTCAAGGATAAGCGATCGTATTTATATGAATCTTAAAAAAATGATGCAAGGCTTGGTTTTCTTTTTAACCAGCCTTCTTGTCTTTGTCTTTCTATTTCGTGCTCTGCTACCAACTGCGTCCCCTCGCATGACCAAGCCCAAAACGGCTGCGAAAGAAATCACCTATACTTATGTAGCTCTAGGAGATTCACTGACCGAAGGAGTAGGGGATAGCACCAAGCAAGGGGGCTTTGTGCCCATCCTTGCCCAAAGCCTGTCCAATGAAAATGACGGCCAGTACCAGCCTGTCAACTATGGAGTAGCTGGAAATACAAGCGCTCAGATCTTAGATCGACTCAAGAAGCAAACAGATCTTCAGAAGGATCTCAAAAAGGCGCGTGTCATGACCTTAACGGTTGGGGGAAATGATCTGCGCAAAGTCGTTGTCGATCATCTGAGTGATTTTTCTCTATCAGATATCCAAAAAGCCGCTCAAGAGTTATACAGCGAACCTCAAAGAAATTATTACAAAGGCCAGAAAGGACAATCCCCATCTTCCCATTTATGTAGTGGGGATCTACAATCCTCTTTACCTGAATTTTCCTGAATTAACCAGTATCCAGACGGCTGTCGATCGTTGGAATGAGACGACGGAAGAAACCATCGCGCAATTTGATCAGGTCTATTTCGTTCCGATCAATGATCTGCTCTATAAAGGAATTGATGGCAAAAATGGGCGTATCAGAAATCAGTGACGGGAAGACAACCGTTATCAATGATGCCCTGTATGAAGAGGATAGCTTTCACCCCAACAATACGGGCTATGAAAAGATGAAACAAGCAATATTGGAGAAAATCAATGCCACGAAGAAAACTTGGAGTCAAAAATAATCCCATCAACGAGAAGGTCCCCTTCCTTCAAAAAATTAATATTTGGAAATGGTTATTTTTAGGTTTGGTCAGCCTTCTCTTAGCCTTCGCTTTAGTTGTGCAAGGACGCTTAGCGACGCCAAGAGAAGATGTTAGTCAGCTTCATCAAGCAGTTGGCACTAAAGATGTCAAAGTTGGAACCATGACAACGACTCGTGATCAACTCAATGATACCATCAAATCGCTCCTGAAAAAATATAAGCTGTCCGACTACAAGGTCTATGCGGACAATCAGCAAATCCTATTAGAAGGACAGTTGAGTCTCTTGGGGAAGGATTATCCCTTATACATTTACTTTCAACCATCCAAATTGGAAAATGGGAACATTCTCTTGACGGTGAAGGATTTTTCAGTTGGAACCTTTCAAATTCCACAAAGGATGGTCTTGCAGCTCTTGAGCAAGAATAAAAATATTCCAGAATTTATTCAGATTTCTCCAAAGCAGTCTACCATCACCATTGTATTGCCAGAAATTGACAATGACTTTGGAATCTATGTCAAGGCCAATACCATTGACCTCTATAATGACAAGATCGTTTTTGATTTGTATCAGAAGAAGTAGGGCGAAAGAGGCTATTCAGATTGAAGTCAAAGTCATCTTAAAAACTTTCCTTAGGCTTAATAATTCCGAGAGAGTGGGACAGAAATCGGTAATTCGTTAGAATTCGATTTCGTCGTCCCACCTCCGCACAGTTGAGTAGGGCTGTAAAAGCTGATGAAATCAGCGTAGTAGAGCCCACTCAACCACTGCGTCTTGCTCGACAATCCAAAAACAATTGAGAGGCTAGGACTTTTGTCCCAGCCTCTTTTCTCACGGCGGAAAGTTTCATTATATGATGTGTTTAAATGATCCTAATTGTTTATATCATTATAATTTTTTAAGAGCATCTCAGTTTTCTTATGTAAAAACAGGCTGTCAATAGTCTAACTAGAACTGAAAGCTCTATTTTGTTTCTATTCAAAAAAATTCAGAATATTGTAGAAAATTCTTGACATTGCTTTTTTTCCCTATGCTAGAAATACTAGACAAGACATTGAACAAAGGAGAAAGTCAAACATGAAAACAGCTAAGTTTATTCAATTTGCTTTGTTGTTGAGGTATAAGGGCTAGTGCAGAAGCATTAGTCCTGTTTGGCTTACCAAGCGGGCAAAAACATCTCGCTTGGTTAACCGAGTGAGATGTTTTTCTTTATATCCACTACATAGAAATGAGGAGACCCTATGCGTAAAGTTGAATTTTTAGATACCAGCCTTCGGGATGGTGAACAGACTCCAGGAGTTAATTTCTCTATCAAAGAAAAGATTGCCATTGCTAAACAATTGGAAAAATGGGGCATTTCTGCTATTGAAGCAGGTTTTCCTGCAGCTAGTCCGGATTCCTTCACTGCTGTTCAAGAGATTGCCAAGGTCTTGACCAAGACAGCCGTGACAGGTTTGGCCCGTTCTGTCAAATCAGATATTGATGCTTGTTATGAAGCCTTGAAGGATGCTAAGTATCCACAAATTCACGTCTTTATCGCAACCAGTCCGATTCACCGGGAGTTTAAACTCAACAAGACAAAGGAAGAAATCCTTGAAACGATCAAAGAGCACGTTTCTTACGCTCGCTCAAAATTTGAGATTGTGGAATTCTCTCCCGAAGATGCGACCCGGACAGAATTGGATTTCCTCTTGCAAGTCGTACAGACTGCAGTCGATGCTGGTGCTAGCTATATCAATATTCCTGATACAGTCGGTTTCACGACACCAGCAGAGTACGGTGCCATTTTCAAATACTTGATTGACCATGTCAAGACAGACCGCGAGATTATCTATTCCCCTCATTGCCATGATGACCTAGGTATGGCCGTGGCGAATAGCCTCGCTGCTGTTAAAAAAATGGTGCCCGTCGTGTCGAAGGAACCATTAATGGAATCGAGGGAGCAGGGCCGGCAATGCGGCACTTGAAGAAGTAGCGGTCGCTCTTAATATTCGCGAAGACTATTTCCAAGTGGAGAGTCCGATTGTCCTCAATGAAACCATCAACACTTCTGAGTTGGTCTCTCGTTACTCTGGTATTCCAATTCCTAAAAACAAGGCGGTTGTTGGTGGCAATGCCTTCTCACACGAGTCTGGGATTCACCAAGATGGGGTTCTTAAAAAAATCCTCTTACCTATGAAATCATCACCCCTGAGCTGGTGGGTGTCAAGAGCAATAGTCTCCCTCTTGGAAAATTGTCTGGTCGCCATGCCTTTGTCGAAAAACTGCATGAGTTGGGACTGGATTTTACAGAAGAAGACATCAAGCCATTGTTTGCTAAGTTCAAATCTCTGGCAGACAAGAAACACGAGATCACAGATGCCGATATCCGCGCCCTTGTTGCCGGTACAGCAGTGGAAAATCCAGAAGGATTCCAATTTAACGATCTCCGCTTGACAACCAATGCAGACGAAACGATTACAGCAGCGGTTAGCCTCCGCAATGAAGAAGGGGAAGTGCTTGAATTCCTTGCCAATGGTCAAGGGTCGGTTGAAGCGATCTTTAATGCGATTGATAAATTCTTCAACCAAACTGTTCGCTTGACATCTTACAATATCGATGCAGTGACAGATGGGATCGATGCCCAAGCCCGTGTCTTGGTATCCGTGGAAAATGTCGATACAGATACGATTTTCAATGCCTCTGGTTTGGACTTCGACGTATTGAAAGCCTCTGCCATCGCTTATATCAATGCTAACACGCTGGTTCAAAAAGAGAATGCGGGTGAGATGGGACGAGCTGTCTCCTACCGTGATCTTCCACAAGCCTAAGAGGAAATAAACATGACAAAGAAAATTGTAACACTTGCAGGAGATGGGATTGGCCCTGAGATCATGGCAGCTGGACTAGAGGTCCTCGCAGCCGTTGCTCCCAAAATTGGCTTTGATTATAGTCTAGAAGACAAACCTTTTGGGGGTGCTGGGATTGATGCCGCTGGCCACCCACTTCCCCAAGATACTCTAAAAGCAGCTAAAGGAGCGGATGCTATTCTTCTCGCAGCCATCGGGAGTCCTGAGTATGACAATGCTCCTGTTCGTCCAGAACAAGGCCTGCTCGCTATTCGCAAGGAATTAAATCTCTTTGCCAATATTCGTCCTGTACGGATTTTTGACGCCTTGAAACACTTGTCTCCTTTGAAACCAGAGCGTATCGAGGGTGTCGACTTTGTAGTCGTGCGTGAATTGACAGGTGGGATTTACTTTTGGAGAGCATATCTTGAAAGAAGATACAGCGCGCGATATCAATGATTACAGTGCAGAAGAAATCCGTCGGATTATGCGCCAAGCCTTCAAGATCGCGCAAGGACGTGGCAAGAAAGTGACCAGTATCGATAAGCAAAATGTCCTTGCAACTTCTAAATTGTGGCGTCAAGTGGCAGAAGAAGTTGCCAAAGAATTTCCAGATGTGACCTTAGAGCACCAGCTTGTCGATAGTGCAGCCATGATCATGATTACCAATCCAGCCCGCTTTGATGTTGTAGTGACAGAGAATCTATTCGGAGATATCTTATCTGACGAATCCAGCGTCCTTCCTGGAACACTAGGCGTGATGCCATCTGCCAGTCATTCTGACCAAGGACCAAGTATGTACGAACCGATTCATGGTTCAGCACCTGATATTGCTGGTCAAGGCATTGCCAATCCGATTTCCATGATCCTGTCCGTTGCTATGATGCTCCGAGACAGTTTTGGAGAAACAGCAGGTGCAGAAATGATCGAAGAAGCTGTCAATCAAACCTTGAATCAAGGAATCTTGACACGGGATCTAGGTGGTCAGGCTTCTACTGCTGAGATGACTGCAGCCATTATTGGGAATCTCTAAGATGACTTGGAGAGATCGCTGTTTAGTTCTTATTGCTATTTGGAATAGTATCGTATTTCTGACCTATGGTTTAGATAAACGAAAAAGCTATCCAAAACAGGTGGCGGATTTCCTGAAAAAGGTCCTGTTACTCGAGGCTGGCTGCTTGGTGGATTCGGAGCTCTACTAGGTGGATATCTCTTTCACCACAAGGTGCGGAAATGGTATTTTCAAGCTACCTGGTGGGGCAGTAGCCTTCTTTTAGCAGGTGCCCTCTTTCTAATCCTTCAATGGATTTCCTAACAAGAAGATAAATGGAGAAAGACGATGAGTGGAAAATCTATCTTTGATAAACTTTGGGACCGCCACGTGATTACAGGAGTGGAAGGGCAACCCCAACTCATGTATGTGGACCAACACTACATCCACGAAGTGACAGAGTCCGCAAGCCTTTCAAGGATTACGGGATGCAGGACGCAAGGTTCGACGACCCGATTTAACCTTTGGAACCTTTGATCACAATGTTCCAACGGTCAATATTTTTGATATTCGAGATGTGATTTCAAAAGCCCAGATTGATAAATTAGCTGAGAATGTGGTGGACTTTGGGATTGATCATGCTGCCCATGGTTCTGCTAAGCAAGGAATCGTTCATATGGTGGGCCCTGAAACCGGTCGGACCCAGCCTGGAAAATTTATTGTCTGTGGAGACAGCCATACCGCAACCCACGGAGCCTTTGGTGCCATTGCCTTTTGGGATTGGAACCAGTGAAGTGGAGCATGTCTTTGCCACCCAAACCATCTGGCAAGTCAAACCAAAGAAAATGTTGGTTGAATTCACCGGAACCCCACAAAAAGGGATCTATTCAAAGGATTACATCCTAGCTTTGATAGCGCGCTACGGTGTTGCTTGTGGAGTTGGCTATGTCGTAGAGTATCGAGGGAGAAGCAATTGATCGCTTGACCATGGAAGAACGCATGACCATCTGTAACATGTCGATCGAGTTCGGGTCCAAAATGGGGATCATGAATCCAGATGAGACGACCTTTGACTACCTCCGGGGACGCGAATGTGTGCCAGATGATTTTGAGGCTGCAGTAGCTGATTGGAAGACTCTGGTTAGTGATGACGATGCCGTTTATGATAAGGTCATCCGTATGGATGTATCTGATCTTGCTCCGATGGTGACTTGGGGGACCAATCCTTCTATGGGAGTGGACTTCGAGACTCCTTTTCCAGAGATTCGAGACATGAATGATGAACGGGCTTATCATTATATGGATCTAGAACCTGGCCAAAAACCAGCAGACATTGAATTAGGCTATATCTTTATCGGTTCTTGTACCAATGCGCGTCTCAGCGATTTGGAGTTGGCAGCCAAGTTTGTGAAAGGCAAAAAAATTGCGCCCAACTTAACTGCTATTGTGGTACCTGGCTCTCGTCCGGTTAAGCAAGCCGCCGAAAAATTAGGTTTAGACAAGATCTTTATGGATGCGGGCTTTGAATGGCGTGATCCAGGATGCTCCATGTGTCTAGGAATGAACCCAGACAAGGTTCCAGATGGGGTCCACTGTGCCTCTACTAGCAACCGGAACTTTGAAGACCGCCAAGGATTTGGGGCTAAGACCCATCTCTGTAGCCCAGCAATGGCCGCTGCAGCAGCAATCGCCGGTCGCTTTGTCGATGTGCGCCAAATGCCAGAAGTCGAGTAAAAGGAGGAAGCATGGAGAAATTTACCATTTATACAGGAACAACAGTTCCTTTGATGAACGATAATATTGATACCGACCAAATCCTCCCCAAGCAATTCTTAAAGTTGATTGATAAAAAAAGGCTTTTGGGAAATACCTCATGTATGCTTGGCGCTATTTGGATGACCAATATACTGAGGATCCAGATTTTATCTTTAACAAGCCAGAATACCGCAAGGCGACCATTTTGATCACTGGTGACAATTTTGGGGCTGGTTCCTCTCGGGAGCACGCGGCCTGGGCTTTAGCTGATTATGGCTTTAAAGTCGTTATCGCTGGATCCTTCGGAGATATCCATTACAATAATGAGCTCAATAATGGCATGCTGCCGATTGTCCAACCACTAGAGGTTCGTCAAAAAAATTGGCAAAGTTTGAAGCCGACAGATCCAGTGACGGTGGATTTGGAAGAGCAGAAGATCATCTCGCCTGTTGGAGAGTTTCGCTTTGAGATCGATCAAGATTGGAAAGCACAAATTGCTCAACGGCTTTGGATGATATCGGGATTACGCTTCAGTACGAAGACTTGATCGCAGCTTATGAGAAGAACCGGTCAGCTTACTGGCAATGATAAAAGTGTATATCAATTACGAATTTTTCTGAAAATATATTGAATTTGAGACTATTTTTTGATACAATACTAAAAAGAATAGAAAAGGAAAGAGACTTATGACAAAACACATTCAATGGGACGGACAACTTTCACAAGAAGGATTTGATATTCTTAAAGGAGAGGGTGGCTGTATCGTCTGCCCTACCAAAGTTGGCTACATCATCATGACCAGTGACAAGGCTGGCTTGGAACGTAAATTCGAAAGCCAAAGAACGCAACCGCAACAAACCAGGTGTGGTTCTCTGCGGAAGCATGGATGAACTTCGTGCCCTTGCGCAATTGAATCCTGAAATCGAAGCCTTCTACCAAAAACATTGGGATGAAGATATCTTGCTTGGTTGTATCCTTCCTTGGCGTGAAGATGCCTATGCAAAATTGCAAGCTTTCGGAGATGGACGTGAAGAACTCATGACAGACGTTCGTGGAACTTCATGCTTTGTCATCAAATTTGGTAAAAGCTGGTGAGCAAATCGCCAAAAGAAATGTGGGAAAAAAAGAAGGCAAGATGGTTTACGCTTCTTCAGCCAACCCTTCCGGTAAAAGGGAAACCGTGGGAAGGTCGAAGGAATCGGTGAGCGCATCGAAGGTGCCGTGGACTTGGTTATCGAAGCCGATGATTATGTAGCTTCTATCCAACCAGACAAGACCATTGAAACGCGCTATGAACAAGGTGTGATGGTCTCTATGGTTGATGCGGAAGGAAAACTCATCCCAGAACAAGGAGCAGGTAGCCGTTCTGTCAATACTTGTCCAGTTGTGATCCGTAAAGGATTGGATATCGATAAGATCATGATGCACTTATCTGATCATTTCAACTCTTGGAACTACCGCCAAGGGGAATACTATTAAGAAACAGAAAAACAGCATTCCATTTGGGATGCTTTTTTTGTGAAAGGATAAAAGATGGTATAATAGAGTCAAACGATGTTCCAATAGAAGGGGAAGTGGTATGGTCTCCAGAAAAGCATTTATCGATAAAGCCAATCAGGAAGGTTTTTCCTTCAACATCCAAATCCCATGGTGGACGTACAATAACTTCAAGTCATTGGTTTGGAGAAAAAGGCTCTCTGAGGAGCAACTCTATCAGATCTTTCTTTTACTTTGTAGAGAGGTAGAAGACCGGCAAATGCAAAGCTAGTAGCGGATAAGAGAAGTATCAGACCGGATTTTATGTAGCGGCATGCAATGGTCGCGAGTTTCGCTTTGAGTTTGCTTTTAAAAAGAACCAACAACTAAGAGTTTATAATCTCTTTGAGACCGTCAATGGTCGTAAGAAACTCACCCTGATGGATCTGCTTGATTACATAATGGATTGACGATGTATAGAAACAATAAGGGTTCACTACAGATTGATAAAAGAAAGAGTAGTTCTATGATTTCAAGAGATGCATTTTTAGAAAGAATCAACCAAGAGGGATTCTCATTTAGCATTGAAATCCCGCGCAGAAATTTTTCGGATTTTACATCATTAGTTCGGAGAAGAAGAATTTCAGAAGAAGACCTCTATCAGCTGTTTTATAACTATTGTCAGGAGCTAGAAAACTGTCTAAAAGAAGCGGGAGATAAGCGACGCTTGCTCTTCAATAAGTTTCCAGTTAGCCCCGTTCATGATAAATATAAAACGAAATTTGATACAGTGGCACCGAACGGTCGTGAGTTTCGCTTTGAGTTTGTCTTTCAGTAATGACAATCGTTTAAAAAGTTTATCATCTTATCGAAAACTGTTAATGGTCGTAGGAAAAAAACTCCTATGGAAATACTGATGGACTTAGTCGATGCTTTATAGTGGATACTGATCTAAGAGAAATCTTATGAGATACCTATTTCTTCTTGATTCCATTGAGCCTAGTGACTATAATGAGTGAGTTTAATAAAGCTACAGGTAGACTCTTGTTCCTCTGCTTGTTTGCTCTTACTTTTTTTATGTTGGTACTATTTGTAATCATCACAGCTCCAGTAGTTTTATTGAACCGACCTTTCCTATTTGATCGCCTAATAGCTAGTAGTTATTGAAGTACGGTTGGGAAATAGACAAAAAACAAAAGGACTCTATTTTTACGTTAGAGACCATTTTGACAAGTAGGGGTTGAACTGTAAAGCTGGAGAATGGTAGTAAGAGTTTTCTAACTGGTTGAAATTTGGTACACTAGAGCTATGAAGATAGAAGATACTATAAAAAAAGCAATCATTTTAGGCGCTACAGGAGGGATTGGCCGGCAGCTAGCGAAAGAATTGGCACAACGTTTGGAGCATCTGATTTTAGTGAGTCGAGATGCTGACAAACTCTCCCAAGTCCAAAAAGAACTAACTGGGAGTAAGGCGCAGCTTTCAATCCTAACATTAGATATGCTAGATCAAGTGGCTCTAGAAGCTTTTGTAGAGAGTCTAGATGCTGATCTTCTCGTCAATTGTGCGGGACTAGCCTATTTTTCCCTAGGATGTGACCTTGATTCAGCTAGTGAGCAAGACCTCTGGCAAGTCAATTACCATGTTCCGGTCCAACTAATTAAGCCATTAGTGAAGAAGAATCAGAAGATCCACTTGGTCCAGCTGTCATCTCTGGCTGCTCTTTTTCCTCATCCCTATTTAGCAGCCTACAGTGCTAGTAAGGCTGCTTTGCAGACCTACACTCTTGCTCTCCAGGAGGAACTGAGGCAATCAGATTCACCGGTTCAGCTAGGTCTCTATATTCTTGGACCAGTCCAAACAGCTATTTTTCCCCAAAAACTAGTAGAAGCATTGGGTGGCAGTCGCTTGCAGATGAAGCCTGAGAAAGTCGCTCAGCAGTTGATCCGATTCATAGAAGGGGATACTTCCTATGCTGTTATCGGCCTTCGCTATCGCTTGCTAGTTTGGCTAGGTCGCCTGCTTCCCCAAAGATGGATCATTCGTCTCCTTGCCAGGTATTTACGAAAGGGACTTAATAGATGAAATTCATATTTATATTTTTAGCCGTTACTTATCTTTTCTTATTTCTCATCCGTTGGTTGCTGTCCTTCACTTATTATAAAAGAGGTCAGGCTCATATTGCGGACTTCCCAGAACAGCTTTTTACGGTGGTCCAACCCATCCTTTCTGGGGATCCTCGTTTAGAGAGTGATTTGCGGGCCAATCTCCAGCAAACTGAAGCAGTAGAATTCTACTGGTTGATTGATCAGTCTGATACAGAAGCCCAGCGAGTAGCAGATCAGATTTGTCAAGAGGCATCCTTTTGCCCAACGCATTCGAATCTTTTCTCATTGAAGACGTCCCTCAGGGATTAATCCCAAGAGTTACAAGATTGAGCAGGTTGTAGAGGAGCTGACCCGTCCATATCTGATTGTTTTTGGACGATGATAGTGTGATTGATTTTTTTCTAAAATGGGTGAGCTAACTGACTATCTGGGTCAAGAGGTTATTCTGACAGGTATTCCCTTATAACCAGGAGAAAGCAATTTCTGGTCCAAGCTGGTTGCAGCATTTCGTAAATGGCAATTCTTTTATTACCTATTTTACCATGGCAGAAGTTGAGGCGAATCACTCCATCAACAGGGATGTTTTATATCCTACCGGTAGAACTTGCAAAAGACCAGGGAGCTCTTTCACAGCGATTAAGGATTATCTATGTGATGATTTAGCCGTGGCCGATTTTTTAAGGAGTAAAGGGGTATCCATTATCCAAACACGGGTCACCTGTAATGTTCGAACGACTATCAAGGATGCCAAGCAATATCTGCTCCAGATGAAGCGTTGGCTTCTCTTTAGCTCTATCTACCTCAAAGAACACCTGGACTGGAAGGTCTTTTGTCTCATAGGTTTACCGAGTTTTCTGCCTCTTCCAACTTTGATCTTAAGTATCATTTTAGGATGGCCTTATCTTATTCTAGCCTTAAGCTTACTGGTATTCAAGGCAGTATGGATGCTCCTCTATCGGCAAAGCATTCTATCCAATCGCCTACACATAGATGAAGTCATCTACGAAGTGCTGAATGATCTCCTGCTTCCTTGGCTGTTTATCTATGTTCTGATGACTCCTCCTGTGATAAACTGGCGGGGGCGGAAGATTCGTGTGACGGACGGAAAGATTCGTTATGAGTAAGATGAAGTCCTATCTAGACCGTTTGTCTGCTTTATCTCTTGATCAGACCATGCTAAACTCTAATCGCTTGGTTCTCTTTCTCAGTGGGAGCAGTGATGTCACTTGTGCCGGGCTGACAGCTGGGCAGCTAGACCTCCTCCATGCGATTTGTCCATCAGGTTATAGAGTAGTAGAGCAATTTTCCCTTCAATCAAGATTTTGAACATATAAAATTTCCTCAAGTATCCCTACTGTCAGCTTCTGCATCCAATATCATCTACTATTGGCATACGATTTTGAACCCTGTTTTCCAAAAGCTGTTACAGAACACTTGTCTCCCTTGTTGGAAGCGCAGGAAGTGGTTCTTGTTTGTAAGAGTTCAGGGGTCAATATGCTGACCCAGTGGCTCAGAAGTTTAGGGAATCAGGTCTCCCTTCCAAGATTGCGTGTGATAGCGCTTGGCCCTGTTTCCCAGCTTCTCTTACGTCAAAAGGAGCTAGAACTACTGGTCATCAAAGGAAAGAAAGATCCTTATTCACGTATCCTGGATCACCATTCAGCGGATATTCAAGTGGATACGGATCATTATAGCTATGAATACAGAGAAGATGTGAAAGGAATCATCTATGACTGGATTAGAAAAAGTGATAAAAATCGATGTAATTAGCGTCCCTTTAGTGGCCATTTATTTCCGACTTTGACTTTGGTCAAGCCCTTGCTGGAGGATCCGCGTTTTTCAGATTCGTGTCATTACAGGTTTTTCAGAAAAAAAGGCATTGGTTGAGCAGATTGGTTTTGACTGCCTTACCTTATTTCCTGATCGTCCGACAGTGATGGAAGATATAGCCAATACATCAAAGCAAGCAAACCTCTTTATCATGTACCAACAATTAGGGGCCAATAGCAGACTGATTCCTGAAGTTTTTCGACGAAATAAACTCGAATTTGGGAACTCTGAGGAGACCAGACTTGATTATTGCAGATTTTGTAGCCGCTCCTGCTGGAGTTTTTAGCAGATCGTTTGGGCATTCCCTGGATTACGACCATTCCAAGTCCAGTAGCGATTGAAAGTCGCACGACAACGCCTGCTTATCTAGGGTGGCTGGAAACCGCACCAGGGAATCTTCTACAAGTGGAGAGATGCGCTGGGTAGGCAAGTCATCCGTCTGGCAAAAGAAAGGTTGGATTTGCGCTGGTTAAGAAGAATCTCGATACCCTAGAGGATTTTCAAATTGTACCGTGAAGATGGGACAGAAGCCATCTATTCTCCCTATTCAATCTTGGCTCTGGGCATGAAAGAGTTGGAGTTTCGAGATGATTTTTCCATCCCAGCTTAAATGGGTTGGTTATCGCTGTCTCTCTTTTGACCACCTTCCTCAAGAACAGAAACAGTATTTTATGAGTTCTAAAAAGCGGGTCCTCGTCACTTGCGGCACTCATTTAAAATGGGAAAAAGAGCGGATGGTGGAGTTGGCAAAGCTTTTGAGCCAAGAACATCCTGACTATGTCTTTTACGTAACCCTAGGCGACCCTAGTGGTTTGGAGCATCCCACCAGGATGTTGTCAGATAATCTTCTGATTTTTGATTACCTCCCTTATTCAGATGTTCTGGATCAAATGGACTTTGCCATTCATCATGCAGGTGCTGGGATTTTGATGGGGTGTATCGAAGAGGGGATTCCTAGTCTGATTTTGCCCCAGGACTATGACCAGTTTGACAATGCGGTTCGGGCTGAGTTATTCCAAGTAGGATTGGTTTCTCGTAAAAAGACAGATTTCCGAAGTCTTGCGCTTATTTAATGAATTGGTTTCTCGGGAAGATTGGTCGCACCTAAAGGCTCTGGCTCAGAAAAGCAAAGCCTACCAGCCAACAAAGATTCTTTATCAAGAAATCGAGAGACTCCTGAAAGTGAAGTTATAGAAAGAAAGAGGAGGAGAGACTCCTATTTGCTTTTCTTCCAGAGATCTTCTATTTAATGAACATAAAAAAACTAGAGCGCTTGCTCTAGTTTTTTTGGTTGATGATGGGTGATGTTCTTTTCCCCATGGGATGAGATTTTTCTTTTTTTCTCTTTGATCCGTTGGATATTGTCCTTGTGACGAAGAATGATCAAGGTCGCTAAGGGCCAAGACAATGATTGTAAAAAGCGGATCATAGCTGTGCAAGATCCATCCAGTCAAAGGAAGAAGGAGGACCGATAAAATGGCGAGTAGCGCAACGGTAACACTCGAAAACGAAATCATACTGGTTAAATAAAGGCTGGCTACAAAATAAACAGCTAAAATGAGTAGCAGGATAGGCGAGAAACCAAGTAAGACACCAGCACTCGTCGCCACTGCTTTTCCACCCTTGAATCCAGCAAAAAAATTGGGAAAGTGTGTCCCCAAAACAGCTAAGAGACCAAAGACCATCGGCGAGATCCCCTGAATTCCAAAGAAAGTCGGAAGGAGGACGGCCAGTGTCCCTTTCAAGAAATCAATCGCAAAGACAATGATTCCAGCTTTCTTCCCTAGAATCCGAAAGGTATTGGTCGTTCCAGTATTGCCCGAGCCATGTTCCCGTAAATTAATATGGAAAAAAAGATTTTTCCCAATCCATAATCCCGAAGGAATGGAGCCTAACAGATAGGCTAAAATTAAAACACTTATTTCTTTTATCATACTTTCATTATATCAAAAAAAGCCATCAATAGAAAAAAAGCAATTTTCTGGAGTTCAAGTGTGACATCTGAAGAAAGTGCTCCAGCCAGCATTTTTTACTGAGATATAGAAATCTCCATATAAAGAGAAAAAATTTTGCAAAATTTCCTAAAAAACTGTAATATAGAAAAGATGAACAAACAGGAGGTTCCTTGTGGCAAAAAAGGAAATCAATATTAATAATTATAATGACGATGCCATTCAGGTACTAGAAGGGTTGGATGCGGTCCGTAAACGTCCAGGGATGTATATCGGATCGACCGACGGAAATGGCTTGCATCACATGGTCTGGGAGATCGTGGATAATGCGGTCGATGAAGCCTTGTCTGGCTTTGGATCACAAATCGATGTAACGATTAATAAAGATGGTTCTCTATCGGTAGAAGACCAGGGACGTGGAATGCCGACCGGGATGCATGCTATGGGCAAACCAACCGTTGAGGTGATCTTTACGGTCCTCCATGCCGGAGGGAAGTTTGGTCAAGGAGGCTATAAGACATCTGGAGGTCTTCACGGAGTGGGATCTTCTGTCGTCAATGCCCTTTCTAGCTGGCTAGAGGTAGAAATTACTCGTGATGGAGCTGTCTACAAGCAACGTTTTGAAGATGGGGGAAAACCAGTTACAACCCTCGAAAAGATTGGCTCTGCTCCCAAGTCTAAGACAGGGACTAAGGTTACCTTCATGCCAGATCCAACCATCTTTTTCAACGACAGTTTCAAATTTAATACCATTGCTGAGCGAATCAAAGAATCAGCCTTCTTGCTGAAGGACGTGACGCTGACGCTGACCGATCTCCGCAAGGAAGAAGATAACCATGTGGCCTTTCACTATGAAAATGGTGTCCAAGATTTCGTAGAGTACTTGAACGAGGACAAGGAAACTTTGACACCGGTTCTCTACTTTAGTGGCGAATCAGATGGTTTTCAGGTAGAAGTGGCCATGCAATACAATGATGGTTACTCAGATAATATCTTGTCCTTCGTTAATAATGTCCGCACCAAAGATGGGGGAACCCACGAGACGGGTCTGAAGACAGCCATTACCAAGGCTATGAACGACTATGCAAGAAAGACAGGGCTCCTCAAAGAAAAAGACAAGAATCTGGAAGGATCAGACTACCGTGAAGGTTTGTCTGCTGTTCTTTCGATCTTGGTTCCAGAAGCTCATTTGCAGTTTGAAGGACAAACCAAAGACAAATTAGGAAGTCCCTTGGCTCGTCCAGTCGTCGATAGCATTGTTTCTGATAAATTGACCTTCTTCCTCATGGAAAATGGGGAGTTGGCTTCTAATCTCATTCGTAAGGCTATTAAAGCCCGGGATGCGCGTGAAGCCGCTCGAAAAGCGCGGGATGAAAGTCGAAATGGCAAGAAGAGCAAAAAGGACAAAGGGCTTTTGTCTGGTAAATTGACACCAGCCCAGTCTAAAAATCCTAAGAAAAACGAACTCTATCTAGTCGAAGGAGACTCAGCCGGCGGTTCTGCCAAACAAGGACGGGACCGGAAGTTCCAAGCGATTCTTCCACTTCGTGGGAAGGTTCTTAATACTGAGAAGGCCAATATGAGTGATATCCTCAAGAACGAGGAAATCAACACCATGATCTACACCATCGGTGCTGGAGTTGGGGCAGATTTCTCAGTGGAAGATGCTAACTACGATAAGATCATCATCATGACCGATGCGGATACGGATGGTGCCCACATTCAAACCCTCCTCTTAACTTTCTTCTATCGCTATATGCGCCCTTTGGTAGAAGCAGGGCATGTCTACATTGCCCTTCCTCCTCTTTATAAGATGTCGAAAGGCAAAGGCAAGAAAGAAGAAGTAGCCTATGCTTGGACAGATAGCGAATTAGAAGAGTTGCGTCGGACCTTTTGGCCGTGGAGCAACCCTCCAACGTTACAAAGGGTTGGGGGAAATGAATGCGGATCAGCTTTGGGAAACGACCATGAATCCAGAAACTCGTACCCTGATCCGTGTCACCATTGATGATTTAGCGCGTGCAGAACGCCGTGTCTCTGTCCTTATGGGAGATAAGGCTGCACCACGTCGTCAATGGATTGAAGATAACGTTAAGTTTACCTTGGAAGAAAATACAGTATTTTAATCACTTTCTACTATAAAAGTAAATAAGCTGGGATGTAGAAATGGTAAGGAATCGACATGAGAACTGAAAATGAACTGATGAATCTGATTTTGCAAATAGCTGATACTCTAGAAGTAGAAGCAATTGCCTTATCCGGATCACGAACGAATCCTCAGGGCCCCAAAGACGAGTTTCAAGATTATGATGTGGTCTATATAGTTGATGATCTGGAAGACCTGATTTCAGATTTATCCTGGTTGGATCAGTACGGAAATCGACTCATCGAACAGCACAATCGACTGGGACACCGTCGTCTGTATCTCATGCTCTTTGAAGATGGGAATCGTATTGATTTAACCCTCTGCCCCAAGGAGTATATCCAAGAGTGGGTGGACAGCGAAGCAAATTTTGAAGTTATAAAAAGACGACAAAAGGCTTTGTTTTGACTCTATCAGTCTAGTCCCAAGCGCTATTGGACCGCTCCGCCTACTGAAGAGGAATTTGCAGCATCCTGCAATGAATTTTGGTGGGTATCGGCTTATATCGTAAAGGCCATTCGAAGAAATCAGCTCATCTATGCGACCGACCACCTCTATGGCATTTGTCAGCAAGAACTCCTCAAGGTCTTAGCTTGGCAGGTGACAAGCGATAGGGGAGTAGTTGATATCGGAAAGAACTACAAGTACCTCTTCCAGTATCTACCAGCTGAGCAAGAGAAGGGTTCTCAGCTTTTGCTGATTTATCTAGTTTCGATAAAATCACTCAGTCTTTATTTTTCCTACCATGAAGGGTATTCGATCAGAAGCTCAAATTCTGGCCCAAAAGATGGGGTTTACTTACGATAAGGAAGTAGCAGAAAAAATGACTTCTTATGCTAAAGAGAAACTTTCTAATCATTAATGAATCTATTTTAAACATCGGAAAGGAACGTTTGGTTACTTGGTGTAACTGAATTCCTCTTTTCGTAAAAGACTACTCAACATTCTTTGAAAGGAGTTGAACACGCCCTAAAGTGCTGTGTGAAAAAAAGATAAATTTCTAATTTTTCACTTTGTATTTTTACAGGGCTTTGTATCTTATGTCTAATATTCAAAAATATGTCCCTGGAGGACATCATGGGAGAACGCTTTGGTCGCTACTCCAAATACATTATTCAAGAGCAGGCTCTTCCTGATATTCAGGGATGGCTTGAAACCTGTTCAACGGCGGATTCTTTATTCTATGAATAAGGATGGCAATACCCATGACAAGGGCTACCGCAAGTCTGCCAAGTCTGTCGGTAATATCATGGGGAATTTCCACCCTCACGGGGACAGTTCTATCTATGATGCCATGGTCCGCATGTCTCAGGACTGGAAAAATCGTGAGATTCTAGTCGAAATGCACGGAAACAATGGTTCCATGGACGGTGATCCACCAGCAGCCATGCGTTATACCGAAGCTCGTTTGTCTGAAATTGCGGGTTATCTTTTGCAAGATATCGAAAAGAACACAGTGCCATTTGCCTGGAACTTTGACGATACAGAAAAAGAGCCAACTGTTTTGCCTGCAGCCTTTCCAAATCTCTTGGTCAATGGGGCAACAGGGATTTCAGCTGGTTACGCGACAGATATTCCGCCACACAACCTTGCTGAAGTCATCGATGCCGTGGTCTATATGATCGACCATCCATCTGCCAAGGTAGACAAACTCATGGAGTTTTTACCTGGACCTGATTTCCCAACGGGTGCCATTATCCAAGGACGGGATGAGATCAAGAAAGCCTATGAAACTGGTAAGGGCCGGGTGGTTGTCCGCTCTAAAACAGAGATCGAGCAGCTCAAAGGCGGTAAGCAGCAAATCGTTGTCACCGAGATTCCTTATGAGATCAACAAAGCTGTCTTGGTCAAGAAAATTGACGATGTTCGTGTCAATAACAAGGTGGCCGGCATTGCAGAAGTTCGGGATGAGTCTGACCGGGATGGTCTTCGCATTGCCATTGAGTTAAAGAAAGATGCCAATGCAGATTTGATCTTGAACTACTTGTTCAAGTATACAGACTTGCAGGTCAACTACAACTTCAATATGGTGGCAATTGACAACTATACCCCTCGTCAAGTGGGGATTGTGCCAATTCTCTCTAGCTACATTGCTCACCGTCGAGGATATCATTGTCGCTCGTTCTCGCTTTGATAAGGAAAAAGGCAGAACGACGGCTCCACATCGTAGAGGGCTTGATCCGCGTCATTTCCATCCTCGATGAAGTCATCGCCTTGATCCGTGCTTCTGATAACAAGGCAGATGCCAAAGAAAACCTCAAGGTCAGCTACGATTTCACGGAAGAACAAGCAGAAGCTATTGTCACCTTGCAATTGTACCGCTTGACCAATACGGATATCGTCACCTTGGAAGAAGAGCATGCCAGTCTCAAGGAGCAAATCGCGACCTTGGCAGCCATCATTGGGGATGAACGGACCATGTTCAACCTCATGAAGAAGGAGTTGCGTGAAGTCAAGAAGCTCTTTGGAAATCCGCGTCGCAGTGAGTGCAAGACACTGCTAAAACGATCGAGATTGATACAGCCAGTCTCATTGTTGAAGAGGAAACCTTCGTCAGCGTAACCCGTGCTGGCTATATCAAACGGACCTCGCCTCGTTCTTTCAATGCGTCAACACTGGAAGAAGTCGGTAAGCGAGACGATGACGAGTTGATTTTCGTAGAGCCTGCTAAGACCACTCAGCATCTCTTACTCTTTACCAACTTGGGGAATGCCATTTATCGACCAATTCACGAATTGACAGATACCAAGTGGAAGGATATCGGAGAGCACCTCAGTCAGACCTTGACCAATTTCGAGCAAGAGGAAGAAATTCTCTTTGCGGAGATTGTGGATCAGTTTGAGGGAGTAACCTACTTTGCAGCAACTCAACAAGGACAAATCAAGCGCTTTGAACGCAAGGAATTGAGCCCATGGCGGACTTATCGTTCTAAATCGACTAAGTATGCTAAGCTAAAAGACCAAGACGACCGTATCGTAGCTGTTGCGCCAGTTGTTCTTGAAGACATCATGATCATTACTAAAAATGGTTACGGGTTGCGCTTCAATATTGAAGAGGTCCCTGTCGTAGGAGCCAAAGCAGCAGGGGTCAAAGCCATTAACCTCAAAGACGGAGATCAAGTTGCTGCCGCCTTTAAGTCGACAACTCCAAGCATGTACATTCTGACTCAACGAGGCAGTCTCAAACGGATGTTACAAGACGATATTCCTGTGACCAGTCGGGCTAAACGGGGACTACAGGTCTTGCGTGAGTTGAAAAATAAACCACACCGTGTCTTCAAGGCAGGTCCAGTCTTCACTGACCAGGGAGATTTTGATCTCTTTACGAGCCAAGAAGAAGTGGCAGAACAAGATCAAATTCTTCAGATCACTTCTACAACAGGTCAGGTAACAGAAGTTGATTTAACACAATTAAGCATTTCTGAAAGAACAAGCAATGGATCCTTTGTCAACGATACCATTTCGGATCAAGAAGTTTTTTCAGCTACTATCAAATAAAAGAAATCGTCGGTCCATTCTAGGACTGACTTTCTTTAAAAATAAATTTTCTGAAAATTGAAAATTTCGCTTGAAATTCTCATGAAATGGTGTACAATAGTGTACATAGATTGAGAAACTGAATCGACCTGCATCAGATCGACTAGGAATAGAAAAAATTAAAAGGAGCACTATCATGACAGTATCACTTGATTGGGAAAACCTTGGCTTTTCATATATGAAATTACCTTATCGCTATTTGGCACATTATCGCAATGGAGCTTGGGAAAAAGGGGAATTGACAGAAGATGCGACCTTGCATTTGTCCGAATCTTCTCCAAGTTTGCATTACGGTCAGCAAGCCTTTGAAGGGTTGAAAGCCTACCGTACAAAAGATGGAAGCGTCCAATTGTTCCGTCCAGATCAAAACGCTAAACGTTTGCAACGCACAGCAGATCGTTTGTTGATGCCTCAAGTTCCAACAGATATGTTTGTGGATGCTTGTAAGGCAGTGGTAAAAGCCAATGAAGAGTATGTTCCACCATATGGTACAGGAGCTACCCTTTACCTTCGTCCTCTTTTGATTGGGGTTGGTGATATTATTGGTGTGCATCCAGCAGATGAGTATATCTTTACCATCTTTGCCATGCCTGTCGGTAACTACTTTAAAGGTGGTTTGGTTCCAACGAACTTCTTGATTCAAGATGAGTATGACCGTGCTGCACCACATGGTACAGGGGCTGCAAAAGTTGGTGGGAACTACGCAGCTAGTATGTTGCCAGGTAAGATTGCGCATGATCGTAACTTCTCTGACGTGATTTACCTCGATCCAGCGACTCACACCAAGATTGAAGAAGTTGGTTCTGCAAACTTCTTTGGTATCACTGCTAATAACGAATTTGTGACGCCATTGAGTCCTTCTATCTTGCCATCGATCACCAAGTACTCTTTGCTTTACTTGGCAGAACACCGTCTTGGTATGACACCAATTGAAGGGGATGTCTTTATCAATGATTTGGATCGCTTTGTAGAAGCAGGAGCTTGTGGTACCGCAGCTGTCATCTCTCCGATCGGAGGCGTTCAACACGGGGATGACTTCCATGTCTTCTATTCTGAAACAGAAGTAGGTCCTATCACACGTAAGCTCTATGACGAGTTGACCGGTATCCAATTTGGCGATGTCGAAGCGCCAGAAGGATGGATTGTCAAAGTCGATTAAACCGAAAGCATCTGAGATAAAAGTGTCCAGGCTTCAATGAGAACGAGTCTTAACGAAGGACGTAGTAGCTAAAGTTTCTCTTCATTCGCTTTTAGGAATCAGAAAGAGTGCCGAATGACCTTTTTCGGGGGTGGGAGAAAGAAGGAATTTCTAACTAAATTCTTTCTGACCCACTCCCTTTTCTCTTACGTCATCAAGAGAATTTTTTTGTAAAAATAGAAAAAAAGTGAAAAAGAGGGTTGAAATGAGTAAAAAAAGATAAGAAAATTGAGATTCAAATCGTTGATAGTAAAGTAACCGTCGGAAAAAGACACTTTTGATGGATTTCACTTTGTCCATTGGAAAGAAAACGATTGGTGAAATTGCAGACATGGCTGGGTCAATTTGCCATTATCAAAAAAATGGAAATGTGGATTCTCTTTACAAAAAAACTTGAAAAAAAGCCGTTGAAATTTTGATAGAAAATTATAATTTGAATAAATAAGGGCTTGCAATCATAGTAAATCAATGGTATAATAGATCCTGTTGATTTATATGGAGAGATAGCGAAGAGGCTAAACGCGGCGGACTGTAAATCCGCTCCTTCGGGTTCAGGGGTTCGAATCCCTCTCTCTCCATTGTCATTCATGAGGGTAGTATGATAGCCAAGCGGTAAGGCAAGGGACTTTGACTCCCTCATGCGTTGGTTCGAATCCAGCTACCCCAGTTCTTAGGTAATATCAGATAAGTGATAAAATATCTATCCAGGTATTTTTATTTCTTTATAGGATGAGTCGTTAAAGATTGTAGTTGATCTCATTGCGAGTGCTTGCTTAGGAAAAAAATAATTATAAGTATGTCAAGTTTTTAGAAAACTTGATTGTTGGAGGATTTTTTTAGATGAATGAATTTGAAGATTTGCTAAACAGTGTTAGCCAAGTTGAACCAGGTGACGTTGTTACTGCTGAAGTATTGACAGTTGACGCGAACCAAGCTAACGTTGCAATCTCTGGAACTGGTGTCGAAGGTGTCTTGACTCTTCGCGAATTGACAAACGATCGTGATGCTGACATCAACGACTTGGTAAAACCAGGTGAAACACTTGAATTGCTTGTTCTTCGTCAAGTAGTTGGTAAAGATACTGATACAGTAACTTACCTTGTATCTAAAAAACGTTTGGAAGCTCGCAAAGCATGGGACAAATTGGTTGGACGTGAAGAAGAAGTTGTTACTGTTAAAGGAACTCGCGCTGTTAAGGGCGGACTTTCAGTAGAATTTGAAGGACTTCGTGGATTTATTCCAGCTTCAATGCTTGATACTCGTTTTGTACGTAACACTGAACGTTTCGTAGGTCAAGAATTTGATGCTAAAATCAAAGAAGTAGATCCAAAAGAAAACCGCTTTATCCTTTCACGTCGTGAAGTTGTTGAAGCTGAATCAGCTGCAGCACGCGCAGAAGTATTTGGTAAATTGAACGTTGGTGATGTCGTAACTGGTAAAGTTGCACGTATCACAAGCTTCGGTGCTTTCATCGACCTTGGTGGTGTTGATGGATTGGTTCACTTGACAGAATTGTCACACGAACGCAACGTATCACCTAAATCAGTTGTAACTGTTGGTGAAGAAATCCAAGTGAAAGTTCTTGACTTGAACGAAGAAGAAGGTCGTGTATCACTTTCATTGAAAGCTACAACCCCTGGACCTTGGGATGGCGTTGAACAAAAATTGGCTGCTGGTGATGTTATCGAAGGAACTGTTAAACGTTTGACTGACTTCGGTGCATTCGTTGAAGTATTGCCAGGTATCGACGGACTTGTACACATCTCACAAATTTCACACAAACGTGTTGAAAATCCAAAAGATGTTCTTAAAGTTGGACAAGAAGTAACTGTTAAAGTTCTTGAAGTAAATGCTGCAGATGAACGTGTATCACTTTCTATCAAAGCTCTTGAAGAACGTCCAGCTCAGAAGAAGGCGAAAAAAACAAGAAAAAAACGTCAATCTCGTCCCACGTCGTCCAAAACAAGAAAAACGCGACTTTGATCTTCCAGAAACTCAAACTGGATTCTCAATGGCTGACTTGTTTGGCGATATCGAATTGTAATATTCAAAAGAGGCTGGGACAAAAGTCCTAGCCTCTCAATTATTTTTGGATTGTCGAGCAAGACGCAGTGGTTGAGTGGGGCTCTACTACGCTGATTTCATCAGCTTTTACAGCCCTACTCAACTGTGCGGAGGTGGGACGACGAAATCGAATTCTAACGAATTACCGATTTCTGTCCCACTCTCTTTTTACTTGTAAAATTTTTGAAAATTTGATATACTATAACAGTTGCCACCCTTAGTGTAATGGATATCACGTAAGATTCCGGTTCTTGAGATGGGGGTTCGATTCCCTCAGGGTGGAAAGAAGAAAAGGTTGAGTGTTCTCAGCCTTTTATTTTTTTATTCAATTAAAAAAGACTCTCGAAATTTGAGAGTCTTTTCCAATCAGATTAGTTTTTTGATGCTTCTTGGAATTCAGGGTTTTTCCATGCTTCATCAATAATTGCTTTCAATTCTTTAGCAGAAGCATGCATTTTTTGAAGTTCTGCATCATTCAATGGGATGTTTCACTGGACGTACAATACCGTGTGCTCCAACAACAGCTGGTTGACCGATAAAGACATCATTGATTCCATATTGACCTTCTTGGAATACTGAAAGTGGAAGAACCGCATTTTCATCATCAAGAATAGCCTTAGTGATACGAGCAAGGGCAACAGCGATACCGTAGTATGTAGCACCTTTTTTGTTGATGATGGTGTAAGCCGCGTCACGAACACCTTCGAACAATTCAATCAATTCAGATTCTTGAACGTTTTGAGTGTCTTTAAGGAATTCTTCAAGGTTTACACCAGCGATGTTAGCGTGTGACCATACAGCGAATTCTGAGTCACCGTGTTCACCCATGATGTAGGCGTGTACTGAACGAGCATCCACATCCAATTTTTCAGCCAAAGCTTGACGGAAACGAGCTGAGTCAAGTGAAGTACCTGAACCGATAACGCGTTCTTTAGGGAATCCAGAGAATTTCCATGTAGAGTATGTCAATACGTCAACTGGGTTAGCAGCTACGAGGAAGATTCCGTTAAATCCTGATTCAACAACTTGTGTTACGATTGATTTGTTGATCGCAAGGTTTTTACCAACAAGATCAAGACGAGTTTCACCTGGTTTTTGAGGAGCACCTGCAGTAATTACAACAAGGTCAGCATCCGCACAGTCAGCGTACTCAGCCGCATAGATCTTCTTAGGTGAAGTGAAGGCAAGGGCGTGGCTAAGGTCAAGCGCATCTCCGACAGCTTTTTCGTGCAATTGAGGAATTTCGATAATTCCAAGCTCTTGTGCAATTCCTTGGTTGACAAGTGCAAAAGCATAAGATGAACCTACAGCACCGTCACCGACAAGGATAACTTTTTTGTGTTGTTTAGTCAAAGTCATGAGTCTAAACGTCTCCTTCATTTTTTTTTGAGATAGATTCTCATACGTCTTCATTCTACCACTTTTGAAAGTCTTTGTCATCTGATACAGTATGAATCCTTGATGTAAACGTTTTTACGTTTGTGTTCCTAAGAAGAAAAATAGGCTAAAATGTGTTATAATAGTATGGTGAATTAAGTAAAGAGAGGCATTTTTTGAATGCAGGATAAGAATCTAATTGATGTGAATTTAACATCAGAAATGAAGACGAGTTTTATCGATTATGCCATGAGTGTTATCGTTGCTCGTGCCCTACCTGATGTTCGTGATGGTTTGAAACCTGTTCACCGTCGTATTTTGTACGGAATGAATGAATTGGGTGTTACACCAGATAAACCACATAAGAAGTCAGCCCGTATCACAGGGGATGTTATGGGTAAATACCACCCACACGGGGATTCCTCTATTTATGAAGCCATGGTTCGGATGGCGCAATGGTGGAGTTATCGCTACATGTTAGTGGACGGTCATGGAAACTTTGGTTCTATGGACGGTGATGGTGCCGCTGCACAACGGTATACCGAAGCCCGTATGAGTAAGATCGCTCTTGAAATGTTGCGGGATATCAACAAAAATACAGTTGATTTCGCTGATAACTATGATGCCAGTGAGCGCGAACCTTTGGTCTTACCTGCACGTTTCCCTAACCTTCTCGTCAATGGTGCTACTGGGATTGCCGTTGGGATGGCTACAAATATTCCTCCTCATAATCTGGGAGAAACCATTGACGCAGTGAAGCTGATGATGGATAATCCTGAGGTAACGACCCGTGAACTTATGGAAGTTCTTCCTGGTCCAGATTTTCCGACAGGTGCTTTGGTCATGGGGAAATCAGGTATCCACAAAGCCTATGAAACAGGAAAAGGCTCAATCGTTCTTCGTTCTCGTACAGAGATTGAAGTAACCAAGAGTGGCCGTGAACGGATTGTTGTCACTGAGTTCCCTTATATGGTCAATAAAACCAAGGTTCACGAGCACATCGTTCGCTTGGTGCAAGAAAAACGGATCGAAGGGATTACAGCTGTACGTGATGAATCAAACCGTGAAGGGGTTCGTTTTGTGATTGAGGTCCGCCGAGATGCTTCGGCTAACGTTATTTTGAACAACCTCTTTAAGATGACACAAATGCAAACCAATTTTGGATTCAATATGTTGGCGATCCAAAATGGTGTTCAAAGATCCTTTCTCTTCGTCAAATTTTTAGGGGTGCTTATATTGAGCACCAGAAAAGAAAGTGGTGACTCGCCGGACCATCTTTGATAAAGAAAAAGCGGAAGCACGTGCCCATATTTTAGAAGGTTTGCTCATTGCTTTGGATCACATCGATGAAGTGATCCGGATCATCCGCAATAGCCAGACAGACGCTGAAGCACAAGCTGAATTGATGGCTAAATTCAAGCTTTCTGAACGTCAAAGTCAAGCCATTTTGGACATGCGTCTTCGTCGTTTGACCGGTTTGGAACGAGACAAGATCCAGAGTGAATATGACGACTTGGTTGCCCTGATTGCTGATTTGGCTGATATTTTGGCTAAACCAGAGCGTGTGGCGACTATCATCAAGGAAGAATTAGAAGAAGTCAAACGCAAGTTTGGCGATGCTCGTCGAACTGAGTTGATGGTAGGGGAAGTCCTTTCTCTTGAAGATGAGGACTTGATTGAAGAAACAGATGTCTTGATCACCCTTTCTAACAAAGGCTACATCAAACGTTTGGACCAAGCTGAATTTACTGCACAAAAACGTGGTGGACGTGGGGTCCAAGGAACTGGTGTGAAGGATGATGACTTTGTTCGTGAATTGGTTTCTACGAGCACCCATGATCATTTGCTCTTCTTTACCAATAAGGGGCGTGTCTATCGTCTGAAAGGTTATGAGATTCCAGAATATGGCCGGACAGCTAAAGGATTACCAATCGTCAACCTCTTAAAATTGGACGAAGGTGAATCGATTCAAACCATTATCAATGTGGAGCAAGATCGCAGTGATGAGTCTTATCTCTTCTTTACGACGCGACAAGGTGTAGTCAAGCGCACTAACGTAGCAGAATTTTCAAATATCCGTCAGAACGGTCTGAAAGCTCTGAACCTACGGGACGAGGATGAATTGATCAATGTCTTCCTTACAGATGGCAATACTGACGTCATTATCGGTACCAAATATGGATATTCAGTCCGCTTTAATGAGGCAGTAGTTCGGAATATGGGACGTTCTGCTACAGGTGTACGTGGTGTGAATCTCCGTGATGGAGACAAGGTTGTTGGGGCAAGTGTTATTACCGACCAGGACGAAGTATTGGTCATTACTGAAAAAGGGTATGGTAAGCGGACGATAGCTGGCGAATACCCAACCAAGGGCCGTGGTGGTAAAGGAATCAAAACAGCCAATATTACAGAGAAAAATGGTCCGTTAGCTGGTCTTTTAACCGTTAAAGGGGATGAAGATCTGATGATCATTACCGATACCGGAGTTATGATCCGGACAGGTGTGGCTGACATTTCTCAAACGGGTCGTTCGACTCAGGGTGTGAAAGTCATGAGACTGGATCAGGATGCGAAAATTGTGACCTTTACAACTGTCCAGCCTGATGAAAAAGATGAAGAAGTAGTGGAAGAAAACGAATAGATAAGGGGACAGCATGTCACGCAAAAGAAAAAAGAAAAAGAGTTTACGCAATACTCTTATCAACATCGTTGCAACACTTTTGATTATTCTCTCGCTTCTCTTGATTTTCAATGCTCCGATCCGAAACATGATTATGGTTTGGCATACCAACCAATATCAGGTTAGCAAGGTCGATAAAAAAACCATTGATAAGAATAAAGAAGTGAAGACGAGCTTTGATTTCCAACATGTCCAGTCACTTTCGACGGAAGCTGTCATCAATGCCCAATGGCAAGCTCAAAAACTACCAGTAATTGGGGGAATTTCGATTCCTGAATTAAACATGAACCTTCCGATCTTTAAGGGGCTTGAAAATGTAGCCCTCTACTACGGAGCAGGGACCATGAAGGAAAACCAAGTCATGGGACAAGGCAATTATTCTCTTGCTAGTCACCACGTATTTGGCCTAACTGGAGCAAATGCCATGTTATTCTCACCATTAGAGAAAGCCAAGGCGGGTATGAAGATCTACATCACGGATAAAGAAAAAATCTATACTTATGTCATCTCGTCTGTTGAGACAGTGACTCCAGACCGTGTAGATGTTATTCAAGATCGTGAAGGCGTTAATGAGATCACCTTGGTGACCTGTGAGGATGCTGCAGCGACTTACCGTACGATTGTAAAAGGAAATTTGGAAACCTCTGTTGACTATGACAAGGCTCCAAAAGACATCCTGGATTCATTCAGCAAGTCTTATAATCAAATGCAACTATAAGAAAATAAAGCCCATGGCAGAGATGCCAGGGTTTTTTCTATGTAGGAAGCGAAGCTAGGAGAAATTCTTGTAAAATTGTAAGAGATTGGTAATATAATGTAAGGAACTTGTCATAATATTGAGGGAAAATCAGTATATAATAAAGGGGAAAGAGTATGATAAGGAGGTAGAATAGTGACAAAAGAGCAATTTATCATCTCTTGCATCATTTCTATAATCTCTTAGTAAATGATTTTTCCACGAAATGGTTTAATTACGAAAAGGAATCTACAGTGAAACAAGTCTACCAAAGCTTTAGAGGCCATTCCTCAGAGTCAGGAGTACTTGATCCGCTGTGAAATTCAACAGTTTTTTAAAGGAGCTTGAACAAGTTCAAACAGGTTATCAGATCCGCTTTAATAAAGATGAAGTCTTAGTGTTAGATGATTTGAAGCAAGAAATCGCCTATAAATAATGAAAGGTCGTCATTTTCTCCATTTATTACGAATTAATAAGTGAGGAGGAAATTATGTACGACATATCATTTATTGAACCATCTTTGCTTCCTAGGGAACGCTTGGTTTCTGAAGGGAGTGGATAAGCTAAGTCATCAGAATTGTTATCCATTCTCTTACGGACAGGCAATAAGCAAAAAAGCGTTTATGAGATTGCACAAGGTCTTTTGAGCTCGGTTAATAGTTTAAAGGAGTTAAGTCAATTAACCCTAGAGGAGCTACAGGAAATCTCTAGGCATTGGCCGGGTGAAGGCCATCGAACTTCAGGCTGTGATTGAGTTTGGACGAAGGATTCATAAAGATGAATTGATGAGTTCTGAACAAATCATGAGCAGCCAGAAATTGGCCCATAAAATTCAACAGGAAATCGGCCATAGAAACAGGAGCACCTAGTTGCCCTCTATTTAAATACGCAGAATGAAATTATTCATCAACAGACCATTTTTATTGGAACAGTGAATCGAAGTATTGCGGAGCCGCGTGAAATCCTGCATTATGCACTGAAGCACATGGCAACCTCCATTATCTTGGCTCACAATCATCCATCTGGTGCTGTGTTCCCCAGTAAAAATGATGATGAAGTCACTCAGCGAGTCTTAGAGGCCTGTGAAGTAATGGGTTTGACCCTATTGGATCACTTGATTGTATCTGAAGAAAACTACTATAGTTACCGTGAAGAGACCGATTATTTGGTATAAAAAAAGAGTGGGACAGAAATCGGTAATTCGTTAGAATTCGATTTCGTCGTCCCACTCCGCACTGATTGAGTAGGGGCTGTAAAAGCTGATGAAATCAGCGTAGTGAAACCCACTCAACCACTGCGTCTTGCTCGACAATCCAAAAAAATAATTGAGAGGCTAGGGACTTTTTGTCCCAGCCTCTTTTTCTTGATAATGTATAAAGTCTTTATTCTTCGTTTTTCGCATGAAATAAAGAGTGTTTGCAATTCACTGGTGAGATCGACATATTGGACGACGACATCTTTAGGGAACTGTCAGATGGACTGGAGAAAAGCTTAGAATTCCCTTGACACCAGCATCTACTAAAAAGACTAGCCACTTCCTGAGCTTTGACACTTGGGAACAGTTAGAAATTGCTGTTTGAATGCCTTCTTGTTTTGAGATTCTCTTTGATCGTAGAAATCCCATAAATGAGGGATTCCCATCCTTACTTTTGGTATTAATCAGTTCATGATCATCTAGATCAAAAAGCCATGACAATTTTTCATCTTATTGCGTTCATGGAAGCGATAGTTGAGGAGCACTTCCCATATTTCCGATCCCCACAATAGCGACATTGGTAATCGCATTGTCATTTAAAGAGATCGGCAAAGAAGTTCATCAGTTTTTTTACGTCATAACCAAATCCCCGTCTTCCTAATTCACCAAAATAAGAAAAATCTCGGCGAACAGTAGCAGAGTCAATCCCAATTGCATCAGCAATTTGCTTGGAATTGGCGCGCTCTATTTTTTCAGAGTTAAAGCGTTTAAAAATGCGGTAGTAGAGCGATAAGCGTTTTGCTGTTGCGCGTGGAATTGGAGTATTTTTATCATGTTTCACAATATCACAACCTTTCCCTCTTATTGTATAGGAAGATTGTGAAAAAATCAACTATCTAGAGTGGTTTTTCAAAAAAATATATTTTTGTCTAAAGAAAAAGCTGATGGCGATGGAGAGTTCCATCAGCATCAGCTTAGTTTTCAGCTTGTTCTACCTTTTTCAAAAAAGCATAGAGTCCATCGACTCGTCCTGTATAGGGGAGCTTTTCCCCCTTGTATTCAATGGATACGATTGAGTAAGAGTCAGGCAAGGTTACACAGCCTGAAAAAGCTAGGATACAGGCTGCAAGGTCAGGATAAGTAGTCGTTCGTTCTACTTGGTAAGCATCGATATAAGTTAGGGTTACCATATTAGGCCTCTGTTTTGTTGAAAATTTCTCTTTCGACAAGACTATCCATTAAGAAATAAAATTTTTTTGTTGGATAATGTCATTTTCTGGATTTTTTTAAAGATATTAACCAGGCGAAGTCCAGACTTATCTGTAATATTGATCTTAAAACCTGTCAAATCTTTATTGAAAATGATTTTAAGTAGGAAGCCTTCGCCGCTATTTGGAACGGCTTCGAGCAAACGATTTAACTCGTAATTTCCAACTTTTGTAACAGCGAATGTATTGTCACGTAAGGTATATTTTTTTAACATTTGGGTGTAGACTATAGGTATATTTGCAGTCTTTCAATGAAACACTTGTTTCAAAAGCCATATTGTTCTCCTATGATAAAATTTCTTTAAGTTTTGAGAGAAGTCTTGAACCTCCTCTACGGTATTGAGTTCTGAAAAAAACTAATTCGAAGGGATTCTTTTAGGCGTGAGCTATCTTTTTCCATAGAGCGCCTCAAGGACATGGCTGGGTTGAACTGTACCAGCGGTACAAGCAGAACCTGTAGAGACAGAAATTCCAGCAAGATCGAGTCGCATCAGTAAAACGTCATTTTGGACACCCGGAAAGCCAAGATTCCAAACAAATGGAAGATGATCGTCATTCGCATTTACGTAGTAGTCGTAGTCTGCTAAACCATTGACTAGTTCTTGGCCGAGTTTTTGAACCTGGTTGAAATTTTCTTCTTGATGAAGTGTAGCTTGCTGAAGCGCGGTTGCCATCCCGACAATAGAAATGAGATTTTCCGTACTGGCTCTCATCTTACTTTCCTGATCCCCACCATGTAAAAGATTATCAAAATCTGGGGAGGTTGCATAAAGGAAACCGACGCCCTTTGGTCCATGGAATTTGTGGGCAGAAGCACTGAGAAAATCAATTCCCAACTCTTCAGGATAGACAGGGACCTTTCCGATTGCTTGGACAGCATCAACATGAAAGGCAGCTGGATGATCTTTTAAGAGTTCTCCGATTTCTTTAATCGGTAGAAGATCGCCTGTCTCGTTATTGGCAAACATGGTAGAGACAAGAATGGTATCCGGTCTAAGAGCCGCCTTGATATCACTAGCCTGAATGCGTCCATCTCTTGGTTGGACGATCGTAACTTCAAATCCGAAACGTTCTACAAGATATTCGATGGGTTCAAGAACCGCATGGTGTTCCAAAGCGGTCGTAATGATGTGTTTGCCATCTGCTTGGTGTTTCAAGCAGTAGCCTTTTATAACGGTATTATTACTTTCTGATCCACCTGAAGTGAAGAAAATACGATTTGGAAGAGTATGGAGAGACTGAGCAATCTGCTCGCGAGATTCTCGGAGAAGTTTACTAGCCATCCGTCCATGAGCATGAAGGCTCGATGGATTTCCAAAAGTGGTCTTCATAGTTTCAGACATTTTATCAATGACTTCAGGTAGAAGGGGAGTTGTTGCGGCATTATCAAAATATATCACATTAAGACCTTATTTCTTATGGTAGGCAAATAGAGGACTAACAGGTTTTCTTTCTTGAATGCGAACAATAGCTTCAGCGATCAGTTCGCTAGCTGTCAGATAGTTAATATTTTTTGGTGTTGGTCCATTTGGAGCAACAGAATCGGTTACTAAGATTTCTTTGATCGGAGCTTGGTCTAATAATTCAACAGCTCCTTTTACAAATAAACCATGGCTTGATACAGCATAAATTTCAGTAGCACCTTCGCGTTCGACGATTTTCGCAGCTTCTGAGAATGTCTTACCAGTATTGAGGATATCGTCAATCAAGATCGCTTTCTTATCTTTGACATCCCCGATAATATAGCCATAATCACGGTTTGCATCATCTTGCTCGTAATCAATGATCGCAATCGGTGCATCAAGATATTCAGCTAAACTACGAGCCCGTTTGACACCTGAGTTTTTGGGACTGACGACGACGACATCAGGACCAGTTAGACCTTTGTTAATGTAGTGTTCTGCAAAAAGTGGAATGGTAAAGAGGTTATCCACGGCAATATCGAAGAAACCTTGAACCTGCACTGCATGGAGATCCAGTGTGACGACACGATCCACCCCAGCTTTGACCAACATGTTTGCGACGAGTTTAGCAGTGATTGGTTCACGAGGCAGCAGTCCGGTCTTGGCGAGCATAACCGAAGTAAGGCATGACCACATTGACAGTATTTGCGCTGGCCCGTTGGCAAGCATCTACCATAATTAACAGTTCCATCAAGTGATTGTTGACAGGGAAACTGGTTGATTGAATGATATAAATATCATATCCACGAACACTTTCCTCAATATTGACTTGGATTTCACCATCTGAGAATTGACGGGATGAAATTTTCCCAAGTGGAACCCCAGCATGATCCGCGATTTTTTTGCGCAATCTCTGGATTTGAATTGAGAGAAAGAGCTTCATATTTTTTATCTGACATGTGATTCCAACCTCATTTAGATTTTTGATCTTAGCACTATTTTAGCAAAAATTTGCGATAATTTCAGCTATTTTACAATCTTTCCGCCAATCTTGCGATTTTATTTTTTGCAGCTTTGTAGACGATTCCATGCTCTTTGATGAACTGATGGAAATTTTTCTTCCTGCTCAGCAGTTTCGACCTCGATTTCTAATTCATAATCTTCAGTGTCTAGATAGAGACTGTGGTCTAGTGCCACCAATCCTGCAGCTGTTTCTTTTTCGAATCGTTCTGTTGTAAAGGCTTCCCCAGACAGCAGAGTTGCTCAACAGAGATTTCTTTAGAGATTAAGAGGTTTTTGATTTCTCCGTCAGGAAACTGTTGGTGTTGAAGGATCGCCTCGGTTTCTTCTGGGCTGAGGTTTTGATTGTACTCGAAAATGGCCCAACTGCTTCAGGGACCTTGAGAGTCAATTCAGCCTGATCTGTGAAAGTACGCACCCGCAAGGCCATTTTTCCTTACGGATGAGCTGGTCAGGTGTATCGATATAGTGATTGGTTTGGACAACCAATTCTGTATCATCAAAAAAAGTGGAAGGAGGATTGGTATTCCTCCTTGTCTAGCAAGGTTTTGTATTCAATTTCTAAATGGTTCATTTTGTAGTCCTTTGCTTTTTTTCGAAAGCGATTCATGATATAATAAGAGATGTGTTTATTGTATACAAAAATGGTTCAGATTACAAGGTGGTAGGATGGCAATTGATTGGGAAAACTTCTTAGATCCGTATATCCAAGCAGTTGGGGAATTAAAAATCAAACTGCGTGGGATTCGTAAGCAATATCGTAAAGCAACAAAAGCATTCTCCAATCGAGTTTGTCACGGGTCGTGTCAAACCGATTGAGAGTATCCGTGAAAAAGATGATCCGAAGAAATATTTCTGAAGAAAATCTGGCTCAGGATATGCAAGATATTGCTGGTCTTCGTATCATGGTCCAGTTCGTAGATGACGTCGAAGAGATCCTAGAGGTTCTGAGACAACGGCAGGATATGCGCGTGGTCCAAGAGCGAGACTACATCCGCCACAAGAAATCAAGTGGCTACCGGGTTACCACGTCGTGGTCGAGTATCCCGGTCGATACTATTGATGGAAATGAAACGATCTTAGCAGAGATTCAAATTCGGACCTTGTCCATGAATTTTTTTGAGCAACCATTGAACACTCGCTCAATTATAAATATAAAGGAGACTTTCCAGACGAGATCAAAAAACGCTTAGAGACGACAGCAAACCTGGCCTATCTCTTGGATGAAGAGATGGGGGCAATTCGGGATGCGATTCAGGAGGCTCAAGCCCTGTTTGATCCACTTCATCGTAAGTTAAATGATGGCGTTGGAAATAGTGATGACACAGATGAAGACTACAGGTAAAAAAGTATCCATTATTCGCAATCGCAAGCGTCAAAGTGAAGAGGTTTTTCAGCAGTTGCGCTACAAGCTTCGGAAAAATAATTTTATTTTGACGGAGAAGCACCCAGATATTGTGATTTCAATTGGTGGCGATGGGATGTTGCTATCGGCCTTTCACAAGTATGAACACCAGTTGGATCGGGTGCGATTTGTTGGCGTCCATACCGGACACTTAGGATTCTATACGGATTACTTAGACAGTGAAATCGATAAGCTGGTTGAGAATTTAAAATATGATACAGGAGCTAAGGTTTCTTACCCTATTTTGAATGTCAAGATTACTTTTCGACAATGGAAACCCGTACCATGAGAGCTTTGAACGAAGCGACGATTAAGAGAAGCGACCGGACCATGGTTGCCGATCTCACGATTAATGGAGTGGATTTTGAGCGCTTCAGAGGAGACGGGATTACCGTTTCGACTCCGACAGGAAGTACGGCTTACAACAAATCCTTAGGAGGAGCAGTCCTTCACCCGACTATTGAGGCGCTACAGATCGCTGAGATCGCCAGTCTCAACAACCGTGTTTATCGTACCTTGGGTTCTTCTGTCATTGTCCCTAAAAAGGATAAGATCGAGATTACACCGACGAGACCTGGCTTCCACATTATCTCTGTTGATAATTCAACCTATTCTTACCGCAATATTGCAAAGGTAGAATATCAGATTGACAACCATAAGATTAATTTTGTGGCAAGTTCCAGTCACACCAGCTTCTGGAATCGGGTCAAGGATGCCTTTATCGGAGATGATAGAGAATGAGATTTGAATTCATTGTCGATGAGCATGTCAAGGTCAAGACCTTCCTGAAAAAGCACGAGGTTTCTAAGGGCCTCTTAGCAAAGATTAAGTTTCGTGGTGGCCAGATCCTTGTCAATGGACGTCCGGAGAATGCAATTTATTTGTTGGATATTGGGGATCGCTTGGTCATTGATATTCCAGCAGAAGAAGGGTTCGAAACCCTAAAACCCATGGATCGGCCTTTGGATATTTTGTTTGAAGATGATCATTTTTTGGTCTTAAACAAACCCTTTGGGATTGCTTCTATTCCAAGTGCGATTCATTCCAATACCTTAGCCAATTTTGTAAAAGGCTACTATGTGAAGCAGGGCTACGAGAACCAGCAGGTTCACATTGTCACTCGCCTGGACAAGGATACTAGTGGCGTCATGCTTTTTGCCAAACATGGCTATGCCCATGCCCGCTTGGATAAGCAATTGCAGTCTAAAACGATTCAGAAACGCTATTATGCCTTGGTCAAGGGATCTGGGAAGCTTGATCCTGTCGGAGAGATTATTGCTCCGATTGCGCGTGATGAAGATTCAATTATCACCCGCAAGGTAGCTAAAGGTGGCAAGTATGCTCATACTAGCTACCAGGTTGTTCAATCTTTTGGTGATATTCACCTAGTGGATATTCAGTTACACACAGGTCGAACCCACCAGATCCGCGTTCATTTTTCCCATATTGGTTTTCCGCTCTTGGGAGATGATCTCTATGGCGGGAGTTTAGAAGACGGCATTGAGCGCCAAGCCCTTCATTGTCATCGTCTATCCTATTATCATCCATTTCTAGAGGAAGAATTGGTCATAGAAAGTCCACTACCTCCAGATTTCCAAGCTGTATTAACACAGCTTCAAACAAGTTATTAATTATTAAAAGGAGTAAAACTCATGGAAGTTTTCGAAAATCTCAAAGCCAACCTCGTTGGTAAGAATGCACGTATTGTATTACCAGAAGGTGAAGAACCTCGTATCCTCCAAGCGACAAAACGCATTGTGAACGAGACAGAAGTAACCCCTGTATTGCTTGGTAATCCGGATAAAATTCGGATTTATCTTGAAATCGAAGGGGTTTTGGATGGATATGAAGTCATCGATCCTCATTCTTATCCAGGTTTTGAAGAAATGGTAGCTTCCTTGGTAGAACGTCGTAAGGGCAAAATGACAGAAGAAGAAGCGCGTCAAGTCTTGAAAGACGATGTTAACTATTTTGGTGTCATGTTGGTACACATGGGAATTGTTGATGGTATGGTTTCTGGTGCGATTCACTCAACAGCCGCAACTGTTCGTCCGGCCTTACAAATTATCAAAACTCGTCCAAATGTAAAACGGACTTCAGGGGCTTTCCTTATGGTTCGTGGATCTGAACGCTACTTGTTCGGGGACTGTGCCATCAACATCAATCCAGATGCTGAAGGATTAGCCGAAATTGCCATCAACTCAGCTATCACAGCCAAGATGTTTGGAATTGATCCAAAAAAATTGCTATGTTGAGCTATTCAACAAAAAGGATCTGGTTTTCGGTGAAAGTGTTGATAAGGTTGTCGAAGCGACTAAAGCTTGCCCATGAACTTCGTCCAGACCTTGAAATTGACGAGGGAATTGCAATTTGACGCAGCCTTTTGTCCCTGCAACTGCAGCCTTGAAGGCTCCAGGAAGCAAGGTGGCAGGTCAAGCTAATGTCTTTATCTTCCCTGGTATTGAGGCAGGGTAACATTGGGATACAAGATGGCAGAACGTCTTGGTGGCTTTGCAGCAGTAGGTCCAGTATTGCAAGGGTTGAACAAACCAGTCAACGACCTTTCTCGTGGATGTAATGCAGATGACGTCTATAAATTAACCTTGATTACAGCTGCTCAAGCTGTGGAGCAATAAGAAATACATTTAGAAGTGGGACAGAAATTGGTAATTCGTTGAGAATTCGATTTCGTCTTCCCATCTCCGCACAGTTGAGTGGGGCTGTAAAAAGCTGATGAAATCAGCGTAGTGAAACCCACTCAACCACTGCGTCTTGCTCGACAATCCAAAAAAACAATTGAGAGGCTAGGGACTTTTGTCCCAGCCTCTTTTTCTTTATAAAATCAAATTTCTAAACTCTAACTCATTCTGTGGTATACTAGGAATATGTTAGATTTAAAAGATTACGGGATTACCATGTGGAAGGAGGGAAAAATCGCCTCTTTTCGAGAAAAGTTATTAGCCTGGTATGATGCCCATAAACGGGATCTTCCCTGGAGAAGGACCCAGGATCCTTATAAAATTTGGATCTCAGAAATTATGCTCCAGCAGACACGTGTCGATACGGTTATTCCTTATTATGAGCGTTTTTTAGATTGGTTTCCGACGGTCGCTGATTTGGCTCAAGCTCCTGAAGAAAAACTCTTAAAAGCTTGGGAAGGCTTGGGGTATTACTCACGTGTCCGCAATATGCAGAAAGCTGCCCAGCAGATAATGGAAAATCACGGAGGAGTGTTTCCATCAAGTTATGAGGAAATATCTAAACTCAAGGGAATTGGGCCTTATACAGCTGGCGCCATTGCTAGTATTGCCTTTGGATTACCAGAGCCAGCAGTGGATGGCAATGTCATGCGTGTTCTAGCCCGTTTGTTTGAGGTGGACTACGATATCGGAATTCCTACCAATCGCAAGATTTTTCAAGCCATGATGGTAATCTTGATCGATCCGGTTCGTCCTGGTGATTTCAATCAGGCTTTGATGGATTTGGGATCCGATATTGAATCGCCCAGTCAATCCACGGCCGGAAGAGTCCTGTTAAAGAGTTTTAGCGCGGCCTACCAACATGGAACCATGGATCGTTATCCCATTAAGGCTCCTAAGAAGAAACCTGTACCTGTCTATCTCACAGCCTTTATTATCAAGGATAGTCAAGGGCGCTACTTGCTGGAGAAAAATGAGCGAGAAGGGCTTTTATCAGGTTTTTGGCATTTCCCTTTGATCGAAGTGGATAGCCTGTCTGAAAACCTAGGCCAATTATCTCTACTGGATGGGCAGGGTCATGCAGAAGTCAACCCAGAAATTCTTTCCTTTGAACAGGACTATGACTTGGCCATTGATTGGCAAGACAGATCGTATCCTATCGTCCAGCATGTCTTTTCGCATCGCAAATGGCAGGTTCAGATCCGATTCGGCCTTGTAAAAGAAGGAGAACAGCCAGCAAGTGAATCGACTGTTTGGTTAACACCAGAAGAATTTTCGGACTATCCTTTTGCTAAACCCCAGCAAAAGATTTGGACGACTTTTACGGAAAATGAAAATAGAGAGTGGGACAGAAATCGGTAATTCGTTGAATTCATTTCGTCGTCCACCTCCCCTGATTAGTAGGGGCTGTAAAAGCTGATGAAATCAGCGTAGTAGACCCACTCAAACCACTGTCTTGCTCGACAATCCAAAAACAATTGAGAGGCTAGGACTTTTGTCCCAGCCTCAATTTTTTTATAGATGAGCGAATGCTTTGATTTCTTCTTCAGACATAGATGAGTCGCAACGAACACTGACTTCACCGGCTTCGACATGTAAAAATCCTGGGACAGTTGGGATGCCGTAAGTTGAGCGGAAGGCTTGTAATGCGTCTAGCTGACTTGGTTCTTCACTATTGATGAAGTAGATATGAGCTTTTGTTTCAGCTACGACAGTTGCTAACTAGCAGCGAACTTCCGGCAGTAAGGACAAGTCTTGCGTCCGATAAAGAAGGTCGCTGTTTCTTTTTGATCGATCGCTTCTTGCGCACGCGCGACAGTTGTGACTTCAAGATCTTTAATATCTTCTAAAAAAATTGTTCCATGAGATTACCTCGCTTTCTTCTAAGTCTAGTATGCCATATTTTCTATAAAATCGCTGGTATTTGCTACGAAAGAAAGAGAGAGTGGGACAGAAATCGGTAATTCGTTAGAATTCGATTTCGTCGTCCCACCTCCGCACAGTTGAGTAGGGGCTGTAAAGCTGATAAAATCAGCGTAGTGAAACCCACTCAACCACTGCGTCTTGCTCAACAATCCAAAAAAATAATTGAGAGGCTAGGGACTTTTTGTCCCAGCCTCGTGTTTTAACCTACAAAAGCATTGATTTCTGCTTCGATATTTGCAATTTTTTCTTTAGCATCTGCTTCAGATTCACCAACTGTAGCGATGTAGAATTTGATTTTTGGTTCTGTACCTGAAGGACGAACGGCAAACCATGAATCATCAGCCAAGATGTATTTAAGAACGTTGCTTGGAGGAGTTGTCAATTTTTCAACGCCGTCAGCAGTAGTAGCTGTTTGTTCCAAGAAGTCTTCTGTCTTAGCAATGTCTGTATTGTTAAATTGTTTAGGAGCATTACCACGGAATTTATCCATGATTTTCTTGATTTCAGCAGCCCCGTCCACACCTGAAAGGGTAACAGAGATGGTTTTTTCCGCGAAGTAGCCGTATTGTTTGTAAATTTCTTCGATACCATCTGCCAAAGTCATGCCACGTGAGCGGTAGTAAGCTGCGATTTCAGCAACGATAAGAACAGCTTGGATAGCGTCTTTGTCACGTACGAATGGTTTGATGAGGTAACCGAAGCTTTCTTCGAAACCAAGCATGTAAGTGTGGTTGTGTTGTGTTTCAAATTCATGAATTTTTTCACCGATAAATTTGAAACCAGTCAAGACGTTAAACATTGTTGCGCCGTAGCTTTCTGCAATCTTAGTCACCAACTCAGTTGATACGATTGATTTACAGAGGCAGCATTTGGCAGGAAGTGTACCAGCTGTTTTGTGAGCTTCAAGAATGTATTTAGCAATGATCGCTCCGATTTGGTTACCAGAAAGGTTGAGGTAAGAACCATCTGGTTGGCGGATTTCTACACCAAGACGGTCAGCATCTGGGTCAGTTGCAACCAATACATCAGCGTCTACTTTGCGACCAAGTTCTTCAGCAAGAGCAAAGGCAGCTTGGTTTTCAGGGTTTGGAGATTTAACAGTTGAGAAGTCAGCATCTGGAACGGCTTGAGCCTCAACAACTTGAACAGCTTCAAATCCAGCTTGGGCAAGAGCACGACGAGCCAACATTTCACCAGTACCATGAAGTGGAGTGTAGACAATCTTCATGTCACGACCGTATTCATTGATCAAGTCTTGGTTGATGTTAACGCCTTTCACTTCTTTCAAGTATTCAGCGTCGACATTTTCACCGATAACTTCGATGAGACCGCTAGCCTTGCTTTCTTCAAGGTCAGCTAATTTTACAGTGAAAAGGATTTTTCGATAGCACGGATGTAATCTGTCAATGCATCAGCATCTGCAGGTGGCATTTGTCCACCGTCTTCACCATAAACCTTGTATCCGTTAAATGGAGCAGGGTTGTGGCTAGCTGTTACCATGATCCCAGCAAATGTGTGGAGATGACGAACAGCAAATGACAATTCAGGTGTTGGACGAAGGCTTTCAAATACATAAGATTTGATACCGTGAGCAGCCAAAAACTTGAGCAGATTCAAAAAGCAAACTCAGGAGAGAGTGACGGCTGTCGTGAGCGATCGCAACACCGCGTTTCTTCGCTTCCTCACCTTTTGAGTCGATTAATTGAGCCAACCCTTCGGTAGCTTGGCGAACAACATAGATATTAATACGGTTAGTACCAGCACCGATTAATCCACGCATACCAGCTGTACCGAATTCAAGGTTGGTATAGAAGGCATCTTCTTTTGTTTTTTCATCCATTGCGACCAACTCATCACGAAGGTAAGCTGGTAATTCAGCAAAGTCGAGCCATTTTTGGTAGTTTTCTTGATAGGTCATGCAAGCGTCTCCTTTTTGCTTATAATTTAATCGCTTACATTATAGCAAATTTTTTCAGAAAATTCTAGCGATAATTGTAAATCTTTTCAAAAAAATAGAGCTAATTCACCATCAAAAAAAGCCAAGATAAATTGGTCTTGGCTTGAAAGGTTATTTTAATTTTTCAAGAGATGGAACGACTGCACTGGTAATGAGTACTGTCGCAATGACTTCGATGATTGAGTTAGTAGAGACAATCAAGGCTAGGAAATGTTGAATCCCCCCTCCAAAACTGTTACCAAAGAAGAAGTAAATCCCGCTTAGAACGAAAACAGTATTGGTCATAGAGCCGACAATTCCAGCGATCACAAGTCCTGTACGATTGCGGATCCAGCGATAGACGAAGTAAGGGGTTACCCCGATGAGAATCCGAGGGACTATGGCAATGATAAGGGAGTAGAGATTCCCGTGAGGGACAAAGGGACTAAAGAGATAGCTGGCTGGTGTTAAAACCAAGGTATTCATAGTGAGACTAAAAGAGGTCCCATGAGGTCCTAAGATAGCTCAATCCGTGGACCGTATATGATAGAGCGATCACGACAGGAATATGAACCAAGGTTGGTTTGAATTCCTGATGGAACAAATTGCAGAATGAAGGATGTCACAAAGTGAATGGTGATCATCACCGCAAAAAAAGATGGCAATTCGTGAAATAGAAGATGACTTTTCTCATAAACAATTCTCCTTAACAGCTTCAACAATAGTTTCTACAGTCGCTAGAGCTCCAGAACCTTTGTCCCCACAAGCAAGAACAGCATCACGAGGTTGGATAATCTGGTAACCATAGTCTTGTAAGAGTTTTAGATTTCGTTGGGTAGCAGGATGTTCTAGCATTTTTGTATTCATAGCAGGGGCCAGTAATTTTTTTAGTTCTTTGATGGCAAGGCTAGAGCTGTGCTTGTGACCATATTATCTGCCAGTCCCATAGCCAATTTAGCAATGGTATTGGCACTGGCTGGCGCGACAAGAAAAAGGTCAGTTTCTTTCCCAATGTCGATGTGCTCGATCCGCTGTGGATCGTCTTCCATCATAACATCTAGCTCCCACTTGATTCGTTGAAAAGAACTTGCAAGGTTAAAGGGGTGATAAATTTTTTTGGGCTGAAGGAGTCATGAGGACCTTCACTTCAAATCCCAATTTGGTTAGTTGGCTGGTAATGTCAGCAGCTTTATAGGCGGAAATACTACCGGTAACCGCTAAAGTAATGTGTGTCATATGTTCCTTTTTTTATTTGATATAACGTAGGATAGCCTCTGCGATTTCTGTTTTCGTAGAAGCTTCTAGGACCTGATCATCTGTCACTAGATAGGCTTGATGCTGACCGTTCTGAATCTTGGTCAGATCATTGGCAACGATCATGCTGGCATGATTTTTAACCAGGCTTTCACGCGCTACCTGGATCAACTCTTCAGAAGAAACGTCGACTAAAAGCTTAAAGCCGATCAGTTGAATAGCAGGGTTCCATTCTTTGACGAGCGAGATAATCTTGGGATTTTTCTTTAGAAAGAGTACTTGGTATTCCTCTTTGGAAGAAATTTTCGCTTCCTGATTTTCTCGATGGATAAAGGTATGAAGGTCTTGAGCTTTCTCAACTTCATCAAGGCCTGTCATGTAAACAGGTGTGTAGTCTGAAACAGCCATAGCGTGAATCAAAACCTGATGTTGAGGGACTTCCGTTTTCATTTGTGTGAGAAGTTCTTCGACATTCTGGATCAATAGAAGTCGAAGCTGTGGGTGAGGATCAGGTTTAAGAGCGGTAGGCGTTGTGATCAAGGTCACCTGATGTCCCTTAGCAAGAGCCATTTCTGTAAGGATTTTCCCTAGGCTCCCGGTGGAATGATTGGTGATCGAACGAACACTATCAATGGCTTCGCTCGTCCCACCTGATGTAATTAAAATATGCATATGCTTATTTTACACAAAAAAGATACGTAAGTAAAGTTCTGAAGCTATTAGGATTAACTATGTATAGCCATAAAATTTAGATAAAAAACGAACGTTCGATTCAAAAGGTGGAAAAACCATGTTATTTTCGCGAATTTTAGGTATAATAGATCTATCAAATATAAAGGAGTCCCTTATGAAAACAGATATCGAAATTGCTCAAAGCATTGAACTCCAACCGATTGTGGACGTTGTTAAGAAAATTGGTTTGGTTGACGATGATCTTGAATTGTATGGAAAATACAAGGCAAAATTGAGCTTTGATAAGATTCGTGAAGTTGAGAAAAAAAATCCAGTAGGAAAACTTATCTTAGTCACTGCGATCAACCCAACTCCAGCTGGAGAGAAATCAACCATCACCATTGGTCTAGCAGATGCTTTGAATAAAATCGGTAAAAAAACCATGATTGCCATTCGCGAACCTTCTTTAGGGTCCAGTTATGGGGATTAAAAGGTGGTGCTGCTGGTGGTGGCTATGCCCAAGTTCTACCGATGGAAGACATCAACCTTCATTTCACAGGGGATATGCATGCGATCACAACGGCTAATAATGCCCTCTCAGCATTGATTGATAATCATTTGCACCAAGGAAATGAGCTAGGTATTGACCAACGTCGGATTATCTGGAAACGGGTAGTGGACTTGAATGACCGCGCTCTTCGTCATGTTTCTGTCGGTCTTGGCGGTCCTTTAAATGGGATTCCGCGTGAAGACGGTTTTGATATTACCGTTGCTTCTGAGATCATGGCCATCCTTTGCTTGGCGACAGATATTGAAGATTTGAAACGTCGTTTGGCCAACATCGTGATTGGTTACCGTTATGATCGTAGTCCCAGTTTATGTCCGTGATTTGGAAGTGGAAGGGCTCTTGCCTTGATCCTCAAAGATGCGATTAAGCCAAACTTGGTTCAAACCATCTATGGTACACCTGCCTTTGTTCACGGTGGTCCATTTGCCAATATCGCCCATGGATGTAACTCTGTATTAGCAACGACGACAGCTCTTCATTTAGCTGACTATACGATTACAGAAGCTGGTTTTGGGGCTGACCTTGGCGCTGAAAAATTCCTTGATATTAAAACTCCAAACTTACCTACATCACCAGATGCAGTCGTAATCGTAGCGACACTCCGTGCCCTTAAGATGAACGGTGGAGTGACCAAGGATGCTTTGACTGAAGAGAATGTAGAGGCTGTTCGTGCTGGTTTTGCCAACTTGAAACGCCACGTTGAAAATATCCGTAAGTTTGGCATTCCTGCAGTGGTTGCCATCAATGAATTTATCACCGATACAGAAGCAGAAATTGCTGCTTTGAAAGAATTGTGTGCTGAAATTGATGTACCAGTTGAGCTTGCGAGTGTATGGGCGAATGGTGCTGACGGTGGAGTTGACCTTGCTGAAACCTTGGTTCAGACCATCGAAACAAGTCCAGCTAACTACACACGCTTGTATGATAACAACCTTTCTGTTGAAGAAAAAATTGAAAAGATTGTTACAGAAATTTACCGCGGTACTAAGGTGAATTTTTGAGAAAGAAAAGCCAAGACACAAATTGCCCCAAATCGTGAAAAAAATGGTTGGGATAAGTTGCCAATCTGTATGGCCAAAACACAATATAGCTTCTCTGATAATCCAAATGCCTTGGGAGCTCCTGAAAACTTTGAAATCACTATCCGTGAAGTGGTTCCAAAATTGGGAGCAGGCTTTATTGTCGCTTTGACTGGGGATGTCATGACCATGCCTGGTTTACCAAAACGTCCAGCTGCTTTGAATATGGATGTGTCTGCTGATGGAACAGCCATCGGTTTGTTCTAATAGCTAGATATCTAAAAACAACTTCTGTTCAAATGAGCAGAAGTTGTTTTGGTCTTGTTAATCAATCATTATTCAGTAAGGAGTTGGTACCTGATTTTTCGATAGATTATGATGAGCTGTAGGGTCATGGGAATCCAGATAAGGGGTTCGCAGAGAATGACCCCCATGTAGCCGGTGTGAGGAATAATCCACAGAACGAAGAAAATTTTTCCAAACAATTCAATAAAACTGGATATGAGTGGGGTTAATTTTTTACCCATTCCCTGTAGGGCATTTCTCAGGATGATGAGACTCGCCAAAATAGGATAAAAGCAAGAGCTGATCTGGAGATAAAGACTGGCATTTGCAATGAGATCAGGATTTGTCAGAGCCGGAAATAAAAGCTGGTTATAGACGGACTTGTGAAGAATAGAAGAGCAGCAACCAAGACAGACCAAACCCAAGAAAGAAGGTTGGCAATGGTAACGCCTTTTTTGATCCGCTGGAATTGCTCTGCGCCAAAATTCTGCGAGATAAAAGGTTGTGATACTTGAGGCGATAGCTGTAATCGGTAAAACGGCAAAGGACATGATGCGACGAGGCTGCGACCTGTGCACTGATAATGGTTGTTCCAAGCTGATTAATAGCGGATTGGAGGATAACCGTTCCGATCGAAACGATGGAAGTCATGAGGCCCATGGCAAGGCCCTGACTTAGCAGATCCTGATAAAGCTCCTTGTCCCAAACAAAATCCTTGCGATGCGGGAGCAGAAAAGGGACCTTCTTACGAATATGAGAAGACAAAGAAGGGCCGAAAATACCCTGAGCAATAATGGTTTGCAATCCCAGCAGATTGAACTCCAAGATGAAGTTGGGTAATAAAATAAAGATCGAGAAGAATATTGAGAATGGCAGCGATAATCAGGAAGTAGAGTGCCGCTAGACTATCGCCAACCGCTCTAAGAAGTCCGGCACAAAGATTATAGGCAAAGGTCACAGCCACACCATTAACAATGGTAGCGATATAGAGATAAGACTGAGACACAATGGCTGATGGGGTCCCTAAAAACTGGAGCAGGGGATAAAGTCCGACAGCGCCAATGAAGATCACGAAGAGACTGAGGATGCAACCAATAATAGCAGTTGCGGCGACTGATTTTCGTAATTGGTCTTCGTTTTTAGCCCCATAATTTCTCGCGATAATAATCCCCATCCCATTGCCAACACCGACAGCAAATCCAACAATCAAATCAAAAATAGCAGAGGTTGCCCCAATCGCGGCCAAAGATTTTTGACCTAAAAAACGCCCTACAATCATGACATCTGAGGTATTGTAGAGTTGTTGGAAGATATTGGATAAAAGAATAGGAAAGGCAAAACTCAAAAGAGCGGGTAAAATAGGACCATCTATGAGATCTACACGTTGAATTCTTTTCATAGTGTCATTATACCAACTTCAGTAACCAGCGACAAGCATCGGTAGTTGAATCCCCTTACATTTTTTGGTATAATCAGGGCAGAAAAGGAGGCTTTTATGAGCTTAACCAGCCAATTAATCACGGAAACGTTCCCAGATCTGGACAAGGTCGAGAGGCTGAATATCGAGGCATTTCCAGAAGAAGAGCGAGTTCCTTTGTCGGAATACCTGAGTTATACGGACAATGACGATGCTAATTTTTTTGCTTTTTATAACGAAGAAGAATTTGTAGGATTTGCTTTTTCTATCTATAATCAGAAAGTTTTTTATGTTAGCTTCTTTGCCATTATGCCCCACCTACGTAGCCACGGTTATGGTCAAGAAATCATTGAAAAATTGGTAGAATTTTACCAAAGAACCATGATTCTTGAAGTGGAACGTTTAGATGAAGAATGTGACAATCTAGAGCAACGTCAGTCTCGGATGGATTTCTATAAGCGAAATGGTTTTAAAACTGCTAATGCTTTTTTAGAATACGAAGGACTGAGCTTTGAAATTCTCTATCGGGGTGATCACTTTGACGAAGAGGCTTATCGCGATATTTTCCGTAAACTGCAGGAAGAAAATTATTTCGATTTCCGCATTAAATATAGACGCTTTAGTGACCACTAGACAAGAAAGAGGCTGGGACAGAAAGTCCTAGACTCTCAGTTAAAATTTGGATTTCGTCGTGCCCACGACGCAGTGGTTGAGTAGGGCTCTACTGCTGATTTCATCAGCGTACAGATGCCCTACTCAACTACTGCGTAGATGGTGACTGACAAATCAAGTCTAACGAATTGGACAGATTTCTGTCCCAGCTCTCTTTTAGTTTAGATATTTGAATGAAGAACTCAATCAGTTTCATGATTTGTGTAAAGAACCAAGGCAGAAATAGAAAAGCTAGGAAGGCAACATGCCATTTCCAATAGAGTGAAACCAAGCCAACGGTTTCTCGAATCCAAGCGGATGGGAGATAGTAAAAAGCTGTTCTTGAACCGATACTTCGACCAGGTATTTTCAATCGTCTCATAAAGACACCTGCACGGAGCGCGTGAAAATGAATTGGTTACTACAAGGACTCGCTTGCCAAGCCCCTCTTCTTCAAGGATACGCTTGCTAAAGGTCAGGTTTTCAAAAGTAGTACGAGAGCGATTCTCGATGAGAATGGCGTCTTCTGGAACCCCGTGTTCCATCAAGTATCCGGCCATAGCTTCCGCCTCAGCGATCAGCTCATCTGACCCTTGACCACCAGAAACAATCAGCTTTGGTCGTCCCTCGAACTGCTCATAGATGGCCTTTCCCTTCTCAAGACGCTGGGCCAAGAGTGGGGGAACCTTGTCTCCAATCAAACCTGAGCCAAGGATGATGATGGCGTCTGGCTCTTTGCGAACTGGAAAGAGATTGCAAAAAGTCCCATAGGATACATAAGAGAGGTAGAGAAAGGTCATGTAAAACAGGGCAAAGTCAGTCAGATAAATGAGGATGTCATTCCCTGGGAAATAGGGTAGAAAATGAAGTGCCAAAGCTCCGATAATAAACAGTCCCATAAAGAAGCGAGAGGAGGTTGGCCAGTCTTTTTCCTTCAAAAAGCATCATTTGACGGCCGTTAAAAAGGAGAAAGATAGATGAGAAAATAATGCTGAGAAAAACGAAGATGGAAATCACAACAAAGACAATAATTGCAATTTGTTGATTAAACCATAGCTCAGTTCGAACGACTAGTAGAAATGCAGAAATCAGTAGAAGAAGTCCCCTAGGTTTATCGAAAAGAGATAAGCATTGAAAAGCCTTCTGCGATCACTCATAAAGAACAATAAAAAGATAAGAGCTGGAAATAACCAGAATAGATATAGATACATGTTTTGCCCCTCGTAAAATCTTACATCCATTGTACCATAATGACTGATAGAAATAGCGGATTGTTCATGCAAATAAGTTGCTTTCTTCAAATGAATTTGATAAAGTTAAGATTATCGTTTTTTTAAGGAGATCGTATGTTACGAAAAGGTTCCCTGACAGGTTTATTACTGTTTGGTATTTTTTTTGGTGCTGGAAACCTGATTTTCCCACCGGCTCTTGGTGCTTTATCGGGTAATCAATTTTGGCCAGCTATTGCTGGGTTTGTCCTTTCAGGCGTGGGAATTGCCATTGTGACCTTGATTATCGGTACACTTAATCCCAAAGGATATATTCATGAGATTTCTCGTAAAGTTTCACCTGTTTTCGCGATTGTATACTTAGTTGCGCTTTATCTTTCGATTGGTCCTTTCTTTTGCCATTCCAAGAACAGCGACGGTATCTTTCGAAGTGGGGATAGCCCCCTTATTAGGTGGAATGAATGCCAGTTTAGCACTTTTCATTTTTACCCTGGTCTACTTTTTGCTAGCCTTTCTGATTGCTTTGAATCCATCTAAGATTCTAGATCGGATCGGTCGTATTTTGACCCCGATCTTTGCGATTCTCATTTTGATCTTAGTCGTTCTTGGAGCTCTAAAATACAGTGGACATGCTCCAATGGTGGCTACAAAAGCTTATCAGGCATCTGCCTTTGGGCAAGGATTTTTTTAGAGGGTACAATACCTTGGATGCCTTGGCATCTGTTGCCTTTAGTGTGATCGCAGTGACTACCTTGAATCAACTTGGATTTTCAAGTAAGAAAGAATATATCAAGACTATTTGGTTGGTTGGAATTGTTGTAGCCCTTGGTTTTAGTGTGCTGTATATCGGTTTAGGATATCTGGGGAATCATTTTCCAATTCCAGCTTCTGTTATGGCATCTGATACCAATAAAGGGGTGTATGTATTATCAGAAGCGACCAAAGCGATCTTTGGTCCGACTGCTCAGATTTTCCTAGCAGGAATGGTGACGGTAACTTGCTTTACCACAACAGCTGGTTTGATCGTCTCTACCAGTGAATTCTTCCATAGCACTTTCCCTAAGGTTTCTTACAAGGTCTATGCAAGTGTCTTCACTCTGATTGGTTTTGCGATTGCCAACCTTGGCTTGAATACCATTATTGCTTTCTCATTGCCAGTCTTGATGATTCTTTACCCAATCACCATTACCATTGTATTGATTGTGATAGTGAATAAATTTGTGGCTCTTTCAAAACCAGGAATGCAACTGACTATTTTCTTGGCCAGCTTGGTCTCTCTTGCAAGTGTTCTGGCAAGTACCTTTAAAATTTCACTAGTAGAAAAGGGGATTGCTTTGCTTCCATTTGCGGCTCAATCTCTTCCATGGTTAGTGCCAGTAGTCATCGGGATTCTTTTATCGCTCGTATTACCAAATAAACAAACGGCAGAAGAATAAGTTATATTAGAAAACTCTAAAGGTTTTGTGCTTTAGAGTTTTTCTTTTTGAAAACTAGTATCTAAATCCAAACTTTTAGTAAAAAAACGTAGCAGAAATTTTTTTATTTTTTTGTCAGTCAATGTTATACTGAATGTAGCATATCAATATACGGAGTGAACTATGAATCAATCGTTTTTTTCATTGACAGTTTTTTTCTTGCAGGGTATTCTGTCTTTCTTTTCTCCCTGTGTCTTTCCTTTGCTTCCAGTTTATATTGGAATCTTACTAGGAAGTGATCAGGAAAAAGGCTATCAGATTGTTCGGGAAAAAGATTCGCTGGCATGGCTTGCTGAAAACCCTTTGTTTTATTGCAGGTATTTCTGTTATTTTTCCTCCTCATTGGTTTTTGGAGCAGGCTTGCTTGGAAAGATCATGTACAGCCAATTGGTTCCGTTATCTGATGGGAGCCCTCATCATTATCCTTGGTCTTCATCAAATGGAAGTCTTTTCACTTTTCATTTTCCTTGAGAAAGCAAAAATCAGTAGATTTTTGGAGCCAACAAACAGAAGAATGAATTGTTTTCAGCTTTTCTCCTTGGTCTTGGCTTTAGTTTTGGTTGGACGCCTTGTATTGGTCCAGTATTAGGATCAGTTCTTGCTTTAGCAGCATCAGATGGGCAAGATGCTCTTATGGGAGCTATTTATCTCCTTGTTTATACCTTGGGAATGGCCCTTCCGTTTTTACTGTTGGCCTTAGCATCTAGTCTGGTCCTACCTTACTTTAATCGTCTCAAACCCCATTTGTTATTGCTGAAGAAAATCGGCGGAGCTATCATTATTCTGATGGGAATTCTCTTACTTTTGGGACAATTGAACAGTTTGTCATCTATCTTTTCATAAATATATCGGAGGTTTAACGCATGATGAAAGGTATTAAATACGCTTGTTTCTCAGTTCTTTCTTTAGCTTTGCTGTCAGCTTGTTCCATGAATCAATCCAGTGAGAGTAGTATGGACAATCAGCCAACAATGAATACAACAACGAATAAGAATCCTTTGGTAGGAAAAGACGCTAGTGACTTTGAACTAAAGGATATGAAGGGGAATACGGTCAAACTTTCAGACTACAAAGGGAAGAAGGTTTATTTGAAATTTTTGGGCAACCTGGTGTGGCCCTTGCCGGAAAAAAGTATGCCTGAATTAGAGAAATTGGTCAAGGATACGGATAGAGACTTTGAAATTCTGACCATTATGGCACCAGGACTCCAAGGTGAAAAAACAGAAGAAGAATTCGTCAAATGGTTTGATCAACAAGATTACAAGTCCGTACCGGTCTTGTACAATCCAGATGGTTCTGCATTTGCAGATTATCAGGTTCGCTCTATTCCTACAGAAGTCTTTATAGACAGTCATGGGAAAAATTGGACATGTCCAATTAGGGGGCTATTTCAAACGAAGATGCTAAGAAGATCATCAAGAGTTACAATAAAAAAATGAAGCACGAAGCTTCATTTTTTTCTAATTTCTTAGTTGCTTGCACCAGAAGTGGCATCAGCATCTCCGTGGCCTCCGTCACCATGTCCTCCAGCATCAGAAGCGCCAGAAGTTGCATCTGTACTACCATGTCCACCAGCAGGAGCAAATGGACCGCTTCCGCCAACTAGACGTTGGCCGGTTGTTTGCAGGTACCAGTCCAACCATGGTTTGAAGTTGAAGACAATCTCATTGATACCAGCGTAAGAACCATCTTCATAGTACATAGCTTGGTAGTTGTGAGTGTTGATCACGCCTTCAGGAGATCCTGGAACAATGGTCCGAACATAGTCTTGGTTTACCGTTACGAAGGGTACCAATCACCCATTCCACGTTTTTTTCATACGTGCTGGTGGTAGGGAGCCGTGAACGGTTGACATCCAGCTACCTGATTGAGGTGGCACGCGTTTGGCAAACATGGTATCAGGATCTTGATGGGCATTGTTGTAGTAGAGGAATTGGTTGTTATCATCGGCATAAGTCAATTCAAATGGCATAGCCTTCAAGAACATATCAATTTGGTTAACGGTTAGGATACCGTGGTCGAGTTTGACATAGGTATCGCCAGAAACGGCACCAGTGATTTCAGCTACTTTTTCTACCCAGTCTGGATCGTCAGGATCGACTTCAGTAACAGTTGTAGCGATTGGATGATTACAATCCAAGTCTTCTGGTTCAATTGGTTTTGGTTTTTTCAATTTCGATACAACCTCAACGTATTTCATAAAATTATCCAAGCAGGTTTCAAGGAATTTGACGGTTCCCTCGTTGATGATATTGCCGTTTTCGTCAAAAGCTTCTTTTGCTTTTCCTAGAAGGAATTCATTCCCTGGAAGAGTGTAAGCATTGACACCTGGAGCATCGAGGATCTTACGGAGGTGAACTTGTGCACGTGAAGTCCCTTGATCGTAGTAGAAGCACCGACGATCATAACCGGTTTGTTTTCAAATGGATGCACCTCGAAAGAGCCATTCAAGAACAGACTTGAGGGCAGCAGAGATCGTATGGTTGTGCTCTGGAGTAGCAATGATGACACCATCTGCTCGAGTGATTTTTGTTATATAAGAGACGTAATTGGAAACTTTCGTCCCATTTTTCATCTTGGTTAAACATTGGAACTTCGTCGATTTCAAGAACTTCCAATTCAAATTTGATCTTAAATTGGCGGCGAATGAATTCCAAAAGTTTACGGTTATATGATTGATCGTAGTTTCGATCCTACAAGTCCAACAAATTTCATTCTTTTCTGTCTCCTATCTTACAAGTTTTTCCCAGTCAAATTCTTCAGCATCTTTTGCGAAGCAATTCTTGGGCGTTGCGCAATTTGTCTGTGATTTTCACAAACACACGGAAATCATTGAAGATGGCATCTAATTTTTTTGAATGACATCTAAATCCACCAAGTCTCCATTTTTGATCAAAGGCTTGCAATGAATGAGAAAGCAAGAATTCATCTGGCAAAGACATTCGCTTTAATTTCTGGAGCATTTAAGATTTGGCGAAGTTGGAGTTGGGCGCGTGAAGATCCCAACGTACCGTATGATGCCCCAGTAATCATGACCGGTTTGTTCAACAATGGGAAGACTCCGTATGAGAGCCAAGCGAGTGCACTCATCAAGACTGCTGGAATAGAGTGGTCGTATTCTGGAGTTCCAATAATGACCCCATCAGCTTCTTCAATTTTTGCAACAATATCTAAGACAGATTCAGGCACTTGTTTGTCGGCTGGTTTGTTAAAGACAGGGATATCTTTAATTTCGACCAATTCGATCTCAGCCTTATCAGCAAAATGCTTTTTTTGCATGTATTGAAGCAGTTGACGGTTTTGTAGAACGTTTTGGAGTTAGTCCCCACAATCGCAATAAGTTTTATCATGGAAAAATTCCTTTCTGATAGGAGAATTATAAATAAGATTGAAGCCCACTTGTATAGGCGATCTTGCCTGATTGAGAAAACCAATAAGGTATCTATACCAGGAAGTGATTCAACAGTGTTGAGGATAGAAGCAGGAGATTCCCCGAACAAGCGGGTAGTCCATATCTCCCCGTCTACGGATCGATCAGATACGATGGTGATACTGGCTAAGTCTGTCTCGACCGGATAGCCCTGTCGCGCTATCAAAGATGTGGTGAAACGACTGCCCGTCGACTTCTAAATGACGCTCGTAGATGCCAGAGGTGACAATAGACTTATTCTTGACGGAGAGGACTAATAGGTGTTGCCCTCTTTTTTCAACTGGATTTTGAATGCCAATCCGCCAAGGCTGTTGTTTGATGGGGTGTTGACCGACAGTGAGGATATTTCCACCCAGATCAATCAAGGCATCTGTTACTCCTGACTCTTTAGAAAAGGTACCAATACAGATCAGCGCTATAACCTTTAGCCAAAGCTCCCAAGATCAATCTTCATTCCGGAACGTTTCAGAAAAACCGTATGGTTTTCAGGGTCAAGTTGGATTTGGTGAGGATCGATCTTGGCCAGGGCTTGATCAATTTCCCCTTGCTGGGGACGTCTAGCATCTGAAAATCCAATTCGCCAGGTCTGTACAAGAGGACCAATGGCGATGTTTAAATGGCTGTTTTGAGCTTGACTATGCAAGGTTCCTAATGCAATCAGTTCAAAAAGATCTGGATGAACTTGGACAGGAGCAATGCCAGCTTGATGATTGACCTCCATGAGTTCAGAACTTGCATCATTAGCGCTGAAAGCGATGTTCGTAGGAGCGAAGAAGTCTCAAAGCATTGAGCTAAGATTTCATCCGCTAGAGTGTGAAAGATCGAAACGGTGATGGTGGTCCCCATCAGACGTTCGGATCGACTGCTTAGTTCCACTAAAAATCTATCCTTTCCAATTTTCACTTACTTACAGTATATCAGAAAGAGACCGTTTTCACAATCCTTTCAAGCAAATTATTTGACAATCCTATATGTAAACATGTGAAATTTGTGATTTTTCTGGAAAAATTTGAAAAAAAGTTCACAAAATCCTGAGCAAAATAATTGTAACCGATATCATTTTTTATGATATACTCAAGAGTAAATTAAATTAAAGGTAGGATTTATTCTATGAGTAAAATCGTTGTTGTAGGGGCTAACCATGCCGGAACAGCTTGTATCAACACTATGTTAGATAATTTTCGGAAATGAAAATGAAATTGTGGTTTTTGACCAAAAACTCAAACATTTCATTCCTTGGATGTGGGATGGCGCTTTGGATCGGTGAAACAAATCGACGGTCCTGAGGGTCTTTTCTACTCTGACAAAGAAAAAAATTGGAAGCAAAAAGGTGCAAAAAGTCTACATGAACTCTCCTGTTCTTTCAATTGACTATGACAACAAAGTGGTAACGGCAGAAGTTGATGGAAAAGAACACAAAGAATCTTACGAAAAATTAATCTTTGCGACTGGATCAACACCAATCATTCCTCCAATTAAAGGAGTTGAAATCGTACCTGGTAACCGCGAATTCAAAGCAACACTTGAAAATCTTCAATTCGTTAAATTGTACCAAAATGCTGAAGAAGTCATCGAAAAATTGAAAGACAACAGCAAACACTTGAACCGTATCGCCGTAGTTGGTGGTGGTTACATCGGTGTTGAACTTGCTGAAGCTTTCGAACGTCTTGGTAAAGACGTTGTCTTGGTGGATATCGTGGACACTGTCTTGAATGGCTACTATGACAAAGACTTCACAGACATCATGGCGAAAAACTTGGAAGACCACAACATCCGTTTGGCACTTGGACAAACTGTTCAAGCGGTTGAAGGAGACGGTAAGGTAGAACGCCTTGTAACCGATAAAGAAACCTTCGATGTAGATATGGTTATCTTGGCTGTTGGTTTCCGTCCTAATACAGCTCTTGCTGATGGTAAGATCGAACTCTTCCGCAATGGTGCTTTCCTTGTTGATAAGAAACAAGAAACGTCACTTCCAGGTGTATACGCAGTTGGTGACTGTGCGACTATCTTCGATAACGCTCGTAACGAAATGAGCTACATCGCTCTTGCGTCTAATGCGGTTCGTTCAGGTATTGTCGGTGCCTACAATGCGACTGGTCATGAATTAGAAGGAATCGGTGTTCAAGGTTCTAACGGTATCTCTATCTATGGCCTTCACATGGTTTCGACTGGTTTGACGCTTGAAAAAGCGAAAGCTGCAGGCTTCAATGCCACTGAAACTGGCTTTAACGACCTTCAAAAACCTGAATTTATCAAACACGATAACTATGAAGTTGGTATCAAGATCGTCTACGATAAAGACACTCGTCAAATCCTTGGAGCTCAAATGGTATCACGTGATAGCGCTATCTCAATGGCTATCCACATGTTCTCACTTGCGATTCAAGAACACGTGACGATTGATAAATTGGCTTTGACGGACTTGTTCTTCTTGCCACACTTCAACAAACCATACAACTACATCACAATGGCAGCTTTAACTGCTGAATAATAGCTAAAGTTCTATTAAACTTTCCTTAGGTGAGTACGGACGTCAGCGAACTTCGTAGAAGTTCCATGACTAATTATTGAGCCTAAGGTCTCAATAATTCCGAGTGCCTGAAACTGTATTGTTTCAGGCACTTTTCTCACAGCGGAAAGTTTTGACTTTTCTTTATTCGTTCCATAATAAATAGAACATATTTATATTTCTTTGTAGAATTTCTTAACTTATTTTACTTGATAAAATGGTTTGTCTACATTCTAAACAAAACTAACAAGGGTAGTTTTGTTTTTTTCTGTCTTTCCATGTATTCAGAGGCAGTGAAATAAGGTATAATGAATAGGATAAGAGTTTGAAGGAGTTAGGGAATGTCTGCTAAAGAAGAAGCCTTTAAAAATGAATTTCAATTTGCCTCTAGTTCAATTGTGGCCCATATTGTCAGAGGTGTTCTGGTTGGGATCGTTGTGGGCTGTATCGTCTCGAGTTTTCGTTTTTTGATCGAACATATTTTTCATTTTGTTCAAAGTATCTACAAGGAGATGTCTGCTCAACCATTTTATTTGTTTGCGATGCTGTTGGGTTATGGGGTGATCGTACTGATTGCTGGTCGCCTCATTCGCACCAATCGGGATATCAAGGGATCAGGAATACCGCAAGTCGAAGCAGAACTCAAGGGCCTCTTAGCTGTGAGCTGGTGGGATACCCTGTGGAAGAAGTATATTCTAGGTGTTTTGGCCATCGGAAGTGGCTTGATGCTTGGTCGTGAAGGTCCTAGTATTCAATTAGGGGCAATGGGTGGAAAAGGAGTGGCCCATCATTTGAGGGTCAGTCCGGTTGAGGAGCGATCTTTGATTGCAAGTGGGGCTGCTGCTGGCCTTGCCGCTGCCTTTAATGCACCTATAGCGGGGCTCTTATTTGTGGTTGAAGAGGTCTACCATCATTTTTCACGCTTCTTTTGGATTTCGACCTTATCTGCTAGTTTGACGGCTAATTTTATTTCACTCAATGTCTTTGGTCAAACACCAGTGCTTCATATGCCTCAAAATATTCCACCACTCCATCTGTCTCAGTACTGGATTTATCTTTTTCTTGGAGTCTTTTTAGGGGCAGCAGGGTATGTCTACGAAATAGTGGTCCTTAATATCGGTCGATTGTATCGTTTGCTAGAGAAGATTTTCCATGTTCCTTCTCATTATTCTTCTTTATTTGCCTTTGTCTTGATTCTTCCAATCGGCTATTTTCTTCCCCAAATTCTTGGTGGTGGGAACCAATTGGTCTTGGATTTAGCTCGAGTACCGTATCCAGTGCTGACCATCCTTCTTTATTTTGCGATCCGTTTCATCTGGAGTATGTTGAGCTATGGTAGTGGCTTACCAGGTGGCATCTTCCTTCCAATTTTAGCATTAGGCTCTCTTTTAGGGGCCATCGTTGGAACCTTCCTCCAAAACATTGGCTTTATCTCTCAAAACCAGCTGCCTCTTTTCATCATTTTAGGAATGAGTGGGTATTTTGGGGCTATTTCAAAAGCGCCTTTGACAGCTATGATCTTGGTAACAGAGATGGTCGGTGATATTCGCAGTTTAATGCCTCTAGGTATGGTGACCTTGCTGGCTTATATGATCATGGATCTCTTCCATGGAGCACCAGTCTATGAAGCCATGCTCGAGCAATTGTTGCCGGATAAGGCGCAAGAAGAAGGAGAGTTGACTTTAATTGAGATCCCTGTATCAGAAAAGATCGCAGGAAAGCAAGTCCATGAACTGCACCTCCCTCAAGATATCTTGATCACCACGCAAATGCGAAGCGGTAAGAGCTATACGGTCAATGGTGCGACCCGCTTGTATCTAGGGGATAGCATCTTTGTGGTGGTTAAAGAATCCGAAATCGGACGGGTCAAAGATATTCTTTTGTAAAAGACAGATTCTCAGAAAAGTTTTTCTATTATTAAATTTTCAGACAATTATTGAAAAATGAGAAAATATCTGGTAAAATAAGGGCAAGAACAAATGAGGAGAAGTCTTTCATGAAAAAATATAGTCTACTCTTATTGAGTGTTGCTCTTTTAGCAGGGTGTGCAAATTCTACTAGCAAACAGTCGAGTCAAAAGACGCAAACCAGCTCAACAGTGCAGTTGTCAAAGGCTGACCAGAAGACCTTGGACAATGCAACAGCTGAATACAAAGACTTTGTTGAAATGCAAATTGACCAATTGCTCAAGGATACAGAAGGATTTCGTGCTACGCTAAAAGACGGCAATTTGGAAGAAGCTAAAAAGCAATACCCCTTGATCCGTATGGCCTATGAACGTTCCGAACCGATTGCTGAAACCTTCGGGGAATCAGATGTCAAGATCGACTACCGTTTGGTGGATTATGTGGATGAAAACAAATCAGAAGATGGCTGGTCAGGTTTCCACCGGATTGAGCGTATCCTTTGGGAAAACAATACCACAGATGGAACAGACAAATACGCTGACCAACTGGTGAACGATATCAAGGAGTTGAAAGCTAAAATTGCTACAGTAGAAGTCACACCAGATATCATGTTGACCGGAGCTGTCGATTTGCTCAATGAAGTGGCAACGCAAAAGATTACAGGTGAAGAAGAAGTCTTCTCTCATACAGATCTTTACGACTTCCGCGCCAATATTGAAGGGGCTGAAAAGATCTTCTCTCTCTTTAAACCCTTGATTGAGAAAAAAGATGCCAAATTGGTTAAAACCTTAGAAGCAGAATTTAAGAATGTTAATGCTTTATTGGACAAACACATGACAGATGATTCAAACTATAAGTCTTACACGGATCTATCCAAGGAAGATACCAAGGAATTGGCAGAAGCTGTGACCAAACTTGGTGAACCTTTGTCTCAAATGGGTGTGATTTTAGATGGGAAATAAGAAAAATGGCTGACGAAAAATTTTTAGATAAAAAAATGGACCGTCGTGAATTTCTTAAAAAAGCAGGTATCGGAGGGGCTGGTCTAGCACTAGGCCTCTCTGGTGCATCTGCTTTTTTCGCTAATCAAGACAGTTCCAGCAAAAAAGCTTATGATGGGGATGAAGACATCTCCTTTTATGGCAAGCACCAAGCAGGAATTACGACGGCCATGCAGAAGGCTTGCTACTTGGTGGTGTTAGATCTTCACACGACGGACAAAAAAGAAGTCATCCAGCTCTTTAAAGACTGGACTGATTATAGTAGTAAATTAGTCGAAGGAGAATTGGTCAAAAAAGATGGTTCCAATGCCCTCTTGCCACCAACAGATACAGGTGAAACAGTGGGACTCAACCCCTATCGTTTGAGCCTGACGTTTGGGGTTTCTGCTTCCTTTCTAAAGAAACTGGGCTTGGAGTCCAAACGTCCGAAACTCTTTCGTGATTTGCCCCCATTTCCAAAGGAGCAGTTGCAGGACAAATACACTGGTGGTGATATCGTCATTCAGGCCTGTGCAGATGATGAGCAAGTAGCCTTTCATGCGGTGCGAAATCTAATTCGTAAGGGTCGAAATACCATTACCATGAAGTGGAGCAAATCAGGATTTGCAGCTATTGGCGACCGAAAAGAAACGCCGCGCAACCTCTTTGGTTTCAAGGATGGAACAGCAAATGTCACGACGGAGAAGGACTTTGATAAGGTCGTCTGGACTGACAGCAAGGACTGGATGAAGGGTGGTTCCTATATGGCTCTTCGCCTAGTGCAAATGCACTTGGAAACTTGGGATCGGACCAATTTGCAGGAGCAGGAAAATACCTTTGGTCGCTACAAGGAGTCCGGTGCTCCCTTTGGTAAAACCAACGAATTTGATGAAGTAGATTTATCTAAGCTACCAGTAGATTCACATGTCCGCTTGGCTAAAGAAGTCGATCGACCAATTTTACGCCGGTCATATTCCTATTCGGATGGCATCAATGAACAGACCGGGCAATTTGATGCCGGCTTGATCTTTATCGCCTTTCAAAAGGATCCGAACAGCTTTGTCAAAATCCAAACCAATTTGGGCGCAGTGGACAAAATGAACGAGTACATCACCCATATCGGAAGTGGACTCTTTGCTTGCTTTGCAGGCGTTGAGAAAGGGAGGGTATCTTGGTCAAGCACTCTTTGAATAAATTCTTGATCTTGTTCGGCCTTCTTGCCTTGTTCTGGACTCAACCAGTGGCTGCTGAATCTTATAGCGATCTCTTTATCAAGATCACAGATGCAACAACCGCTGTACAAAAACAAGGACCAGGATAAGGCCAAAGGAATTGATCGCTGAGATTCAGGCTAATTTTGAATCCAAAGACCACCATGATTCCAAAGCAGGGAAAAAAAGTTAGCCAAGCCCTTAGATATAAAAGGAGAGGTAAGAAAAGAGGATCTCACCAAGATCTCATCAGCCTTGCTCGCTTTTGAAAAAGAGCAAAATCCGGTCGATTTAGAGGCGGAAAAAGACAAACTCGTGAGTCGCCTCGCACCTTACTTTAAGAATCTACAAGAGGCCATTACAGCTAAGGATCTGGATAAAACTCGTCAAACCTATGCCGATCTCAATAATACCTGGACGCGAAACGAAGCAGTGGTAAGAGATCATAGCACAGCCTACTATGGTAAAATCGAGACGGCTATTTCGCTCTTACGCAGTAGCATTGAAACAGAGCCTACCGATTTCACCAACATCCAGTCCTCTTATGATGACCTCAAAAATGGGATTGATGCCTTTGTAAAAGGAGAAGCCATTAGCAGTGCCAGTACGGATTTGACGTTGAAAGATGGGATCAAGCTTTTGGAGAAGGCTCAAAGCCAATTTCAATCCGGCGACGATAAATCTGCTGCAGCGACTATGAAGCAGTTCATTACTATTTGGCCAACCATCGAGGGAGATGTCAGCACGACCAATCCCAGTCTCTACACGCGCGTAGAGAGCGAATCCCCGGTCATTATGGTCAAGGGGAAAGAAAAGACCTATCAAGAGAAATTACAAGCCTTGATCAGGGACCTGTCTGCGATCGATACGACAGCTTCTTACAACGCCTTTGATGCCATGTTAATTCTTCTGCGTGAAGGAAGTAGAAGCGCTTCTGATCGTCATGGCACTTGTGACGACCCTTAAGGCCGCTAAGATGAGGAAAGGCCTCAAATGGGTTTACGGTGGAGCTATTGCTGGTGTTCTTGCCAGTGCAGCAATTGCTCTTGTTTTGCAAGTAGCATTTCCAGCCGTTACTTCGGGGTCTAACCGGGAAATCATTGAAGGTGGCGTTGGGATTTTCGCTGTGGTCATGATGATCCTCATCGGAATTTGGCTCCACAGCAAGTCCTCTGTCAAACAGTGGAATGCCTTTATGAACCGTCAAATGAAGACCGTGACGGCTACAGGAAGCTTTGTCTCGATGTTTGCCCTCAGTTTTTTAGCAGTCTTTCGTGAAGGGGCTGAGACCATTCTCTTCTATGTCGGGATCATTCCGCGGATTACAACCGCGAATTTCTTACTGGGAATCGGGCTTGCCATAGCCGTTCTCATCATCATTGCAGTGGCCATGACCAAGGCTAGTCAAGCTATCCAACCTCATCGAATCTTTTTCATTTTGACTTGGTTGATTTACGCCTTGGCCTTCAAGATGCTCGGTGTCAGCATTCACGCCCTGCAGTTGACCAATATCCTACCTAGCCATTTGGTCAATGGACTTCCAACCATCGATTGGGCGGGCATCTATCCAAGCTGGGAAGTTCTTCTTCCCCAACTTATCTTTGTGGCCTTGATTGCACTCGTTACGGTGAGACAACATGGCAAAGAGTAGAGCAGATGAAATGACCATTGTTGAACATTTGATCGAATTTCGAAAACGATTGATCGCAGTGGTCTTATGTTATATTATCGTCTTTCTGGTGGCTTTTGTATTTGGTGGAGAACTCTACCAAGCCTTGACTGCTAGCCTGCATCAAAAACTGCTGGTACTGGGACCAAATGATATCCTCTGGATCTATGTATCGCTAGCCAATCTCACAGCCTTTAGTCTGACCTTGCCCTTTATTGTCTACCAGATTTGGCAATTTGTAAGGCCGGCTTTGAAGGAAAAGGAGGCGCGTGCAGTCTTTGCCTACATTCCAGCTAGCTTTATTTGCTTTGTGCTGGGGCTTGCATTTGGTTATTTCTTTGTCAGCCCAGCTATTTTAGAGGTCCTGATGCGCTTGGGAGAAGGGCTGTTTGATACCCAATTAACGGCACAAAATTATCTAACCTTCTTATGGCACACCACCTTGCCTTTAGGAGTCTTGTTTGAGTTACCAGTTTTGGTCGCTTTTCTGACCTCGATTGGGATCTTGACACCACAGTTTTTAATAACCTACCGACGATATGCTTACTTTGTCCTGCTGGTCTTAGCCGTCGTGCTAACCCCTGCAGACTTTATCAGTGACTTGGCCATGACACTTCCTTTGATCCTCTTATTTGAAGTCAGTGTCGCCATCAGTAAAGTCATCTATTCAAGAAAAAGGAGAAACTAATGGGAATTTTACGTGATATTGGAGCACCAGGATTGATCATCATCATCCTGGGCGCCCTCTTGATTTTTGGACCAAAACGCCTGCCAGAGTTAGGCCAGTCTATCGGCAAAATGTTTGCTGAATTTAAGACTGCTGTCAATAAAGGCAGTGAAGAAGCCGATCAAGACACCAAAGAAGCTAAAGAAGAAAAAGAATAATCAGACAATTTTCAAAATTCTATTGAGTTCGATTGCATAAAAAGGTATAATAAGACAAGTACTTGCAATCGACGAAGGAGGAAACCATGATTATTACGATTTTGTCACTCATTTTCTATTTCAGCTATATCGGATTCTTATGCTGGTTGGTCGTAAAAATTGTCGAAAAATTGTTCAATTTCTTGTTGAACCGTTAATAACAAAACAATCCATTTCACCCCAAGTGAGTGGATTTTTTTCTTATTCATTCAGATAGGATCAAACATAAGGGGACTTCAAGGGTCTCTTTTTGTGTATCTAATCCCTCTAGCTAGTGACTAACTTGAACTTCAAACTGTATTTCGGTATGATAGTAGGGAATAGAATTACAGTTCATTTGCGAGGATCTGACTGAGCAATATGCAAAGGCTGTAGATAAGAAGGAGAAGGAATGAAGTATACCTATAAATCGCTTCTTTGTTTAGGAGATTATAAAGAAGATACCTATTATATCGATTTATCTACTGGCGACTTGAAAAAGTCAGTTGCTCATAAGGCATCTACATCCAAAATATTTTTGTCATCTATCATTGGTTACCATGTGCTAGGATTGGGTCTATTTAAAAGTGTTGAATCTAACGTGACCCTTAGTATTGTTCTCTTGCTTGCGTCCTTTGTTCTTTCGATCATTGCTGCGATTGTTTTTAATAACAGGCTGTATAAAAAGATAGAGTTTGAAAAGGTTGAATTGACAAAAGATGAGTATGAGGAATTTCGAAAGCAAGTAAAAAAATATAACAAAACCATCGTATTACTTATCATCTTATTTATTGGTATATTTTTCATTTCAATGCATTTATATCTCTCAACTCCTAGTATCTTCTTGTTACTAGTGATGGACTATGTGATTTTTTTCTTTTTATCTACTTTATACGAATGGATTTTTTTACAAAAAGGTTTCGTTTTGAAAAAAATATCAATACGGATCACATGAAGTAGTAAGGATCTTTTATCAATCAAATGACAAAGAATATGAGCAAAAGAAGTAAGCAAAATAGACATCTAGTTAGTTTAGTATTATATAAAAACAAATGGGTTTATTATGACTTAGAGGGTAAAAAACTTTATTTCTCCATTTCAAAAAGGCCTTCAAAAAATCAGCAACTCTATACAGTGGGCATAACATTACTATCTCTCCCTTTGGTTAGATTGCTGAATGATTTAACTATTTTTAGTATACCTACCATCAAATACTCTTGCTTCATTTTATGTTCCTATCTTTCCTTGCTCGTAAGTCATTTGGTAGTTGGCTATTATAACAAAGACTTGGACGTTTTGCCTGCATTATTTACGGATAGTGAGTATTTAGAATTCTCTCAAGCAGCCAAGAAAAATGCATCATTGGTTTCCTTGTTTATCTATTTCACATACCTTACGATAGTAGTATCCTTAGTGGTTTACCTTTTCTACTCAGTATTCTTAGGATTGCTGATCTATTCTATTTTCCTATTTGTTCTTTTTATTTGTTTGGCAAATAAGGTGCATAAGCGCAAGAAAATTGTGAAAAGTTTATGACAGATCGAACGGGCCTTGTTATTGGTTATTAAATGATCGAAAATAAGGATTAATGGATATTAAAAATATTAGATCTAAGTTTAATAGCATCGAAAGATTGTTTTCATGGTTCGTAAACAAAAAATTAAAGGTCGTGTCTACAATATCTCCTTAAATGAGCAGACGCTTCAAAAAGGATGGTATTTGATTGTGACAGACCAACATCAAGAGTACTTAGTGCAAAGAAACTGGAGTCTGTCTACTAAGAGATCCTTTGACATTTATCAAACAAATTATTTATTTAGTAGCAAACATACATATAGCCTAAATGTGAAAAGTAGGAAGGGTCTATCATACCTTGGAGCAACTATTGTGATAGCTGCACTCATTCGTTTACTTACTCCGTATCGATTCTGGCTAGGACCTACCATTAAAGCGACAAACTATTTTCAAGGCACGGTACATTTACTATCTTTGGCTCTTGCGGTGACCTTCTCATTTATGTTTGTTGCTGTGTTTAGAAAAATGAAATTAAAAGCCTTTCTTAAAGAAAAAAAGGCGGATTTAAAGTATATTGGTAGAGTTAAAACACTGAGCCCATTAAAACTAACGAAAGAAGGAGTGGATTTTTGGTAATGAAGAAACGAATTTTTCAAAAAGGCTTGGGTTATGGAATGTTATTTCTCGTTTTCATTCTTCCATTGCTTTTATTTGCTTATTTTGTCCAATTGAGGCTATTCTTAATTGTACCGATTGTGCTTTATCTGGTTCTATTTTTCAACGGTGTTATCGTGAGTGATCATGATCGGATGATCGAATTTGAAATTTCAAGCGAAATAAGAAAACAAGATGAATAGAAGATAAAGGTAGTTAATATGCCAGTTTATGGAGGGTTAGTATGCGTAAAGAATTTCTAGTTTACCAAAACAAAGTATACTCTAATTTTGTGAATTATATAAATGATTATATTCTTCTTTCAAAAGATCCGGCAATGTTGAAAGAAGGCTACGTTCCCTATAGTTCCTATGTAGATGATGCCGGAGAAGGCGTATACGGGAAGCTTGTGCCTTATAGTGAGGTTAGTCAGAGGTATTCGGTTTATGATCGTGTCCTATATAAAGGTCAGGAATTTGCAATGGCTGGTCACAAGCGTGGAGATGATGATTTTACAGCACCCGATTCTTATGTGCGAATATTGGTTTCTGATAAAGAATTTTTAAATGAAAACAATATAGCTGATGGTGCGGAATTGATGGATGATAAGTACGGTCTTATCACGTATGCATCAGGAAAAATCCCTATTAGCGAAGTAACCATTCTACGTCGCAGAAAGGATTTGCCAGTAGACAGAAGGAAGAAAAAATGAAATCAGATGCAGAATACGTATGTGAGTTTGAAGATAGAATTACCGGTATAGAATAGGCCTACAATATTTATGATTCTTGTAGTATAAGGTAAAGGGTGTACGATGAAAAGAGATACAATTTCTATTGAAGAAAAAATTAATGAACTCATTAAATTTAATGAAATGATGATTAAGGAATGGTTACAAGAGTTAGACCAACTAAAGCAAGGAATTAATCCTTATAAACGTCCAATTGAGGAAGTTATTAGACTAACTCAAAGTGATATCTCTTATTATCAGGAAAAAAATATGATAGCCACCTACACTGCAGGTTATCCTATTGAAAAATTCAAAGAAGAGTACCTTACATTTGTTGATAACCTTGTCCCTGTTTGGCATAGTAATTCAGGATATGATGAAATGCTATGGGCCCTTTCCATTGGTATTTTGTTAGAGATTGATGAGACGACTTTTGAAAAGTTAGTAGACTTAGTCAAAAAGGATGATCCGGAGGATTATTTGATCGATTACCTCATTCAGTCTCGTCTTCCAGAGTGGACAATTCAGATAAACTATAATTTCCCAAGACCTTATGGCTTTACCCGAAAGATTATAGAGGAAGAAAATTCTGAAAAGGCTGTATCTCTCTTGAAAGAATACTTGACTAAAAAATGGTATCAGGGATGTAGAGATGAAGGCTGGTATGATTTGCATAAGCGCAACATTGATAATTACTATGGCTACTGGTCCTTTGAGTCGGGGACTCTCTGCAAGCTTAAGGGATTGGATTACAAGGAATTAGAAGGACTTCCGTACTTCCCATATGATTTGGTTGCGGAAGGTGGAATATATAGATAATCTATATATGGACTTAGAAAGAAGATAGAGTTGGAACTAAGAGACACGTTTTCAGATAAAAATAATATCAATGGACTAATCCAAGTTTTTCAAAAAGCCATTCAGGATTCTGAAGAACGAATTCAAGCAATTGAACAGGATGAGAAAGAAGTAATCCAAAAATTTTCTTTGGACAATAAAGTTGTCATTTCGAATATAAGATCATCAATAGGTCGTTACCAAAAAGAAGTAATGATAGCGACTTATACTGCGGGTTATTCAATTGAAAATTTCAAGGGTGAGTATATTAAGTATGTAGAGAGTTTGCAACTATCTTGGCAAAGCAAATCTGGCTATGAACAAATGGTCTGGACTCTCTCCATTGGCATTTTGTTAGAGATTGATGAAGGGACTTTTGATAAATTGGTAGACTTGGTCAAAAAGGATGACCCAGAGGACTATTTGATTGACTATCTGATTCAATATCGTCGTCCAGAGTGGAAGATTCGACTGAATTATAATTTTCCAAAGCCTTATGGTTTTACCAGAAAAATTATTGAAGAAGAGGATTCTGAACAAGCTCTAAAATTGCTTAAAGAATATGTGGCTAAGAAATGGTACCAAGGTAGCAGAGATACAGGATGGTACAATTTACATAAAACCAATAACAGAAGTTATTATGGCTATTGGTCTTTTGAATCAGGTGCTATTTGCAAGCTCAAGGGATTGGATTACAAGGAATTAGAAGGACTTCCGTACTTCCCATATGATTTGGTTGCGGAAGGAACGCTATAAAATAAACTCTAAGGTTGAAGAATGATGGAAGATAAGATTTTAACAAAAGAAGAAGTGCTTCAAAATGGTGTTTATTTTGAAGAAGAGCTTGATTGGGGTGGATGGTATTGTGAGCAGATTGTTTCTGAGAACGAATCTGGCGAAGAAATTCCATTTACAGGGTTAGCTTATGATTTATACCCAGATGGTAAATTAGAGTATTATGGTTATATTAAAGATGGGTTCCGTCATGGAATGAATGTATGGTTTTATCCTAATGGAAATATTGAAAGCATCAATTCTCAAGATTGCGGTGCAGCTGATGTGCTTCAAAAGAAATACTATGAAAACGGCGCATTAAAATCACAGACATATTGTGTTCTAGGGGCAAGAGTAACTTATATTGAGTACGATGAGGCTGGCCATATTACCGATGAAAAATTAGAACCGACTGACGCAGATTTTGAGAGAGCAAAGAAGTGGGGTGTTGATTTATCAAAACGAGACATGACTTTGAAGTAGAACAAAATCGCTTGAGAACTCAGATTGACTTAACGAATCGTTTCATACCTTCTGAAATCCAGTATGTGGCAGGAGTGGACCTTGCTTATTGGAAAGAAGGAGATAAGGAATACGGTGTTGCATGTATCGTTGTCATTGACCGTAAAACTATGGAAGTGTTGGAGGAAGTGAGTTACTCTGACGAAATCCATGTTCCTTATCTTCCTAGTTATTTAGCTTTTCGAGAGTTACCTTTGATTTTAGAGGCAGTAAAACTTTTAGGTGTTATACCAGATTTGTATATGTTTGATGGAAATGGATATTTGCATCCTCGCAATATGGGGATAGCGACACACGCTTCTTTCTACTTAAAAAAGCCGACGATTGGGGTCGCTAAAAACTATTACCAAATTGACGGGGCACAATATACCGTTCCTGAAAATCGTGAGGGAGCTTTTACAAATATTGTAAAAGACGGTGAAATTTATGGGCAAGTTTTACGGACTCATCAAGATGTCAAACCAATCTATATTTCTTGTGGGAATTGGATTGATCTGGAAACGACTCGGGAATTTGTTTTAGAATTTGTTACAAAAGATAGCCGTTTGCCAATCACAACACGATTCGCTGATATCATGACACATCGGGAAAGAAATAAGAGAAAAAATTGAAATCAGATTGGAGAAATTATGAGTAACAAAGTATCAATTATGCAAGAGATGTTTAAAAAAGAGGGTTCAGATGAACTCGTTCCTGCAGTAACCATTATATTAGACGGTTAAATTAGAAATATCATTGATGCCCTTTCAGAACAGAATGGCTATGAAGGCTATCCAGAAGCTATTTCAGAAATTCTTTTCAAAAGGGATAGAAAGTATGATTAAAAAATAAATCTGGGAAATGGTACTAGACTTTATGAAAGGATATTTCTGGAGAACTAATCAGCTAGATATAATAAAAGAGGTGAGAAGATGGTAGAAATCAATAACAATGATTTTGGTGGTTTTGTTGTTTCAAATAATATTCTTGATGGAAAAGCTATTCGCTATTCCTATCGTGAGGAATCTGCTATTCCACAATTAAATGGCTGGACACTGTTATCAATCGAAGATGATGAAGCTTACCTAGCTGATTCAAAAAATTTCACAATTTTAGGAGCAAATAGCATTGTAAAAATTGCTCCAGTTATGCTGGAAATTTTTGAGGCTCTTTATGGTACAGATCTATGTTGGCTATATGAAGAGGGAGTTCACGTAGGATTTTATGATTTGGTGAGAGATAGAGAGACTACAATCGAAGAAATTGTTAATTAAGTATCATTTGTATCTCATCTAAGCCTTTACGATCTAGAGTAAGAGAATTTGTTAGCTAAAGTAGAATAGTTATTCGAGAAAATGGCAAGTCGAATGATGGGATGATTTAGGAGATTTAAATGGCATTAGAGAAAGAAAAAAATACAGGAAAATTTTGAGGAATTTATGTTTTATATTGACGATACCTTGGATGAAATAAAACAAAAAGCTAGTAAGCAAGGTTATCATCTAGATATGAGTTTAGAAAGCTTGAAGGATTTGGCGTAATTCGTTCGAGAGAATGATGTCAAAAATGATCCTGAAAATATTGATGATTTCTTTAATAGCTGGGTTTATCTTGATGAGGTTTCTCGCTTACAAGCCAAAGGAGCCTACTGGACAGTTGGTACTGAAAATCCGAAAAACTTTAATTATGGGTTAGAGTATTTAACGGGTTATAATACAATTGGTTCAGAATTTATCCCATTACTAATTATGAATAACTTTACTTTAAGTTCACCTGATAGGTTAAATAATAATTTTTTTATGAATTAGTATTGAAACGTTTAAATCCTAAACCAATAAATCTAGATCATTTTCCGACAGAAGAGGAGTATACAGTTTAGCTGTTTTAAAGGAGATATAAAATGGGTTTACGCGATACTTTAAGTACAGAAGAGAATTATAAAGATGGCTTAATATCAAATCGAGAAGCCTTACTGTATTTTCAAGAAAAATTACGAAAACTTCAAAGTGATTTAGATAATGGAATAGAAAGCTATAAAAAGCCAACGATAGAAGTTTATAAGTCAACTTTAGCTACTATTTTGTCTTATCAGAGAGACATTTTATTAGCAACTTATTCTAGCGGAGCCTCTTTGTCAGCATTTAAAAAGGAATATATTTCCTTTGTATCGTTTCTAATTCCAATTTGGCGTAAGGAATGGGGCTACGAACAAATGCTATGGGCGCTTTCTATTGGGATTCTTTTAAACATTGATGAAGAGACTTTTAATCAGTTAGTAGACTTGGTAAAAAAAGATGATCCAGAAGATTATTTGATTGATTATCTGATTCAAGCTCGTCATCCAGAGTGGACGATTCGGATCAACTATAATTTTCCTAAACCTTATGGATATACTCGGAAAATCATTGAAGAAGTGAATTCTGAACAGGCAATAAAATTGTTAAAAGAATATTTGGTTAAGAAATGGTACCAAGGGAGTGGGGATGCTGCTTGGTATGATTTACATCTGCAGAATATAAAAAATCATGTAGGCTACTGGTCCTTTGAGTCAGGCGCTCTCTGCAAGATTAAAGGTTTGGATTATAAACAGCTAGAAGGACTTTCGTATTTCCCATACGATTTGATTGCAGAAGATGGAAAAATTTAGGATGGACTACGAATCAATAGTATGAAGTACGTGTAAATCCAAAGGAGAAAAAATATGATTTTAAGGGATGAATTAACAACGAGCGATAGAATACTAAAAAAATAATTGATTTTGAAAAGAAAACAATAAACGACAAGCAAGGAAAAAAATTCAAAAATCTAATAAAAGATAATGAGGAAGGTATACAAAGATACAAGCTAACAAATGACATAGTTATTGCAAATACAAAGAGGACAATTAAAGTATTAACTGAAAAAAAGTTCTAGTAGCTACCTATACAGCAGGTTATCCTATTGAAGATTTTAAGGAGGAATATATTAATTTTGTTAATAGCCTTCTTCCAGTTTGGCAGAGCAATTCTGGCTATCTCCAAATGGTTCGGGCTCTTTCTATTGGCATTTTGTTAGAGATTGAGGAGGAGATTTTTGATCAGTTAGTGGACTTGGTCAAAAAAAGATGATCCAGAGGATTATTTGATAGATTACTTGATTCAATCACGTCATCCAGAGTGGACAATTCGGGTAAACTATAATTTTCCAAGACCCTATGGTTTTACCAGAAAAATCATTGAAGAAGAGAATTCTGAACAGGCACTTAAACTTCTCAAAGAATATGTGACTAAGAAATGGTATCCTGGACACCGGGATACTGGCTGGTATGATTTGCATAAAGAGAATATTGATAATTATTATGGTTACTGGTCCTTTGAATCAGGTGCACTCTGCAAGATTAAGGGATTGGATTATAAACAATTAGAAGGACTTCCATATTTTCCATATGATTTAGTTGCGGAAAGTGAGATAAAATAATAAGTCAAATGATTTTGACTTATTAAGTTTGAAGAAGAGAGATAAACGAAATTATGATCGAACCTAAGTACGGTGAAAATATTGTTGTTCTTTTTAAACATGAAAATAAATATACTTGGTATGTTTCGGATCTAGAATTCTGGTATATTGATTATGAGGTAGCACGCTATTCGCTTGATACTCTGTATGATGAGCGAAAACGTTCTTCGAAACTGACCCATGAAACATTGCCATATTTCTTAGAAGATATGGAAGTATATAAATGTGATCGAAACGAGCTAGGAGAAGCTTTTGCTAAATCGTATCAGGAAGATAGATTGAACGCAGTTTATGATTTTAAACCTTCCTTGTTTATTGATATGGATGAGATGGAACTATACTCGCAGTACGCAGAATACGTATCATTCGAAGAATATGTTTCAGAACCATGGAAAGGCCAATATAAGTCGTTTTGGGATAAGATTCCAGAAGAAGAAAAATTCTGGTTGACTAGTGGCACCGATGTATACGGTGAAGATTAATTACAGTTAAAGAACAGAGAGAGGATAAATATAGGAGTAGATAGAAGGAGGAGCAACTGATGAGAAAAAAATGGGTAAAGGTCATTTCTATTTTCCTTTTAATCCTGTCCAGTAGTTAATTTGTTTTTCATAAACTAACGAAACCTGACCTTGGACCTAAAACAACCAAACTCTATCAGCATGGCTTTCGTTTGCTAGAAGAGCAAATTGGAACCTACATCAAAACCCACTATACTGGGATCGATAAGATTGAATTTTCCCCAATCTACGTTACTGAGGAAGGATCAACTTTCTCAAATATCTATATCCGTCCCACTATTTATGATAAGCATGGAAATGAAGCTACTCTTGGTACTGAAGTTAAAAATGTAATCTCAAGTGACATTGGTATCGTCTCACATATAATAGTAGATTTTGATGGAGATGGGAATGAAGTTATAGAATTAAAGGACTCTAATGGGACATTTATTGATATTTCCAATGAACAACACTTACCTAATGAAGTTAAACTGACCAGACAACCTTTTGTAGATGGAAATATCGAATTATTAGTAGAAGATGGTCAGTTAATAGGAGTCGTAAAGGATGATAAAGGAAGCACTGATGCAGAAATCGTTTATAATATGGAACTCCATAAAGGAGGAGCAGAATGAAGAAGAAGTTCTTTAGGCTTGCCTTAGTTCTTGCTATTTTGTTTGCTGCAAGTATGTTGTATCTTAACAAAAAGATGCAAGAGCAGAAAGATCCATACAACGTGAGTACTGTGTTAGACGACAAAGGAGTGAAACTTTACAAACGAGGATTTCGTTTGTTGGAAGAACAACTGGCAACTTACATTAAAGAGCATTACTCTGGTGTTAGTAAAATTGAGTTTCGCCAATTTTTGTGCAAGGTGGGGATGGGCAGACTATGTTCGATGCTAATATCGTTCCCGTAATTTATGACAATCATGGGAATAAGGCTTATTTAGGGCGGAAGGTTGGTAAGCATGGATATGCAAGCTACGGTCTTTTAGGAGATCTACGGTTAGATTTTAATGGTTTTGATGAGGAAGTGATTGAAATTGATGTAGATGGTAAATTTCTTGACATAACGAATTACAAAAGCTTACCTCCAAAAGCTAAATTAACAATCAACCCCTCAATGGATGAAAATATTGTAGCGCTTGTCAATGATGGTCACCTAAAAGGTGTGGTTAAAAGTGAAAAAGGCAGTCTAAAAGCAGAAGTTGTCTATAATACAGAAATTAGGAAAGGAAATGAGTGGGAATGGCGCTAGCCAATGAAATAGAATGAAAAAGAAAGGACAAAACATATGCAGTATTACTTTATTGGTGGCCTAGGTGGCAATGGCTACCATCTGGCTCCACTTATTGAAGAGCTAGGCTTTCCTGTGACCTTTCTAGATCCCTATAGGGAAATGATTGAGACAGAAAACGATCTTCGTGATTGGTTTCAAGGTCAGATCGGCCAAGCAGAAGAGATCTGTTTATTGGGGCATTCCTTGGGTGGAGATTTGGCTCGTTATCTGGCTAGTGAGTTTCCTCAGATCCAGGCTCTGATTCTCTTGGATGGTGGCTATCTGGATATGGAAAAGATCCTGCCTCTTGAAGAAGAACTAGAAGGCACGTCGTCTTTCATGAAGCAGCAAGTCTTTGCAACTTTAGAAGAAGCTGTGTTATCAGAACTTGGTGATGGAGCAGATCCGACGCATATAGCGCGAAAAGCAGTAGAGGCTAGCTATCGCTGGAATCCAGCGAATGAACAATATGAATTAAATCTGGATCTCGAAAAGGTCATGGCCTTATTACGTCTACGGCGTCAGATCAAGACTTACCAGATTCCATTGGCAGACCTGCCTGTCCTCTTTATTGGACCTCGATACCAAGAAGAACCCGAATGGAGAAAAGATGCTCTGAAGCAACTAGATCCCCAGATCAAGCAAGTCTTGCTAGAAGGTTTGGGGCACGAACTGTATACAGAGGCGCCAGAAATTGTAGCTAGAGAAGTGAACAATTGGCTCCAAAATGTTCATAAATAAAACCTGTTTCTCTTTTTGAAACGGGTTTTTGTCTTGTAATTTCCGAACGTTGTTTCCTATAAAATCATTCCCATTGCATTAGGTCCGTATCTTTGGTATAATCTATCAAGGAAACGTCAAGAGACGTAGCGATGCGCTTGCGCATAGGTAGGTCAGTTTTTAGAAAAGAGATTTTTCAATCTATGTTAAATGAATTTCCTATTTTCGACTATGAAGATATTCAGTTGATTCCCAACAAATGTATTATCAATAGCCGGTCAGAAGCAGATACAACCGTCCAATTTGGCAACCATACCTTCAAGCTTCCAGTCGTTCCTGCCAATATGCAGACGATCTTGGATGAGAATGTGGCAGAGCAGTTGGCGCGTGGTGGTTACTTCTACATCATGCACCGTTTTGACGAAGCGGGTCGGATTCCTTTTGTCAAACGTATGCATGAGCAAGGTTTGATCGCTTCCATTTCGGTTGGTGTTAAGGAATACGAATACGACTTTGTGAGTCAATTAAAGGCAGATGCGCCTGAGTACATCACTATTGATATCGCACACGGTCATGCGGAAAGTGTCATTCGGATGATTCAACACATCAAGAAAGAATTACCAGATACCTTTGTCATTGCTGGAAATGTTGGAACACCTGAAGCTGTTCGTGAATTGGAAAATGCGGGAGCTGATGCGACTAAGGTCGGAATCGGCCCTGGTAAGGTTTGTATCACCAAAGTGAAGACTGGATTTGGTACAGGTGGTTGGCAATTGGCTGCGCTTCGCTGGTGCTCAAAAGCAGCGCGTAAGCCAATCATTGCGGACGGTGGTATTCGGACCCATGGTGATATTGCCAAATCGATTCGTTTCGGGGCATCTATGGTCATGATCGGTTCTCTCTTTGCAGGACATATCGAAAGTCCTGGTAAAACAATAGAGATTGATGGAGAGTCTTTCAAAGAGTACTATGGATCTGCTTCAGAGTACCAAAAAGGCGCTTATAAGAACGTCGAAGGTAAGAAGATTTTATTGCCTGCCAAGGGTCATTTGCAAGATACCTTGACAGAAATGGAACAAGATTTGCAAAGTTCGATCTCTTATGCAGGAGGCCGAAAATTAGCAGATTTGAAACATGTTGACTATGTGATCGTTAAGAATTCTATCTGGAATGGCGATGCACACTAATTGAATTACTTATTTATTTCACGAATGGGCGTGATGTTTCTACAAGGTGCCGGAACACCTAACAATAAGTAAGTCGGGATTATTTCTCTTTCTAGAGAGATTTCAAGGCTTGCTTAGCAGGCCTTTTTGTGTTTTGTGAATGAAGTAGAGGATTTTTTAAAAAGTAGGAGGAAGTATGAAATTACTTGAAGAACGCATCTTAAAAGATGGTAACGTTTTAGGTGAGAATATCCTCAAGGTGGACTCCTTTTTGACCCACCAAGTGGATTTTAAATTGATGAAAGAAATTGGTCAGACTTTTGCAGATCGGTTCAAAGATGCTGGTGTGACGAAAGTCGTAACCATTGAAGCATCTGGGATTGCACCAGCCCTTTATGTAGCTGAAGCCTTGGATGTTCCCATGATCTTTGCTAAGAAGGCGAAAAACATCACGATGAATGAGGGCATCTTGACGGCTGAGGTTTATTCCTTTACCAAGCAAGTCACCAGCACCGTTTCGATTGCGGGTAAATTCTTGGATCCATCGGATAAGGTTTTGATCATTGACGATTTCCTTGCAAATGGGCAAGCAGCCAAAGGTTTGATTCAAATCATCGAACAAGCCGGGGCTCAAGTCGAAGCGATTGGGATCGTGATTGAAAAATCCTTCCAAGATGGACGGGGATTGTTAGAAGAGTTGGGATATCCAGTTGTATCCCTCGCACGTTTGGACCGTTTTGAAAATGGTCAGGTTGTATTTAAGGAGGCAGACATCTAATGCAAAAACAAGAAAGCCATTCACAGGCGGCCATTCTGAGGCTTGCAACACCTTTTTGGCCATGTATTCGGGATCTATTTTGGTGCCGATCATGATCGCAGGAGCTTTGGGCTATAATGCTCATCAACTAACCTATCTCATCTCTACAGATATCTTCATGTGTGGGGTTGCGACTTTCCTTCAAGTGCAGCTCAATAAATACTTTGGGATCGGTCTTCCGGTAGTCCTTGGGGTTGCCTTCCAGTCTGTGGCACCTCTCAGCATGATCAGGGGCTAGCCATGGTAGTGGTGCCATGTTTGGTGCCTTGATTGTCTCAGGGATTTATGTCATCCTTGTCTCTGGTTTCTTCTCTAAGATTGCCAATCTCTTCCCATCTATTGTAACGGGATCTGTTATTACAACCATTGGTTTGACTTTGATTCCAGTAGCGATTGGAAATATGGGAAATAATGCGCCAAAACCAACCGTTCAAAGCTTGATTTTGGCTGTGGTGACTATTCTCATTATTCTGGTTGTTAATATCTATACGACTGGTTTTATTAAATCTATTTCAATTTTGATTGGTTTGATTGCAGGAACCGCCATTGCGGCTTCTATGGGCTTGGTGGATTTCACACCTGTATCGCAAGCACCAGTGATTCACGTTCCAACGCCATTCTTCTTTGGAGCTCCTAAGTTTGAAATCACCTCCATCTTAATGATGTGTATCATCGCAACAGTTTCTATGGTGGAATCAACAGGTGTCTATCTTGCTCTTTCTGATATTACCAAAGATCCAATTAATAGCACGCGCCTTCGCAATGGTTACCGTGCTGAAGGGTTGGCCGTTCTCCTCGGTGGTATCTTCAACACCTTCCCTTACACTGGATTCTCACAAAACGTTGGCTTGGTGAAATTGTCTGGTATCAAGACTCGCTTGCCAATCTACTATGCCGCTGGTTTCCTTGTTCTTCTTGGTCTCCTTCCTAAGTTTGGAGCTTTAGCACAAATCATCCCAAGCCCAGTCCTTGGGGGAGCGATGCTAGTCATGTTCGGTTTTGTATCGATTCAAGGGATGCAGATTCTTGCGCGTGTTGATTTTGAACACAATGAGCACAATTTCCTCATTGCAGCGGTATCGATTGCTGCAGGGGTTGGTTTGAACAACAGTACCCTCTTCAATGGCCTTCCAACAGGATTCCAAATGTTCTTTGCGAACGGAATTGTCGTTGCCAGTGTCTTGGCGATCGTTCTCAATGCTGTTTTAAACCGCAATAAACACTAATTACAGATGAACCGGAGGTCCTTGGATCTTCGGTTTTTTGACTTTTAAGGAAACATATAGTAGAGTGGAAGAGGAGAAAATCTTATTTGATGAGAAGAGAGTTAGAATCATGTATGTAACCTATCACTTTAAAGAGCGCTTGCGCTTGTTTGAGTCTATTTTTGCCGATTTTAATCTACCAATTGGCCAATTATTCAGCCAGCTTTGTCGATACAGCCATGACTGGTCAGTACCGGACCCTTGATTTGGCCGGTGTTTCTACAGCTACCAGTCTGTGGAATCCATTTTTTACTTTCCTGACCGGGATTGTCTCTGCGCTGACGCCGATTGTTGGGCATCATTTAGGCAAGGGAAATAAAGAACGGATTGCTGGTGATTTTTACCAATTCCTCTATATGTCATTTGGTATGGCCATTCTCTTAATAGGCTTTGTTTGGGGGATTGCGCCCATGATTCTCAAGCAGATCGGTTTAGAAAATGTTGTTGCCCAAATAGCCACTCGCTATTTATATTTCCTTTCTTTGGGAATTTTACCTTTGTTGCTCTTTAGCATCGTGCGGACCTTCCTCGATACCTTGGGAATGACGCGTCTATCCATGTACTTGATGCTTTTGCTTTTGCCTTTGAATGCTTGTTTTAACTATATCCTGATCTATGGGGCATTTGGTTTTCCTGAGATGGGAGGAGCAGGAGCAGGTCTTGGAACCTCTCTGGCCTACTGGGTCCTGCTGGCCATTGCAGTTTTGATCTTGTGCAAACACCCTAAGGTAGCACCTTTCCAATTGTGGAAGACACAGCCTTATGATTTTAAAGGGATGAAAGAAGTATTGCGGCTTGGGCTTCCAATCGGTGGAATTGTTTTTGCAGAAGTCATCATCTTCTCGCTGGTTGGTTTGTTAATGGCAAAATTCCCATCACTCACCATTGCGAGTCACCAATCGGCCATGAATTTTTCGACCCTAATGTATGCTTTCCCAGTTAGTATCTCCAGTACCATGGCGATTATCGTATCTTACGAACTGGGAGCAGGAAGACCAGAAGTGGTCAAACAATATTGCCGTTTGGGACGACTGACAGCTTTTGGCTTTGCCATTGTCACCCTCGTCTTTCTCTATACATTCCTCTTCCAACTAGCAGGGCTATACGGCAAGGATCCAGTCTTTGTGCAGCAAACAGCTATTTTCATGACCTATAGTCTCTTTTTCCAAGTAGCTGATACCTTTGCGGCACCCCTACAAGGGATTTTGCGGGGCTATAAGGATACAACCGTTCCATTCTTATTAGGAGTCTTTAGTTATTGGTGTATCTCTATCCCACTAGGGATTTTTCTTGACCATGTGACCAACCTTGGTCCCTATGCCTATTGGATTGGCCTCATTTCTAGCCTTGTCGTGAGTGGAATTTGTTACCAGCTTCGGCTCTGGCAAATCGAAAAAAAGCAGGCATACTAAAAAGAAGTCTGGGAAACCAGGCTTTTTGTGTACCGTGAATATTATAAATTTTCTGAAAGTTCTTGACAATTGATGTCAAAGTGGTAAGATTAGGAGGTAGAAATGAAGAACTAGAAGGAGAACAAGATGAGAAGTGATATGATCAAAATGGGGATCGACCGAGCACCAGCGCGTGGTCTCCTTTATGCAACAGGGCAAGTAAAATCAGCCAAGGATATGCAAAAGCCCTTTATTGCCATTTGTAACTCCTATATTGATATCGTTCCAGGACATGTTCACCTGCGTGAATTAGCGGATGTTGCTAAGGAGGCTATCCGCGAGGCTGGTGGGATTCCTTTTGAATTTAATACCATCGGTGTCGATGACGGGATTGCGATGGGCCATATCGGGATGCGTTATAGTTTGCCATCTCGCGAGTTGATCGCAGATGCTGCTGAAACAGTCATCAATGCCCACTGGTTTGATGGTGTTTTCTATATTCCCAACTGTGATAAGATTACACCAGGAATGATTTTAGCAGCCATGCGGACCAATGTGCCAGCCGTATTTTGTTCTGGTGGACCCATGAAGGGCGGCGTTGACATGACGGGGCATCAAGCGACGCTCTCAAGTTTGTTTGAAGCTGTAGGTACTTATCAAGCTGGTGATATGAGCATGGATGAGCTGGATTTCTTGGAAAAAAATGCCTGTCCAACTTGTGGCTCTTGCTCTGGTATGTTTACTGCCAATTCGATGAACTGTTTAATGGAAGTATTAGGCCTTGCTCTTCCTGGAAATGGTACCATCCTAGCTGTTTCAGATGAACGCCGGGAATTGGTTCGTCAAGCAGCCAAACAATTGGTAGAGAATATTAAAAAGGGTATCCGTCCACGGGATATCGTGACCAAAGAAGCCATCGATGATGCTTTTGCGCTCGATATGGCCATGGGTGGTTCTACCAATACTGTGCTTCATACACTGGCTATTGCGCGTGAAGCAGGGATTGACTATGATCTCAAAGATATCAACGAGATTGCCAAGAAGACACCTTATCTTTCTAAAATTGCCCCTTCAAGTATTTATACTATGCATGATGTACATGAAGCTGGTGGTGTTCCAGCCATTATCAATCAGTTGATCAAAAAGGGAGCCATTAAGGGTGATCGTATCACAGTTACTGGTAAAACCTTGAAAGAAAACGTAGCTGGTGCTGAAATAAAAAATGAAGAAATTATCCATCCAATCGAGCATCCTATTTCACCTGTAGGTGGTTTGTCGATCCTCTACGGAAATATTGCTCAGGATGGAGCTGTTATCAAGGTCGGTGGGGTCGATCCGTCTGTGACCACTTTTCGTGGTAAAGCTATTTGTTGCGACTCACAAGATCAAGCCCTTGAGTTGATTGACAATGGAACAGTCAAGAAGGGCCATGTCGTTGTCATTCGTTACGAAGGTCCTCAGGGTGGACCTGGTATGCCAGAAATGTTGGCACCAACTTCTAAAATTGTCGGACGTGGTCTTGGTAAGGATGTGGCACTGATTACAGATGGTCGTTTCTCAGGAGCTACTCGTGGGATTGCGATTGGTCACGTTTCTCCAGAAGCGGCAGAAGGTGGTAATATCGCCTTGATTGAAGACGGGGACGAAATTGTGATCGATCTTCCAAATCGTACTATTGATTTGCTTGTCGATGATGCAACTCTTGCTGAACGTCGCAAACATTTGAAACCTTTCAAATCAAAAATCTCCAGCGGTTGGTTGCGTCGCTATACAGCCTTTGCCAAATCAGCCAACGTCGGTGGAACCTTGATGAGTGACGAAGAATTCGAAGAACGGAAAGCAGAACGTCAAGCCCAAGAAAAATAAGAAAAAAGCCTTTCCTGCTATGTGATATCACAAGCAAGAAAGGCTTTTTTAGTGGAACCATTATTTGGTGCGCATTTCACCTTGAGGGAAGTAGGTTCCTTCAGGCATATCATTAATGATAACGTGAACAGCTGACTGAGGAGCGCCTGTATTGCGGACAACAGCTTCGGTTACTTCCTTGGCCAAGGCTTTCTTTTGTTCCAAGGTGCGTCCTTCAAATAGGTCAATTCGTACAAATGGCATATGGCCACCTCCTAAATTTTTTATAGGACTATTTTATCACATTTTGGGATACAAAGCTTAGCAAAATTATGGTAAAATGATAATGAAACACATTTTAGAGAGAACAGAAGGAAAATGGCACAATTATATTATAAATATGGGACCATGAACTCGGGGAAAACCATTGAGATCTTGAAGGTGGCCCATAATTATGAAGAGCAAGGCAAGAGCGTCGTTATCATGACCTCAGCAATCGACACCAGAGATGGAGTAGGAGTGGTTTCTAGCCGGATCGGTATGAAACGGGAAGCCGTTGCGATTGAAGACGATACGGATATCTTTGGCTTTATTAAAAACCAAACGATCAAACCTTACTGTGTCTTAATCGATGAAGCTCAGTTTTTGAAACGCCATCATGTCTATGATCTGGCAAGAGTCGTGGATGAACTGGATGTGCCGGTCATGGCTTTTGGCCTCAAAAATGATTTCCGAAATGAACTCTTTGAAGGTTCCAAACATCTCCTCTTGTTAGCCGACAAGATCGAGGAGATCAAAACCATCTGCCAATATTGTTCCCGCAAGGCGACTATGGTCTTGCGTACCCAAGCGGGGAAACCCGTCTATGATGGAGAGCAGATCCAGATCGGTGGACACGAGACCTATATCTCCGTTTGCCGCAAACATTATTTTAATCCAGACATACCAACTGAAAGCATCTAGAACGTTTTAGAGAGGATAATAATGTCTATTTGTTTAAAAGATATTACAATAGAGAATTATTTTTGACGTTTTAAATCTAGAAAGTTCATCCAAATCAAAGGAATTTTTATTGCATCCAATTCCATTAGTTTAGCTGAAGCCTATGTATATGATAAAAATGGTGATTTTATAGCTCCCTTAGCAGTTTATGATAAGGAAGTATTAGTTGGTTTGTTATGATTGCCTATGACCAGAAAATTGGGATCAGCAAGGGAAACTACTTGTTATTTCGTTTTATGATCGATAAACGATTTCAAGGTTTAGGCTATTTTAAACCGACTATGGATGCAGTCATTGACTTTGTTCAAACAGAGCCAGCTGGAAAAGCAACAAGTCTTTGGTTATCTTATGAACCGGAAAATAATCAAGCGAGATCTTGCTATCTCCATTATGGATTTAAAGAAACTGGCGAAGTCATAGAAGACGAAATTATAGCAATCTATGATCTAACAACCAAGAATTAAGGAGCAAACATGAATATCTATGATCAACTACAAGCTGTAGAAGACCGATACGAAGAGTTAGGAGAATTATTGAGTGACCCAGATGTGGTCTCTGATACCAAACGCTTTATGGAGCTTTCAAAAGAAGAAGCTTCCACTCGGGACACTGTAACAGCCTACCGAGAATACAAGCAAGTCCTTCAAAACATTGTCGATGCTGAGGAAATGATTAAGGAAGCAGGTGGCGATGCGGACTTGGAAGAAATGGCCAAGCAAGAGCTAAAAGATGCTAAGGCTGAAAAGGAAGAGTACGAAGAAAAACTGAAGATCTTACTTCTTCCAAAAGATCCAAACGATGACAAGAACATTATCTTGGAAATCCGTGGAGCAGCTGGAGGAGACGAAGCCCAATTGTTTGCTGGTGACCTCTTACAAATGTACCAAAAATACGCGGAAAGCCAAGGCTGGCGCTTTGAAGTCATGGAAGCTTCTTACAATGGCGTTGGTGGGATCAAAGAAGTCGTAGCCATGGTTTCTGGTCAATCGGTTTATTCAAAACTCAAGTATGAATCTGGTGCCCATCGGGTGCAACGGGTTCCAGTGACAGAAAGCCAAGGTCGTGTCCATACCTCTACAGCAACCGTTCTGGTCATGCCAGAAATCGAAGAAGTCGAGTATGACATTGATCCAAAAGACCTTCGGATTGACATCTACCACGCATCTGGTGCGGGTGGACAGAACGTCAACAAGGTCGCTACAGCCGTTCGTATCGTCCACTTGCCAACCAATATCAAGGTAGAGATGCAGGAAGAACGGACACAACAGAAGAACCGCGAAAAAGCCATGAAGATCATCCGTGCGCGTGTGGCTGACCACTTTGCTCAGATTGCCCAAGACGAGCAAGATGCTGAGCGGAAGTCTACTATCGGGACTGGTGATCGTTCAGAGCGGATCCGGACTTACAACTTCCCTCAAAACCGTGTGACTGATCACCGGATTGGCTTGACCCTTCAAAAATTGGACACCATCTTATCTGGTAAATTAAATGAAGTGGTCGATGCTTTGGTCTTGTATGATCAAACTCAAAAATTAGAAGAGTTGAACAAATAATGTTGTTGGGACCATTATTAGCCCAGTATGAAGAAGAATTAATAGCCGTCGGAGAGGAAGCAGAAAGCCTCTCCTTCGCATATCGTGCTTTAAAAAACTGGACCTTTACAGACTTTGTCCTTGCTTTGCAAAAAGAAGTGGAAGTAGAGGATCAGGCCTTGCTTGATTCCATTTTTGAACATTTGAAACATCACGTCCCTGCCCAGTATATTATTGGTAGTGCAGAATTCTGTGGCCATGTTTTTAAAGTTGATGAGCGCGTGCTGATTCCACGACCTGAGACAGAGGAGTTGGTGGCTCTCATTCTCGAAGAAAACGATGAGAAAGCCTTACGAGTTCTGGATATTGGTACAGGAAGTGGTGCTATCGCTATTAGCTTAGCCCTTGCTAGACCTACCTGGCAGGTTCAAGCTAGCGATGTCTCAGAAGAGGCTTTAGCCCAGGCTCAAGAAAATGCCAAGCAGTTAGAAGCTTTCCTTGAATTTAAGTCGTCAGATGTTTTGGAGCAGCTAGCAGGTCCCTATGACCTGATTGTGTCCAACCCTCCTTATATCTCCCGTGATGATGTAGAAGAAGTCGGAGCCAATGTATTAGCCTCTGAACCCCACTTAGCTCTCTTTGCAGACCGTGATGGATATGCTATCTACGAAAAGATTGCCCAGCAAGCACCAAGTGTTTTAACACCAGACGGAAAGATCTATCTAGAAATTGGCTATAAGCAAGGAGCCAAAGTAAAAGAGCTCTTTCGAGAAGCGTTTCCTGACAAACGAGTTCGCGTTCTGAAAGACCAATTTGGACAAGAAAGAATGGTAGTAGTAGACAATGGATAACATTGAGAAAGAATTAGAAGCAGGCCGTGCGGTTATTCTGCCAACTGAAACAGTCTATGGTATTTTCGCTAAAGCTTTGGACCAAGAGGCAGTTGATTATATTTACGAATTAAAACGTAGACCTAGAGAAAAGGCTCTGAATTTAAATGTAGCCGATGAAAAAACGATTCGAATTTATTCGAAAAACCAACCTAGCTATTTAACAAAACTGATTCATTCATTTTTACCTGGGCCTCTAACTATTATTCTTCAAGCGAATGAAAAGGTACCTAACTGGATTCATTCAGGATTGGATACAGTTGGTTTCCGTATACCGGCTCACTCAAAGACATTGGATTTAATTCGTAAATACGGCCCTTTGGTTGGTCCCTCGGCCAATCTTTCAGGTCATGCAAGTGGAACAAAGTATAGGGCTATTGTAAGCGAATTTGATCAAGTGGTTCCTGGTATAGAGGATGATGACTTTCTGACAGGCCAAGATTCAACTATTTTGGATATCTCTGGTTCCAAAGCCAGGATTTTGCGGCAAGGTTCTATTACAAAAGCTGATTTGCTTGCACAAGTGCCGGAGCTTTCTTTTGAGGAAGATGAACTTCCTCAGTGATCATGTACATAAATAATTTTTTATAAAGGAGTAGACCGATGATTTTTGATAAAGAAGATTACAAAGCTTATGATGCAGACCTATGGAATGCGATCGCTAAAGAGGAAGAGCGTCAACAAAACAATATTGAGTTGATTGCTTCTGAAAATGTCGTCTCTAAGGCAGTGATGGCTGCTCAAGGGTCTATTCTGACCAATAAATATGCCGAAGGCTATCCTGGTCGTCGTTACTATGGCGGGACAGATGTGGTCGATGTGGTCGAAAGTCTCGCGATCGAACGGGCCAAAGAAATCTTTGGGGCTAAATTTGCCAACGTTCAACCGCATTCAGGAAGTCAGGCAAACTGTGCTGCCTATATGGCCTTGATTGAGCCTGGTGATACCGTCATGGGGATGGATCTAGCTGCCGGTGGGCATTTGACGCACGGAGCTTCTGTGAGCTTCTCTGGTCAAACCTATAACTTTGTGTCCTATAGTGTAGATCCTGAAACAGAGCTCTTGGATTTTGATGCCATCCTAAAACAAGCCCAAGAAGTGAAGCCAAAACTCATCGTTGCTGGTGCCTCAGCCTACTCTCATATCATTGATTTCTCAAAATTCCGTGAGATTGCAGATGCAGTAGGAGCCAAGCTCATGGTCGATATGGCCCATATTGCTGGTCTCGTGGCAGCGGGTCTTCATCCAAGTCCAGTTCCTTATGCCCATATCACGACTACGACCACTCACAAGACCCTTCGTGGACCTCGTGGAGGTCTGATCTTGACCAATGACGAGGAATTAGCTAAGAAAATTAACTCTGCTATTTTCCCTGGTATTCAAGGAGGACCGTTGGAGCATGTCATTGCAGCCAAAGCTGTCGCCTTCAAAGAAGCGCTGGATCCTGCCTTTAAAGAGTATGCAGCTAACGTGATTAAGAACAGTCAGGCCATGGCTGATGTCTTCTTGCAAGATCCAGATTTCCGCGTTATTTCAGGCGGAACAGAGAACCACCTTTTCCTTGTCGACGTCACTAAAGTCGTTGAAAACGGAAAAGTGGCGCAAAACTTGTTGGATGAAGTCAATATCACCCTCAACAAGAACTCTATTCCTTATGAAACCTTGTCTCCATTTAAGACCAGTGGGATTCGGATTGGTGCAGCAGCCATCACTGCTCGTGGTTTTGGTGAAAAAGAAAGTCGCACCGTTGCTGAACTCATGATCAAAGCGCTGAAGAATGCGGATAATCAAGAAGTATTAGACGAAGTGCGTAGCCAAGTCAAAGCCTTGACAGACGCCTTTCCACTTTATGAGGACTAAACCATCCTATGGATATTTACGTAAAAAAAGCCATCATTCATCAATTTAGCCCAGACGATACCGATCTCTATCTGGCAGATAAATTTCTCAATATCACACCTAAAATCGAGGAATACTTGCGTAAGAAGATTGAACGGGTCTACTCGGATGAAGCCAGGACTGGTATTTTCGAAGAGGACAATCCTTTTCTTGAGATGATCTCAGATGACCTATTAGAAACTTCAGTCGCAGTAGCGAATCGTTGGAAGGAAGAATTTTTCGTCTCTGAGAATCAAAAGACCAACGATTTGGTGTTCATTCAATTCTCAAAAGAAGGGGTGGACCATTTTGCCTTTCTTCGGATTGCCTTACGGGAAACCCTGACGCATCTTGGTGGTGAAGTGGACAATCCAATTAAGTTGACGCAAAATAATCTACCTGGTTTTGGGACTGGTGCAGATGAAGCTTTGGTCATCAATCTTCAAAGTCGCAAATACCACTTGATTGAAAAACGAATCAAGTACAATGGGACTTTCTTGAACTATTTTTCTGAGAATCTGTTGCAGGCGCAACCCAAGATCTCTCCTAAAAAATCGATCAAGGCACTAGAAAAAACAGCCCAGAAGATTGCGGAAAGCTTCAACACAGATGATTTTCAATTTCAATCAAAGGTTAAATCAGCTATTTTTAACCATATTGAGGAAGAAAATAAACTCTCTCCTGAGAAATTAGCGGATGATCTCTTCGACGACAATCTGACAGCCCGCCTCAGTTTTATTGACCAGGTTAAAGAAGCTGTACCAGAGCCTGTCACCTTTGAAGAGATTGATGCAAGTCGCCAGTTGAAGAAGTTCGAAAATCAGAAATTGTCATTGTCAAATGGAATTGAACTGATCGTTCCGAATAATGTCTATGAAGATGCAGAATCTGTTGAATTTATTCTAAACGATAACGGGACCTATTCTATTTTGATCAAAAATATTGAGGATATACAGAGTAAATAATGATTAAACGTATAGTGAAGATCTTCTTATTCATCTTACTAATATTTGGAATCTACAAGGGAATTCAGATCCATCATGACGTCAAACAAGTCATGCAGTACCGCTCCCTGGTTAGAGAAGTCCTTGCTGAAGAGGACACCACGGCCAATGAAAACCTCATTCTTGCTATGATCTATACGGAGACCAAAGGTCGAGAGGACGATGTCATGCAGGCAAGTGAGAGTGCAAGTGGTGAAACCAATACCATTAGTGATAATAAGGCCAGTATTCGCCAAGGTATTCAGACTCTTTCAGATGAGTTAAAAGAAGCCAAGAAAAAAGGCGTTGATAGCTGGACAGCCGTTCAAGCCTATAATTTCGGGAAAGACTACATTGATTATGTGGCTAAACACGGTGGGACAAATTCCCTAGAGTTGGCCCGAGCTTATTCACGGGATGTAGTAGCGCCAAGTCTTGGCAATGTAACCGGTGAAACTTATCTTTACCTCCACCCTATCTCTCTTTTAAACGGGATGGAACTCTACATTAATGGGGGCAATATTTATTATTCCCGTTTGGTAGAAACCAATATGACGATTATGAAGTTATTTTCATGGTTTTAATCATTTTTCAAAGAGCCGATTGGCTCTTTTTTAAGTCTATCAGTTCTGCCTCCGATTTTGAGGGATAATAAAAATGTCATGCATTCTTAAAAAAACTGTAAGCTAGTTTTAAGAAATCACCTGTATAATAAAAATCGAAGTGGGTAAACTTTTTATTTACTTCTTTTTTCATCTCTAGTGAGGTGAGAAAGGTAATAAGAGATGCCCAGATTTGATTTGAATTAGAAAGAAGAAAAAGATGAAATTAAAGAAGATTGCATTGTTTGTAACGACGACTTTGGCCTTGTTTACAGCTGTCCCACGTGTATTTGCAGATAGCAATGTGCAGAAAGTCATTGATGAAACCTATGTCAAGCCAGACTATGTTTTGGGCTATTCGCTGGACCAAAGTCAAATCGAGCAAACCTTGAGTCTCTTGAACTACGATAGTTCAAAAGATAAAGAAGAGTGGAAGACCATGACACCAGAGGTTTATTCTTCGATTATGAACGTTGCCAACGATGATAGTTTGGAACTTTATTCCTCTGTTAAAATTCAAAAATTAGGTAAAAATAAGCCACTAGAAGTCAATATCGTGACGCCTCAAAACATCACCAAGGTCACTGCAGATATGTATCGTAATGCAGCCGTTACACTTGGATTGGAGCATGCTCAAATTACAGTAGCTTCTCCTATACAGGTGACTGGTGAAAGTGCCTTGGCTGGGATCTATTACTCGCTTGAGAAAAATGGTGCCAAAGTTTCTCAAGAAAGCAAAGATCTGGCCCAAGAAGAGTTAAAGACTCTATCCGGGATCAATGAAGAAAACGCTGGTAAGAAAAACTTCGATGCTGATAAGTTAAACGTAGCATTGACCGACATAAAAACAGCAGTAGCCAATGCCAAACAGAACAATCAGGATTTAAGCAAAGATGATATTCGAAAGATCGTCGAAGAAACCCTGAAAAATTATAAGCTGGATACAACTGTAACAGGTGATCAGATTAATTTGATCGTGAATTTCGCAGTCAACCTCTCAAAGAGTAGTGTCATCAGTAGCAAAAGCTTTACGAAGACCTTGTCGGATCTGAAAGATAGTATCGTAGACAAGGCAGGCGATACCTTTAATAATATCAATCTCAATTTTGATACAAATGCTATTCTAAAAGACAGTGGAAACTTCTTCACAAATGCGTGGAATGCCATTGCTGGCTTCTTCGGAGCCATCTGGAATGCCATTGTCAAATTCTTTAGTGGTTTAGTTGGCTAAAAATAGCAGGAAAGCACTCCTGACAAGAAGTCAGAGTGCTTTTTGTGTGTGATTTCCTATTTTTATACTTAATAAAAAATTTTATGTTAAGCTCATAAAAAAAGGTCCAATGGACCTTTAACTCGCTTTACTAATTTTTGGCTCGTGAAAAAAAGGTCCCCCGGACCTTTTTTTTTATTCCCACTCTACAGTTGCAGGTGGTTTACTTGTGATATCGTAGACGATGCGGTTGACGTGGTCAACTTCGTTTACGATACGGACTGAGATTTTTTGGAGTACTTCCCATGGAATCTTCGCAAAGTCTGCTGTCATTCCATCGATAGAAGTGATAGCACGGATGGCGATTGTGTAGTCATAGGTACGGCCGTCACCCATAACACCTACGGAACGAACGCCTGTGTTAACCGTGAAGTATTGCCAGATATCGCGGTCAAGTCCAGCCTTAGCGATTTCTTCACGGAGGATAGCGTCTGATTCACGAACGGTTTCGAGTTTTTCTTCAGTGATTTCTCCCATAACACGGATGGCAAGACCTGGTCCTGGGAATGGTTGGCGCCATACGATGTGGTCTGGCATACCAAGCTCAGTACCAAGCGCACGAACTTCATCTTTATAAAGAGTGTTGAGTGGCTCGATCAGTTCAAACTGCATATCTTCTGGAAGTCCACCCACATTGTGGTGAGACTTGATGGTTTGAGCAGTATCCGTACCAGACTCGATCACGTCAGTGTATAGAGTTCCTTGTGCCAAGAATTTCACGTCTTTCAATTTGCTTGCTTCGTCATCAAAGACATATACAAACTCGTTACCGATGATCTTCCGTTTTTTCTCAGGATCAGATACACCAGCTAACTTATCAAGGAAACGTTTTGCAGCGTCTGCTTTGACAATGTTCAAACCAAACTTGCCACCAAGCATATCCATCACTTGGTCAGCTTCTCCTTTACGAAGAAGACCGTGGTCTACAAAGATACAGATCAATTGATCGCCGATGGCTTTTTGAAGGAGAACCCCAACAACAGAAGAGTCAACGCCACCTGAAAGACCAAGAAGGACACGTTTGTCTCCGACGGTTTCACGGATTTTTTTGATCTGCATGTCAATGAAGTTGTCCATGGTCCAGTCACCTTTAGCCCCACAGATGTTCAAGGAAAAGTTACGCAAGATATCATAACCGTAAACAGAGTGACGAACCTCAGGGTGGAATTGGATTCCGTAGATTTTCTTGTCTGGATTTTCAATGGATGCAAATGGACAGTCAGCAGAAGTACCAGTGCGGATAAAGTCAGCTGGAATTTCTGTAACAGCATCTCCGTGACTCATCAAGACTAATTGTTTGTCTGGTGTGCCAGCAAAAAGAGCAGAAGATTCTGTCAAAGTCAATTCAGATTGACCATATTCGCGGTTACCAGCATCACCTGCTGGAACGACCTTCCCGCCCAATTTGTGGGTCAACAATTGCATCCCGTAACAGATTCCAAGGATTGGAATACCGAGTTCGAAAATTTCAGGATCGATATCAAAAGAACCTTCCTCGTATACAGAGTTTGGTCCGCCTGAAAGAACGATCCCAACTGGATTGATTGCACGAACTTCATCAGCAGAAATCTTATGGCTCTTCAACTCTGAGAAGACTCCAATTTCACGAATCCGACGTGAAATAAGCTGATTGTATTGGCTACCGTAGTCAAGCACGATGATTTTTTCAACATCATGCAAATCAGTTGATAGGTTTGTCATCTTATCCCCTTCTTAAAGAAATTTACTTTCCTCTATTCTAACACAAAAGCCATGTCTTTACCAATCTCTGATTGAAGAATTAGGAATTTTACGCTACAATAGAGATAACACAGAGAAAGAGCAAGGTTATGATTCCAGCTTACATTCAAATCCATGATCAGATTAAGTCTGAGATTGATCAAAAAATATGGAAAATCGGGGAGCGCCTTCCTAGCGAACGCGATCTGGCTGAGAAATTTCAGGTGAGTCGGATGACGCTTAGGCAGGCTATTACCCTTCTGGTTGAAGAAGGAGTGCTTGAAAGACGAGTAGGAAGTGGCACCTTTATTACCAGCACGCGCGTCCAAGAAAAAATGCGAGGCACAACCAGTTTTACAGAAATTATGAAATCGCAAGGCAAGGAACCTTCTAGCCAAGTGATTTCTTACCGTAAAACCATTCCTAGCCTCCAAGAAGTGGACAAATTGGGCATTGATAAGACAGAAACCATCATTCGGATGGAGCGGGTCCGGTATGCCGATGGGATCCCTGTTGTTTATGAAGTGGCCTCTATTCCAGAGAAATTTATTAAGAATTTCAATCGTGAAGAGGTTACCAGCCATTTCTTCCAAACCTTGGAGCGTCATGGCTATAAGATTGGAAAGTCGCACCAGACCATCTATGCGCGATTGGCCAAGGATAAGATTGCGGAGTACTTACAGATTTCAAAAGGGCAGGCTATTTTAGGTCTGACACAGGTTTCCTATTTTGAAGATGGGACGGCTTTTGAGTATGTAAAAAGTCAGTATGTCGGCGAGCGGTTCGAATTTTATTTAGAAAATAACTAAGCTCGCAAATCGTAAAAATAGAAAACTCTTCAAATGTGTGAGAGGCTCACTCTCTTTGGCATTTGGGAGCTTTTTTTAGGTTGAAGTCATTCTTTCTAAATAGTGATAGTACGGTCAAAAATAAAAGATTTTAAAAAAATTTTAAAAAAATTTTTATTTTTTTCTTCAATTTTTGATTTTTTTACGAATTAATAGATAGAAGCTAGTTTTTAGATCTAAAAAAAGATATAAGGCAGGAAAAAAAATGAAAAAAATTAAAATCGATGTGGTAGCTGTTCCCTTGAGTGGGCATCTGTACCCAACTTTAAATCTCGTTAAACCCTTATTAGATGATCCAACTATGGAAATCCGAGTTTTCACGGGTCCTCAGAAAAAGCTGTCGCAGAAAGTCTCGGCTTCACGGTCGTCCCGATTCTAGAGAACAAAGTAGAAGAATTTGAACGTGCGGCTAATAACGATAAAAAACACAATCTCTTTTCAGCTTATCGGCAATTGTCTAGGAGTCTTGATTTGATTAATCATGTTTCGGATCAATTGCTAGAGGAGTGGCGTGTCAACCGTCCAGATATTGTCATTGCTGACTTTATCACTCTATCAGCTGGTTTTGTGGCAGAAGAGTTAGAAATTCCTTGGATTACCACCATGGCGACCCAATTTGCAATCGAAACTCCTTATGGTCCTCCTTGCTTCTTCGGAGGGATGGGAATAGCGCGTACGAAGAAGGAAGAGAAGATCCAAGCACTTTGCCGTAAACTCACGCGCATTGGAAAATACTGTGGGGCTTTCCTCTTACGCAAACGCTTAAAACGTTACAATTTCAAGTTGTACAATCAAAATGGAGTGGAGACCATCTACTCTCCTTATGCCATCTTTGGAATTGGTATGATGGAGCTAGAGTTGAAGACACACTTCCCTCATCAATATGCCTGGCTTGGCCCTTTGGGGACTTCTCTTGAAAAAGCAGAAGATTATCCTTTAGATCTCAGTCCTTACGAGGACAAGACGAAGGTACTCGTGACATGTGGAACCCAGTTGCCTTGGGCAAAAGAGAATTTGCTAGAACAAACCAAGCAGTTGGCCAAAGAGCATCCAGAATGCCACTTTTTCGTCACCTTAGGAGATGGGGCAAAAGACTTTTCTGAAGAAGAAGTAGCGCCAAATGTGACGGTCGTCTCTTATCTGCCCTACAAAGAATATATTCCGCAGATGGACTATGTCATTCACCATGGAGGAGCTGGAATCTTTTATCAGTGTATCGAATTTAAAAAACCAGCCTTGATCTTGCCGCATGATTATGACCAATTTGACTATGCGATTCGAGGAGTAGAAGCAGGAATTGCTTTTCAAGCACATCGTAATCGCACCGAAGAGATTCAAGCAGGATTTAAGGCTCTATTAGAAAAAGAATCTTGGGAAAAGTTAGAGAGACTAAACAAACTTTCAAAAACCTACAAGCCGTTGGATACCTTGGAGTTTGAGATTCAACGATTATTAAGACGTGGAACGGATGGGAAACTATGAAAATTCTTGTAACAGGTGCGACTGGCTTCCTTGGAAAATACGTGATCGATGAGTTGTTGGCTCACGATTATTCCATTGTAGCCTTTGGCCGAAATGAAAAAATTGGGAAGGCCCTGGAAAATGAGCGCGTCCAATTTGTGAAAGGGGATTTGAGCTCTATTGAGGAATTAAAACAAGCCTTTCAGTCTGTTGATGCTGTGGTTCACGCTGGAGCTTTATCCACTGCCTGGGGACCTTGGAAGGCCTTCTATATGGCTAATGTAGTTGGTACTCAAAATGTCCTTGACTTGTGCCGTGAATATGCGGTAAAACGCTTGGTTTATGTTTCTTCTCCTAGTATTTACGCAGCTGGAAAAGATCAATTAAACATCAAGGAAAGTGATGCTCCAAAAGAAAATCACCTCAACAATTACATCCGAAGCAAATTGGCATCTGAAAAACTTTTTTCTGATTATCCAGATGTGCCAAGTATCATCTTGCGTCCTAGAGGATTATTTGGTGTGGGGGATACCAGCATTTTGCCTCGTGTCTTACGCCTCAGTCGAAAAATTGGAATTCCTTTGATTCGAGGGGGAGAGCAGCTCATGGATATGACCTGTGTGGAAAATGTCGCCCTAGCCATTCGCTTGGCTCTGGAAGCAAAAGAAGCTCACGGACAAGTATATAATATTACAAATGGGGAACCAAAGACCTTTAAGTATTTGATCGAAACCACACTAAAGGGATTGGGAGAGCCGATTCGCTATCGGAAAATTCCGGCAGGTCTTGTAGCAGGTGCGGCCTATAGCCTTGAAGGAGTGTATCGATTATTCCATCTGAAAACTGAACCTCCATTGACTCGCTATACCTATTATCTCCTTCGATATAGCCAAACCCTCGATATTCAAAAGGCCCAAACCGAACTTGGCTACTATCCAAAAATGACTATTGAAGAAGGGATTGACAACTATGTCCAACATGATCAAGCGCATTGATTATTTTCCAGCAGGCTATTGTAGCAGTCATTCTGGTCTCTTATTTAAAGGAATTCCAAATGAAAAAATGCAATTTCCGGCAGGTGTCTTTTTGATTCATCATCGTGAAAAAGGCTATATTTTGTACGATACCGGCTATCACTACGAGATTAAGAAAAAAGCTCGGTATTTCTGGTACCGTCTAGCCACCCCAATGCAGATGAAAAAAGAAGACCAGATCGATTATTTATTGCAAGAGCGTGGGATTGATCCGGCATCCATTTCCTATGTGATTCTTTCGCATCTGCACCCGGATCATCTCGGTGGAGCAGCACTTTTTCCAAATGCTCATTTCGTTGTTACCCAGGAAGTCTATGAGGTGTACCAAAAACCGAAATTTAAAGATCTGATTTTTAAAGAGTTTCTTCCAGCTGATTTCAAAGATCGGGTGACTTGTCTCAAAGCAGATCAAAGGCATCCTGCTTTCCCCTATCGCCCGACTGCGGATCTTTTTGGAGATGGGAGCATTCTTGTATCGTCTATCGATGGACATGCGAGAGGACAAGGCTGTCTTTATCTGGATGAGCTTAAACTCTTCATTGGAGCAGATCTTTCTTGGGGAGTAGACCTCTTGCCTTACACAGGGCAAATGCGACTGATTCCTTCCTTGGTTCAGGATGATAAGAAGGCTTATTTAAAAGGAACTGAGTTGCTGGAAACACTCTTGCAAGATGGTATTCAAGTTGTGGTCAGCCACGACCCGCAAAAACGGATTGAAAGGATTTTAAATGAAAAAAACAGTCTTTCTGAAAACCTTTATTGAAACCAGATGGTGCCACCGATTCCGTTCAAAAGAGGCCTTGAAGCGATACCAAGATAAGCAATTGGCACGCTACCATGCTTTTATCACCTCTCAATCTCCCTATTTCCAGACTCATTCTCCCGAATCCTTTGGAACGATGGATAAAACCTTCATGATGACACATTTCAATGAGCTCAATACCCTAGGGGTGGATCGAGATCAGGCTTTAGAGATGGCGATTCGCGGAGAACAGACGCGAGATTTTACCGAGATGAATGGAGAAGTAGCAGTAGGTTTGTCTTCTGGAACCTCCGGTCACCGAGGAGTTTTTGTCACCACAGAAAAAGAAAGAAGTATGTGGGCTGCAGCGATTCTAGCCAAGATGCTACCGAAAGGAAAACTGTTTGGTCATCGCATTGCCTTTTTCTTACGAGCGGACAATGAACTCTATCAAACCATTAATTCAGGCCTTATTCGCTTGGAATATTTTGATATTTTCAAGGATAGCAAGGAGCATTTAGAGCGACTCAAAGACTATCAACCAACCATTGTTGTCGCACCAGCTTCGACCTTGATTGAGTTAGCTAACTATGTCAGCAATCTGCAACTTGCGATCCAACCCGTCAAGGTTGTCTCTGTCGCAGAGATCCTAGAAGATCGAGATGCACAGACCATCGCCAAAGCTTTTCAACTAGACAAGGTTGATCAGGTCTACCAAGCGACAGAAGGGTTTTTAGCTTGTACCTGTTCAGAAGGCAATCTACATCTCAACGAAGATATTTTGTATGTCGAAAAAGAGTATCTAGATGATAACCGCTTTTATCCGATTATTACGGATTTCAAACGAACGAGCCAACCCATCTATCGCTACCGCCTCAATGATATTTTGGTGGAAGAAAAGTCCCCTTGCCCTTGTGGTTCCGTCTTTACTCGAATCGCAAAGATTGAAGGACGATCGGACGATATCTTCTATTTCAAAAAAGAAGATGGCAGCAGCCAGATGATCTATCCGGATTTTATTCGCCGGTGCATTTTATTCGTCGAAAATATTCAGGACTATCAAGTAACTCAGTTGGCAGATGGATCCATTACCATTGCCTTGAGTCACCGGACAGAGTCTATGGAGCAAGCAATCTTTGCTCAATTTGAACTCTTAGCTCAGCAAAAACAATTCATTCTCCCAAGTATTCAATTTATCGATTACCAATGGGACCCAACACGTAAATTAAAACGTGTTCAACGACTTCAATAAAAGGAGAATCCTATGACTACTGTAAAAAGACATTTGCAAATTAAAGGCTATGGAACAGCGCTTCCAGTTCATACAGTGACTTTCAAAGACCAGACTCGTTACCGCGTGAAAGAAGGAGAAGAAACACAGATTGATCTTGCAGCGCGTGCGATTAAAGCTGCTTTAAACCATGCAGGACTTGAGATGACAGACATCGACTGCCTGGTTTCGGCTAGTGCAGTTGGTGTTCAGCCCATTCCTTGTACAGCTGCTCTGATCCATGAGCGCGTGGCCAAGGGACTGACGATTCCTGCCATGGATATCAATACCACTTGTACCAGTTTGTATCAGCTTTAAGCACTGTTTCTTATCTGATTGAAGGTGGTGAATACCAACGGGTTCTGATTGTATCTAGTGAAGTAGGAAGCCTAGGGCTTAATCCCAAACAAAAAGAAAGCTTTGAACTGTTTAGCGATGGAGCTGCAGCCTTTATCTTTGAAGCAACAAAGGAAGATAAAGGAATCATTGCCAGTATGCAACGTACCTGGTCTGAGGGAGCCCATGACACCGAAATTCGAGGTGGTTTGACAGCGTATCATCCGAAATTGTACTCTGAAGCAACCAAGACTGATTTCATGTTTGACATGAAAGGGAAGAAAATCCTTTTGCTTTCTGCCCGTGTTATTCCAGAAATGTTCCAAGAATTCGAAGAGAAATCAGGCGTTTCTAAAGATGCTGTAGACTATATTATTCCTCACCAAGCAAGTCGTGCCTTACCACTCGTCATGGACAAATTGGGCGTTGGCAAAGACAAGTACCTCAATATTGTCAGTGATTATGGAAATATGGTTTCAGTTGCTGTTCCTTTTGGTTTAGCTTATGCACTTGATCATGGCTATGTGAAGGAAGGAGATACCATCTTCTTGATGGGAACTGCAGCTGGGATGACGGTCAATATGTTGGCACTGAAACTTTAATGATGAATCCTCTTACTTCAAGCTCAAAAAGCATCAAGTCCCGCTAGTCTTTAGCGGGCTTTTTTGATATAATGAAAGGTATGGAAATTGAGAAAACCAACCGAATGAATGCGCTCTTTGAGTTTTATGCAGCGCTCTTGACGGACAAGCAGATGAACTACATCGAGCTCTACTACGCAGATGACTACAGCTTGGCTGAGATTGCAGAAGAGTTTGGAGTGAGCCGTCAAGCGGTCTATGACAATATTAAACGTACAGAAAAGATTTTGGAAGATTACGAAATGAAACTCCATATGTATTCCGATTACATTGTACGCAGCCAGATTTTTGATCAGATTTTAGAACGCTATCCGGAAGATACTTTTCTACAAGAGCAGGTTGAAATTTTATCAAGCATTGACAATCGGGAGTGATTATGGGCAGTCTCGTCATTTATCAAGGAATACCTTGCAAACTATTAGTCGCACAGGAAGTATTTCCTACTCGACTACAGATTATCTCGCTCAATGATATCTCCAAAGCTATGCAAATAGGTTTTTAGCTGTTGGGGATATCCAAATGAAATCATGAAAGAAGTCACACCCGAAAAACTAGAATGTTTGCAACATTTCGGACGATTTCCACTGAATTGAAAAAATAGGAGAAAATAATGGCATTTGAAAGTTTAACCGAACGTTTACAAAACGTCTTTAAAAATCTTCGTAAGAAAGGGAAAAATCTCTGAAGCGGATGTCCAAGAGGCAACCAAAGAGATTCGTCTAGCCCTCTTAGAGGCCGATGTTGCCCTTCCTGTTGTAAAAGACTTCATCAAACGGGTCCGCGAGCGGGCCGTAGGTCATGAGGTCATCGAAACCCTCAACCCTGCCCAACAAATCGTGAAGATTGTCGATGAAGAATTGACAGCGATTTTAGGTTCAGAAACTGCAGAAATTATCAAATCTCCAAAGATTCCAACCATTATCATGATGGTCGGTCTTCAAGGGGCTGGTAAAACAACCTTTGCGGGGAAATTGGCCAACAAATTGGTCAAGGAAGAAAATGCACGTCCTTTGATGATTGCGGCCGATATCTATCGTCCAGCAGCCATTGACCAGTTGAAGACTCTTGGTCAGCAGATCAATGTCCCTGTCTTTTCACTTGGTACAGAAGTCCCTGCAGTTGAGATCGTTCGTCAAGGTTTGGAGCAGGCGAGAGCCAATCACAATGATTATGTCTTGATCGATACAGCTGGTCGTCTGCAAATCGATGAAAAACTTATGGGCGAGTTGCGCGATGTTAAAGCCCTAGCTGAACCAAATGAAATCCTCTTGGTTGTCGATGCCATGATCGGTCAAGAAGCGGCCAATGTGGCGCGTGAGTTCAATGAACAACTCGAAGTAACCGGGGTCATTTTGACCAAGATCGATGGGGATACCCGTGGTGGTGCGGCCCTTTCTGTTCGTCAGATTACTGGAAAACCAATCAAGTTCACTGGTACTGGTGAAAAAATCACCGATATCGAAACCTTCCACCCAGACCGTATGTCTGGTCGGATCCTCGGTATGGGGGATATGCTGACACTGATTGAGAAGGCTTCTCAAGAATACGATGAGAAACGCTCCCTTGAACTCGCTGAGAAGATGCGGGAAAATACCTTTGACTTCAACGATTTCATTGATCAATTAGACCAAGTTCAAAATATGGGACCAATGGAAGACCTGCTCAAGATGCTTCCAGGGATGGCCAACAATCCAGCTATGAAGAACCTCAAGGTTGATGAACGAGAAATTGCTCGCAAACGTGCGATCGTATCATCCATGACACCAGCTGAACGGGAAAATCCAGATTTGTTAAATCCAAGCCGTCGTCGTCGGATTGCTGCTGGATCAGGGAACACCTTTGTCGAAGTCAACAAATTCATCAAGGACTTTAACCAAGCTAAGCAGATGATGCAAGGCGTCCTCTCTGGCGATATGAACAAGATGATGAAACAAATGGGGCTTAATCCAAATAACATGCCGAAAAACATGCCTGGCGGAATGCCAGATATGTCTGCCCTCGAAGGCATGATGGGACAAGGTGGCATGCCTGACTTGTCAGCTCTTGGCGGAGGCGCTGGAATGCCTGATATGAGCCAAATGTTTGGTGGTGGTCTCAAAGGAAAAGCCGGCGAATTTATGATGAAACGGGCGATGAACAAGATGGCCAAACAAATGCGCAAAAATAAGAAAAAACGGAAATAATTCTTTCTAATAAGGGCCTGGAACACACTGTTCTGGGTTCTTTTAGAAACTACTACTAGAGGAAAGATGTTAAAAAAACTATTTCAACAAGTCATTCGTTTCTTTGCAAGATTTTTTCTTCGCACAGCAAGCCCTTTGAATTCCCAAAAGGGTCGAAGAAACCACCCATCAGACCGATTATCTTTGTACCTGGGAGTTCAGCTAGTATCCAGCGATTCAATGGAACCATCCGCATGCTCCATCGCTTTTCTAGAAAAAAGCAAAGTCTCTTAAAAATAAAGGTCAATAAAGATGATTCTATAGAGATGGAAGGAAGACTGAATACGAAAGAGCCGAATCCAATGATTGTGATTGGCTTTGAGAACAATCGAGATGGCTACAGCAATATCAAGCAGCAAATCGAATCCCTCAAGATCGCTCTAACCTATCTTCTTGATCACTATCATTTTACAGAGTTCAAAGCAGTCGGTCACTCCAATGGTGGACTAGTTTTGACTGGTTTATTGGAAAGTGGCTTTTTAGAGAAAGAAGGTAACCGTCAGCAAGTTGGCAATTATGGGAAGTCCTTACCGATTCAATCAAGAGATGTATGACGATTTTCAAACATGGAAGCATCGTCTGGGAAAAGAAGTAGAAGTTCTTAATTTTGTCGGTAGCTTTGCTGGAAAATCAGATGGCATCGTCCCTCTCTCTAGTGCACAAGCCGCAAAATCTATTTTTGACAATCAAACCTATACAGAAGTGAATTTAAACGGTCGCAAGGCTCATCATTCAGCTTTACCTACGAACCCAGATCTAGTGAAACAATTAGGCCTGTTTTTGAATCTATAATAAAAATTACATAATTTCGGTTATGTAATTTTTATTTGTCTCTTGCAATCCTTAAGTAAATATGGTACATTTTTGGTAGCGATTACACATACCTAAGGAGGATTTTATGAAAGATCCTAAATTACTAGAGACAATGAAAGTTTATAAGGGACGGGATGAAGTTCCCGAAGATTTTGATAGCTTTTGGAATCAAGCCCTAGCAAAGATGACTGAACCACCTGAATACAAACTTGAAGAACGAGATTTCAGCATTCCAAATGTTGCTTGTTATGAATTAACCTTTAAAGGAACACGAGATGGGCTTGTTTATGCGCGAGTTGTTTTCCCAAAAACGGATAAAAAAATTCCCGTTATTTTCCATTTTCATGGTTATATGGGCCGTTGTTGGGATTGGGCTGATATGCTGGCTTATACAGTAGCCGGCTATGGTGTTGTGTCTATGGACGTGAGAGGGCAGTCAGGCTATTCAACCGATGGAGATCGCTCACCACTTGGAAATACGGTTAAAGGACAAATTATACGTGGAGCTGTGGAAGGTCCGGACCAGCTCTTTTATAAGGATATCTACTTAGATCTTTACCAGTTAATTGATATTGTAGCCAGCCTTCCTCAAGTAAACGACAGCAAACTTGCTAGCTATGGAGCCTCTCAAGGTGGTGCCCTGGCCCTGGTTGCAGCTGGATTGAATCCTCGTATACAACGAACAGTCGCCATTTACCCATTCTTATCGGATTTCAGACGGGTATTGGAGATTGGGAACACCAGCGAGGCCTATGACGAGCTTTCCGTTATTTCAAGTTCCATGATCCATTCCACGAGACCGAAGATAAAATCATGGAGACTTTGGCCTATATTGATGTGAAAAATTTTGCGCATCGTATCAAAGGACAAGTTCACATGATTACAGGACTAGATGATGATGTTTGTTATCCTGAAACGCAGTTTGCCATTTATAATCGCTTAGAATGTCCAAAAGAGCATTTAATTATGCCAGAATATGCGCATGAAGCTATGAATGTTCAAGTCAATGATCGAGTCTTTAATTGGCTCTGTGGTAGCAAGATTCCATTTCGATATGTAGAAAAATAAGTTAGATAAGAAAATAATCAGTAGATCCATGAGATTTGCTGATTTTATTGTGTTTGAAAAGAATCTAGTATAGAAAGGAAAACTAAAAGTTTATGTACAATTGACTTAACAAGAGCTAAACCATTGATACAACTGAATTAGAAGCATAAAGTACATTCTTTAAAAAGTGTACTTTATTTTTGTTTTGTACATTATTTTAGGGGAGAATAATGTACATTTTGAGTTGTGATTTATGGTGGTTAGGTAGTGTGTTCAATTGTACATTTTGGTGGGTATGGAGTGGGTGAGGTGAGTTGGAATAAAGTACATTTTATGGGGCATTAAATTGACAATAGAATTTTTACCTTTTTGTAGTTTAACCATACTGTAAATGCACCACCTTTATAGTAGTGGTATAATCAAGGTAGCAGCAATATAAAGGAGGGAAGTTGTTATTGGATTATTGAGTTTATCTAAGATTGGCCTTGACAAACCATTCCAAGGCTACTAAAATTAAGTTGTTGCAACCTTCTGGTTTTTGGTACAAGGGTACCTAGAAGGAGAATTTTGTTATGCAAATTGACAAAACTAAAATTATTCTAAGTCTACTAGACTTTGCAACAACTGTCGTTACTTCCATTAAAGAGGTTATGATTGCTCAAATTGAGACAAACTCTGGAGATTAACGATATAAAAGCATATGATCTTGTACGATTATATGCTTTTCTTATTTTTAAGGAGAATAAGTGTTATGAGTCAAAAACAGTTTACAGAATTTGAAAATCAAGATTATGGTGTTGTTATTATAGAACTCGTGAAAGATATCTATTATAGTGGAGTAAGTACTAGTAGTAAGTTGGTATTAATCCGCAAATTCACGGAATTGATTTCGAGAAAAATTTTAAATTTAGGTGAAGGAGCTAAGATGACATTAGGTGAAATAGCATATCCTAATCCTAAAAAATTTCCACGGACGTATAAGTTATGGGAAAAACTAGATGCTTCCTTTAGAGATGATTTTTCAAAAATTGTGCAAGAGATTGCAGAGTTATGTAACCAGTACGCCCACACACAAGTCAACAAACCAGCTTCTGACGAAGAATATTTAAGAGCTGAAGAGCTAGTGTCTGAGTTGTTTTCACTCTTATTTGTAAAATACTTTACAAAATTCGAGCTTACCGTGTTGTCAGACCCCAATGTTCTAACTGCTTTTTCTCACCTACCACCAGTTATTCGCTATAAAACACTAGAAAAGTTAATGGGTGAGAAAGCAATTTCTGAATTAAATGTTCGAATTTTAGATAAGTTTATGTTGGCTAAAGTGAAATACCAAAGCTTGGATGAAGCATTCATCTGGTTATTGAAAAACCGAGAAGAGATGATTGATGTATCATATCCAACATCTGAAGAAATTGAAAACTTTATTGGGTTGCATGACGATAAATGTTCTTTAGCCTTATGGGAATACAACAATGCTTTTGATTTGTTGCTTGATAAATTATTAGATCCTAAAATTTTAGTAAACGAATCAGGGCAGTTATACGATGACTTTGAAAGAGCTGTAGTGTATTTTAATGGCTTTAACTGTGAATTATACCTCACTGGAACAGAAGAAAGAGAAGAATTTAAAGACCTTATTGAGTTTGCTTTTTTGGGAAGGTGAGGAAGAGAACAGGGTACATAACAAAAGAAGAATTTTATTTAAAAAATCGTCTGTCTAACTAATTAGAAGGGCGAATCTTTTTCATGTGTATGGTGTAAAGTACATTATTTAAAAGGTGTACTTTATTTTTGTTTTGTACATTATTCTAGAGTGGTATTTTTGTATGTTTTATAGTGCATCATATAATCTAATCTAAGAAATTGATTTGTACATTTTTTTACTCTAGTAACAGTAGAAGAAGTGGTGGTTCAATTGTACATTTTATTTAAAATATTTATAGTTATAAGATTAGTATTTGAAGCATAAATAAAGTAGATACAGTGGTATAATAGTGTCAAAAGACTTTCAGGAGAAATGACATGAGATCGCACACAGTTATTCTAGGTGCTGGTGCTACTATTGCAGCAATTCCAGATGGTGATAAAAACGGCAAAAGTTCTTCAGTTATGAATGGATTGCTAAAAAAACTAAATTTAGAAGAAATTCTTGCTGGTGTTGAATTACAGACAAAGAGCGAAAATTTAGAAGATATCTATTCAGAATTATTTGAGAGAGAAGAGTGCTCCGAAATAGTTAAAAAACTAGAAGAAAGACTCTATGATTATTTTGCTTCGTTGGAGTTACCTGATGAACCAACAATTTATGATCTTTTAATATTAAGTTTAACTAATAAAGATTGCATAGCTACGTTTAATTGGGACCCTTTACTTATACAAGCTTATGTTCGCTGTTCAAAAATTACTCTGAACCTGCCACAAATTCTTTGTTTACATGGGAATGTAGCTGTCGGTTTTTGTGAAGAACATACTGAGTTTGGAACAGTAGATTACTATTGCCCAACATGTTATAAAAAATTAAATCCAACAAAATTATTGTATCCCGTAAAAAACAAAGACTATTCTTCCGATGGATACATAAATTGGTGTTGGAAAGCATTAGATTACTTTGTCGATCATTCATATATGTTAACTATTTTTGGATACAGTGCTCCTAAGAGCGATGTAGATGCTGTTAATTTAATGAAAAAAGCATGGGGAAATATTGAAGACCGACCACTTGAAGAAGTTTCCGTAATAGATATTATAGACGAAGAGACTATGCTAAATACATGGAAAGACTTTATTCATAGCCATCATTATAGGTATTCAAATTCATTTTTTTGATTCTTACTTAGCAAAAATTTCCAAGAAGAACTTGTGAAACCGTATTTGCAACATTTTTCATTAAATGTTCCTTCTGATGGTAGTAGAGGATTTAAAGAGAATTTTAATTGGGACATGATAAAAAGAGTTTTTTTATCTGATATGTTAGTTGAAGAACAGGAAAATAAAGGAAAATCAAATTTAAAAATCGAGATATTTAGTTTGGGGTGAAGATGTTAACAAATAATCCAATTAATCATAGTGTACTTAAATTGTCAATGGATTTCGATAATGCTTTTTAAACATAAAAAAATATAGAGGAAATCTATAGACTAATAGAATTTGGAAAAAAAATATGGAAAAACACTATTGATGATATTTCCAAAAATTCAATTATTTTTATTCTATTGGGACAGCATACGCTGATATATTTGAACTAAGTGATAACTTAGTTTTTCAACATAGATACCGATTTTACAGTTCAACAAATTTATTACTTAAGAAAAAGCTATAGAAATTTCAAATAACGTTGATATAAATTCTGAGAACAGTAGGTTTGTTTTTCCCATTATTATGTTCACTTTACACTAATTACGCAAATTTATTAGATGCTTGTGGTAGAAAAGCAGTTAGCTATTAAGATGTATTGTAAATGTATACAAATCAATCCAAGATTCACAATGGCTAGTGGTAACTTGGCTAGTTTGTCTAGATCATTATCGTAATTTTTTTGAATGATAACGAACACCTCCACTTTATTAAAAAAATTAAAAATTTAATAGAAACAAGCATAACTGTTTCAGATCCAAACAGAGTTGATTATGCAGAAAAAGCGATTTATTGAACTTTACGAACAATATCTTAATTATAAAGACTTAGATGAATGCTCTTGTAAAAACCATCGATTATAATCCTAATTCACAAAAAGTATCGCGAATGGTGTTGGAATAACGGGCTGTATCTTAATCCACTTAATGACTTACAAGCTGACGATATAAATAGATATGATGATAATCTTTTTACTACCAAGTTTATTATTTCAATCGGATAAAGATTTAAACAAATATATTTCTATGTTTAATCAAATTAAGCAAGAATATGTTTATGCGCGTTATCTCTGTTTTAATAGCATTGAAATTGATTCGGTTCATTATGCTGATGAGAATGTTTATCTTATTGATTGTCTAGACTATGTACAATACTCTATCCGAGTTGAAGGATTAAAAGCATCTTTTAAAAACACTATATTCATTATTAGATAAAGTAGCTATGTTTATAAATGAATATTATTCTTTTAAAAAAATTAAAACTCGACAAGTAAATTTCCATTCAATTTGGAGATCAAATAGTGATTTAAATAAAATGTTGGATAAGAATATTGGTCTGTCATCTATATTTTTGGATAGAGAAAGATTTTTGATAATGGTGATAATTCTTTAACAGCTAATCCAAACTCAAAGCGATTGAAAATTATTAGAAATTATTTAGAGCACAGATTTACTAATATAACATTGAATATTTTTTTAATGGAAGTGAAGATAATGAAGATAATAATGAAACCAGACTGTATCTAACTGAATTTGAACTTCAAGAGTTTGCATTAGATTTATTAAATCTTGTAAGAGAAGTTATTTTTTTCACTCAAAAATGCCATTCAAATAAGTGAAAATGAAAAACAATCTACTATAAGCAGTGAAGTTGCTTTTAATTCCGATAAATTATGAAGAAGTAGATTCGGAAGATAAATTATAGCATTGAACATACAATTTATAGTCGTTATAAAAAAAGCAATAGCCTAAATTCATTTAACTAATCGACTTAACTAGATCTAAACCATTGATAAAACTGAATTAGAAGGATAAAGTACACTCATTAAGCAGTGTACTTTATTTTTGTTTTTTAGTACATTATTTGTTGATTGCTTAATCAATACTACATCGCTATCAGGCAATTCAGTCTCCATTTAGTCCTCTAAAAACCCATGTTGAGGCGGTAAGTTTGCTAGTCAAGGAGTAAAACGACGAAGATTAGCATTTACTTCCGCCCATGCGATAGCTGTCCGTGATTGACAAGTGCTAGCACGCAGACAGAACGGAGATAGCGAACCGCTGAGTGTGTCGCTCTGCTCGTAAAAAGCTTAGAAACCTTTGAACGAAAGGGATAATGAAAGCCTTGATTGCAAGGCTTTTTGCTTTATGGTGGGTAAGTATCAGAGTGAGAAAATTTTTGGAATGAGTAGAAGTGATAGCTAGAAATTATCAGTTTCTATTTCCATTTACCCTGTGGGTACGTGTTTGTTTCCATTGACAAGGAGTTTGTGGGAATAGAAATGTACCCACCTTGTTTGAATCAAGTGAAGTGTAGTTGAAGGAAATCTGTTGAAAGCAATACTTCATTTTACCGAATAAGTAATAATTTAGGCAACTTCAAATCGATTAAAAAAAACTATTTTAAAGGTTAAGAGTAGACAAAAATTGTCCACTCTTTTTTGCAAACTCAATTTATCAATAAATGAAATGAGGGAATGTAAAATGAAATATTTTTGAGGTTGAGTTAGAAAAATCCTGATGAATTTTTAAAACTACAAACAGAAGATTTTTGTGAAAGCTAATCGCTTGCTACTAAGGAAGATAATCCAGAGCGTTACAGTCTATGAAGAAAACTTCGTCATATCCTTTAAATCTGGCATCGAATTGGAAGTATGAGTCTCATTCCATAACTTTTATATTGAACATATCATCTTGTTGTGTTATACTATAAATTGATATAAACAAAGATGTAGGAGGAACCGAAACTATGACAGCCTCAATGCGTTTAAGATAAGCTGGCAATAAAAAAAGCAGAATCTATACCCGATGATAGGCTTTTTTGTTGTGCTTATTTATACGATATTGAGCATTCATTAGTTACGGTGAGGATATTGGTTATTTAACTATACCTTTATTTAACTATGTCTTTAATATGAATGTTTCCAAATTGTATGTATGCAGACCAAAAGCCACATTGTGGGGTTTGGCCTGCATTTTTTATTGCCTAGAATGCTATTCAAAATAGAAATTCAAGCAAAATAATATGCAGGAGATAATATAAATGGAAAAATACAACAATTGGAAACGAAAATTTTATGCAATATGGGCAGGGCAAGCAGTATCATTAATCACTAGTGCCATCCTGCAAATGGCGATTATTTTTTTACCTTACAGAAAAAAACAGGATCTGCGATGGTCTTGTCTATGGCTTCATTAGTAGGTTTTTTTACCCTATGCGATTTTTGGGACCTGCCATTGGTGTGCTAGTGGATCGTCATGATAGGAAGAAGATAATGATTGGTGCCGATTTAATTATCGCAGCAGCTGGTGCAGTGCTTGCTATTGTTGCATTCTGTATGGAGCTACCTGTCTGGATGATTATGATAGTATTGTTTATCCGTAGCATTGGAACAGCTTTTCATACCCCAGCACTCAATGCGGTTACACCACTTTTAGTACCAGAAGAACAGCTAACGAAATGCGCAGGCTATAGTCAGTCTTTGCAGTCTATAAGCTATATTGTTAGTCCGGCAGTTGCAGCACTCTTATACTCCGTTTGGGATTTAAATGCTATTATTGCCATCGACGTATTGGGTGCTGTGATTGCATCTATTACGGTAGCAATTGTACGTATACCTAAGCTGGGTAATCAAGTGCAAAGTTTAGAACCAAATTTCATAAGGGAGATGAAAGAAGGAGTTGTGGTTCTGAGACAAAACAAAGGATTGTTTGCCTTATTACTCTTAGGAACACTATATACTTTTGTTTATATGCCAATCAATGCACTATTTCCTTTAATAAGCATGGAACACTTTAATGGAACGCCTGTGCATATTTCTATTACGGAAATTTCCTTTGCATTTGGGATGCTAGCAGGAGGCTTATTATTAGGAAGATTAGGGGGCTTCAAAAGCATGTATTACTAATAACAAGTTCATTTTTTATAATGGGGACCAGTTTAGCCGTTTCGGGAATACTTCCTCCAAATGGATTTGTAATATTCGTAGTTTGCTGTGCAATAATGGGGCTTTCGGTGCCATTTTATAGCGGTGTGCAAACAGCTCTTTTTCAGGAGAAAATTAAGCCTGAATATTTAGGACGTGTATTTTCTTTGATCGGAAGTATCATGTCACTTGCTATGCCAATTGGGTTAATTCTTTCTGGATTCTTTGCTGATAAAATCGGTGTAAATCATTGGTTTTTACTATCAGGTATTTTAATTATTGGCATTGCTATAGTTTGCCAAATGATAACTGAGGTTAGAAAATTAGATTTAAAAATAAACAATATTGGAGGAATATTTATGTATCTTATTTTTCATGTAACTCTTCCTGCTAAAATCGCAGGGTTTTTCCCTGCATACAAAGCAAATGAAAGCATGCGATTATAGACAGGAGGAAATGTTATGGAATTAATATTAAAAGCAAAAAGACATTCGTGTGGAATTCAAAGGACGCGATGTTTTAGATATAAATGAATTAGAAGTATATGATTATGACCGTATTGGTTTAGTAGGAGCAAATGGTGCTGGAAAAAAAGCACTTTACTCAGGGTACTTTTAGGAGAATTAACTCCCCCAGGATGTAAAATGAATCGTCTGGGTGAACTTGCCTATATTCCCCAGTTGGACGAAGTAACTCTGCAGGAGGAAAAAAAGATTTTTGCACTTGTAGGCAAGCTAGGTGTTGAGCAATTAAATATACAGACTATGAGCGGTGGTGAAGAAACAAGGCTTAAAAATAGCACAGGCCTTATCGGCACAGGTTCATGGTATTTTAGCGGATGAACCTACGAGCCATTTTAGACCGTGAAGGAATTGATTTTTCTAATAGGACAGCTAAAATATTTTACAGGTGCACTGTTAGTTATTAGCCATGACCGCTATTTTTCTTGATGAAATAGTAGATAAAATATGGGAACTGAAAGATGGCAAAATCACTGAGTATTGGGGAAACTATTCTGATTATCTTCGTCAGAAAGAGGAAGAACGTAAGAGCCAAGCTGCAGAATACGAACAATTTATTGCGGAACGTGCCCGATTGGAAAGGGCTGCGGAGGAAAAAGCGAAAACAGGCTCGTAAAATAGAACAGAAGGCAAAAAGGTTCTTCAAAGAAAAAAAGTACTGAAGACGGAGGGCGTTTAGCTCATCAAAAATCAATAGGAAGTAAGGAAAAAAAGATGTATAATGCTGCTAAAACCCTAGAGCACAGGATTGCGGCCTTAGGAAAAAGTAGAAGCTCCGGAAGGCATTCGCAGAAATTCGTTTCAGGCAAAAGTAAAAGCATTGGAGCTCCATAATCCATACCCTATAGTCGGTGCAGAAATTAATAAAGTATTTGGGGATAAGGCTCTGTTTGAAAATGCATCTTTTCAAATTCCGTTAGGAGCAAAAAGTGGCGTTAACTGGTGGTAATGGAATCGGAAAAAAACAACTTTAATCCAAATGATCTTAAACCATGAAGAAGGAATTTCTATTTCGCCTAAGGCAAAAAAATAGGTTACTTTGCACAGAATGGTTACAAGTACAACAGTAATCAGAATGTTATGGAGTTTATGCAGAAGGATTGTGACTACAATATATCAGAAATTCGTTCAGTGCTAGCATCTATGGGGTTCAAACAGAACGATATTGGAAAAAGTTTATCTGTTTTTAAGCGGTGGAGAAATTATAAAATTGTTGCTTGCTAAAATGCTCATGGGTAGATATAACATCCTAATAATGGATGAACCCAGTAACTTCCTTGACATACCAAGTTTAGAGGCTTTGGAAATACTAATGAAGGAGTACACCGGAACTATCGTGTTTATCACCCACGATAAACGATTACTCGAAAATGTAGCAGATGTAGTTTATGAAATTAGAGATAAGAAAATAAATCTGAAACATTAAATTTAAGGTAGTCGCTGGTCAGTATAGTCTGTTCTGGTTGGCGACTCCATTGTTAAAAGAGTATAAAGACTTTAGATTTTATGAATATTAAAAAAAATAGGAACAGTCAATTGAACTGCTCCTATTTTTTTCTGCTAAATATATTGTAGTTTTTCTTATATGTATAATGATAGATTAGCGGATTCTCATCTACGGTACTTACTTCAAATATGAAGAAGTGATCGCGGTTATCTCTGGACTTTTTCCTTATTGAGGACAAAGTAATTCTTACGTGAAGTCGCCATTGTTTTTTTAGGATATCATCAGTTAGGAAGGTCAATGGAATATTCATGTTAGAGTAGCGGTAGAAGTCACGTTCAAAATCTTGGTAGCTCTCGCTATAATAGTCCATTTGTAGGTGATTACGCTGAAACTCAAGCTGATTCATAGAGCACCTCCTCGACAAGTTCAATACTAATAATGTCTTTTAATTTCAAATTGATGTGACCTGTTGTAGTTTTTATCAAAATGAAATCTTTGGTCAGACTTGGTATTGTTCCAGTGTAGGAAACACGCTTGTTTTTTTCAATCACTTGAATGCGTGTGCGTAGCTGCCCGGCGTATACTTGACTGAGGAGTAATAATTTCTTCTCTAGTGATAAGTCAGACATGTACGTTACTTTGTTTGTATCATCAGAGAGTGCTGATGCATGTTCAGATAGGAAAAAGCCCATCCATTTTTGCATCTTTGTATCCTGGTACTCTCTTGCTGATTGAAATGGTAAATATGAACGGTCAATCATATCAAATCCTTTCTATGCAGAGGCAAGGGTATTTTTATCAAATTGAATCGTAAAACCTTGAATTCCCCCACCTGTGTAACATTCTTTAAAGCGATTGATTACCTCAGTATAGATTATCACAGATGAGCTTGTTGGCTTAATGCTAAATGTAAATTCCAATGGTAATCGGTTTTCAGATTTAGCATGTACTAGTCGTATCGATATTTCAGTTGTTTTTGAGTTTTTCTCTGACGAAGTTTTTGAAGTTGCTGTTTCAACGATTCCATGTAAAAATCTTTCAAGCATTTCAATATCATTACATCCTTTGCTACGGATTTCTGAAAATTGTACTGTATTTTTTTCTTGTTTCATTTTAATCCCTCCAATCCACCCGCGGAATGACCACCGATAAGTTTACTGCGTTCAATATTTCTGGAACCTTCAGTTAGGACGGTTCCTTTTTGTATGGCTAAAAAACCAAACTGTTCTCTGACAACATCAATAGCTGTCTGAAGTCTATTATCTTTTTTTCAATTTGTTCTACATCATCAAAGAGTGATAGTAGAGTATAGCTTTCATCTACGAAGCCACTATAAGATACACCAATTTGTCTCACTGCACCAGAGGTGTATTTTTTTCGGAATAATACAAGTACATGACTCACCATTGTTTTTGGGGAGATTTGCAGGGTTCAATTTTATTCTGAGCATTTATAGATTTTTTTCATCTCAGTCCTAGAATAGCCAATATGAATAGAAACGACAGTAGTCAATACTAGGGCTACTGTTCCGTTCCACAGTATCATTTAAAAAAATCATTTTCACACCCTTTCGTCTATTAGTATAGAAGAAAGCTCTCAGCACACGTTGAGGCAGTATCACTGCTTGTACGAGCTTAGAAAAAAATGTTGACGAAAAAAAGCCTTGGTGTCAAGGATTTTTTTGCTATCCTCAAAAAGATAATTTTATAATTGACAATTTGTCAGTAGAGCAGTATAATTTATAATCAGGAGGAATAAAATGCGAGATGTAAAAGATCCGGAAATTCGACGGGCTGAGATTATGGATGCTTCTATGCTCCTCTTTATGGAGAAAGGATATGCGAACACAACAACTCAGGATATAGTCGATAAGGTAAATATATCACGAGGTTTGTTATACTATCACTTTAAGAACAAAGAAGATATTCTATATTGTCTTGTGGAACGATATTCAGAGAAATTATTGAGAGATATTCATGTGATTGTCAATGATGACGACAAAACTGCTATTGAAAAAATAAGAGCCTTTATAGATGCCACAATAATCTCTACAGATAACGTTTCAGCGGAGGGAACTGAGTTACAAAAAGACGGTTGATCTTAAAGAAAATCGTTATATGTTAGATAAGTTATCCCATAAGCTCATTGAAAAACTGACTATATATTTTGAGAGGATAATAAATCAAGGCATCTCAGAAAAAGTATTTTCTGTAAAATATCCATCTGAAACAGCAGAATTTCTTATGACAGCCTATGTTTTTGTTTCAAATAACATAGGTATAAAAAAACATCAAAGAAAAGAACCTGTCAAAGATTACTTGAATGCATTTAAGATAATGCTGGAACAAAACCTAAATACAAAAAGGACTCTTTAGCAATTAAAAAAGATAGAATGTTTGTAAAGAGAACTATGTACCGATAGCTGAATCAAAACAAGCTATCGGTATTATTTCAAAATATGACTGACAAATTGTCAATAGAGGTGAAAATATGTTAGAGATAAAGAATTTTAGTAAAAGTTATGGGGATAAGAAGGTTGTGGATAACCTATCTATTTCAGTACAGCCTGGAGATATTTATGGTTTTATTGGAGCAAATGGTGCGGGAAAAACGACAACGATAAAGGCAGTTGTCGGTATCCATGATTTTGAAGACGGAAGTATAATTATCAACGGTCATTCTATTAAAGAAGAACCTGTTATTTGTAAAAAAATGATGGCGTATATCCCAGATAATCCAGATTTGTATGAACATATGACAGGACTTCAATATATTAATTTCATTGCTGACCTGTTTGAAATTCCTACAAAAATACGCAGGGAGAGAATCCAAAATTACGGTGATTTATTTGATATGACTGAGCATCTTTCGGGGATAATTTCTTCATATTCACATGGTATGAAGCAACGAACAGCCATTATTTCTGCACTTGTACATTCTCCCAAACTATTGATTTTAGATGAACCTTTTGTTGGGCTAGATCCCAAAGCAACTTTCCTACTAAAGAAAATTATGCATGAGTGTGTTTCAGATGGAGGTGCTATTTTTCTTTTTCAACCCATGTATTGGATGTTGCGGAAAAAAATTATGTAATAAGATTGCCATTATCAAAAAAATGGAAAGATTAGTTGCAAGTGGTAATACAGTAGATATCAAAGGTAATGAATCATTGGAAGCATTTTTTTCATGGAGGTGCAGGGCAATGAGTAACATTTGGATACTAATTAGAGCACAATTGATAAATTTTTCCCATTAACCAGATTAGAGACAGGGAAATAAAAAAACAAAAGTTCAATAGCTATTGCGAGTTTTGGCATAGTAACTCTTGCCTTATTTTTGCTTTTTTATAATATCCTAACAGCTAAAAACATTGGTACAAGTTGGACAACAAAACTTGATTCCGGCATATATGGTCTCTGTCTCAAGTTTTTTTCGATATTATTTTTGACAGTTTTTTTATTCGAATGGCATTTTATTTGGCAGTCGAGATATGGAAATTCTCCAATCCTTACCTGTTAAAAAGTTCGTATATTATCACCAGCAAGTTCATGTTTATGTACTTATTGAATTTTTTTAATAGGCTTGATGTTTATGCTTCCGGGTGGAATTGTATGGGGCTTGAACGGAAGTTTAAACCTCCTACAGATTATATTGTATTTTACTTCTATATTTTTTTGCCCCTTTTGAGTCCCCATGTGTATAGCGGCATGCATGGGACTCGTTATTGTTGTCGCTTCATCTTTTTTTAAAAGAAAAAATGTTATCTCTCTTATTTTTTCATTTGCGATGCTAGGTATAATTGGATATTTTGCATTATCAGCTTTGCAATCAGGTGATGAAAGTAGTATTGGGGTTACTCTGGCTAAGCAAATTACTGGACTGTATCCAATTTCTAGACTATTTATGTCATACTACAATTTTCCAATGTACTATGGGATGGGATTTTATATAGTTCTTTCAATAGTCGTCTTTTATCTATTTGTCAAAATTGCTTCGTTGAAGTATGGACTACTTAATACACTTGCCAATACAAAATCAAGTTATGCTAATGACAAAGTATCTTATGAAAGAAAATCGGTATTTTTTTCCTTGTATCAAAAAGAGCTTGGACGATTTTTAAGTTCTTATATGGCAGTCTTGAATGCTGGGCTTGGAGTGATTCTTTTATGTGTCTTTAGTATATGTTTCCTGTTTAATTCTGTAGGTCAAATAGGAAATTCTGCAGGAATTGAAAATATAAATGAGTATCTTTCAAACTTAGCTCCCGTCTTTATTGCATCTATGCTTTCACTCAGTTGTCCAGCAGCTTCATCTATATCTTTAGAAGGTAAAAAAATATTTGGATTTTTGAAAAAGTTCTCCGGTTGAGATAAAAATGATTTTTAAATGCTAAGATAGCTGTCAACCTTACACTTCATTTGATTGGATATATGATTTCTGTATCAGTATTTATGCTGAAACTTGATATGAATCCTATTCAAGTTATGAATCTAGTTATTGTTCCTATATGTTACTCCCTTTTTTTATAACGGTAATCGGAATTTCATTAAATAAAAAAATATCCTAACTATGATTGGGACAGTGAGATGATAGTCGTCAAACAAAGTCTACCTGTTATTGTGACTGGAATTATTGGTATGATTGTACTTATTACGCCTATTTTTCTTAATTGGGTGTTAAATATTCCGATTACATTTGTTTTGCAGGTAGTATCAGTAGTTTTATTGGTTATTACAATGGGTGTTTATATAACAATGAGCAAGTCGAATTTTATCTAGTTAAAGGAGGAAAATAAGATGAAAAACAGACTGACAAAAGATATTTTGGTGTTGCTAGGGATGACAGTCATAATAGTTGTTATTTGTAGTTTTCTCCCAGAGGAAGTTCCTATCCATTTCAATGCAAAAGGTGTTGCAGATATGTTTGCAAATAAATATTATCTTCTACTGGCTACAGTAATTCCATACTCTGCATATTGGAAGATTGTTAGGGGGAAGGAAAATAAAAAGATTAAATGAAACCCCATCTATATTTACAGATTGCATCAAAATTAAGAACAACTATTTTTAAGAGGTGATTATGTGCTTGGACAAAAAATTCCTTCGATAAGGAGTTTAGCAGAAAATGAGAAGTGTAATCCAGCAACAATCCAAAAAGCAATGAAAGTTCTCGAAGAACAGAATTTGGTTATTAGCTGTGGAACATTAGGATATTTTGTCATAGCAAGCGAGCAAGAAATAAAGGAGTTAAGATATCAAGAATCGAACAAGCTAGTGAAAATTTTGTTTGAAAATCTAGGTGAGCTAGGATTTTCGGAAGATGAGATTGTCAATTTATTTTTTGAAAAAGATGCTTAGATGAAGTTGAATGGAAATTTATTAGGATTATTTTTGAAAGTATATAAAAAGCCTTGATTATAAGGCTTTTTGCATTTTCAATAAAGAACTTGACATTATTAGTTACTTCCACTACAATAGAATTACATACCATCGGTATGATAGAAAAGGAACAAAAATGGCAAGGAATAGAAACTCACATGAAACTAGAAAAATACTAGAGGTCTCTAAAAAAATCTATTTTTTAGAAAAAAAGGATTTGATAATACATCAATACAAGATATCATAGATGGATTAGGTGGATTAACAAAAGGTGTTATCTATCATCATTTTGAGTCTAAATATGATATACTGCAAACAATCATTAGCGAAAAATAATCAAGAAATTTTAAATTATAATTGGAGAGGAAATACTGGATTAGAAAAAGATACAAAATTCTTTGATGGACTCTTTTCTCTAATTTTGAACACCAAAGGCTCGTTTACTCTGCCTCAATCATGCTAAGAAGTCCACGCTTATTGGGAGAGCAGTATCTAGGTCTATTTTTCTGATTTTTTTACCCGAAATTAGAGAAAAGGTTTACGAAGGAGTTGAAGATGGGTCTATTAAAACAGAATATCCAGAAGAGCTAGCAGATTTAATTGTTTTATCTCTAAATATTTGGATTGGTTTTCAAATTTCCGTTTTTTTCATTAGTAGAATTAAAGCGTAAAAATGAATTTCATTAAACTTACTTTTTGAAGGTCTAGGGGTACAGTTAATTTCTGATGAAATGATGGAGGTGATTTTCAACTTATTTGATCGCTTTAAAAAAATAGTAAATAAGTAGTCGCATGACATTCATGTTAATACTAATTTCTATTTATGTGTTATCAATTCAATAAATTATCTTACATAATTTATAGTTAAAAATAACATACTTTAAGTGTGTTATTAAAAATCTATTATACATACCGAGGGTATGTTTGTTTTTAATATATACATACCGATAGTATGTATGGTGCCATTGTCTGTAAAATAAAGCTTATTTTTTTAAATATTTGTCGAGATTAGTCTGAATAGTTTATTCTTTATTTACGCTTTGGAGGAAATAATCTATGTTGTCGCTTATTAAAATTGAATTAAATAAAGTTTCTAAATCTAAATTATTTTTAGCCTGGTTGTGTACTATATTTATAGTGTTAGGTATTACAGCAATCATTATTATGGGTTTAGGTACTGACAATAAACTAGGAGAATTTACTGGACAGGATTCTAATGTTATTAGAATTACTGGTAAATGGGAAGGTTGGGCAATTGTAGCTTCATTGTTTTTCATCTTTATTTACAAAAAGCAGCATTTTTGATTTTTCGAATCTTATTTATTATCTACGATTATTATTGATGAATTTAAACGAAGAACAATTTTTTTCAGTTGTTTTCTTACCCTATTTCTAAAATAAAAAGTTACTTTGGGGAAAAAAATTCTTTCAGTCATTCTAATAGCATTTATTGCCCATTTTTCTGCACATTTAGTGACTCAATTATTCATTAGATTCATGGCTGTTGTAACTGAATCTAGTTATATCCCTCTAGCTAGTCAATTAATTAACTTGGCTGGAATAACGTTTGCAACAGTACTAATAGGGTTACTACCATTTGTTTTAGGTATGATTAAACATTCAACAGCTATAACAATGCTTTCAGGACTTGGTTTAGCAGCATTACTTTCAAATGTAAGTCCAGGAAGTTTATCTAATAATATTGCTGATAACTTATTCTTTTTGATATTTGCAAGTTTCATAAGTTTAATGATTACTTCATTTTTCAATTTTTAATATTTCAAGACAAGATATTAGTATCAAGTAGCATACCTAAGTTTAATTGAAGGAAAGTGATAATTCCTTAATGATTTCTATAAAAAAAGAGACTGTATAAATTAGTATTTATGCTCTGGGAGAAAAAAATTCTTGCATTTAAAACTGGATATAGAAAGAGAGATAGAAATGAGAAATATTGTTGAAATAAAAGAAGTTTTTTAAAACAATTGATAAAGAAGAAATTTTTAAGTGGTATCAACCTTCAAATTGCTGAAGGAGAAATCTATGGTTTTCTAGGACCGAATGGTGCTGGAAAAAAACAACGTTAATGAAATGTATGTTATCCTTATCAACAATTACATCAGGTAGTATTGAAATTTTTTTGGGAAAAAAATCTACAAGAACACAGAGAAGAAATCCTAAGTCAGATTGGAAGTATTATTGAATCACCAATTTTTTTATGATAACTGCACTGCAAAAGAAATTTTTGGAAATTCACGCTCAGTATATGGGGAAAACTATTACTGAATCAGATATAATAAGAGCCTTAAGAATGGTCGGATTAAAAAATACGACTAAAAAAGTAAAAGATTTTTCGTTAGGAATGAGGCAAAGGCTTGGTTTAGCTCGTGCCTTTCTAACAAAACCCTAAATTGTTAATTTTTAGATGAGCCAATCAATGGTTTAGATCCAATAGGAATTCAAGAAATTCGAAATCTTTTGTTGTCGCTTTCTAAGGAGCATGGAATTACAATACTAATATCGAGTCATATATTATCGGAAATTTCACAGATAGCAGATAAAATTGGTTTTTATCAAAAAAATGGAAAAAAATTGTAGAACAGGTCTCTATGAAAGAGATTAGGAGAGAATATTGACTTAGAAGAATATTTTTATGTCACATTTTTCTAAATTAAATTAAGAATTATGAGGTAGATTAAGGATGAAACAATTGATAAAGAACCATCAGAAGGCTTTTTTATGCTTTCATGATATTTAATATACTGGTCCCTTTAACTAATATTGCTTTTGCTTATTCTATTAAAAGGTATTATTGATAGTGGCATGTCTCAAAATAAAGAAGCCTTAACTCAAGCGGTACTAGTAGGAGCTATTGTTATTCTCATATATGCAGGGCTCAACTTTATATCTCTTCGATTGAAAAAAATAAACTTGTTAGGCAAATCATGTCAAGATACAAAAATAAGGTGTTCCAATCTATTTTTAGATAGGGATTATAGAGACTTTTCTAAAGAAAAAAATCAGGGAAATTTATTTCTGTATTAACCGAAAATATGAAGAAAATTGAGCAAGATTATCTACACCAGTATTTTAATATTTCAAAAAACCTTTCCTTAATGATTTTTTCGCTCCTAGCTATGTTTATAGGTAATTGGTATTTGACCTTATTGGTTATCATTGCTAGCATTATTCCAATGATGATTTCTGGATTCATTGGACAAAAATCAGCTTATCTTCAAAAGAGTGCCATGATTGCAGATCAGAAGTATTTAGCTAAGGTTAAAGATATTTTAGCAGGATTTCTTGTTATTAAAAAGTTTTAATGTGAAAGATGCTATCTGTGAGGATTATAGTTATGAAAGTGAAAAAAATTGGATGAGATATATTTTATAAAAAGGAAAAATTTGATGTTTTTAGCAAATGTTATTTCACAGCTTTCAGGGATGATTGTTTTTGGTAGCTTTTTGGTGGAGGGATGTACCTCGTATTTAATGGTTCTACCACAATTGGGAGTGTGACAGCTATTGTTCAACTAGTCAATTTTGTAGTAATGCCACTAAATGAAATTGGTATGGGAATGAGTAAATTTCGTGAAGGGCAAGCAACACTTAATGCATTTGAGGTAAAAAGATGTAATTGGACTTCAGACTGGTGAAACGAAAGAATATTTTCGATGATGTCATTTCTTTTTCAAATATAGACTTTTCTTACCCTAATGCTGAAGAAAAAAATTTTTTAATCATTTATCTTTGAAGATTCAAAAAAAGGGGAAAAAAATTGCAATTGTAGGAATGTCAGGGAGTGGAAAATCAACTTTGCTCAATCTATTGCTGCGTTTTTATGATGTAACAAGTGGACATATTTCAATTGATAATCAAGATATACAAGCTATTTCAGCAGAGAGTCTTTATAACTTGATGACGATTGTTCAGCAAGATATTTATATCTTTGATGATACTTTAAGAGCAAATATTACTCTTAATCAATCCTTCACTGATGAGGAAATAAAGAAAGCTGTACAGCAGTCAGGTTTAGAAAGTTATGTTTTAGAAAATGAATTAGGTCTACAAGCTTTATGTGGAGAGAATGGATCAAATTTATCTGGCGGACAAAAACAAAGAGTTAGTATTGCGCGCGCCTTGATTCGAAAAACACCAATCTTATTATTGGATGAGGCTACTTCATCTTTGGATAATCAAGTAACTACTGAAATTGAAAGTTCAATCTTGGATATTAAAAATTTGACTGCACTTGTAGTAACCCACAAGTTGAATGAGAACATTTTGAAAAAATACGATAGAATTCTCTTTATGAAAGATGGCGTTATTGTTGAAGATGGTTCTTTCAGTGATTTGATGGATAGGAGAGGTGAGTTTTATAAGTTGTTTGAGTTGAGTGTGTAATTCTCTTTCATTTTATAGTATAATTTTTATAAAAACGCTCTAAAATCATTAAATTGATATAAAAGTGTTTTTTTATTGTCAAAATATACAATTGAAAAAAATTTCAGTTTTTTTAAAATCACTTTCTTAGATGACAATTTAATCAAAATATGATATAATACAGAAAAAAAGTAAAAATAACAAAAAGTAACTTACAGAAGTAAAAGAAAAAGTAAATAGATAGTCACGGCGGATATTCCTTTCATCGTTTAGAAGGAGTTGCTGTGGTTATCGTTGTTGCTGAGCTAATAAATTGCTCTTATTACTTAGATGAAGTTACTTTTTATTATTGAATTAATTTAAATAATAATAACGATCAATGAAAGTACTCATCGATATTCCCTTTATGCAGTTTAGAGCACAAAGGAAAAATGGTACTGATTTGATCGTTTTTTTAGTATTGACATCATAAAACACAGTCAGAACCTTCAGTCATAATAAACAAGGAGATAACATGAGATTTGTTGTATATAAACATTCGCTAATTCTAGGTGATAATAATATCGTTACAAAGCAATTGATTGCACTCAAACATGATGATGGTACATTACAATTCACTGATTTTTCATAGATATGTAAAATCTGCCACAAAGATTAAATCTATTTCAGACGATGAAACAAACGATTTTTCATACGTTGTTAAGTTTTTTTGAATTTTATCTACGGAACAGTTAGGGGTTAACAATCTTGATCAACTAACTTTAGAAATGGTCAAGGAGTTTTTTATGCTTTATGGTTTAGGACAACTTCCAGAAGATAGAAAAAATAGAAAGAAAAGTACAGTCGAAAAATGTGTAAATGCAGTTCTTGATTTTTTAACTCTATACTTGAATGAACGAAAAGGAAAGGCTAATTTGAAGCCAGAAGACCTTTATTCTATCAATACATTCACTAATAGACGAGGTAGAGTCATTAAACGGAAAGAACTGAATTTTGAGATATTTGTTGATGATAGCAACGCACAGAAGTCAATTTTTAGAGATATGCCAAACAGCGCCTTTGAAATGCTCTTTGCTCACATTGCTCAATATCACAAGGATTTACTTATGGTTGTTGCTTTGGGAGCATTTGTTGGTTTGAGACCATCAGAAGCATGTAATGTAAGACGTGAAGATAGTCCTTTGGGAGCAGGTATCTTATTTCACCAAAGTGATAATCAAGTATTTAAGATTGAGATTGATCTGCGAAAAGAAATGCCCCTTAGAAGTGATTTAAAGCCAACTGGACGAATTAAAAAGGAAAGACTTCAAGCTGTACCTTATATCTTCTTGGAGGTCTTTTTAGACACTTATAATGACTATATGAGTTATCTAGAGGGTAAAAGGTATGAGAAAGATTTTGGTCCATTAAACCTTAACAAGCAGGGTAAAGCATTATCATACGATGTGTACTATCAACGATTTCGTAAGATTATTCGCGAAGAAATGATCCCAATATTTCTTAAATCTGATGACCCAGAGGTTGTCTTTTTTGGTCAACTCTTGCAAGAAAATAATATTTCACCCCATATCTTTAGGCACTGGTACACCACTCAATTAGTGTTGTCAGGCGTTAATGAAGTTAGTGAGCTGATGTCCGCTAGAGGGGACAATTCACCAGAAAGTGCTTGGGTATATTTACAAAATAAAGGAGAAATTGCAAAACAGTATGGTCAGGTGAACAATGGTGTTTTTGATTATATGAACTGGCAAGCAGAAAAATTATTTGGTGAACACTAGAAGGAGTAGCTGTTGGTAGTAGATTTAAAAAGTTATCTTGAAAGAATATTAGTCGAGTTAGGTGATGCTACAATAAAACACCGTGAGAAAGTCAGTGGATTTTTACTAGACAATGATTGGTTTGGTGTGTCTATAAATCTTGATGATTATACTATTACGGAAAAAGATGCTGAAGTTCTTAAAAATCACATCAAAGACTATCTAACAACACCTCCTGGAATTAAGAGTATGGAAGGAATCTTTTCTAAAAAATTCCCTTCTACAAATGAATTATTCGTTCAATTTGCTGAAGAAGAAAAACTGAGTGAAACAAATCGTTTCTATCTACTTGATTTTTTAGCATACTACTTAACAAAAGATTTGTTTCTATATAGTGATGCTGAAGTGGAGACCTTAGTAGAAGTAGCAACAAAAGTTCTCACAAAATATCTAGGTGATAATCTCATTCAATTTATTAAATGGCTACTCAATAAAGGTGTTACTCGTTATCGAGTGAGTTTTGAAATGACGAAGCGTTACACGATTGAGAGTGCAAATGGAGCGTATGAATTAGATGAATACCTTGAATTAATGTACTACCTATTCAACGAGGACTACATCATAAAAAATGATATGTTTTGTAAAGCAGCAAATTCAAAAAACTATGCAGATACATGGTTGTATCTAGGGTTACATTTTAGTTGCGCACTAAGATCAACAGACTTAGAAAGATTAGGACATCCTAAATTAACAAGAGAACCATTAGAAGTTTTAGAAGCAGTAGTAGATGGAACTTGGAGTAGTAGTGAAGCTAGAAGGACTTTACTAAGTATTACAACAAGATTGACTTATTTAAACTTAACACCTAATAAAACAAAAAACGCTTCTAACGTTACTCAGCTAAAGTTTCACGTCCCAGAAAGTTGTCAGGTTCTTATTGGAACGTTATTGGCTATCTGTGAGCACATTTTCAACTTCAAATACCATACAATGCAGAAAACCCATTAATCAGACGAATTAAAACTTATGAAAAGATTACTAGTTATATGGGGGAGGAAATCGGAAATTTATTTTTAGAGCGTAACTTTAGTAGTCGTTCTGCAAACAAGTCTTACTTACAATCTGTCGCAATGTTAGCAGATGACGTTCTTGAAGAAAAGTCAGAACTGAATATTAAAGGTTATTTTTTAGCAGCATTAGCTCGTAGCCATAAAGGTAATTTTAATGAATTTGCGCAAACTACAACAACGTATCTAAAAGATGCCCAACTTGGACAACTAAAACCTGAAATGGTTGCAAAAGAACTATTTGAGCGAGGCGTATTATCCATGATTCCGTCTATGCTCTTGACCATTGTAACTAGAGGAAAGTATAAAGAATTAAGTCCAAGCCAACAAACTCAAATGATTAAAAGTTTAGATCTAACACCAGTAGAAATTGAGAAAACGTTAGAATTGAGCATTAGGGCTGATTTGCGTTCTCAACAAGCTTTAAAAACTCTAGTTGAAAACAACGTTGAACCTGAACAATTACTGACAATCTGTCATCGAATTGGCAACGGAGAGGCTTTCTCTAAGCAGGGAGAAAGTATGTGTCTCTTATCTGCGTTAGGGAAACTATGCCCCTATGATGACCGTCAACATTGTGTAGGTTGCCAGTATGAATTGCAGACAAAATCTACTTTGCTTTTGTTAATCGGTGAGTTTAATCGGCTTAACAAGCAATACTCTAAACTAACAAATGACCTTGAGAGAGGTAAAGTTAGAGCAATTTTAGAAAAACAGATTAAACCATGCCTTACAGAAATGTTAGGAGCTTTATCAGAACAATATGGTGAAGCTGTATTGTCTGATTATGAGGATATTATTAAGGAGTTAGTCAGTTGAATAATCAATCAAAATTATTTCGTAAAGTAAATGAAATTATCCTGTTTGATGATAATATGATTGAAAGCGCAAAAGAATGTTTTCAAGATTATGTTGAAAAAAAGGGATTATATTAACCACCAATTTTGAAGAGAATAAATGGGTTACAACTAATGAATATTCTAATGTAAGCTTCGTTTTTAACTTGAATAAATTCCGATATAAAAGATTTTATGAACAAGTATTTCAATTATCTTTTTGATGATTTTTCTTACCTACTTAAAGAGTTTTTTTAGTGCTATCTATGGAGCATCATGTTTTGATTTCACTTCAAACATTTTTTTAAGAGACATAAAGCGCTTGATCAAAGAAACAAGCTGGGATATAGATTTCAATGTGGAACATATTAAGATTTACAATCCCTCAATATGTATAGACTTTCTTTCTACACTACCATGTTTAGAGGATAATGAATTAACCCAATTGATTGAACAACTAGATGAACTTTTAACTGTTAGTTATCAACTGAACACTAAAAAACAACGAAAGTTAGCTCAATTTCAATCCTATTTTCTATTTAATGATATTTTAAACGACTATTGGGTTAAACCATTATCAGATGAAGAAAGATTGTTTTACTACCCTCTTTACTTATGGTGGCAAATAACAGCAGTAGTACCACTTAGACCAAGGGAATTTTTACTTACTCAAAGAAATTGTCTTACAGAAAAAGACGGAAAGTATTACTTAACTCTCAGACGAAATAACTTAAAAGGAAAAGACAAGGGAGTATCCCATAAAATTTCAGAGGATTATTATTTAACGACTTACGAAGTACCATTTTAAGCTTGCGAGTGAGATTATAAATTATCTAGAACTAACCAAAGATTTATCATCTACACAGTTAGATACCCTTTTTGTGACAGACTCACATTATCGTAAATGGAAACGTGTTACAGGTACTAAAAATCGCTTTTTGACTTATAGTAACTTAAATACCATTTTAAAATATTTCTTTAATGAGGTCGTATCTCAACAGTATGGATATTTTGTCCATCATATCAACTTCCCAAATAAATTGGATGAACATGAGATTAATTTTATTCATATTGGAGATACTAGACACATTGCAATGATCAATCTGATAGCAGAAGGGGCTAGTCCTGTAACAGCAATGCTCTTAGCTGGACATGATAGTGTCACAACATCCTCACATTATTTTTCAAATCTGAGCCAGTTTATTGAATGTAGGAGCTATCAGCTTTATCGTAAATTAACAAACTCTCAAACGTCTTACGCTATAAGTAAGACTCAACATAAATACACCGTTAATAAAAAAACTATGTTTCTCTTGATAATAAGGGCAGATGTTATTCACCTCGATTTGCAGAAGGTGATTATTCAGACTGCCTTAAAGTCATTAGCTCACATGCAGAGCTTGGTGCTTGCACTAGTTGTCCATTTTACAGAAAAGCTGGAAAAGATTATTTTTCTATGGATAAATCCTTTAAGAAATCAATTGATGAGGAGGCTTTAATTGTAGATGAGGCTATAAAAAGAGTTCGACGAGGAAAGGGAAATATAGAAGATATTGGTGAGGCGTTATTAAAACTTAAAAACCGTTAGTCATTCTTATCAAGAATATCTAACTGAAAAAAACAATTATCTTTGCAGGAGTTCTCAAATGGCGAGAAAGAAGTATATTGATAATCAAGAATTGCTATCGTTATTTGAACATTATTTACTGGAACATTGTTCGAATAATCCTAGACTATTCAAAATTCCACAGTTTGGAAATTACCTCAGAAGCAACGGATTTCCTCAAGTTGCAGACACAACGATTAGAAGAAACAAAGAATTTAGACAAGCCCTTAATGATAAATTGGAACTATTTGAGGACGACACCTATCAAACAGTTATAACGTATAAAAACTCTAGATGTAGAACGTTTCTTAATGACCAATAGAACCCCTAAAGCAATCAAATCAGCATTGATGGAACTTAACAATTATTATAAAAGAGTTGTTGATGCAGCAATAGAATATAAGGAAGAAGCAAATAAGCTTAAAACAAGAGTTTCAGAGTTAAAAAATGAGGTAGCACAGCTTAATGAAAACAATACTGAGATTAAAGAGCAGACAGCGTTAAATAAAGAATTATTAGAAGAAAACAAAAAGTTAAGGAATCTTCTTAAAACTAGTTTGTATCCTGATATTGCAAATGAATTATTAAAAGAAGAAGGCTTATTAAAAATCTGATCAGCAACTTGTAACTAAGAAGTATCTAAGTGAAAATATTATCACCTCAGACTCGAAAATATCTTTTGAAAAGCATACTCATACTGAAAAGCAAACAATCAAAAGTAAGATTTTTGAAATTAAAGACTTACTGGATAACAAGACTAAGTATTAGGAGGAGAAAATGTCAGACTTAATCACTGATTTTCCAGCTTTATTGAACTATTGGGACTTTGACAAGAATATCAAAAATAGATGTAGAAAAAAATAACAGTTACCAGCAAAAAACACATTAACTGGAAATGTCCTACCTGTTCTTATGAATGGAAGGCAAGTGTAACAAAATCTTATAAAAATATCCAAAATCATTCAAAAATCTGTCCTGTATGTGAGCTTGGAGAAGTGTTCATAAAAAGGGAAAACTCTATATCTGCAAGGATTCCTAACTTTCTAAGGTACATAAACTTTCATTATGAAAATATAGAAACCATTCAGGAAGAGATTGATAATTTATCTTTTTTTCTTCAAAGAGGTTATTTCACTTCAAATGTCCTACCTGTCATGTTGGTTGGAAAGATGTAGCAAACACTTCTAAATTAATCAATAAACATAATCAAGAGCTTGTTCATGTCGGATGTAATGAAAGTATACATTTTGTACCTTACACTAAAAGCATACCCTAATCTTCGGAAAAATTTATCTTCCAGGGGAGCAAAAACGATGTAGAGTTTAATGATTTGAAGTTAAATGACAATATTACAATCCCTAGAAATTGGAAATGCGACAAATGTGACAATATCTTTAAGTTGTCTATTGATCGGCTAATTTCAAGAATCAAAAGAGATGGTTTCTATTGTAATAACTGTAAAGCAACATTTGATACCGTAATTAAAGTGAAAAGCCACCCCCTATTGCATACAGATAGAAATCTTTTTAAGCAATTTATTCCAACTCTTGTAAAAAAAGTAATATGATTGATAGTTTATCCGATATCTTAGTAAGATGGCAGTGTTTTAAATGTCATGGTCAATATGAATGTAGTGTTATCAAAAAGGCATTTTGAAGGCTGCCCTTATTGTGATAATAAATTGATGTTAAAAGGGTATAATACTTTACAAGAAACTCATCCATATTTAGAGAAATTTTTGGGATAAAAGTAATGATAAATCTATTTCTGAATACTGGCATAAGTCTTCTGAATGTATAAATTGAAATGTCCTTGTTGCAATGTCAAATTTTCATTGCAGTCCTAATGAAATGATTTCAAGAACCGACTTAGAGAATAGTAATTTTCAAACTTGTCCTAATCATTGTGATTGGGATACACTTGTTTTTAACAATGATATACTCTATAATTTCCCAAAATTACAGGAAGAATGGAGCGAAAAAAATGGATTGCCTGTTCATTTAGCATTGAGCCACATTGAAACAAAAATATTGGTGGAAGTGTTCTGTTTGTCAAGGTGAATACCTTTGTTCAATTCCAATAAGAAAAAGAAGTAATAAATAGCTGTCCATATTGTAATGATGAACAAGTATTAAAAGGTTATAATACAATTGCAGATACTTATCCTGAGTTGTGTGACCTTTGGAGTAGCAAGAATTTAGAAAAAAACCTGATGAGGTGACGAAATCGGCAGAATCCGAGAATAAAATATTTAATTGGATTTGTGATTGTTGTGATTTAGAATTTAAGGAGAGATTAGGGATTGTTCTAGGGTGTGTTTACAAACAATAATTCTAATAGTCTCAACTCTATATGTCCTTACTGTAATAAAAACTTCCCTAAACCAAATGAAACACTAAGCTATGTTAAACCGTACTTAAACAATGAATGGGTAAAAAGAACTGAATGGTGATATTGATATCTTCTTTTATGATTCAAATGCTTTTAACCAATTGGGTTTGTCGAAAATGTCACAGAAGTTTTAAAAGCAAAAAAATTTCTGAACGCCATGAAAATGACCAATGTTGTCCATATTGTTCTTTTTAAGAAGACTGCAAAAAGGTTATAATGATCTTGAAACAACACATCCTTGGTTAATTAAAGAATGGTCTTCAGTAAATAAACAAGAAATGTCTTCAGTAAGATTTAATTCAACATATACCGTATGGTGGAAATGTCCTGTATGCACTGGAGAATATCAGCAAGTCATAAAAGAAAAATATTACAGAGAAAATTCAGTGCCCATATTGTAGGAATCAAAAAGTTTTAAAAGGATTTAATGACTTAGCAACGACACAACAAAGTCTAATGCCTGAGTGGGATTATTTGAATAACCTCCTAATAGCAAGCCCAACTGAAATTACAGAGTTGAGCAATCTGCCTGTATGGTGGATATGTCAAGAAAAATCTTAATCACCGTTACAAAATTCAAGTAAAAGAAAGAATGGCATATAAAAACGAAAAAAAGAGCATGTTCCATTTGCAAAGGCCACAGAAGAAAGCAAGAACACTTTGTACAGTTAAAAAAATATAGATAAATAAAAACACTCTAAATTTCATTAAATTGATATTAGAGTGTTTTTTTATTTTCAAAATGTACATTTGAAAAAAATTTTAGTTTTCACTTAAATAAAGTACATTTTTCACCTGAATTGAGAGTAGTAAAAAAATTCCAGTGTTCACTTAAATAAAGTACATAATCGAGTATAATTGGCTTAAAAAATTTTTGGTTATGAAAGGAATTTTTGGTTATGAAAAGAGTTACCCTATAACATCTTTCCGAAAAACTATAATTTTTCTTGAAAAAAATATCTGGTTATGCTATACTACTAGTATAGAAAGATTTGGAGAAAAACATGAAACGCGAGATCTTATTAGAACGGATTGATAAACTCAAACAAGTCATGCCCTGGTACGTATTGGAATATTACCAATCAAAACTGGCCGTTCCCTACAGTTTTACAACCTTATACGAATACTTAAAGGAATACGATCGATTTTTTACCTGGGTTTTGGAATCTGGTATATCGGATGCTGACACCATGTCCGAGATCCCTTTAGACGTTCTGGAACACATGACCAAGAAAGACATGGAATCCTTTATTCTTTACTTACGCGAACGTCCTTTGCTTAATGCTAACACAACTAAAAATGGAGTTTCTCAAACGACAATAAACCGTACCCTTTCTGCACTATCTAGTCTCTATAAGTATTTGACCGAGGAAGTTGAAAATGAGCAAGGTGAACCTTATTTCTACCGCAATGTCATGAAGAAGGTTGCTACCAAGAAAAAGAAAGAAACCTTGGCTGCCCGAGCCGAAAATATCAAACAAAAACTCTATTTAGGAGATGAAACAGAAGGTTTTCTTAACTATATCGACCAGGAGTACCCTCAAACACTCTCAAATCGCGCCCTATCCTCCTTTAATAAGAATAAAGAGCGAGATTTAGCCATTATAGCACTCCTTCTTGCTTCTGGTGTCCGTCTCTCTGAAGCCGTTAACCTAGACCTTCGTGACCTCAATCTTAAGATGATGGTGATTGACGTCACTCGAAAAGGTGGAAAACGAGACTCTGTCAATGTTGCTGCCTTTGCTAAGCCTTATCTAGAGCAATATCTTGCTATTCGAGACAAACGTTACAAGACAGAAAAGACTGATACAGCTCTATTCTTAACCTTGTATCGAGGTGTTCCAAACCGGATTGATGCTTCTAGCGTTGAAAAAATGGTGGCCAAGTATTCAGAAGACTTCAAAGTCCGCGTGACGCCCCATAAACTACGCCATACATTAGCAACGCGTCTCTATGATGCAACCAAATCACAGGTTTTGGTCAGCCACCAGCTGGGACATGCCAGCACACAAGTTACCGACTTATATACCCATATTGTCAATGACGAACAAAAGAATGCCTTGGATAGTTTATGACATTACATAACCGAAATTATGTAATATTATTTAGAGTTCAAAAGAGCGTTAGATTTTTTGAGTATCTAACGCTCTTTTATTTTTTCTATAAAAATTCGATCCAATAATTACGGTGTGGCTCAATAATAACTGGCTTTCCCCAAAATGATTTTAGATAGGCCAGGTTTGCAGGGGTGACAGGTCTTTTTTCACCATTATACTTTTCTGCACTTCCTTCCGTTAAAAAGCATTTCACTGCTTCATATGGTGTTCCGTCACTTGCTATTCGATCAATACCCATATAAGCAATTTCATCACCGGCTTTTGGAAAATCTGTAAATAGTTTACCAATAAAATAAACCGTTTTATCTTTCATTAATTCATAAGCCTTACTATTTTCCAGTCTGTTATTCGCTGCAGCGTACATAATACAAAAACTATCCACGATATCTTTCAAAGGCATTAATTCTTCTTTGCTGACTATAATTTCGTCGGGAGCAAGTCCACCAATGATTAAGTTTTGATAGTGAGGTTGCTGAATGATATTATCTAAAGCCATTCCTAATGGTAGTTGGACAGCTTGATAGCCTAATGGTTCTAGCTCCTGCTTTTTCTGGTCAACGTGTCCTTGTGTAATACTGACATTCAAATCATAAGGACTTGAAGATTGTTGCTTTCTAAAAAAAGCCACTACTATACGATCTAACTGTTCAAATAGACCAAGATTTTCCACTGGAACTTTCATCATCGAATATAATCCCCTTTTGTGTTCAGATTTCTTCTATATTGTACACTCATGGTTTTCGAATATCAAGTTTAAGATAAAAGATATCCATGTTAAATGGATATCTTTTACTTTATTCCACCACTGCTTCAGCAATTTCCTCTGCCGTGATTCCTGCAAAGTAACGACCTAGGTTAATGGTTTGAAGGGCTTTGAGGACGTCTTCACGTTCGTATTTTACGCCACGAAGAAGGTCTTCTACTGCTGCAACATCTTCGATACCAAAGAAGTCACCGTAAATCTTGATATCTTGAATTTTTGATTCAATGACATTAGCGAAGATTTCAACCTTACCGCTTGGGAATTTTGTGCCACGACGGACATTGTATTCAGGAGACTTTCCATAGTTCCAATCCCAGGTGCCGAACTTGGTTTCCTTGATACGATTGATTTCAGCCAATTCTTCATCCGAGAAGACATATTCTGTCATCTCAGGATATTCTTCTTCATGTAGTCCAAAAGGAGATCACGGAACTCTTCAACCGTGATTTTTTCTGGCAACTCATCGATGATATTGGTCACACGAGCACGGACTGATTTTACCCCTTTTGATTCAAACTTGTCTTTAGACACCTTGAGAGCATTGGCAAGGACTGACAGATCCACGTCAAATAGAAGACAACCGTGGTGCATAATGCGTCCGTTGATATAAGCTTGGGCATTTCCACAGAATTTCTTACCATCAATTTCCAAGTCGTTACGACCTGTGAATTCAGCCTTCACTCCAAGCTGAGCCAAGGTGTTGATCACGGGAGTTGAAAGGCTCTTGAAGTCAAAGGCCTTATTTTCATCTTCTTTTGAAATGATGGTGTAGTTGAGGTTGTTCAAATCGTGATAAACAGCCCCACCACCACTGATCCGGCGAACCACTTCAATCCCATGCTCCCGAACATAGTCACGGTTGATTTCTTCGATGGTATTTTGGTGACGACCAACGATAATCGAAGGTTTGTTAATCCAAAGAAGGAAGATTTGATCCTCATCTAAAAGGTGTTTGAAGGCATATTCTTCCAAAGCAATATTAAAAGCAGTATCATTTGAATAATTAATAATGTATTTCATAAGATTCCTTTATATACGATAGAGACTGGTCCAGCATTTGCTGTCCAGCCATTCTATCATTTCAAATATTATTTCTTCTTAGGTGAGTGAACTGCCAAGCCGAGTACATCCGCAAAGGCTTCGTACATCACTTCTGAGAAGGTTGGGTGACCATGAATGGTCTTGAGCATCTCTTCTACAGTGATTTCCATCTCAATGATGGTTGAAGCTTCGTTGATCAATTCAGCAGCTGCTGGACCAATGATGTGAACCCCAAGAACTTCACCGTATTTCTTGTCTGCAATGACTTTAACAAATCCTTGAGCTGCATCTGATGCAATGGCACGACCGTTCGCTGCAAAGTTAAACTTACCGATTTGAACATCATATTTCTCACGAGCTTGTTCTTCGGTCAAACCAACAGCTGCAACTTCTGGAAGTGTGTAGATGGCCGCAGGAGTCAAGTTCAATTTGGCAACAGCATGATTTCCTTTAAGAGCATTTTCGGCCGCTACTTCACCCATACGGAAGGCAGCGTGAGCCAACATCTTAGTACCGTTGATGTCACCTGGTGCATAGATACCTGGAACAGACGTTTCCATGTATTCATTAACCTTGATCCGTCCACGATCCAATTCAAATTCAACATCTCCGATACCTTCAAGGTCTGGAACACGACCGATTGAGAGAAGGGCTTTGTTGGCGATGATATCATCTTTGCCTTCAACCTTGATACGGAGTTTGCCATCTTCTTCAATGATTTCTTGGAGTTTAGTATCAGTCAAGATTGTCATACCTTTACGTTCAAGGATTAAACGAAGGTTCTTAGATACTTCCGCATCCATAGCTGGAACGATGCGGTCCATCATTTCGATAACAGTAACTTTTGAACCAAAGGTCATGAAGGCTTGACCAAGTTCGATACCAACAACCCCACCACCGATGATCACAAGGCTTTCTGGAACTTCATTCATTTCAAGGATGTCGTCACTGGTCATGACAAGGGATGATTCCATACCTGGAACGTTAATCTTGCTGACTTTTGAACCACCAGCAAGGATGATTTTCTTGGTTTCAAGCAATTCAGAACCGTTGACCAAGACATTCTTATCTTTCGTAATGGTACCGATACCCTTGTGAACATCCACTCCGTAGCTACGAAGAAGTCCAGCAACTCCACCGACGAGGGTATTTACGACCTTGTTCTTGGTTTCAAGAACCTTATCCATATCTACTGAGAAACTTGGATTTTCAATGATAATACCACGGTTTGCTGCATGACCAATATTTTCAATAATTTCAGCATTGTGGAGGTAAGTCTTAGTTGGGATACATCCGCGGTTCAAGCATGTTCCACCAAGTTCAGATTTCTCAACAAGAGCAACCTTACCACCCAATTGAGCTGCCTTAATAGCAGATACGTAACCAGCAGGACCCCCACCGATCACTACGATATCATAAGCATCATCGCTCTTATTGTCATCGTTTGAAGCACTTACTGCAGCTGGTGCTGGACTCGCTTCTGGTGCTGCTGCACCAGCGGTTGGGATGTTTTCCCCTTCTTCACCAAGGTAACCGATCACTTCTGTTACAGGAACTGTTTCGCCGTCTCCTTTAAGGATGGCGATCAAGTAACCGTCTTCTTCCGCTTCCAACTCCATGCTGACTTTGTCTGTCATGATTTCAAGGAGAACTTCTCCTTCTTTTACAAATTCGCCGACTTTCTTATTCCACTGAACGATTTGTCCTTCGGTCATATCCACGCCGGCTTTTGGCATAATTACTTCTAAGGCCATTTTATTTCCCCTCTTTTTCTTGTTTCTATTCTCTCGTTGATTAGACCAACATTGAAATCGGGTCTTCAATCAAGGCTTTCAAGTCTTTCATGAATTTGGCACCAGCCATCCCATCGACTACTCGGTGGTCAATGGTCAAGCCCAAGCTCATGATTGGACGAATGACAATTTCACCATTCACAACAACTGGTTTTTCAACCGTTGCGCTAACTCCAAGAATGGCAGAGTTTGGCTGATTGATAATCGGTCCAAATGATTGAACGCCAAACATTCCTAAGTTACTGATGGTAAAGGTTGAGTTTTGCAATTCACTTGGAGCAAGTTTACCATCCAAGGTACGTCCGATAACATCCTTGAAGGCTACGACCAACTCTGACAAAGTCATTTTTTCTGCGTTATAGACAACCGGTGTCATCAGTCCATTGTCCATCCCAACTGCCATCGCTAAGTTGACATAGTTATGAGTAATGATGGTTTTGCCATCTTCTGTCAATGACGCATTGATGTATGGGTGTTTCATCAAGGTCTTAACCACTGCTAGAGAAAGCAAATCTGTTACAGTGACTTTCTTGCCAGTGGCTTCCATGATTGGATCCAATACTTTCTTACGAAGGGCCAACATTTGAGACATATCAACGTCATAGTTCAAAGTAAAGGTTGGTGCTGTCAAGTAAGATTCCACCATCCGTTGAGCGATCACTTTCCGCATTGGTGTCATCGGAATCCGCTCGATCTCACCATAAGGTGTCACATTATCTGGAGCTTCCTCCACCTTCTCGATTTGAGCCGGTGACTTAATGGTCTCATTCTCAATATTTTCAGGAAGAAAAGCAAGGACATCCTTCTTCATGATCTTACCACGATGACCCGTTCCTTGAATCTCTTGCCAAGCAATATTGTGTTCTAAAGCAATTCGTTTTGCAAGTGGTGAAATGCGAACCACATTTGTGTCTTTATAGGTTTCCACGTCTTCTTTGTGGACACGACCGTTTGCGCCTGAACCAGAAACATCATAGAGGTTGATCCCAAGATCATCCGCTAATTTTCTAGCCGCAGGAGTCGCTCTTAGCTTATCATCAGCCATGACCTCTCCTATTCTATTTATGATGCAAAGGGCGTTTAAAAGCGACCGAAAAATAGGAAATCAACGCAGACTTCGATGAAGTCAAGGAGATTTATCTTTTTTCCGAGCTTTTTAGCCCGTGCTCTAATCTAAGATATTAGGACGTAGAGAACTTTTGTACCCTAAAAAGATACAAAGTTTCTCGTCTAATTCAAATGATATTACATAATTTATGTTATGTATTATTCTTTGTTGTATGTTTTACGAATGGCATCTTTGATGCTTTCAACTGTTGGAATCATTGCATTCTCAAGGTTTTGTGCATAAGGCATTGGCACATCTTCCCCCGCACAACGGCGGATTGGTGCATCCAAGTAATCAAATGCTTCTGATTCAGAAATAATAGCTGAAATTTCACCAATATAGCCACTTGTTTTGTGGGCATCATTGACAAGGACTACTTTTTCCTGTTTTCTTGACAGAGTTAATGATGATCTCTTTATCGAGTGGAACCAAGGTCCGAGGATCTACTACTTCTACTGAGATGCCTTCTTCTGCCAATTCTTCAGCAGCTTGCATAACGCGACGGAGCATTTTTCCGTAGGTTACGACAGTGACATCAGTACCTTCGCGTTTGATTTCTCCGACACCAAGTGGAATCGTGTAGTCTGGATCAACTGGCACTTCACCTTTTTGGTTGAATTCTGATTTGTACTCAAGAATGATAACGGGGTTGTTATCACGGATAGATGACTTGAGAAGTCCCTTCATATCCGCTGGAGTTCCAGGAGCAACAACTTTCAAACCAGGAATATGAGTAAACCATGATTCCAAAGATTGGGAGTGTTGGGCTGCAGAACCAACTCCATTCCCAGCAGCACAGCGAATGGTCATCGGCACTTGACCTTTACCACCAAACATGTAGCGAGTTTTAGCAGCTTGGTTGACAATAGCATCCATGGCAATTACTGAGAAATCCATGAAGGTCATATCAACGATTGGGCGAAGTCCGGTCATAGCTGCACCTGCTGCTGCACCTGAAATCGCAGCCTCAGAAATCGGACAGTCACGGACACGTTCTGGACCGAATTCCTCAAGCATTCCTACTGAAGTTCCGAAGTCTCCACCGAAAACTCCGACATCTTCCCCCATCAACAATACATTTTCGTCGCGACGCATTTCCTCAGACATAGCAAGGATAATGGTATCGCGGAAAGACATTAATTTAGTTTCCATAATTTCTCTACTCCCCTTAGTCTGCGTAAATATCTTCGAAAGTTGATTCGAGTGGAGGGAATGGGACTTTCTTCTGCAAATTTCATAGATGCTTCCACTGCTTCTTTTACTTGCTTCTTGGATCCGATCAAGTTCTTCTGCACTTAGCAATCTCATTTTCAAGGAGATACTTGCGAAGGTTTTTCGATAGGATCTTTCTTCTTTCCACTCTTCGACTTCTTCACGGGTCCGGTATTTACCGGGGTCTGATGAAGAGTGACCGAAAGCCAACGATAAGTGACACTTTCAATCAAGACAGGTCCTTTTCCAGAGCGGACGTGTTCAGCAGCTTTTGAAGCCTTCATAGACATCGATAACGTTGTTCCCATCTTCGAATAAACATTCCAGGAATGCCGTATGCGGCACTACGCTCATGGAATGTGCTGAATATTGGTCATTTCTTGATATCATGCTGAGATTCCGTAACCGTTATTGATACAGTGAAAATTACTGGCAGCTTCCAGATTGAGCCATATTGACCGCTTCAGTGGAAAGACACCTTCATTGGTTGCGCCATCGCCAAAAGAAGCAGACAACGATCTTACCAGTCTTTTTCATTTGTTGTGTAGGGCAGCACCTACTGCAATTCCCATACCACCACCTACATGTACCCGTTGGCACCAAGGTTACCTGCATCAAGGTCATAGTGCAGTTGATCCACCTTTTACCTTTTACAGTTCCGGTATACTTTCCTAGAGTTTCAGCCATCATGCCATTCATAATACGCTCATGTGCTATGGCTTGACCGTGACCACGGTGATTTGATGATCAGATCATCTCGTTTAGAGCCAACATAGCCCCGACGTTAGTGCGCTCTTCACCAACAGAAAAGTGCGTCATTCCTGGCACTTTTCCTTTTTACTAATTGAGCTAATTTTTAAGTCCATACGACGAATTCTCTTCCATCTTACGGAACATCTCAACAGATTTTATCTAAAAGCTGACATAATCTTGCTTTCTAAGTTTAAATTCTTATAGTTCTACTTTTACTTTAGGTTAATGAGTCATATATATCTGCATTTTAAATATAAAAGAAAAAAGTAATAAAATCAGACTTTTCTTTTATAAAATACAAATTTTCACAAGCTGTTTTTCATCATTTTTCTAACAAATTATAAATCTTTCATAATAACGTAAACATACTGATAAAGAATTCCACTTACCGTAAACTAATGATAAAACATCAGCTAGAATACGCACCCTAAACTAGTCGAATAATCAAGATATAAGCCCAAGCGGAATCCCAACACCCCAGTATCCGAGAAGACCAAGACAAAAGGAACAATCATACTCGACACTCTTAAAATTCCTTGTAAAGGTGTTGCAAGGTATCAGTAACTGGAAGAACAAAGTATAGGTCATAAAAGATGCTGTTGGTTGAATAAATTCTGAATCTTGAAACGCATATAGTCTGGCAATACATTTCACGATAGATGTAGAGAAAACTAAGTGTTAAAACTGTAAAACACCAAAGCTGTTAAAAACGACCAATATGGATATACGCAGCATCGTTCAACCGTTTAACTCCTACCTCATAAGAAATCACAATGGCTATGAGTTGAAATACTCATGGAAAGCACACATCAGATTTGAAAAAGTTCATAGCTGACTGATGACTGGCAATAGGATAGAATTTCATAATCAAACCAACAACTGAAAAATGGTAACTTTCAGCAAATACCGTCCCAATTAGGTGACCAAGATAAATAGCTTCTTAATGATTTGTAGGGGCATGGGTTTTGGAGTTGATATTCCTTGAGCTTTTATGCTTTAGACAGGCTGAAAGTCAAATCAGCAGCAGTACCCGATGCAAGGGAAGTCCCCAGACCTGCTCCTGCCTCTAACTCAGGAAAACCAAAAGCTCCATATTAGTGATAGTTAAATCCACTATTTAAAGGAGTAAAAGAAGCATAAGACCATAGACAACCTTGTCAGTCCTAGCTATCAAGTAGCGATCGAATAACACTAAAAAGCAAAAGTGGAATAGTACCGATGGCTGGAGCCACAGATAACGTATGGCAACACTGGATACAATACCTTCCAGCCCCATGAGTTGTAAGACAATTGGGCAAACAAAGAAAAACCAAGCCAAAGTACGATAGATATGCTAAAGCCAAATAAAGAAATTGATAAAAATCTGAAGAAACTTTCTTTCCCTTTCTTGTCCCAAATGAGTGACCAATAATAGGGACCAAGGCTGAGACAATCTCGTCAAAGGTAGAAAGGATTCCATAAACTGGTTGCAATGAGAACACCCGCTGATCAAGAGTATATTGCCCTGTCATCGTGGTATCGACAGATGCTGAAAAATTAGCGAATTGATAAATTAAAATAGGAAAGAAAATTTTTAAAATAAGATGATTTTATCTTTAATAGTTTTTTGTATGCATACCTACTCTTTTCTACTCCTTTTCATCAAGCCAAAAAGCTTTTAAATGCATATTTTCTCAAGCTCAAAGGGTGGATTACTAACTTTTTGATGTCAGTGTAGCCAACAATTACATGAGGCACAATAATAGCTTTCTATCCAGCTACCATTATCATACTCTACAGCATGATCAGCTTTTTCCTTGGTTTTGATACTGAATTTTAGCACGGTTAGCAGCTGGACATATACTCGTGGCAAGCATTTCGTTTCGATTTCAGTTTACGAAAATATGCATCCTCAAGCTCTAATCTGCTTGATAAACGAGTTTTTATCCCTTACAGATAGTGTGATTTAACCTGCCCTTTTATTGTTTCACCAATGAATGGTGAATTAGCTGCTTTAGAAGAAATGTGTATCTACGACTGATCAGTCATCATCAAAATCGTATTGATTAAGGACCCGATTTTCAGTTTAGATAACTTATCGAAATTATACAGTTTGCTGGATTGTGGGTCATTTTCTAGCAATTGCATTAAACTCAACTCGCCAGCTTCACCAGATAGGTTAAAACCTGAGTGACAAGGAGTTTCAGACAGTCATACCTGATGGTGCTTTGGTACTATCCTTGACATTCTTCTCATCAGCATGGTGTGCGCGTGGTCAGATCGCAATGACAGAACGACTCCAGATTTTAAGCCCTCGATGACTGCGGCGATCAGACTCAAACGGAGAGGTGGATTCATCTGGCGTCACTCCTTTAGTCAAAAGAGGCTTCAGTCTTAGAAAAATGTTGGTGCTACTTCTGCTGTTACTTGCTGCCCAGACTTTGAGCAAACTCGACAACTGAACTTTCTTCTTTTGACAAATGCTGGATATGAACATGAGCCTTGGTTGCATAGGGCAATCATGACATCATGACAATCATAGGCACTCAGCTACTCCTGTTGCTACGCAGATATGGAAATGTTCTTTTAGCAATGTTTTCATTAAAAGCCTATGCTACCATTGAATCCAGGATCTTCTTCAGTACAGACTGATAAAGGTGTTCTTTTAGCTCTTCCATGACTTCTTGACAACTTTACTGCTTTCAAGTGGAATCATCATCAGAAAAATCAACAGCTGCCAACTTCTAAAAGCGATCTTAAAGTCCTGTCAAATCTTGACCATTAAAGTTCTTGGTAATCGTTGCTAAGATTTAACGTTGATCTTTTCCTTTGCCTGAGTTGAACTTCTGCAAAGTCTCAACATCTGAGATAGTTGGATTGGCAATATCATAACGACGGATTGTAAATCCACCTGCTAGCTGCCTGGTGCTCCTGTAGAATATCTTTATGAGTTTGACCTGGTTCACGGAAATGAACATGATACTCCACTCAAACAAAGCACCACAGACCAGTAGCATCTATTACTTGAACTCCGTCAACATCGATTCGGGTGGCATTTGTGACTTTTTCCATTTCAACTCAAAATATCACGACTTGATCGAAAACCAGACTTGGGATCCATGACGGTCAGTTTTTGATTACTAACATCACACTCCTTTGTTCCTTTGAGAAAGCACTTCCGCGTGTCCATACATTTATCACCATCGTAGACAAGTTTAGCTGAAAAGAATGGTTTATCTTCAAAAGGCCACTCGACAAAAGGTATGATCTCCCTTTCCCAGGTCGGCTTGCTGAGAACTTCATCAGCAGGAACCCATTCTAGTGTGTCCTTCGTTACGTCAATCAATCATCCTTTTCTCAAACTCTGTCACCTTAAAGCACATAGGTACCAGTCCAAGTCCGGTGTGAATTCAGAAGGTGATCACTCCTTTTATGTACTGGTTTTGCTTTTAGACCAGATCTTCTAAAAATCTCGCACGAGCAGCTTTGTTCTTGTGAGTTTCTCCACGTTTCTAACTTTCACTCACCCGATCATTTTTCCTTCATGGACATCATTCAAACTTTTTATTGCGATGAAGCATGAGTAATTCTTTTCCATTATCAATGTAGCAAATTGTCGCTAACTGGAGGCATATTTCTCCTTATCAAGCCAATCGATTGGCTCTTGTCCTGTTTCTTAAGAATGCATTGGCCTTGGAAAAGGCTTGGAGCCCCAAAATCCTCTATGTGAAAGAGGACTTGGATGGGCTGATCGATAATCAAGTGCTGAGGATTTGGCAACCAGGACTTCTTCTCGTGATAGGCTCCAGAGTACACTGCTGGCCTATCTAGAGATTATTGACGACCTTAATCCTAGCATCTGAATGGTTCCCATATCTCGACCAGCATGACCATTAGCCTGGCCCAGCAGGGACAGTCAAGCAAGCATTGAGAAGCAAGACTGCTCGCCCTGGCATCAAATCTATGGACTTCTTAGCTCAATATCATCCGACAATTCTTTCAAAATATTTTGCAGGACGAGCACTGATCAGCATCGGACTGAAAACTCAAACCTGCTGACCAGGCCCGTGACAGGTGTCTTGCCTAGAATCACCACTTTCAACTTCTTCCAGCGGTGTTGTCAAAGAGAGCCTGAAAAACCTTCTCATAGGGCGGATAAACGGTTCCCTGGAGACAGACCTGCTCCATAAAGTGATTGATTTTCCAAAATAACCTCAGGTACTGTACTATGAAAAGCATGCCAGGATGGTGTTGCATCTTAATCTCCTTTACAGTATCCATCTAAAATAGCACGTTTTAACTATCCGTATGTTTACACATGTATAACCATGTGCGAGATATGATTTTATCCGGTCAGTTTAATACAGGAGAAACCTTTGCTTCTTTGCTCCTAAAGTCATCCGATAATCGATAGGAGTTTGACCATCAGGGCTGTTACACGAGCTAAACGATAGAATTTTCTGCGGATTGGACAGCTATCTGGTTCAAAATTCTCTATAGGTCTGTTACAATAGTGTTTTAGTTGATTTATAGAAAAACACGACCTCTTCGATGACAGAACTTCCTTAAAAATAAGCTGTTCAATCTGTCATGATTCTATGTCAGGGCCTTATCTGTTAAGGAGCTTCAAATTTCACCTTGACATTCTGACTTTTCGCTCTCTCTTCAACTCTGGACTGAACCATACTTGCATGAGGATATCTTTTTCTCCAATCTGCAATATAGGCGTAGTGAATCTTATTTGGTGAAATCAGGTAAGCGACTTTTGCCCAAAAGCGTCTAGTTCAGTAAACAGTCCCTTTATTTGGCGCAATCGAGAGATGTGAATCAAAGTTTGCCATCATTTAACTAACCACCGTCATACGTGTCTGAAAAGGAAGCGCAGATCTTCATATCCATTTGGAATCAAATCACCATCTACTATCCAGATATTTTGATCAACTTCCTTTGGTGTGTACAATGGTTCATAAAGAGAAAGTTCTTGCCTTAGACATCGTTAACTACTCCTTCTCTATCTGCCTCTGTTATGGCAAAAGTGGTTAGCTCAAACCACTTTTTAAAAAGTATCTATTAAGATTTGAGAAGTTTTAGAAAAGAATTTATACTAAAGAGCCTTTATTCAACTCCATTTCTCATATTAGAAAGGATAAATTCTTTGTCAATTTCATCAATAATCAATTCTGTTCGAGTATTAAGTTTTTTCATCAAATCTTTTTATTCAATTCCTTTACAACGCTTATCTTAAACTCATCACTTGATTTTTTTGTTTATAGTAATCAAATCCTCCAGAAGCGCACTACAGCAACTCCCCCAATCTGAAAGATAGCCTATTATTTCAAAAACACTATCATTGTATTTTTTTCAAATTTTTTTAGTTGCAGAACTTTTTAGACAGCCTGAAATACAATTTACAAAAAGAGTAGTAATACTTAGAGTCACGAAATGAATTGTATTCTGCACTATGAAAACTTGGATCGAGAATTCGTGCTGATCGCACATCTTCCATAGTGGGTTTTCTGGTCATTTTAATATCAGTCTGCAGATAAGCATAATAGGTTTCCTTATCAAAGAAAGCTCCATCTACTGCTATCAAAGCACCGTACATGCCATCTTCATACTGAAACACCATCACAGCACCGTTCCTATATTTGCTTTCTACAGGAACAGGCGGAGCAATTCTCTTTTTGGGATTTTTCTTTTTTTACACTAATTTTTTTCTAAAAAAACTTTTCTAGATTTTTCACTTCTTTGTTCTAAAAATTCACTATCTGCACCCAATTCTTGGGCAAGTTCTAAATCCTCTTTGTTGAGAATGATATCTTTGATTTCAAGCAAGAATTCATCATCTAATTGCCCAACTTCCCATAAACAATGTGCTAAGGCGAACAAGACATCATACATATCGTCATCGTATAAATCCGATGTCAAGTCATTTTTTTGATTGTATTTTGCATCTTCACCTCGATTGTATCTTTCAAAAAAATTCTTCTTTAATATCTAAGGAAGTATCATTTCCAAAAAAATCGTTGCATCCCATGTTCCCATAATTTCAAGACTCCTATCTACTTTTTTAAACAGTTCTAAATATTTTGTAAAGTTATGCAAAGAATCTATTATTCAGAATAATCAGAAAGATAACTAATCATTACAAAAAAAACTATCATGATCTCTTTCAAATTTTTTTCCTTGCAGGACTTTTTCAAATACCTTGTAAATCTATGCTAACAACAAACTAAATCAAATCTCCCATTTGCTAGCGAAAAGGAGAGATTACTAAAACTATACTTAAGCATATCTTAAAGATTAAATTTCTATTATTTGACTTTTCACCCAATAAATAAACTATTTAACAATCAAATAATGTGCATCTTTTATCTTATAATTTTTCTAAACTGATAACTGTTTGTTTCTTATCAACAATATCATATTTAACCAGAGAATCATTAAATAAAAAAATAATAGATATTGTCTTTAAATGTAAAATACGGTGTAATATATTGCTCTGTACTAAAAGCCTTCCAGATGAATAATATCTTTTTCTAAATTGTCTAGATTGACTGTAGTAAAGGAAAATTCGCCATTATACAATCCCTCATTCTCTATAATCAATTGATTATTTTTAGCATCATAGTGAATATTTGTTGGATACTTTTCAGGAATATCGATATAATTCTTACTCTGACTTTTTTTAAATCAAAAACCAATAATTTATTTCCGGACTTATATTCTCCATCAGAATTACGCCCACTAAGTGCTTCCACAATATACAAGACATCACCTACATTAACCATTCTCATATATGCTGATGTTTCGTCAAGATTATATTTTTTTCGACGATGTTGAACTCTTTATCCATTTTCCAAATTTCCGTATTAGGAACTTGGGTTGATAAATCCAATGTGGTTACAAGTAAGTATAAAAAAATTATCTACAATAACAAACTGTTGACTAGCATTTAGCTGACCATCATTTTTCATGGTAACATTAGTGACAACCTCTAAATGATTATCATATTTATAAAATTCAATTCTATCTGTAAAGACAGCAGTCGCATATAAATAATCCCCATCTGTTATAGATGCGTATGCATCATTTCCTTCTGCTAATTTAAATGTTTCACTTAAAGTTTTCCTTATTAATTCTAGATACATATCTTTTTTTAGACCTGAGGTATCTTTTTGTTTTTTGCAGTTGAATAGGATCCTGCTTCCGAAAAAAACTTTCTGCCCAATAGATATTTTTTTCTTTTCTGGCTATATTACCCTTGAAATCATTTAAATCATAATCATCAAAGACAGCTATTTTATCGCTATCCCAGATAGCCATTTTATAATCATCTACCGAATTTACCTTATTTGACTGACAGGCACTTAGCCAAATAAGACAGCAACAAGCACTGATTAACATCAACATGAAGTTCATGGCTCTTTTATTTCTTTTCAATATCATACTGATTTGCTCCTATATAGTTTGTTTCTACCAATTTAAGACGTTCAAACAGATGAATAGCATAAACCTAATCTCAGGTACCCACATCTACTCCAGTCACACATTAATCCCTGTTGAAACTAACTGAGAAGATTAAAATTTGTTACTAGTATCACGATTGAAAATTCTTTGTTATAAGGCTTTCCAATTTGTCTAGCAGCTTAATAGGCAAATGATTGACTAGCTTTGATGCCCCTTTTTTAACATCTATTTGATAAACAGCACTATTACTTCAATGCCCATTGAGAGCTTAACGATACATGACAATCACAATATTCTTGCCATTATATCCTTGTATGATTTATTATATCAAAAAAATAAAACGTTTTTCAAAATATTATCAAAATTTCTTGCACTCCATGCATCATGTTTTCCAGAACCTTTTATATTTTGTGATTTTTAAAGTTCCCCCAAACAATTCAGCAAATCTTTGTAAGAATGAACTTCATAAGTTGGCTGGGCTTGAGTCTTATTTTCCAGATGATGAGGATTGTACCAGATGGTATCGATGCCAGCATTATTTCCACCCTGAATATCAGCTGATAAGGAATCACCAATCATAAGGGCATGATTTTTTTATCAAAGTTAGGGATTCGAGCTCCAATTTTCTCATAAAATGCAGCATCTGGTTTTTGAGTATGGAGCTGTTCTGAAATGAAAATCTCCTTGAAAAATGGTGCAATACCAGATTGTTCCAAACGACCTGTCTGAATATAGGTAATTCCATTTGTCGCAGCATAGAGCTCATAACCTTGTTTTATCAAATTTTTTAATAAATCTTCCACACCTGGGAAAGTTTGTCCCTGTTTTGATAGGAAAAACTGGTAGCGCTCTGCTAAGTAGGATCCATCTTTTTCAATACCAAAATGAGCAAACAATTTTTCAAAACGAGTGTTTATTAACTCAGCCTTTGTAATTTTTTTCTGTTCCAAATCCTTCCAAAGGGCTTTGTTCATGGGCACATAATAATCTTTGTAAGTTTGGATATCATCTACTCCTTCTTCCTTTAGGAGGTGCGATAAGGCTATATCCTCAGCAGCATCAAAATCGAGTAAGGTATGGTCGAGGTCGAATAATAGAAATTTGTATTTCAATTTTAAAAACTTCCTTTCTTGGGGGGGACAAAGAGTGGGACTAAATGATTCAAAAAAATTTAAAAAAATTTTACCTCTACTTATTGAATAACTTAGCCCAATTCTGCTTGGAATTTAAAAATTCTGGAGACATAAACCTCATATTTGTCGATATAATAAAAAAAGCTAAGTAATTTTTCAATTGGCATATATCGATAACGTTTTTCCGTCATCTGTTAATTCACCATAACCTCGACTTGACACCAAAGGACATGCTTCTGGAAAGGTTTCTAAAGTTTCTAGTGCCGTTAGAATAAGGTCTAGTTTACTATCGGCAGATTGCTGGCTGTAAAAATTCAGTACAATATAATCATGTATTTCTCTCAAGTCTTTCTTAGCTTGATCCGTAAGAGAAACATGGTAACGCTTATGATTAGTCAAGTCCAAATTCCTTTCTTACATCTGCCAAAGACGTTAGTTTACCTTGCTCAATTTCTTGATGTCCCATCAAGATTTCCTTTTTCAAGTCTTCAAAAGCAACCTGATATTGAGTCTCTTGTAAATCACTAAATACGAACTCTTTAGGATCAACTGCACCTGTCGCAATTTTACGAAGTGCAGCATTAAAAATATCTGATAGGGTTAACTTTTTCATCAGCTAAGATTTCTTTCGTTTGTTGGTAAAAAGTCGAATCTGCTCGAAAAATTAACAGGTTGAGTACTTGCCATGATTAATACCTCTTTGTAAAGATGATTTGTAAATACATTTTATCATCTTTAGATTTGAAATTCAACGAAAAAGCTCCTTTAACAGAAAAAGGAGCTATCTTGTATTTTATTGGTGTACAGCTTGTGCTGCTGTGATTAATGTAAGTTTGAAGACGTCATCTGAATTACATCCACGAGAAAGGTCATTAACTGGTTTGTTCAAACCTTGCAATACTGGACCAACTGCTGCAAAAGCCACCGAGACGTTCTGCCATCTTGTAGCCAATATTTCCTGCTTCAATACCTGGGAAGATAAAGACGTTTGCTTGTCCAGCAACCTTGCTTCCTGGCGCCTTAAGAGCAGCTGTTTCTGGAACGAAGGCAGCATCAAATTGCAATTCCCCATCGATTTCAAGGTCAGGACGAAGATCATGAGCAATCTTAGTTGCTTCAACAACTTTATCTACGCTTTCACCAAAACCAGAACCTTTAGTTGAATAGCTTAGCATAGCAATTTTTGGTTCGATACCGAACATTTTAGCTGTGATAGCAGAGTTAATCGCAATCTCTGCCAAAGCTTCAGCATCAGGATTGATATTGATGGCACAGTCACCAAAGAGGTAACGTTCAGTACCACGAACCATGAGGAAGGCACCCGAAGTACGGCTAACATTCGGACGAGTTTTAATGATTTGAAGGGCTGGGCGAACAGTTGCCGCAGTAGAGTGAATAGCTCCTGAAACCATTCCATCTACCAAGCCCATGTATACCAACATAACACCAAAATAGTTAACGTCATTGATGAGCACTTCTCTCGCTTCCTCTTCAGTCATTTTTCCTTTACGACGTTCTACAAGTGATGCTACCATTTCTTCAAATTGAGGATAATGTGCTGGGTCAATTACTTCATAACCATCCATGATTCCTTCAATTTCAAGATAGATTTTAATTTTATCAGGATTTCCTAGTAGGACAGGGATAACTTCTGTTTCTTTTACGATGCGTTTTGTAGCTTGAAGAATACGTGGTTCTTCACCTTCTGGCAAGACAATACGTGCATTTTTACCAACTAGGTTGGCTTTTAAACTTTCAAAAACTTCCATGAGTTTTGACTCCTTTTAAGATAAATTATTATTTGATAACTGAGTTATAAGAGTGTTGAAATCATCCGGCAGTGGACTTTCCATCTCCAACTGCTCTTCAAGAAAAGGATGATAAAACGATAAGTAATGGCAATGCAGAGCTTGACGCTCTATGCCATGTTCAAGACTACCACCATAGAGGTCATCGCCAAGCAAAGGGAAACCGATATGGGAGAAATGAACACGAATCTGGTGTGTCCTTCCCGTATGTAGTCGAATATCAACTAGATGAATATTGCCATAAGACTGCACTATTCGATAGGAAGTATGGGCATATTTACCACCTTTTGCCACTCGTCTAGTGATAATGGAATCTTCCTCACGGGCAATCGGGGCAATAATTTCACCTTGAGGTTCCAGAAAACCATCTCCTTTAACCAGAGCAAAATAGCGCTTTTCAATGGCTTTCTTTTGCAATTGCTTGTCTAGTCTAGCATGAGCATAACCATGTTTAGCAAAAAGCATGAGACCCGAAGTATCGCGATCTAGTCTGGTTACAATGTGAACCTGCTGATTTCATAGTTCTGTTTCACATAGTAGCCCTTGATAAAGTTGGCAATGGTATTGGAATGATTGACACTAGGAATCGAGGCCACACCAAAAGGTTTGTTTAAAATCAAGAAATGATCATCTTCAAACAGAATATCCAGTGGATAATCAATTGCTTCCAGTGTCTCAAAACCTTCCTCAGGAGGAATGTCGATGACAACCACATCCCCTATATCTAAGAGATAGGTTGCATTTTGTGGATGACCGTTTACGCGAATATCTCCACCTCGAAACTTGATTTTGGCCAGCAATCCTTTAGAGACTTCATGCTTTTTCAAAAATGTCTTTACCTTGACGTGTTCGTCAGCAATAAATTCAAACCTCATTCATCCACCTCACCAATAAAGGCATCTTTAACACGATTCCAAAAACTAGTATGGCTTGGTGTTGCTACAAAATGAATCTTATGATGGTCTATCTGGTATTCTATTCTTTCAATATTACGGTAAGAATAAATGCTATTGTCAACAGAAATCGTATGATAGTCATTACGAGTTGGTATCAATTCTATCTTATCCTTCTTAGGCACAATAATAGAAGAACCTAATGTTCTGTAGACACGATTGTTAAGACTCGCAATTTCTGTCAATTGTAGGGCCTCAATAGTAGGGTGCAAAACAGCTCCACCAAGAGATTTATTATAGGCTGTACTCCCAGTTGGCGTCGATACCGTCAGGCCATCTCCTCTAAAACGTTCAAATGGCACTTGGTTAATGATAATATCGGCAACCATAGTCCTATCAGCTCTCCGAATGCTAGCCTCATTCAAAGCTCGGAAAATTTTCACTTCTCCATTTTCCAAAAATATCTTTACATTTAAAAGTGGGTAGGACACACGAGCCCCAGTATCCAACTGTAAATTAGTAAGCAATTGATCCAGTTCAAAATCACGGTAGTCCGTATAGAAGCCCAAATGACCTGTGTGAACACCAACGAAGCGAACCTTATCCAGCTGGTCTTCATACTTGTGAAAAGCAGACAAAAGCATCCCATCCCCACCTATGGAAATCACGATATCGGGATGTTTATCATTTAATATAAAGTTATTCTTTTTTAATCGATCTCTTAATTCATATAAGACTCGTTGACTTTGAGGTTTGCGATTAGCGATTAGATCAATTCGTTTACCTGTATTCTTCATCGGTATCGTCACTATTACCTACCCCGTCATTTAACTTTCTATGCAATGGATCAAAGAGTGCCTGTGCTTCCTGGATATCATCACGAATTTTACTCATTTCTTCATCCAATTGGTGAGATATCCTTGCTGTGATTTCCAGACGTTTCTTAATTTCTTCTGGAAAATCCCCTTGATATTTATAATTGAGAGAATGCTCGATGGTAGCCCAAAAATTCATAGCTAAGGTACGAATCTGAATCTCCACCAGAATCGTTCTTGCCCCCTTGATCGTATCAACTGTATACTCAATAATCAAATGGTAAGAACGATAGCCTGAAGCCTTTCGATGAGTAATGTAGTCACGTTCTTGTACCACTCTCATGTCTTGCCTCTTACGAAGGATGGCAACAACCTCGCTCACGTCATCTACAAATTGAACCATGACACGCAAACCTGCAATATCTTGCAAGTCCTGTTCCAACGTATCGTATCCAATCCCTCGACGAGCCATTTTTTCTTTTATACTTTCGATCGGTTTGACTCGACCAGTTACAAACTCAATTGGAGAATGTTTATTTTGTTTGCGGTATTGTTTTCGAATACCTCGGAGTTTTATCTTCAGCTCTCCGACAGCCTGAATGTAAGGATCTAAAAATTCTTCCCATTCTGTAATCATATATCTTTTTCATCCAATTCTCTATACACTTCGATTTATCTAGTTTTTTTGATTTTCTAGGAAAAAAATCTTATACAATAAATACAATGCTTATTATACCATACAATCGCTTTCAAAGATAAGGAAAAAGTAAAAAAAATGAAACATTTAGAAATTGAAATGAAAACACTTCTAAACAAGGACGAATATCAAAGATTGCAGGAGCACTTTTCGGGAGTCACACCTATTACACAAAAAAATTACTACCTAGACACGCCTGATTTTTTTACCTTCGCAAACATAAAATCGCTATGCGCATTCGTACTTTTTGAAAAATAGCGCTGAATTGACCATAAAAAAATCCCACAAAAAGTTGGAAATATGGAGTACAATCAAGATCTAAGCCTTGAGGAAGCAAACCATTGTCTTAAAGAATGTAAACTTCCACAAGGAATGATTCTTGACGAATTGACTAGCCGTGGACTTTCAACCAGTGGCTGGGTAGTTTTAGGTTGCCTAACTACTGTTCGCTACGAAAAGCAAACTCCTATCGGCCTCATGGCTCTTGATCAAAAGCCAATACTTTGATATTGTTGACTATGAGCTTGAATTAGAAGTGGAAGATGGCAACCAAGGTAGTCTTGATTTCCAAGAATTTTTTTACAAGCCAATGAAATCCATTACAAAAAGCTCCTTCAAAAATTGGTTCGTTTTATAGAAAATATGAAAAAAATACTGAAATAATCTTCTTTTTGATAAAATAAAAGGGATGAAAAAAATAATGGAATCTGTTGTAGAGAGCATTTATCACTAAAAAGTGTTTCACTACAGCTATTCACTTAGTTTAAAGAGGACGGTTTATCGATGTCAGATACAAAAAAACATGAAACTTTTTCGCACTATCTTCCAACCAGGAAATTGCTCAAAAGAATTGCAGATGCTTGCAGGTGTTCCACTTGGAAAAGTATCTTCACGCCAATTTTCAGATGGTGAAATCCAAGTTAACATCGAAGAAAGTGTTCGCGGATATGATGTTTATATCATCCAATCAACTAGTTATCCAGTAAATAACCACTTGATGGAACTCTTGATTATGGTTGATGCTTGTGTTCGCGCTAGTGCTAATACCATTAACGTTGTACTTCCATACTTCGGCTACGCTCGCCAAGATCGTATCGCTTCTTCTCGCGAACCACTTACTGCAAAACTGGTTGCAAATATGTTGGTGAAAGCTGGAGTTAGTCGTGTATTGACTCTTGACCTCCATGCCGTTCAGGTTCAAGGTTTCTTTGACATTCCTGTAGATAATCTCTATACAATTCCACTTTTTGCAAAACATTACTGCGATAAAGGTTTGACTGGTTCAGATGTGGTTGTTGTCAGTCCTAAAAAAACTCTGGTGTAAAAACGTGCTCGTAGTCTTGCAGAATACCTAGATGCTCCAATTGCCATCATTGATTATGCACAAGATGATTCTGAACGCAGTCAAGGTTACATTATCGGAGATGTCGAAGGTAAAAAGGCAATCTTGATCGATGACATTCTGAACACTGGCCGTACCTTCTCTGAAGCTGCTAAAATCTTAGAACGTGATGGCGCAACTGAAATCTATGCGGTTTCAAGTCATGGCCTATTCGTTAACGGTGCTGCAGAGTTATTAGATGCAACAAATATCAAGGAAATCTTGGTTACAGATTCTGTTGTGACAGAAAGTAGAAAACCTAAAAACGTACAATACATCACTGCTAGCGAACTGATTGGTGATGCTATGGTTCGTATTCATGAAAGAAAACCAGTTAGTCCACTATTTAAATAGAAATTAGGTGAGTTTTTGATTTATTTGGATAATGCTGCAACGACTCCGATGTCTTCAGTAGCTATCTCAGCAATGACTCAAGTCATGCAAGAAACTTATGGCAACCCTTCTAGTATTCATGGCCATGGGCGCCAAGCAGGTAAACTATTACGAGAAGCTCGTCAAGAACTAGCAAGTTTACTAGGAACAAAGCCACAACATATATTCTTTACCACTGGTGGTACTGAAAGCAATAATACTGCTATCATCGGCTACTGCCTTCGCCATCAAAATCGTGGAAAGCACATTATCACTACTGCGATTGAGCACCATGCTGTTCTAGAACCCATCAAATACTTGGTTGAAAATTTCGGTTTTGAAGTGACTATTTTACAGCCTGAACATCAAGAAATCACTGCAGACCAAGTCAAAAATGCACTGCGTGAAGATACCATTCTTGTTTCTACTATGTTTGCCAACAATGAAACTGGTACACTGTTACCTATTGCTGAAATTGGTGAGGTTCTAAAAAATCATCCAGCCGTCTATCATGTCGATGCAGTTCAGGCAGTCGGTAAATTAGAGATACTTCCCGAAGAATTGGGAATTGATTTTCTCAGTGCTTCTGCACACAAATTTTATGGTCCAAAAGGAGTTGGTTTTCTCTATGCTGCATCTACAGATTTTGATTCCTACCTTCATGGTGGTGATCAAGAGCAGAAAAAAAGAGCAGGAACAGAAAAATCTTCCTGCCATTGTAGGAATGGTAGCGACTCTAAAGGATGATCTTGAAAAAAACAAGCACAAAAACTTTGAAAAAGGTTCAACAACTAAAAGACACATTCTTAAATGAAATGGCTGATACAGACTATTACCTCAATCAAGGAAAAGACCAGCTACCTTATGTCCTTAATATTGGATTTCCAGGTCAACGAAATGATCTACTACTCCTTCGTCTGGATCTTGAAGGGATTTCTATTTCAACTGGTTCTGCTTGTACAGCAGGTGTCGTTCAGGTTAGTCATGTTCTTCAGGCTTTCTACGGAGAAGACTCTCCTCGCTTACACGAATCCGTTCGCGTCAGCATTTCACCTCAAAACACAGAGCAAGAAATGATCACCCTCGCACAAACTCTAAAAGAAATCATTGGAGGATAACTCAATGGCATTCGAAAAAACTATTATTCTCAAAAATTGCCGTTACGATTACACAATCAGTCCAACTGTCAAAAAGTTTACTCTAAAAGATAACACTTTTTTTGAAACAAAGGTTGGTAACTATGAACTAACACGTCTTCTTGAGAAGGTTCCAAATAGTGGGGAAGGTTTCCAACTTAAGATTATCATCAACAAAGACTTAACTGGTGCAAAAATCAACATCACTGATAAATTTGGTCTACGTTTGGTTGATATCTTTAAGTCAGAAGAAACTCATATCCACCAAGAGAAATTCTACTTCTTGATGGACAGTCTTGTGGAGCGTGGTGTCTTCACTAAAATCGAAAGATAGAAGGTCCCTATGTTTCGATTAACCTATAAGGATACCTATCAAGTCGATCGCATTTTAGAATACGAAGATTACGAAGCACTCATGTTGTCACTTTCAGGATGTGTGACTCTTCCAGATACGACCGTCATTACTTCTCTTACCTATAAGGGAAAAGAAATCTATCAAGGTCTTCTGGGAGATCTCTATCGTTTTCTATATCACTATGATTTTACAAAAGATAAACTAAGATTTTCTTAGTTTTTTCTTGTTTTTGTTGATTTTTTTCACAATCTTTCTATAAAATAGTATTTAGAAAGGTTGTGATTTTGTGAAAGAAAAACAGTCTGCTATTCCAAAAGCAACAGCAAAGAGACTTTCTCTTTATTATCGTATCTTTAAAAGATTTCATGCAGAAAAGATTGAAAGAGCCAACTCAAAACAAATTGCCGAGGCCATTGGTATTGATTCTGCCACCGTTAGACGAGATTTTTCCTACTTTGGTGAACTTGGTCGTCGTGGATTTGGCTACGATGTCAAAAAACTAATGACGTTTTTTGCTGATCTTCTAAATGATAATTCTATTACAAATGTTATGTTGGTGGGTATTGGTAATATGGGGCATGCTCTCCTTCACTACCGTTTCCATGAACGAAACAAAATGAAAATTATTATGGCTTTGATTTGGATGACCATCCTGAAGTTGGGACGAAAACCCCCGATGGAATTCCAATTTATGGAATCTCCCAAATCAAGGATAAAATAAAAAATGCAGATGTAAAAACTGCAATCTTAACTGTTCCGAGTGTCAAATCACAAGAAGTAGCTAATCTCCTTGTCGAAGCAGGTATTAAAGGAATTTTAAGCTTTTCACCCGTTCATCTCCAACTACCAAAAGATGTGGTGGCTCAATATGTGGATTTAACTAGTGAATTGCAAACTCTCCTCTATTTCATGAGAAAAGAGGATTAGAAAGCGAAAGCATTTATGAAAAAACCAGTTATTGGGATTACAGGAAATGAAAAAACTCATCCTGATGATGAGCTTATGATGAGCTATGCTGCAAAGGGCTTTGTTGAAGGAGTCAAGGAAGCTGGGGGAATTCCCATTATCCTACCAATTGGTGATCAAGAAATGGCCAGTTACTACATTGGCTTGATTGATAAACTTATTCTAACTGGTGGACAAAATGTCGATCCAAAGTTCTACGGTGAACCTAAAATGATCGATAGCGATGACTACTACCTTCAAAGAGATATTTTTGAGCTAGCTCTTATAAAAGAAGCCATTAAACAGAAGAAACCAATTTTTTCTGTTTGTCGTGGCACCCAGCTCTTTAATGTGGCTATGGGAGGAACTCTTTATCAAGGTATTGAAGACCATTGGCAGGATACTTCAGCCGAGTATACAACTCAACGTTTAGTCACCGAGCCTGATACTATTCTTCGAGATATCTATGGAGAAATCTCTCATATCAACTCTTTCCACCATCAGAGCATTAAAGATCTTGCTCCAAATCTAAAAGTTGTAGCACACGATCCTAAAGATGGTATTATCGAAGCTGTAACAACGACTGATGGTTTCCCTTACCTCGGTGTTCAGTGGCATCCGGAATTTCTTTTTGAAAATCGCCCCAAAGATAAAACACTTTTCGACTATGTCGTCAATGAATTGTAAAACCTGTATCATATACAGGTTTTTTAAATCAGATCCGTCTTCTCACGGTAACTAAAATAATCGGAATGTGAAACAATTAGATGGTCCAATAAGACCAAACCCATTAATTCGCAGGCTTCTTTAACAAGTTTTGTAACATGGTCATCATTTCTACTTGGCATAACAGCACCAGATGGATGATTATGAACCAAAATCACGGATGTTGCCATATGCTTTAGAGCATAGTGGAGAATTTCTCTTGGTTCAGCAATACTTCTTGTAGCAGATCCAATAAAAATGGTTTGCTGATGAATAATTTGATTTTGTGTATTCAGATAGAGCGCCACTAGGTGCTCTTGTTTTTTATCTCCCAATTCTTGTTGCATCTTTTTAGCCAGTCTTTGACTACTAAGAATGCTCTCTGCCTCAATAGTTTCATGTTTGTGAATACGACTTCCCAGCTCAATCATCGCTTGCAACTCAATAGCTTTTACTCTCCCGATTCCTGATAAACTCTGCAGTTCTTGCAAGGTCATTTTTTTTAACTCAGTTAAGCTGTTCAATTGAGACAATACTTTCTGTGCAATTTCAAAAACGGTAGATTGACGAGTTCCTGTTCGTAATAAAATGGCTAGTAATTCCTGATTGCTCAAACTCTCTACTCCTTCTGTCACCAAGCGTTCCCTTGGCAAGAGCGAATCTTCTTGAAATGAAATACTGTACATAAAAATCCTCCTCACTTTATTATTCGTGAGAAGGATGCTTAATTCGATAAAAAAACTAGTTATTTTTTTAGATTTTTTTCAAGCGCTAGTCGTAAATCTTCAATCAAATCGTCAACATTTTTCAAGACCGATTGAGAGACGGATTTGATTTTTAGTTACTCCTCTCGCTTCTAGATCTGAGTCAGACAACTGAGCATGTGTTGTAGTCGCGGGATGAACGACCAATGATTTAGCATCTGCTACATTGGCTAAGTTTGAAAAAGATTTCAAGTTGTCAATCACCTTACGAGCTTCTGCTTCTCCACCTTTAACGTGGAAGGTAAAAGATTGAACCAACACCTTTTGGTAAGTATTTTTCAGCCAAGGCATGGTATGGACTATCTGGAAGTTTTGGATAGTTGACCTTTTCAACTTTTGGATGGTTCACAAGGAAATCAACGATTTTCTCAGCATTTTGCACATGACGCTCTACACGGAGAGAAAGTGTTTCAAGACCTTGTAGGAGTAAGAATGAGTTAAACGGTGAAAGGGCAGCTCCCATATCGCGAAGCAATTGAACACGAGCAGCGACGATAAAGGCAGCAGCACCAACATCACGGGTATAACTGATATTATGGTAGCTTGGGTCCTCATCGACCAATTGAGGGAATTTCCCTGAAGCAGCCCAGTCAAACTTACCACTATCAACGATGACACCACCAATTGTTGTACCGTGTCCGCCGATAAACTTAGTTGCTGAGTGAACTGCAATGTCTACACCATGTGAAAAGACATTGATAAGATAAGGTGTAGCAAAAGTATTGTCTGCGACCAAAGGAATCTGATGTTTGTGAGCAATTTCAGCGATTTTTTCGATATCTGGAATGTTGATAACTGGATTACCCAAGGTTTCAATCAAAACAAGTTTGGTATTGTCTTGAATCGCTGCTTCTACTTCTTCTAGATTATCAATATCAACAAAAGTTGTGGTGATTCCATAGCGAGGAAGGGTTTCTTTCAAGAGATTAAAGGTACCACCGTAAATAGTTGAAGCTGCAACCACATGGTCTCCTGCGTGAGCCAGTCCTAAAATTGTGTAGGTAAGAGCTGCCATCCCAGAAGCTGTTGCAAGTGCACCAACACCGCCTTCCAGTGCTGCGATACGCTCTTCAAAAGCTGATGTTGTTGGATTGGTAATACGAGTATAGATATTTCCAGCTTTTTGAAGGGCAAAAAGTTCTGCACCTTCTTGTGTATCATCAAATACAAAGGACGTTGTTTGGTAAATTGGAACAGCACGAGACTTGGTAGTAGCATCTACCACTTGACCTGCATGCAATTGCAGAGTTTCAAATTTAAATTCACGAGTCATATTTAGACCTCCAAAGATTTCATTAGGTTCATTGTATCACCTAATTCACTAGGTTACAAATACAACTTTGTTATATCTTGGCATAAGAAATAGCTATGGCTATTATTAGAATTGCAGAACTTTTTTCAGATAGTTTAAAAAGTTTGTATTCACTTCCTCTTTACTTTATAATGAACAGGAAGGAGAAAACTATGTCAGAAATTACACATGAAATTGATGCAAACTTTGCTGGCCGTTTAAATATCTTGCGTGCTGGTGTACTGGGCGCAAATGATGGAATCATCTCTATCGCTGGAGTTGTTATTGGGGTTGCCAGTGCGACTAACAATATCTGGATTATCTTCCTCTCAGGATTGGCTGCTATTCTTGCTGGTGCCTTCTCTATGGCTGGTGGCGAGTATGTATCCGTATCTACTCAAAAAGACACAGAGGAAGCCGCTGTAGCCCGTGAACAACTACTTTTGGATAAAGATATGGATGCTGCCAAGAAATCCCTCTATGCAGCTTATCTACAAAATGGTGAGTGTGAAACTTCAGCTCAGCTCTTAACCAACAAGGCATTTCTTAAAAACCCTCTCAAAGCCTTAGTTGAGGAAAAGTACGGAATCGAGTATGAGGAATTCACTAATCCCTGGCATGCTGCTGCATCTAGCTTTATTGCCTTCGTACTTGGTAGCCTGCCACCAATGCTTTCGATTATTATTTTCCCAAGCGAATACAGAATCCCTGCTACTGTCTTTATCGTAGCGATTTCTCTATTAGTTACCGGCTATACCAGTGCTAAACTTGGAAAAGCCCCAACAAAAACAGCCATGATTCGTAACCTCTGTATCGGTTTGTTGACCATGGGAGTTACCTATCTATTTGGACAGTTGTTTAGTATTTAAAACATAAAAATACCTCGAAAAAATCGAGGTATTTTTTATTATAGCTGGATAATCTTACGATAGCTTCTTGAAGTAATCATAAAGATTAGGACATAGACTAAAGCAAAGATACCACAGATAGAAAGGGTTACACTTAACATCATGACTGAATCAACAACACCAACGACCTTGAGAATCAGGCTCAACATGTGATAAGCAAAAGCCAGATGAAGAAAGGCAAAGGCCAGAGGTAGGAAGAAAACAGTCAAGACCTGCTTATTAATGGTTTGCTTGATTTGTTTTTGATCCAAGCCAACTTTTTGCAGAATGACAAAGCGTTCACGGTCTTCATAACCTTCTGAGATTTGTTTATAGTAGATAACGAGTACAGTACCTACCATAAAGATGATAGAGAGAAAAATACCGATAAAGAGGACTCCACCAAAGAGGACACTCATTTGAGCACTAGCATCTGCTAGATTGCTACCATAAACATAGCTACCTTCAGTGTTTAATTCTGAATTATACTGATTGAGGTATTTTTCATACTCGTCAGCGACCTTGAGCTGTTCTTCTTCGCTGGCATTTACATTCATCCCACCGTAAAACTGATTATAGATAGCCGAATCTGGGAATTGATTCAAAAAGGCTTGTAAATCGGGCACAACTAGGTAGTTGTAATCAGTAGTCAAAATATTAAACTGATTTGGGACATGGTTCACAATGAAATCTTTATTAAATTCTTCTTTCACGGTAAATTGATGGTTGTTTAGAGTTAGAGCTTTCTGTCCTTTCAGTCCGTCATTTTTGGCAAAGAGTCCGACCTCATTTCCTGATAGAGAAAGCTTCTGACCAGTCATAGTTTCATAATCTTTTTGGTCAAATACCATGAAAACTGTTTTTGGTTGGACACGGTTTTGTCCTTTTTCAAAAATGGTTAACTCGGTTCCTTCTTGGTTCGCAACACCAAAGTAAGTGTAACGAAGCACTTCTTTTTCGTTAATCTTATAACCTTTGTCGCTTGCAAACTGGCTCAAGAGTTTGTCCAAATCTTCTTTTTCAACATTTTGTCCAGTAATTCCAAAGTCATGCGGATTCATCACTTTTTTAAAGGATTCTGAGGCATTGAAAATGCTTGTCGCTGCTGACATGGTTACCAAAACCATGGTTGACAAAATTGCGATAGTTGCCAGTCCAACCGCATTTTTTCTTCATACGGAAAATCAAGTTGGAAACAGAGATGAGATTATTAGGTTGGTAATAGTATTTCTTGTTTTTCTTTAAGATTTCAAGGAAAACCGTAATCCCTGCATTAAACAATAGATAGGTTCCAAAGATAACTAGCAAAACAGCTAGAAAGAAAGTTGTTAGGGCTGTAAGAGGATTTTTTACCGTAAGTGCAATATAATAGCCAATCCCTAAACTGATTGAACCAAGAATCGTTTGGAGAGGTAGGAAACGACCTTTTTTCTCACCACTAGCTTTCTCACGAGAGAGCTGAAGAGCATTCATGCGTGCGATTCGAAGAGCATTTAGAAACATGAGACCTAGCAAAATCAAGCCAAAAACAACAAGTACCGTAATGACAACTTTCATCTGGAAGGTAGCGACCAGTTCAACCTTTAATTTCATCAGTTTGAGCAAGAAAGCGAAAATCAGATTGTCAAAGAGGGCACCAATCCCAATCCCAGCAGTGACTGTTACAAGCCCAAATATCAAGAGTTCCTTAAAAGTCATACTAATCAGATGGCGCTTCTCCAATCCCAACATGCCATAAATTCCTAGTTCCTTAGAACGATTTTTCATGACAAAACTATTGGCATAAAGGACGATAATGGCTGACGCAAGGGTGACGACAAACATACCAAATCCAAGAGTAGCTTGAATCGTTTCACCTCCACGGATTTCTGCAATCTTTGGATTGAAGGTTAGAGAGTAAAAGAGATAGGTGACGGTGACTGCCAAGAGAACAGCCAGTGCAAAGGGATAGTAGAGTTTGCGGTTTTTGATTAAGTTGGAGACGGCCAACTTATTGGTTAATCGAAACATACTAGTTCACCTCACTTGCCATAACAGTCAAGGTGTCAGAGATTTCTTGGAACATTTGACGATCAGTCTTTTCACCACGGTAGATTTGATTGTAAAGAATGCCGTCCTTGATGAAAAGGACACGTTTAGCACGGCTAGCTGCTGCTGTTGAGTGGGTAACCATGAGAATGGTCTGTCCTTGCTCGTTGATCTGATCAAAAATATCAAGCAAGGCTGCAGATGATTTAGAGTCTAGAGCTCCTGTCGGCTCGTCAGCAAGGAGGATTTCTGGTTCTGTGATGATGGCGCGTGCAACTGCTACCCGTTGTTTTTGCCCTCCAGAAATTTCATAAGGGTACTTCTCCTGCAATTGATTGATGCCAAGATTTCAGCCGTTACGACTAATTTTTTCATCATTTCTGTAATAGGCTTTCTAGACAATACCAAAGGGAGTAAGATATTGTCTTTAACAGAAAGCGTATCTAACAAATTGAAATCTTGGAAGACAAAGCCTAACTTTTCACGACGGAAGCTTGATGCTTCAGTATTTTTAATGGTTGCTGTGTCTGTTCCGTTTAGGAAGACTTGACCACGAGTTGGTTTGTCAAGCATGGCGAGAATATTGAGTAAAGTAGATTTCCCAGAACCAGACTCACCCATAATGGCAACATAGTCGCCTTTTTCTACAGTAAAGTGAATATCTTTCAGGGCTTCTACTTGGTTGCCTTGGAAACGTGTTTTATAAATCTTTTGAACGTGTTTTACATCTAATAGTGTCATGATAATCTCCTTTTTAATATCCCATTAATTGAAACTGAGCCTGCATAATAGCGCAACCGAGCTGAAATCGCTCGATCTCTTTTGGACTTGGTTTACTTGTATCTTTCTTTTGTAAGATTGTTTTCATAGTTTTGCTCCTTTATCTTTATGCTATAAGTTTACTCCAAATGAAGATAGCTTGCCATAACATAACCTTACAAAAGAGGTCTGTAATCTTACATTTTTTTGTAAGATTGGATTATTTTTTTTGATATGAACTACTATTAGTTTACCACAAATTTTTTTAAGCAAAAGAAAAACCCTTGATACTACAAGGGTTTAATACTTCAAATGAATGGTAATATGGTTACCAAAACCAACCTTCGTCATCATTGATAGGTTGGGCTTCTTTAATCTTGCGTGGGCCTGTTCCATACATTTCAGCTTCGATATCTTCTTTTATTGGTAGGATAGAAGCTAGGATAATGTAGATAATAATCCCGAGTCCGAAATTTGCGATTGTAAAGATTGCAAAAAGGAAACGAACTAGTGTTACATCAAGATTCCACTTATCAGATAGACCTGCAAGAACACCTGATATCATGCGATTTCTTCTCATTTTATAAAATTTTGTATTCATAATTTATTCCTCTTTCGGATTTCTTAATCTTAGTATAGCACTAAGCTAGATTTGCTACATCAGTCCTTAGGCCGATTTAACAAGAGGAGCTTTCCATGACAGAGACCACAACGATAACGCTTGGTATCGATTTTTCGCTTTCTTTGATAGATTTGCTGACAAGACTGGCAAACATAGACTAAGCTTGGTTTTTGATTGGAACTTGACAAGGGAGGAACAAAGCGGAGACCGTCGACCTCTTTTAGAAGTTGCTTAAAGGCTAAATCCTTATGCTGATAGCCCTTGCCTTCAAAGTAAAGATGGTAATGGCAGAGCTCATGACGAACAATTTTACGAAAGACCTCTAAACCAAGTTCTTGATATACTTTGGGATTGAAATCCAAATGACCATCCTTGGGGAAAAAACGTCCACCTGTCGACCGTAGACGAGTATTCCATTGAGCTTGGTGTTTGAAAGGTTTTCCAAAATCCTCTAAAGAGACCTGTTTAACGTAATCAGTTAGATTCATTTGGTGCAAGAAGCGACAGGTTCACTTTTTCGCGGTCAGCATCGATTTTTTTAACCCAAACAGTTACCAAATTGCCGACCGATACTACCTGACTTGGATGTTTGATAAATTTCTTACTCATGTGAGAGATATGTATGAGACCATCCTCGTGGATACCGATATCAACAAAGGCACCGAAGTCAACGACGTTGCGCACAACTCCCTCAAGCTTTTGGCCAACTTGTAAGTCTTTGATGTCCAAAACATCCTGGCGAAGAACTGGAGCGTCAAAAGAATCACGGAAATCACGACCTGGTTTGAGAAGATCTGCGATAATATCTTTAAGTGTTTCTTGACCGAGGTCTAGCTCTTGAGCCATTTCCTTGATTGAAACGGATTTTAGTTTGGCTTGCGCTTCTTCATTTAGGTCTTTAATATCCAAGCGTTTGAAGAGTTCCTTGACTGCAGCATAGTTTTCTGGGTGAACACCAGTATTGTCAAGGATGTTGCTGCTTTCAGGAATACGAAGGAAACCAGCAGCCTGCTCAAAGGCCTTAGCACCTAGTCGAGGAACTTTCTTGATTTGGGCGCGTGAAGTGATTTTTCCTTCTTCCTCACGGTACTTAACAATGTTTTCTGAAATCGTTTTGTTAAGTCCTGCGACATGTGAAAGCAGGCTGGACTAGCTGTATTGATATTGACACCAACTTGGTTAACAACTGTATCCACCACGAAATTAAGACTTTCAGATAGTTTTTTCTGACTAACATCGTGCTGATACTGGCCAACACCGATGGATTTAGGGTCGATTTTAACCAATTCAGCAAGAGGATCTTGCAAACGGCGAGCAATTGAGATAGCCGAACGTTTTTCAACGGTTAGTTCTGGAAACTCCTGACGGGCAAGTTCACTAGCAGAGTAGACAGATGCACCGCTCTCATTAACGATGACATAACTAACTTCTGGAAAATCCTTGAGCACTTCGGCGACAAAAGCTTCACTTTCACGACTAGCAGTTCCATTTCCGATAGCAATGATTTCAACACCGTATTGGCCAATCAAATCTGCCAAATCACGCTTAGCTTCTTCAATCTGACGAGCTGAAGCTGGTTTGACTGGATAAATGACTTGTGTCGTCAACATTTTCCCAGTCGCGTCAACGACCGCAAGCTTAGCCCCTGTACGAAAGGCTGGGTCAAAACCTAGAACCACGCGCCCTTTTAGCGGTGCTACCAAGAGGAGATTACGCAGATTGTCAGAAAATAGTTGAATAGCTCCTTCTTCTGCCTTCTCTGTTAACTCTGTACGGATACGACGCTCGATAGCTGGTAAGACTTTTTTCTTAACAGACTGCTGAACAACTTCGTCAATATAAGCATTCTTAACCTTAAAACGAGCAGCAAAGAAAGCCTGTATACGTTCGACCGCATGCTCAAAACCAATCTTCAAAATGCCTAACTTCTCACCACGATTAAGGGCAAGAGTACGATATCCCTGCATGTTAGCAACCGTCTCTGAGAAATCGTAATAAATCTGAAAGACTTGCTTTTCATCTAGAGTTTCGTCTTTAAGTTGAGATGTAATTTTAGAATGTCTAAGAACTTCTTGATAAGTCATCGAACGCAAGTTGACATCCTCAGAGAGAGCTTCAACCAAAATATCAACTGCACCTGCTAAAGCATCTTGTGGAGTCTCGAATCCTTCACAGACAAATGCTTCTGCTTCTTTTTCTAGGTCAGAAACATTTTGTAAGATTAAGCGAGCAAGAGGGAAAAGCCCTGCCTCACGCGCAATTGTCGCCTTAGTACGGCGTTTTTCCTTATAGGGAAGATAGAGCTCTTCAACGTCTGCGAGTTTTTCAGCAGCTAAGATGGCTTCTTCTAACTCTTTGGTCAACTTACCTTGCTCTTTGATTTTTGCTAAAACTGCTTCCTTACGGTCATTGAGGTTGGTAAGACTTTTATCAAGGTCGATAATAGCTTTAATAGCCACCTCATCCAAACTACCAGTCACGTCCTTACGATAACGAGCGATAAAGGGAATGGTTGCTCCTTCTGCTGTCAAAGACAAGACCGTATCAATTTGCTTTAAGCTTACACCCAAATCTTGGGAAATTTTTTCATATTTTTTATCCATGAGACTATTATACCATAAGGAAGAAAGCTTGTTTTCATTAATGTCACAGTTAGCTTGGTATTTGTTGAAGATAAAAATTCATTTGTCTTGTTAATTTAAAATTAAACCTTTTGGCTGAAATAATAGTATAATAGAGGAAACAATAAGAATCGAGGTATGCCTTATGGCTGTTAAATTTACAAAAACTGATGATTTAGATAAGATGTTCGAAGAGTTCGCTAAACTACCTGATTTGAAGCAAGTGACATTTCCAGATGACAAAGAAAAGAAAGATAAAGCAGATAAGAAAAAATAGATGACACTCTTTCAAAGTCTACCTTCTAGTGTGTTACAAGCTGGCGCTATCTTTTTATCAATCATCATTGAAGCCCTACCATTTGTCTTAATTGGTAGCATTGTCTCTGGTGCTATTGAAGTCTATGTGACTCCTGAAAAAGTATATAGATTTCTCCCTAAAAATCGTTTGGGGAGGATCTTTTTTGGTACATTTATAGGGTTTCTCTTTCCCTCTTGTGAGTGTGGAATTGTTCCGATCATCAACCGTTTCTTGGAGAAGAAGGTTCCAAGCTATACAGCTGTTCCATTTCTAATAACCACTCCTATCATCAATCCCATCGTACTTTTTGCAACTTATTCAGCTTTTGGTAATTCATTTAAAATAGTCTTACTCCGCGCTTTAGGTTCGATTCTTGTTGCTACTATATTGGGTATCTTTCTTGGATTTTTCTGGGAGGAATCTATTCAAAAGGAAAATAGATTGGCTTGTCATGAGCATGATTTTTCTCATTTGAGTAAAAGTAAAAAAATCCTTCAGGTCTTTATCCAAGCTATTGATGAATTCTTTGATATGGGGCGTTATTTGGTTTTTGGCTGTCTGTTTGCCAGCATTATCCAGGTCTATGTACCAACTCGTATTCTGACATCAATTAGTGCAACACCACTGCTTGCTATTGTTCTTTTAATGGTCTTGTCGTTCCTTCTATCACTCTGTAGTGAAGCCGATGCTTTTATCGGCTCTTCGCTTCTCTCTAGTTTTGGCTTTGCTCCAGTGCTTGCCTTTTTGGTTATCGGTCCTATGCTTGATGTTAAGAACTTACTCATGATGAAATTATCTTAAAACTTGCTTTATTTGGCAGTACATGACCATTGTGACTCTTGTTGTTCTTGTCTATTCTTATCTAGTCGGGGTGATGCTATGATACGATTTCTTATTTTGATGAGTTATTTTGTCTTAACCCTTTATTTGCACCTATCAGGTAAGCTCAATCAGTATCTAAACCTCCACTACTCTTATCTGGCTTATATAACAATGGTGTTGTCTTTCTTGCTAGCCATTGTTCAAGCCTATATTTGCTTCAAGCGTTTGAAAGAACACAGTCACTTACACAAGTTTTCTGCCAAGCTTGCTAGTTTTGTCCTCCTAAGTTTACCTTTGTTAGTTGGATTTGCCTTTCCAACTGTTGCACTAGACTCACAAACTGTATCTGCAAAAGGCTATTATTTCCCTCTGTCAGAAGGAACGGACAAGGCAATCCAAGCAAGCGAAGGTACGAGCAGTCAGTATCTTAAGCCGGATACCAGTAGGTTTTATTCACACACAGCTTATGTAGACACTGTTCGTAAGATTGCTGATAAATACTTAGCTCAATCTAGTATTGTCATCACCGATGAGAATTACTTGGAAGTCATGGAAGCTATCTATGATTATCCAAATGAATTTGACAGTAAGGAAATCGAGTTTATCGGCTTTGTTTACAACGATCCCAGTCACAGCGATAGCCAATTTGTCTTTCGCTTTGGTATTATGCACTGTATCGCTGATTCAGGAGTTTTTGGCCTCTTGACTACAGGAAGTATCAACCATTATGAGAATAACACTTGGGTGAGAGTAAAAGGGAAGATTAGAAACCAATATCACAAGGAACTCAATCAAGTCCTCCCAACTATTGAGATTCAATCCTTTGTAAAAGTCGATAAGCCAGATAATCCATATGTTTACAAAGAATTTTAAAAAAGTAGCCTGAGTGGGCTACTTTTTATTGTTTAGTAAGGTTGAATGTTTGACGTATTCAAAAGATTAGTTTTTCTGCATTACAGAATTCTAATACTGTCTGTTTATCTATTTCTTTCTTATAGGATTTAAACATCCAAGTTTAATTTTTTGCCATCAGCAATAAAATGAATGTTCAGAGATCCATTTGGTGTAGCTAGCTAACCTTTCATCTGTTAAGGATTCTACTGCGATAGTTACACACATATTGACCGCTTCTTCAACTGTTACAGAAAAACGATAACCATTCAACTGCAGAAATTTCACCAAAACGGAGAAAGCAGTTCGTTTTTTAGCATTGGCAAAAACATGCTTCTTGATCAATTGGACAAATAGTATCGTTGCCTTATCAAAAATTGTTGGATAAAGAGGTTTGCCAAAAACAAATTGTTCTGGTAAATTGACAATCATATTTAAGGCAGAAGGACTAACCGTCTGAATTTTTTCATTTGGTGAATAACGTTCAATTGATAAAGCATTGATTTTCTCAATTTGCCTTTCGGTAAGATAGACTGTCATTTTTCCACCAAAGCTTTGAAAACATCATCGTATTCATCAAAGATTTTGTCCAAATTTAAGTCAAAGGCATCATCAGATACATAAGAAATCTGATGTCCAGACTCTTCAGGGAGTAAAGATAATTTCACCACTTGGTAACAATTTTTGCTTCGTATTTAACACCACTTGGAATATTGAATTCGCTTGGGATGGTAATGGTGTTTGAATTTCCTTGTTTTCTTATTTTTTTACTACCATCTGATTTCCTCCTTTGAAGTATTATAACAAATAATTACCGTAATTACATTGACAGAATATCAGTTAAAATAATTCAGCTTGAGAAATTTCTGCTAAGAACTCATCCGAATAAACCGAATAAGCATTTGGATCAGGCACTTGGTGGTCGTTCATTGCTTGACCACATCTACATGTCCATTTTCCCATATCTAACCTCAGCCACGACTTAATTATTGAAGGAAAAATTGATTAAGAGCTTCCCAGTCTTTTTTTATCCTTGCTAACACAAAGTCCATTTTATAATTTATTTTATCAAAAAAATTACTATAGTATCTACAGAAAAAGCTAGAGGTTCAACAATTGGGAACCTCTAGCTTTTTGTATCTGAGAACTATTTTTGTCTCAGACTTTTTATTATCTTTTAAAGTTCTGACTTCTTCCGCTCCAATCTCATCTCCCTGCCTTGTCGAAGAGATTAATAGCGTGACTAAAATAATCATAGGATTTACTCGAATCAAGTTTTCGATAAATCTCTCCCAATCCTCTATAAGCGCAGGCCTGAGCGATAAGATCATCTGTCTTTAAGGCTGAGTCTAGCGACTGTCTGCATATAAAACTCCGCTTCAACTAGTTGACCTAACTTTAATCGTAAATAACCTTGCTCATAGTCATTAACAGAATTTTTGAGAGAATCCCTGAAAAAAATCTTGTTCAATAACTTCTCGCTCTTTTTTTCGATATAGCTAAGAGCCGTTTGATAGTCATTCATTTCACGATAGACCATGGCTAATTGATGATAGGCGATATGTTCATTCTCACGATCCTTTTCTGTAATAGCCAAGTGGAGATAACGTTGGTAAACCTCTAAACAGTCTTCATACTTTCTTTCGTACAAATAGATATAGCCCATCAAGTTTAAAAGACTGTAATCCTTACAAGTTGCTAGGCAAAAATCTGCCTGAACCAATTGCTTCGCTTCATTAATCTTTCCCTCAAATAATAATTCCCAAGCTTGATTCATTAAAAGAACTCCTATCTATTCTAGAACGATAATTATCTAAACGAAAAATACAAACGATCATCTCACAATATCTTTATACATGTCTGGTCTTCTGTCTCTGAACAAGCCCCAATTTAGGCGCTCATTTGCTCCTTTGTCGAGGTCATAGGCAGTCAACAAAATTGCTTCAGCTTGTCTATCTGCTTGAGTCAAGATAGCTCCTGTTTCATCAGTCATAAAGGATGACCCGTAGAAATTAAGACTTGAACTTTGACCGCCGTTTTCTTCACAAGGTTGAACTTCTTCCAAACCATAGCGATTGGCTGCAATAACTGGTACAATATTTGCTGCTGCGTGTCCTTGCATGGTACGTTGCCAATGTCCACAACTATCTGTATCTAAAATTGGCTCCGAACCAATGGCTGTTGGGTAAAAGAGCAATTCTGCCCCATTCAACGCAAGACAGCGCGCTGTTTCAGGAAACCACTGATCCCAACAGATGCCAATACCAATCTTGGCATAGCGAGTATCCCAAACTTTGAATCCTGTGTTTCCAGGAGTAAAATAGAATTTTTCTTGATAATAATGGTCATCTGGTATATGCGTTTTGCGATACACTCCTAGCACTTCTCCATCAGCATCAATGATAGCAATAGAATTGTATAAAACATTGCCATCCTTTTCATAGAAACTGATTGGTAAAACGACCTTTAATTCCTTGGCAATCACTTTGAAATGCTGAATAGCCGTATTTTCTGTCACCGACTGGGCATACTGGTAGTAGTCATATTGACGTTCCTGACAGAAATAGGGACGTTCAAATAATTCAGGCAAGAGAATAATTTGGGCTCCTTGCTCAGCAGCTTGTCGAACTAGACGTTCAGCTGTTCGGATATTGGTTTCCACATCCTTAGCGCATTGCATCTGAATAGCTGCAACCGTTACATTTCTCATCTTTTTCTCCTATTCTGGAATTTGTTGGGTAATACAGTGGATATTTCCACCACCTAAAAGAATATCTCTAGCTGGGATTCCTACCACTTCACGGTCTGGGAAACACTGGTTAAGAATATCTAAGGCCACTTGGTCGTTTTCATCCTGAAATTGTGGCACTAAGACAGACTTATTAGCAATATAGAAGTTCACATAGGAAGCAGCTAAACGTTCACCAGCATAGCGTTCTTCTTCACCTTCTTCATATGAATAGCCCGGCAAATCTTCTTCCGTCACTACTTGATGAATAGCTGGAATCGGAAGTTTATGAATGGTAAAGGAACGTCCCTTTGCATCTGTTTCCGTCTCTAAAAGAGCTAGATCCGCCGCAGACATGGCATACTGGGGATCATCCTGATCATCTGTCCAAGCTAAGACAATCTCCGCTGGACCAACAAAGGCTGCTACATTGTCGACATGTTCGTTGGTTTCATCCTGATAAATACCATAAGGAAGCCAGATGACTTTTTCAGCACCAAGACTCTCTAGTAAGGTCTTTTCAATCTCTTCTTTAGTCATATGAGGATTGCGACCCGGACTGAGAAGGCAACTTTCTGTCACAAGAATAGTTCCTTGGCCGTCACTGTGAATAGCTCCACCTTCTAGTACAAAAGGTTTGGCGCTATATACAGGTATATTTAATTCTTTAGCAAAGGAAGGTGCGACTTGGTCATCAGCTTCATAGTCTTGATAAAGACCGTCATATGAGCCACCCCAGGCATTGAAAGACCAATCTAGCGCCAACTTTTCCCTTTTATCATTAAGAAGAATGGTCGGACCTGTATCACGAGCCCAAGCATCATTTGTTGGAATATCTAGATAAACGACCTGGTTTCCAAGATAGGATTGGGCTTCAGATAGATAGTTCTCCTCTACCAAAAGATAGACTGTTTCGCCCTGAGCAATGGTTTTGATAATCTGGCTAAAACCTGTTTTTGCAGCCTTACCTTGAAATGGCCAAGACCCTGGTCGAGTAGGCCATATCATGAAAGTCCCATGATGGGGTTCATACTCTGCAGGCATACGATAACCTAATTTCTTTGGACTGTCCATCATGATAATCTCTCCTTAAAGTCTTGGTAGCCAAAGGCCTTGACTAGACTGCATTCACCCTCTTTATCCATCACATACAAACTTGGCAGTCCAATCCCGTTAAAGGTATTATTTTTTACAAAGGAGTAGATTGCCATATCCTCAAAGTAAAGTCTATCTCCAATCTCAACAGGATTTTCAAAACTATAATCTCCAATGATATCACCTGTTAGACAGGTATTGGAAGAAAGTCTATAAGTATATGCCTTTTCTTGCGCTTCAAAACCATCTCTTAATGGTGGACGATAAGGCATTTCAAGAACATCTGGCATATGGCAACTCGCTGAAGCATCTAACACCAAGGTCTCAATCCCATTTTCCACGATATCTAAGACTTCAGTAGCTAAATAACCCGCATTAAGTGCAATGGCTTCTCCTGGTTCAATATAAACGTCAAGGTTATAGGTTTCTCGAATTCGTTTAATCTCAGAAATTAACAAATCCACATCGTAATCTTCTCTTGTAATGTGGTGTCCACCACCCATATTGAGCCATTTAAGGTGATGCAAATAGGTTCCAAACTGGTCTTCGACTGCTTTAAAGTTGTCTGTAAATCATCTGCCCCTTGCTCACAGAGGGTATGAAAATGAAGTCCGTCAACCAAATCCAATAAATCACTCGGTATCTTGTCTGAAGTCACTCCAAAACGAGAGCCAGGAGCGCAAGGGTCGTAGAGCGCGTGGTCACCCTGCGTTGAACATTGAGGATTAATGCGCAAACCGATACTAATACCAGTCTCACGACAAAGTTGACCATATTTACGTAGTTGTCTTTCTGAGTTGAAAACAATATGATCCGATATTTGCAGTAGCTCTTCCATATCTGATTCCTTGAAAGCGGGCGCAAATACATGAACTTCTCCCGGAAACTCTTCTCTAGCTAGCTTAGCTTCAAAGAGACCACTAGCTGTCGTACCTGACAGATAGTGACTAATCAAAGGATAGGTTTTATAGAGAGAATAAGCCTTTTGAGCTAGCAAAACCTTACAACCAGCCTTTTCCTGAACCTCTTGTAGAATGCTACAATTTTCTTCTAGTTTAGCTAAGTCAATGATATAAGAAGGCGTTGGTACTTGTTCTAACTTCATTAGTCCACCATTTGTGGATTTTCAACCACAACCCATGGCAAACCGTATTTATTTAAAGCATCCATGAATGGATCTGGATCCAACTCTTCAAGATTATAAACTCCAGGTTGTTTCCAAGTGCCATCCATCACTAATTTTGTTCCAATCATAGCTGGAACTCCAGTAGTGTAAGAAATGGCTTGTGAACCAACCTCTGCGTAACATTCTTGATGATCACAAACATTGTAGATGTAGATTGTCTTTTCAACGCCATCTTTGACACCTGTAAAGATACAACCGATATTGGTTTTACCAACAGTACGTGGTCCAAGGCTTGCTGGATCTGGAAGCAAGGCTTTCAAGAACTGGATTGGAACGATTTCTTGACCATTGAAGTTAATAGCATCTGTACGAAGGAGTCCAACGTTTTCCAAGCATTTCATGTGCGTTAGATAAGATTGGCCAAAAGTCATAAAGAATCGAATTCGTTTAACTCCTGGAATGTTTTTGGCAAGTGATTCAATTTCTTCATGGTGAAGGAGATACATGTCTTTTTGTCCAACTTGAGGGAAATCATACTCACGTTTGATAGACATAGCTTCGACTTCAACCCATTTTCCATCTTCCCAGTATGAACCTGGTGCAGAAACCTCACGTAGATTGATTTCTGGGTTGAAGTTGGTCGCAAATGGATAACCGTGATCACCACCATTACAGTCTAAAATATCGATATAGTGGATTTCATCAAAATAGTGTTTAAGGGCGTATGCTGAAAAGACACTGGTTACACCTGGGTCAAAACCAGATCCAAGTAGAGCAGTCAAGCCTGCTTCCTTGAATTTTTCTTGGTAAGCCCATTGCCATGAGTAATCAAAGTAAGCTGTAAAACCAAGTTCCTTGCAACGTTTCTCATAAATAGCACGCCATTCAGGATCTTCTGTATCCTCAGCCTCATAGTTGGCAGTATCGATATAGTGGACACCTGTTGCCAAGCAAGCATCCATGATAGTCAAATCTTGGTATGGTAGGGCCACATTCAAAACAGCTTCTGGTTTGTAGCTTTCGATCAAAGCAATGACTTCTTCTACCTTGTCAGCATCAAGAGCAGCTGTTTCAATCTTAGTAGTAGTTTTCCCTTCTAATTTAGCCTTCAAGTCATCACATTTTGACTTGGTACGGCTAGCAATCATAATCTCTTTAAACGTTTCGCTATCTTGACAAATCTTTGAAATAGCAACTTGGGCAACTCCCCCACATCCAATAACTAATAAACGACTCATTTTTTTCCTTCCTCTTCTTCTAAAATGTCTTCTACATACTTAGGTAACATAAATGCACCCACATGTAAGTTTGCAGTGTAATATTCCGTAAATAACTGGCGTTTTTCCAGCCTTCCTTGTCAAAATCTTTGACAGGGTGGTATTTTTTCGATGCAAATCCAAACAACCAGTAGCCTGCAGGACTGGTTGGGATATGAGCCTGATATACCCGGCTAATCGGAAAGGCTTGATTGACCTTGCGGTGCATGCTTCGGCAAGCTGACTCATCTTCGTCAAAGAAAGGACTACCATGCTGGTAAATCATAATACCGTCTTCTTTCAGAGCACGGTAACTATTGCCGTAAAATTCCTTGGTAAAAAGACCTTCTGTATGTCCAAATGGATCTGTCGCATCATTGATGATAATGTCGTAGTCATCTTCACAGTTTCTCAAAAAACGCAGACCATTTTGATAATAAATGGTGACACGAGGGTCATCAAGACCAGCAGCAAAGTCTGGAAAATACTCACGACAGACCTCTACCAACATCTCATCCGGTTCCACGATATCGATTTGTTCCAATTCTGGATAGAGTGTCAAAACTTGGGCAACACCACCGTCGCCACCCCCAATAACCAAGACTTTCTTAGGATTAGGATGGACAGCCATTGGAACGTGGACGGTCATTTCATTGTAGACAAAATCATCTGCATCTGAAAACAAGACATGCCCATTTAAAATCAATATCTTCCCAAAAGCAGGCGTGTCTAAAACTTCGATATCCTGCCATTCACTTTTACCAGCGTAGAGTTGTTTGGCTGTTCTCAGAGACAATTTCACATCTGGAGTGTGAACCTCAGAAAACCATAAATCCATCTAGTTCTCCTTTCTCTCAATAACATTGATGTGGTTAACCTCTGGATCTTCTGTTCCTTGGAGAGAACAACCACGTTCTTTGGCAAATTGGATGTAATCGACAAGACCTTGTGTAATGCGTTCACCAGGCGCTAGAATTGGAATACCTGGAGGGTAACACATGACAAATTCCCCACAAACTTGCCCAACGGACTCATCCAAGGTTAAACTTCTTCTCTCTGAGTAGAAGGCTTCCTGAGGAGAAAGCACTAACTCAGGTTGGATATATTCTCCAGCAATCAAGTCTTTCCCATCTCTCGAGTAAAGTCTCTTGATATCAGCTAGCGCACCGACCAAGCGTTCGATATCTTGGATACGGTCACCAATCGAAATGTAGGCTAAGATATTCCCGATATCACCAAACTCAATCTGAATATCATATTCATCTCGTAAGAGGTCATAAACCTCGATTCCTGTTAGGCCGATTCCTTGGGTGTAAACTGACAGCTTAGTAACGTCAAAATCACAAACAGACACTCCGTCTACTAGCTCTTTTGAGTAGGCATAGTAGCCACCGATGGCATTGATTTCACGACGAGCGTACTCAGATAGCTCAATGACCTTCTCAAAGGACTCTTTACCACGAAGGGCCAGATTGCGGCGTGAAATATCCAAACTAGCCATTAGTAAGTAAGATGCTGATGTTGACTGGGTCAGGTTGATGATCTGACGAACGTACTCAGGATTCATCTGCTCGCCAACTAAAAGAAGTGAACTTTGTGTCAAGCTGCCACCAGACTTATGCATAGACACTGCTGACATATCTGCTCCTGCATCCATAGCAGATAGAGGAAGTTTATCTGTAAAGTGGAGATGGGCACCGTGCGCCTCATCTACTAAGACTTTCATTCCTGCAGCATGGGCCATCTCTGTTAGTCCCTTAAGATCTGAACAAATCCCATAGTAGGTTGGATTGTTGATTAGAATAGCCTTGGCATCCGGATGGTCCTTAATAGCTTGTGCCACACGATCATTTTCAAGTCCCAAAGCAATACCAATTTTGGGATCCACACTCATCTCGATATAGATGGGAATAGCTCCACATAAAACGAGTGCATTGATGGCTGACTTATGGACATTTCGTGGCAGAATGATTTTATCCCCAGCTTTACAGGTGGAAAGAATCATGGTTTGCACGGATGAAGTTGTCCCGCCAATCATTAAAAAGGCATGGGCAGCTCCAAAAGCCTCTGCTGCTAGCTCTTCTGCATCTCTGATAATCGAAATGGGATGTCCCAGATTATCCAAAGGCTTCATAGAATTGACATCAATACCTACGCATTTTTCCCCTAAAAGTTCAACCAACTCTGGATTTCCACGGCCACGCTTGTGACCAGGTACGTCAAACGGTACAATTCTTTTCTTTCGTAACTTGACCAATCCCTCATAGATGGGAGCTTGGTTTTGATTTAACATGTTTTAGACATACTCCTTTATCAAAGTTTTCTCACCTTAACCATGTAAGGCTCAAAGGATACTTATGAAAAAAGAGCAGGTTGGCACCTGCTCTACAATCTACTGACGTGTTTATGTTTGTTTCTTTTGAGTATGTCTGTTCCTGATGTTTCCTAACTCTCTAGTAGCAAATATTACGTACTTTATTGATCGTTTCACAAGATGACGTGTGCTTTCACCACACTAACAAATCTATACGAATTAGGACAAGTGCCCTAACATCAACTTATAAAAGTAGGCTTTTAACCCTATCAATAATGTGGCTTTCCAACCACGCTTCGGCATTCAACCCTGCCTGTCCGTAGGCATTTTTTACTCGGGTTTATATTTGCTAGAAAACATCATCTCATTTTCTAAGCTTCATTACTATATCATGTTTTCGTATTCTTGTAAAAGTATTTTTTTAGAAACTTTTTTTAAATAAATTCATTTTTTTCGTTCGTGAAATTTATTTAACTTAAAAATGGAAATCGTTTTAAATTTAAATCAAAAACAAAAAAAGAAACTAAATAGATTAGTTTCTTTTTAATGAATCGTAAGCATAATCAACTATTCAAAATCCTATCTAGTCATCTCGTGCTATTTGAACCGCTAATTCAAAATCAGTCATCAAGTAATTTTCATCCAGACGGATGAGACTATAATACTCATTCCAAAATAGAGAGTCACTGTTGCTGGACCACTTTAATCCATACCACAATTGAGTGACATCACTTGTATGTGATGGGGTAATTGACCATAGATGCTTTTTAAAAGTTTCTTGAACAAGAGAAACATCCAGTCGCCTAGTCAAGTCAAGTTCATCTAATTGGAGAGTGATAGAATGTTTTTTTAGTTGCCTCAATACTTTCCTTGTTAAATCGAACCTGAATAATCTTAGAATCGTCTAAAGCCACATTCTGGTCCTCAGCACCGTAAAAGGAAATACTGCCCAGTACTATGCCATCTTTTGCAAGAAGATAGGGAGCGTAAGGAACAGCATTGCTATCCAGTCTGAAGCCTTTTTCGATGGTAACTGTTTTATTGCCTGAATACCTTTGGAAACTGCCATCTGTCAGGAGCTCTTCGTAGTTGCTAGCACCATCGCTCTGTCTTACATAGATATCAAATCCAGCTTCCATCAGATCACTTGCTTTGGTTTCTGCCAAAGTGATTTTACTTTCATTGATCTGCAAAATCGGTGCTTGAGGTGGCAAACCAATCGTGAGATTAAACATGACTCCTACCAGAAAGACCATAAAGGTTATAAGGAGGGCAAGTAAAGACTTTCCAGTCCTTTTTCTTGCATTGAAAGAGCCATTATAGCTGGGAGGAGGATCATTTTGGCTAAAATAGAATTCCCAACACCACCTCTATTTAAGGTCTGAAAAGCAAAGACGCCTGCAATAGCAATCAGGGACAGGTAGACCAAAATCTCGCCTAGACCCAATTTTTCTGTTCGAGTTTGTTGATTTACAGGGGTTTCGTACAATGACTGCCCGTTCTCTCTCCTCTTTTTTAGAAAGAGATAAAAGCCCAGACCAAGTAGCAGATTAAAGATTGCAAAAACTATTAAAGTACCTATTATCACCGTTCTACCCATGGCTCTCTACTCCTTTATGTTCTCTATCAAATCTTATCTTTCTCTTTAGCACCCAATTCCCAACTAATAAAACCAGCAAGAAGAAGGGGCCGCCTTCTATGACCACAATGGGCAAAGCCAGTAGAGCAATCATCAAAAAACTAGCTTTCTTTTGACGCCAACTACCGCCCCATTCTCCGTTTATCAGTACCCCCAAATAGTCGATGTAGTCAGTAAACCAAGTCAATAAGGGATTTTGAAAATCACTTGCCCTTAGGTAAATGAACATAGCAGAATTAAGCAAAACATAAAGAATTCCAAGGACTAGAATAATCTTTTGACTAGTTCGAGTAGCCTCTAGAAGGATTCTTTCTCTCTTCTCTGGTTTTATTTCCTTGAGACTTGGATTCTTACAAGAGAGTTTTTCAAATCTATAGACCAGAAATCGGTAGAGATAATATTTTTTTATATCACGCTTCATAAAACCCCCAATCTAGGAAGGACATTCAATTATAAATCATGGTCTAAACATCTAACTTCAAGGAATTTCCTTCCAAATAGACGGCTTTGACTCAGTGATTTTGATTTTTTGATCTTCTGAAAAGCCAATGGTTTCACCATCCTTTAAGGTGACATCACTGCCTAAAACATACTGAAGAATAGACAAGAGAAAAAAATATAAGTCATCGCTATCCATGACAGAATCAATGATTTCAATCTCAGTTTTTCCAAACTCTTTCAAACCATAAGTGTAAATACTAGTTTTATCTCCCTGGTTGATAATTCCCATATAAATCCAGAGTTGAAGGGGAAGCAGTTCTTCTTTCAAAAGATCAGCTAAGTCCAGATAAAGATCTTTGGGCAAGAGCAAGGTGGTAGAACCCTGATAAATACCAATAGCTGATTGACTTGTTTTTAGGATAGAGGCATTAACTTTAGTCAATAAGGAATAAGTTTCTACTGGCGAAAGATTGTCAGACAAAATAGAAACAATGGCGTGTTGTGTGTGCTCCTGTGTTTCCTTCTCAACATCCTGCCAGAGGTAAGAATAGGCATACAATTCTTCAAATTCTTGACTTGGGATGGGAAGATCCATCAAAGCCAGCGCAACGAGAGCACCATCAATCACAAAGGTTGCACTAGAATCATCCCCAGAAACTTCAGAAATTTCAAGCCCCCAGTGAGATTTCAATTCCTGAACGACCTGGTCTAAAGAATAGGCTTGCTTGCCTTTGAAGAGGGGCATGGACAAGATCAGTTGTTTTTTCTTCTCTGACTTTTCTTTCTTCCTAGTAAATAGATTTTTTAAAAAATTCATAGGACTTCTCCTTTTTTTCATATCAGTTGGGAAGCAAAGCTATCTTGGTCAAAGTGAGTCGAGATACCAAGTTTCCTCATCCTCAAAACCGTAGAATTTCTCATCAAGTAGCCAATTTCCATCCACCAATCTAATAACAAACTGATGCTTCATTTCTAATGCTTCTTGAAAATGGGTGATGACTCTTGCTTCTTCAGCTTTTGTCATGATAAAATCTACAGAAAAATCATTCCTTTGAACATAGTTATACTCACTTGGGGAGCCATAAGAATTTCGAACTCCTCCTTCCAAGCATTTTTGAGTCACTCGTCCAGTTAGAAGTTGCATTTGCCTCTGAAAATAGTCATCCATAAGTTCATTCCACTTGGGATGAACTTGATTTGCTGGGATGGCATGGGCTTCTTTTTCCTTATCCAATGCTCTGTTACGCTCAAATATTTCCTCTTCCAACAAGGTTAAACTTTTGAGTAAATCAAGCAAGGGTGGGATGATTATTTCCACCATAGCTCGATAGTTTTCAGGGGTATTTTTATAGTTCACTCTCATGATTACTCTCTTAACTCTCCTGGATTAATTGCTTTAATTCTAAGTCTGAAAGTTGTCCTTCCATGTAGAGTTTCCTAAGTAAATCTTTATCAACTGTAATTTCATAATAGTCTGTCACAAACTCATGAAATCTCTCAAAGCTATCAAAGAGGTAAGAAAGCAACCATTCTCCACCATCCTGGTCTTGGTAAGTCTGTTGATGCGCTTGACCGTCATACCAGATAAGGAAGGTTGTTTCGTCTTTTTGGTCTTCTGAATAAAGTGAGACATACTTTTCATCCAGTCCTTTATAAAAACTATCGATGATATCTTGATTCCACTCGTCAGCAGCAAACTGGCTTAAACTACTTTCATGATCAAAACCTTTTATAAGGATCATTTTATCAGTCAAAATCACATCTAAAGAATCACCAGATCCATTGTCAATAAGGTAGCGGAGTCCATAGTCTTCTTCAGTCTTAATCACGAGTCTGAGCCAATCCTCACTCGGATCTGTTAGATACTCATCAATGACCAGCAAGGCATCTAAGCGGGTTTTTATCTTGTCCCAATCAATCTTTCTCATCTCTAAAAACCTCCATCTTATTCTTGCGATTTATCAAGATCACAAGCCCAATAACGAGCTGTTAGATAGCCTGAAAAGCTAATCTGAGGGATATTCCACTCATTAGGCAAATAAATCGAACAATCTACCTGATCACCTAGAGGGGAACTTGCTGAGAAAACATATCTTCCCAAATCCTCATTATTAGGATTTCTTTCAACTTGACCCAATCTGCTAGTATTGAACCAGTCTTTAAACAGTAGCCAGATTTGCTCGGCATCTTCGTTTAATAGGGAGGCTTTCAAGTTGTAGCTGATTCCGACCCTACATCTTTTTTTGAATCCTGACTCATCAGCCTTACAAACTTTTATCGATCCCTTATCATACTGCCAGTTATCACTATCTAATAGGGGAAATTGAGCAGATAGATTGTCTTTAAATCCCTGCATAGTATCTAATAAATCTTTGGAGGCAGCTTCGAATACTTCTAGTTCTTCCATAGTCTTCTCTTTAATTTTCATAGTGAATCACAATCCGATTTAATCTGCATCAACCCAGATCTGGTATTTTTGACAATGGAGACATCTGAAAAGGTAACCACAGATAGGTCCGTCTTTGACCAAGTAGTCTTCTACCTCTTGATATTCTTCACGCGCTTCATAGTCTGCCAAGACTTGCTCAGCGATTCCCATATCCTTTAATTCACGAGTTCCAACTGTACCCAAATAAGCACAGTAATCTTGGCAACAAGAAAGCCAATATTCTCCCTGCCAACTAGAGTAGCCTGGGGTCTGACAAAAAAGTAGCTGATTCTTTTCTGGATCCAATTCACCCTGCCACTCGGCATCTTGGATAAATTCCGCATCGAATTTTTTGGCCGCTTGACCGTTTGCAATACAAAATGGGCAAAGGTATTCTATGTTGTCAATACAGTAAGGAATCAAGTCATAATAAACATTGCTTTCTTTCCCACAAGATGGACAAACCTTAGCTTCTCCTTCAACAAATGAACCTGTAGCTAAGGGATCTGGATGATAGATAAAATGTGGCAAAGACTGTAATAGCTTCTGCCTATGCTTCTTCTCTTCTTTTCTTAGAGGACGAGGAAAGGCAAAACGATCGCCATGACTCTGACTCATTTCTTGTAAACGGCTCAGTTTCTTTATCTGTTTTCGATCAGGTTTGTCTAAGATTTCGGTAAATAAGCTATAGGCACTAGTGTAGAGCTCCAATTGTTCATAGAGGTCAACTAAGACTTTTTTAGCTTCTAAATCCTCAGACTTAGCTAATTCATCAGCCAAATCATAGAGAGCCGCAACACTGGAAGAATTTCCATCTTGTTCCAGGTATTGCTTTTTTAAAGTAATATACTTTTCTAGAAATGGATTCATGGGACTACCTTTCTAATGGAATATAAAAACCTTAACAAATAGTCACTAAGACATTCCCCTTGTGGTTTAAGATTTCCTTGTAAAAGTCTTTCATTTTGACAAAGCAGGTTAGAATATCATCCTTGATTTCTTCCTCTTCCTCAAGATAATCCCAAATATTAGGATACAAGTCTGCTTTTTTACAAGCTTCCATACTAAAGTTAGCCATAGCTCTGTCCATGTCAAAACTTTCTAAAGCTTCTACAATCTCGGCTATCTTGCTTTTTTCAGTATAGGCGATATATTCAGATACATCCTCTAGAGGAGTCACCCCTAAAACAGCTTCTCTAAAGGGATTGTCATCCAAAAATTCTGAACTACTAAATCCTGTCATGACAAAAACCAAGGCATCCCACATTTTGTCGATATCTAGTAAGATATCATGACTATCAGCGGAGTCCTCAGCAAAGTCTAACAAGTCATCTTCTTGGTTAGAAAGAGCTTTTATTTGTTCTAATTCATTGTCTGGTAAATATTGATAATTGGCGATCATTCCCATGATTTTACTCCTTTGAATCTGTTAGTATCATACGGATATTTCTAGCTCTATTTCCCTAGAAAATGCTATAATGGAGCTAAGAAATTGTTTTATTGAATGTTAAATAGGGGGAAATAGTAATGTTCACTAGTATTGTTTTGGGTTTTTATGCTCTTTTCTTTCTATCCTTATCCTTTACCATCTATCTCTATATTAGACTTGTAGTTGCGGTTAAAAAAGGCAAAGACATTCCCAAATGGATTTATAAACTTGGCCATGCTGTTCAAGGAAGAATTCACATTGACTATGAAGAAATCACTGATGCCAATGCCCTTAAAGAGATTCATTGGTTCTTGCTGATCTATTTAATCGTAAATCTACTCCTATTGGCTGTCTTCTACTATCATGGTAATAGCTTTCCTCAAGCCATTTATGAATGTTTGAAAAAACAATTTTTTATCGTACTTGTTAGTATGGTTTTAAAAAGTATTGGTAAATTTGTTGTACTGGCTATAAGAAAAAACTTTCATAACAGTCATGTCTATGCATCAACCAACGCTGTTATCGGTACAGTTTTTTTAACGAGTTATGTTTTTATGTTTTGCACGATGATGAGTGGCCTTCCAGCTCAACCTGTTCCAGTAACCATTCAAGATACCACTGTCATTATAGGAGAGACCAAGGCTTCCGAGCTTTTGGAGCATGGGTTCACCTTTGGAGATAAAGGCGCGGAGAGCTTGATTACCAATCCCAAAAACGACCACTTCTACTACGGTCAGCTTCTCGAAGTCAAGCGGGATGATCAGTCCTATGGCTTTATGAGCCTTACTCCCACAGGTAAAGATACTGATCAACTCAAAAACTGCGTCATCACCTACTACAGAACACCTAAGGATAGCAAGCAACTAGAAGAAATTTCCATCAATCATGTCAAGCTAGCAAATCTCAAGCTCCAAGACTTTCAAACACGACAATTAATCGATATCTTTGAAGTCAATCCTGCTGATTATAATGTCTCTGATACCGATGCCAACTTTATCCTAACCATCCAAACAGCAGATTACGACCTCTGGAAAAGATACCGGATTGAATCCAAGTTCAATTCAGATGGTTCCCTAGATAGCTATGGTGTTAGAGCCCAACACAGCATGTGGGAATAATTGACCATTTTCCCCTTTATCACATAAGCATTAAACAGGAAAAATATCATCGACAAGTTTATAGGTTTCGATGAATCGAAGGCCAAAAGAGCCTTTATCTCTAGTGATTTCTTCATAAATATCTTCTAAATTTTTGGGCAGGTGCCAGCATCCAAAGACTAAAAAGGTCTAAGTTTCACCTGTCCAATTTTTTCAATATTATCTAATAATTGCCCTAAGTCTTTGTGATTGAACCAGCAATCTGTAACCAGAGCAAACTTTGTATTGTCCATCTTACAGGAGATATGACTGGTCAAAAAATCATCAATGGTGGGCTTTTTTGTTTGTAAGAGGCGCGTGCAAGCCAGATGGTACTCAAGCTTTCTGGGACTCTGCTCAATCAGAGATACAAAGACAAGACCATACTCATCTTGGAATTTAACAGCAAGGATATCCCCTTCTTCAAAGTAAGGTTTGCGTTTAGCTTTTGCTTTAGGAACCTTTAGAGGTCTAGGATTTTCAGTTTGCAACTGGATAGCAAGTTTATCCAAGACCTTTTGCCTTTGCTTCAAAGCCTTTGAATCTATTTCCAACCAAAATGGATCAGCCCCTTTTCTGAGAAGCTCCAAGGTTTTATCTCTGATATCGTCTGTCAGGTGACCAATCTTCCACAGTGAATAGGCAAGAGCAGTCCAATAAATCTCTGTAAAAAAGTCAGTTTGACAGTAATCTTTCTCTGCATCAAGGATATCCTTGATAATATTGGCCACATGATCACCGTCTCTATAGCGACCAACTACCTCATTGTAAATGTCATACCCTTGATCACTGTCTATGATTTTAACGCCATCAATAGCCATTCTCAACTCCTAATGCTCAATCGACATCTTATTGATAAATCTCAAAGCTTATTTAATCTTATGCTTGTTCATTTTTTCTTGGAAAATATCTGTAAGAATTTGGCGCAATTCTTGAGCTTCCCTTTTTCTGGAAGTTGGCCTTCTTGTTCAGCTACAGCATACAACTCTGGATACTCGAGCGAGATTCTCTTGACAGTACGTGTAATGGCATGTTTTCTAACAAAAAATGGAATCCGTTTAATCATATCTTGAGGAATTAAAGCGATAATCTTATCGGCAGTTTCCTTGTCGTTCAGCTTAGAGAAAGTTAGTCCCTTTTTAATCATTTCTTGTTCTTTTTCTGTAAAATCTTTAATATCCATTGTGTCTCCTTATGACTATTTTTATTTACTACTATTATACTATTTTTTTAATTGGTCGAATGAAAAATCTCTATAAATCACTTCTTGGCCAAGAACGGAATCTGTTGTAACAGGTAGTTTTTTCAGCAAATCTTGGATATCAATATCTTTGGGAAGAGGATTAAATTCTCCCAGACTATTTTCCTGAAGATGTCTTTGCAAAGATAAACTCTCCCTTTTCCCAATCCATAGCACAATCATTGATAACATCTACTGGCGACAGGTCCAGCAGTTCTTGCTCTTGCGCTATAAAAGTTTCGTAGATCAATTCAAAAAAATAGCTTCCTTATCAATTTTTACAACTCTTAATGTATGTTCATCCATGCTTGCTATCCTCTAATCATATCAATTTAGCTATCATTCGATTGGTAACTTTTTAGGCAAATCCTCCTTTTAGAGTTGAACCCACTTATCATTATCCATAATAAATGGTTTCGCTAGACCTTCACCTGTATAGTTTTCATATTTTGTATCTAGATATTTGTAACAATCTTCCTTGGTCGCAAATTTAATGGCTTGATAAGGTTCCTCAAAGGTTAACTTTTCGACAAAGAGATAGCCATCCTCACTTGGTACAAGAATTCCAACATGACCGATAAAGAGGGATTGCCCATCCAAGTCATCATGGACGACTACAGACAACATTCTTGCATTTTCATTAAACTTGAATTGAGAAAGGAAGTTTTCCATCTTAGCAGCATGAACCTTGACATCAGTTGTTGCTTCAGTTTTAACTCTTGAAAATAGAATATCAAAGGCATCCTTGTCTTCTGCACCAAAGACTTTTCCCTTATCAATAGCATCATTATCGACAAACAAGAGGGAATCATCTTTCTCTAACTGAGGAATTTCGATGGAATTTTTCAATAAACACTAACTGTTGATACGACAGTTAGTGCCGACGAAATCACCTTTTTTCGGTGTCCAAAGATTGGTAATTTTTTCTACATCATAGTCTGTTTTGGTAAAGGTAGAAAAATCTCCAGTTAGGCCAACTGAACCGACAGTATTGTTATAATCATTGACAAGATTGAAAAATGCATCCACACTGTCTTTATCCAAATGCGCGACCAAGGCTTTTTCTGACTTCTTCTTCACTAGGATTACTGTTCATATTGCTATAAGTAGCTTTCCAGGAAACTTGACCAGACTGTGTTTGAGTTACTGAGTTTTTCCGTAGTAGCATCGCTTGCCTTTTTGTAGTTGACTGCAAGCCACTAATGTCAAAAAGAAACGTTGAGCAAAGACCAATTTTTATCAGTCGATTGTTTTTTTCATCAATTTATCTTTCTAAATATGTTTGAAGTTGCAAGCACTTTTGGCGAGTAACTATTTTAGCAGCTCTTAGATAAAGTTAAGGTCATACAGGATCTTGCATCAATCTATTTTCACTCATTTCTATGGTCTTCCATATAGGTCTTTTTTGTGGGTTCTAATACTGTAGCATTAGTTAACATTTCATTTCGCAGGATCTTAGAGTAAACTGCCGAATTTTCAGTGATCTTGCGACAGTGGTCATATCCTTGCCAAATGTGAAATGTGGCATGAGGATACTTTTTTGGAAGAACTTTTTTAGCAGCTATCAAGTCGAATTCTTTTGAACCATAAAAGAAAACACAGCTTTTTTGTTCCTCTGGCGTGAGGTTAGGCAAAGCCACAAATGCACAATCATGGGAAATATGTCTGATGCTTTCTTCATCCATAGCAATGAAAGAATCCGCCATCATCTCTCCTTTTTCTCCATAAAGTGAAACCATCTTACGAACAGCTATATTTCTATTTCGCAAGGCTTTTCTATGCTTTGTTAACAATAAATACCTAGTAAATACATCAAGCAAAGGCGCATTTGTCCATAAACTAACCCCTTCAAAAACAAGTTTCCCAAACCTGATATCCTTATGATTCAATAATTGCAGTAACACAACTCCACCCAAGGATGCACCAAAGCCTAAACGCAAGTCTTTTATCTGATGTTCCTTTAGATAATCATAGATCATCTGGCTTTCCTTAATAGATGACTCGTAAGTATCCGAAGCTGATCGCCCATGCGCAGACAAATCCGGAATAATATATCTAAACTCTTGCCCCATCTGATCTGCAATGAGGGACTTCATCCCTTGAGCCGATGATAACATCGGGTGGATTAACAATATCGTATCTTTCTGATTAGAATTAAGATCAAGAATGTTCATTATCTATCACCAGATTTCTTTCCTTTTTTAGCCCTTTTCCTTAAAGAACTTATACCATCCATTTATGATTTATTCAGATAAATGCAACAATTATAATACCTTCACTTGAACCCCTTGCTTGTCGAAGGTTTTTTTGACTTGTTCAAAATTACTGCTTATGATAGTCGCTTGCTTCAGATTTGGAAACTGTTGCAGTTCTTTAAGACTCACTTCATTTAGATCGAAACTATCATCTTCACCGTCCCACTGAGGTATCAGATTCATATAAATTTCATTTCCTCCATCCATATAGATTTCTTGGACTTGTTCAGCATATTTCTTAGGTATAGGAAGATTTATCATATAATCAAGTGCTGGCTGAATAATCTCCATACTTTCTGTGTCGATGTTCAACTCACTGGCTTCCTCTGCAAAATCAAAAATATTAAAAATAGGTTTCAAAACCTCTAAATCATACATTAAAACCTGGATAATGGCTAGTTTAAAATTTATATTGTCAAAGTGAAGCACTTCTCCATTAGTTGTTTTTAACTTGTAACTTTCCCGTTCACGTTTTATCTCTGGAAAGTAGGAAATAGAAAGTGTGTCTGTGATCGTCTCTGTAATTCCATTAAAATTAGTTCCATAAGGAGTCCATAAAATCAGGTTAAAATCCCCTACTCTATGCCTATCAGAAAAGAAGTAAGGAGATTTTCCATCTGATAATACCACAGCTTGACATGGTTGCTTTGGCAATTCTTTCTCTCCAGTCATAGATTTTACAATATCGCCATAGTAAAGGAAAACAGTAGAAATCAAATGTTCCTCATCAATGTAGACCTCACAACTCTTTAAGTGTTGTTTAACTTCAAAAGAATGTTGAAATACAATACCATCATTGTCATAAATGTATTTAATAAATTTATTGTCTTTTTTGACAACCTGGTCAGGTTTTCCTAATACTCTTTCAATGTCCTTTAATGATAAAGGGAAAGCTAGGCTAGTTCCGTTAATAATCATTGAATTGTTGTGAAGATTGATTTCAAGTTTTTTTGTTTTTTTCTTAAACAAATGAAACATATTACTACCTTTTCTTAAGTTTCTTCCAGATAAATTTTGACCGCTTGGTATTCCTGCTCTTTAGCATAGGCAAATACCTCTGAAGCTCTAATGTAATCAAAGATATTTTCCTTTAAATCTTCATCCCAGGTCGATTCATGAAATATTTCATTCTCTTGACATGCTTCATAGAAAATATCAAGGTGAACCTGATAAAACTCTTCATCTTCATTTGGAGCTTGTCTTACTAACGATAGTTGAAACAAGGACTTATCAGATATAGCTGTAAATGTCCCTGTTTCAAATAAAATCATCTCATCCTCAATAGGCTCACGACACAAGTCTTCAAAGATTGCTACCATATCCTCTAAGGGCATCTTATCGGTGATTCTTTCTCTTAAATATTCAAGTGATTGCTTCATGTTTTTTCTCTTTCTAAGTATTTACAATCAGAAACTGACTAAAAATAAAAAAATTAACCCATAATTCTAAAAATCTCTATAAAGTAGTATATCCCTATTGCAATCGCTACTAAAATTGCTAGAACAACTAAAGCAATGATAATCCTTGCTCAAGATATGCCTTTGTGCTTGTTTTGATAACAAAAAGCACTAAGGGACGCGAATGATAATCCAAAAAGCAAGAAAGATAGATATGGCCCAAACAAACGGAATAGCTGTCATCCAAGGATATGGAAATGGTTGGCCGACTGGATGATTGATTAAAATGAAATAGGTAATAATCGCAACCAGATACAACAAAATATTCACCATATATAGATATTTAAAAACCTGACGTCTATGAACAAATGTCATCAATCCTAAAAACGATGATCATGATAAGAGGTATAAACAGACGTCCCAAAATATAAGTATCATTCAACATAGATAATTCCCTATATCTTATGCAAAATCACTTTCAACTACCTATGTAAAAAAATCTCTCATATACTTGTGTCTCCTTTATACCTAGATGATGGATTTTTCCTTAAAAGATTATATCCTAACTCAGCATATTCTTGAAAATTTTCATCTGTAACCTGATTCGAATATTCGATTATTTGAAGAAATAAGCTCTCAAATTCAGTCAACTTTCTCACCTCTAATCTAGCTTTTGACTCCTTAAATAACTAATCTTAACTTGGAAAAATCCTATTAAAAAAATAGAATCCTTACACCCTTTATTATACTACATTAACAGAAAAAAAGACTGAACCAGATGGCTTTGAGCTTGGTTTCAGTCTAGATCATTTTGATAATCGGAATAGCCGCTGTAAGGACGTCTATCCCAAAATTAATTCCATGTAAAAGGGTTAATAAATACATATGCTAGGAAGCTATGGAAATCATAAAAATCTCCTAAGAACTAACCTTGCTCATCTTTTAATCTAACTTGATAGTTTCAGATAGGATAATTGCCCCAGTACCACTGACATCGAAAAAAATCCCACATCATGTTTTGAGGCTAACATGAGCATTGTATTATAGGCTGTTTCTGCTTGTGACCATGCAAATCCTGCATAGATAAGATTCTTACCAATACTATAGTCAGTAAAATGATTTTCCAGTTCTTGGTCATTCTCTATGGCATCATCTATATCAAAGTCACCATTCATAGGAGGAAATAGTTTTATCATGTCCAGAAACCAACTTTTTAGTTTGCTTGAACTAACTTTAATTGAATCATAATCGTGGTCTTCCTTCCACTCCACTTGCTCCTCATACCATTCTAAAAATTCAGCTTTACTAGCTGGTGCGATTGATTTCTCAAATACTACTAAATCATAAGACATAGCTATACCTTTCTCTTTTATTATCATTACGCATATTTTCTCAATATCCTATACAGCTTCTCTCAGCTATGCAAACTTTCAATCATGACTAAAACTAGAGATTGGGGATTGATTTCAAAGCTATCAGCAGTAATTCTGTCATTAAAATACTTGACCGCTTGATCATGATCAAGAAAGCGATTGCTACTAAGATACTGTTCAATCTCATCCAAGATAAAAGCACTTTCTTTTAAAGATTTATCTTCAAAACCATTCGCATAATGGATGCTCTTCATCATTCGTTTGAGCTTAGTTTTAGGATAGCAATCTTTAAGTTTATCCCTTAAAGAAAGAACAAGATCCTCAAAGGATTGACTATCTATATCATCCTCTAACAAACCTGATATTATATTCTTTTCGTACATATCTTCGATTAGTTCTTTCAAAAGCATGTTTCAGGACAAGATTGCTTTTCTTCAGAATCTGGTGTCATATAAAATTCTTTTATCCATTATCTTTCTCACTAAATATATTAAAAATTATGATTTCCCACAAAAATATTTCAGTAAACTTTTTTAAAAGCGAGCATTTTCAATTTGAGACTCACCTTCTTCAGAAATTTTTCGTGAGCAACTTCTTCAAAATAGTCATCCAGGTGATGGTAAATTGCATATCTTCTTCTGAACTATCTTGTAAAACTGCAAATACCTTAACTTTATCATCATTGGCAAATACAAAATTATGTTCCCCAAAATAAGCCTGATAACCCTTATCAACTAAGGTCCAAAGTTCATTTTTTTAAACTGAAAATATCTTTTTTTACAAGATAGGTTTTTTTCCGATTTCCATTTTCATGATAGATATTTCTCCTTAAAAAGCTAGATAGTGCTAGATATTTCTTTTTACTGCTCAATCCGCCTACTCAAGCAGTGGCATACACTCAAAACGAACTTTGCTTGACTAATGAATATCACCCACCGCTTCTTTCACATATCCTTTTACATCTTCAATCTCTACAAACGAAGGATCAAGGTGACACAAGAAGTGCCAATCTTCAGTATCTTTTTTTCTATAAACAATAGCTTCGCCGTCTTCACTCCCAAAAAAGCTTCTGTCAGCTTCATATCCATTGCCTTCTAGAAGTCTTTTGCCTTGCGATAGTTCGCTTCTCTTGCTTCGATATAAGCTTTGACTTCATTGTTGTTAATGACATAGGCATCTATTTTTGAATACCCTTCGATTATTTGATCGTTTTTAACGGACAAATTCGAAATCTCTTTCCAAATAATATCCACATTTTCCTCAGAGTTGAACATAAACTTAGAAAAGGGCACAATATTTCCCTTATAGATAATTTCCATATAATCCGGCAAGTGTTTAGGGTTAAAATACTCCACTTCAAACCCATCTTCTGTTTCTAAAAAGTATAACCAGGAATTTGAGCTACAAAAGCTTTACCCTCCTCTAAAGAATCAAACACGACTAAATCTTTAGAAAAATCATTTTGGTACAATTCCAATATAATCATCTATCATCCTCTAATCTTAACTGTTTCTATTAATTCTGATCATTTTTACGTTATTACTATCTCAGCCTGTGCTACTTCTGTTGAAAATTAAAAAGTAAGACATTAAATTTTGTTAATCTCCTGCTTAAACTTTTAATTCAAGCATCTTATTATAACCTTCATAAAAACGTTCTCTTGTTACCACTTCACCTGGATATTTCTCTTCTAGAAGTTCATAAATTTCAATTGGTCTAATCCCTTCTTCTGCCATATCTTGAAGGAATGGACTGCATAACCTCATCTCACCTTTACTCGATTGTTTTAATAAAATTCCATATATAGGAATCTTAGTTAATAGATTATGGGTACTCTTTTTCATAACATTTATCTCCCCCACAAATTCGGATTGATTGGCAAGTCTACTTAACAAAATGATGCTGAACATAGCTTGACTTAATTTTATGAAAAGAGGCCAGTAACAAACTTAAACCCAGCCTCTTAGATAATCATTTTTCTTTGTAGCAAATAATGTATGCTTTGATGAAATCACTTCCCACGACAATGGTTAGCGGAACACTCAAAACAACTTCATCAGTTTTACCATTCTCATACTCTTGTCTTTCTTCAGGAGAGTATAGGTACATAGCTATTGAATAGGTGTTTCCAGCCTCCAAGTCAAGATCCATACTGATATTTTCTGATTTGATATTGATTGTTTTGTTCAATCGAGTCTCAGTCGTTTTATAAACGCCCTCGATTGTATATCTCCCAGGAACTAAAGCAACTACTTTTTCTAGGTTTTCTCCAGTTATTGGATTAAAGTCAGCAAGATTCTGTCCATTAATTTTAGTTTTTGAACAGTATAAATGAACAATAGCTTTATCATTATTATCACTAACAAAGATAACAGCTTTTTTTCTTTCTATTGCTATATACAATCATAAATCCAACAAAAAGCAAGAGCCAAAGGACAAGAAAAAAATACAATAATATAAGTTGAGTTCATCATATATCTCCTATATTTTCTTTATTTTTTTAACTACATTATAGCACCAATCATTGAACAAAGCAAAAAGATATACTAAATGCAAGTAATTGTTTTGGTTCTTCTCTTTCAACTCCTTTTTGTCACCTTTAAATAGCTGTTTTCACAAGCATTTTTTTATTTATATTAAGTAAACGAGATCACTAGAATAAATCTTTTATCAATAATCTTTATAAAGCGCTTGCTCATGACCTTACGTCATGATGTATAATATATATTAGGAGGTGAGAATGATGGCAAAATTCAGAGCAATCCCTGAAGGTTTTATGACAGTTGGGGAAGTCGCCAAGAAAATGGGAGTTACAGTCCGAACTCTACAATACTACGACAAAGAAGAATTGCTTTCTCCATCTGCAGAAAGTGATGGGGGACGTAGGCTTTATACCGATAAAGATCTAGTCATGCTTCATCAGATTATATCCTTGAAATCACTTGGTTTTTCTCTGAAGGACATAAAGGGGCGTTTGAACTCTTTGAAAACTCCAGCTGAAGTTGCAAATGCTCTTACTGAGCAAGCAGATGATATTCGCCAAAAAAATAGAACAGCTTCAGGCATCATTGTCAGAAATAGAGCAGTTAAAAGTTGAAGTTTTACAAATACAGACTGTTGACTTTAAAAAGTATGCAGATATTATTGTCAATCTACAGATGAAGAATGACTCCTACTCTCTCATTAAGCGCTTTGATGATGATACGCTCGACCAGATACGCAGTCGATTTGACAAGAAAAGCGGACAAGATTTTATGGATAGGTTGAACCGCGTAAGTGATCAAATCGTCGAGCTTCAGAAAGAAAATGTGCCAGCTGAAAGCGAACAATGCCAACAGGTTGTACAAGAATACTGGAGCTTGATCACGGAGTTTACAAATGGAGATATGACTATGCTTCCGAAGTTGATGAAAGTCGGTAATATTGATACCGCTACTAACGCTTGGGAGGAAAAGCAAAAAATCGTTAACTCATATTTAGAGCCCGCTTTGCAAGTTTATTTTTCAAGACTTGGAACCAATCCCTTTGAGGAGGTGTAGCCATGAAACACGCAATAGAGGTTCGTGGATTAGAGAAAAAATACGGAAGTAAGATTGTCCTAAAAGGTCTTGATCTTCAAATCGAAAAAGGAGAAATTTTTGCTCTGCTCGGTGTGAATGGTGCTGGGAAAACAACAACGCTTGAATGTATTGAAGGTCTGAGAAAATATGATGGAGGCACTATTGTTGTAAACGGTAAAATGGGAATTCAACTGCAGTCATCTTCTTTGCCAGCTCATATCAAACCTATGGAGGCGATAAAGCTCTTTGCAAAATGGAATCAGACAAGCATTGATAATGCCATGCTGAAGGCTCTTGGAATAAAGGAAATTGAGAAATCACAATATCTGCAATTATCCACAGGACAAAAAAGAAGACTACATCTCGCCCTTGCACTTATCGGAAATCCCGATATTATTTTCCTTGATGAACCGACAGCAGGACTTGATGTTGAAGCAAGACTAGCCCTCCACAAACAAATACGGAATCTCAAATCACAAGGGAAAACAATCGTTTTGGCAAGTCATGATATGGCTGAAATTGAGGCCTTATGTGACCGCATTGCTATCTTGAACACTGGAAAGATTGTCTTTTGTGGCACTCCTTCAGAACTGACAGACAAGGTTGGAAGAAGATATTATATCCATTTGAAGACTCAAGAATCAGAGAAGTATTTTGAAACGACCAATATTGAGGATACCTTAATTTCATTATTGAATGAATGTAAGCAGAAAAAAATTCAGATATTGGATATTAAGGTTGATCGTGGCAGCTTGGAACAGCATTTCATAAAAATGGCAAGGAGGTAATCAGAATGAACTGTTATTTATATAGTCTAGTATTACAGTGGAAATTAGATATACGAAGCAAATCTCTCTTGGTTACTTTCTATATTGTACCGCTTATTTCTTTCTCATCATGGGTGGTATTTTTACTTCTGTTATGCCTGAAATGGGAAGTACGCTCATACAATCTATGATAGTCATGAGTGTCTCAATGGGAGCCTTTCTTGGCTTGCCATCTTCATTGGTTGAAATTTATGGAAGCGACATTAAAAAGATTTATAATGCTAATGGTGTCCCTATTTATTTAGGATTGGTGAGCATACTTCTCTCTGCCTTTGTCCATTTGATGATGACCAGCATTGTGATTCTGCTACTTGCCCCTATTTTATTTAAAGCAAGTCTACCGACTCAACTTCCCTTATTCTTTCTTGCGCTGTCCATCTACATGATTGTGTCATTATGTATTGGTAGTTTACTAGGGCTTACTTTAAAAAACCAAGCAAAGCTGACCATGATAGCGCAACTTGTATTTTTACCTTCAATTATGCTTTCGGGGATTATGTTTCCTATTAGCTTACTACCCGATTTTCTCCAAATATTAGGGCGAGTTTTCCCAGCTTATTGGGGATACAGATTGATGCTAGAGAATGATTTTAGTCTTGAAAACCTGTGGTATCTAATTCTTGTATCTTGTATTGCAGTAATGACTTGTATCCTCCTCTTGAATAAACAAAAATCCAAGTAAATACCTGAATAGTGCAACATGAATCCATGGCAACATTAACTTTAAATAAAGAAAAAGCGACAAGATTGTTTCTTATCTCGTCGCTTTGCTGTTTTTCAGTGGTCAAGCTCATTATTTGGTTAAGTTTGTTTCTGCCTTTTCTTCTCAAAAGGTGATAACTCTTTACCCTAGTATTTGCTCAACTTCCATAATCTTATCTTTCAGAATTTAATACTGACTAGTTAGTTCTCATTATGATATCGAAACTTCTTTCTCCCATCGTCTGAGCACATCTTTTAGAGGCTCATCTAGATAGGTATAGGCTTTGTCTTTAATCCAATCAGGTATACCATAAGCAGCTTCTGCAATACTTCCTGTGATGGCAGCAAGAGTATCACTATCCCCACCAAGAGAAATCGCATTTCTGATAGCATCTTCAAAGTCTGTACTTTCTAGAAAGGCAATGATCGCCTGAGGTACCGTATCCTGGCAAGTTTCATTGAAACGATAAGTAGGACGAATTTCATCCAGAGTTTTCGATAGGTCATAGCCATACTCTTCCTCTATGTGTTCCTTGATGCGTCTCTTGCACTCTATAGGGTTATCATTGATTGGTTGTTCATAATCCCCACAGTAACCTCCAAAGTAAAATCGACACATAAAGATAGCATCAGCGGTTGCCATAGCTCCCTTGATACCTTCTGGATGATTATGAGTCACCTCTGCAGAGAGACGCGCGAGATTTCTACTAGAAGGCCAAGTGCCTGTTTGGTACAGAAGCCACAATCCATGATCCATGCACAGGGGGAAACACGCATGGCTGAGCCATTGCCAAAGCTATTATATGGTTGACGATCGTCACCATCAACCTAATTACTAAATCTTGCACCGTAACCTGCATCGGGATACATCCTACCATACTTCTTCATAGCGTCAATAAAGTCATCCTTCTGACCGCCATTCATAATTGCTTCTGCAACAGCACAGGTCATAACCGTATCATCAGTGAAAAAACAATCCTCACGAAATAAAGGAAAATTCTTTGTTTTAATATTGTCCCATTCGTAAACAGAACCTACAATATCTCCAACTATTGCTCCTAGCATAAGATTCCTCCTTACAGCATATCAGATTTCCAATGGATCACTCTTTGAAAAATGGAACCACCAAATCAATCCATTCTTGAGGCAGGTAAGCTGATAGATAGCCATGGTTATACCCCTTTGCTTCATACAGGATCGTGTTAGGATGTAGCTGCTGAAATAATTTCGCCGATGCTTTCACACAGTTCAATTCTTTTTCACCATAGATATACAGAACCTGAGCCTTACTAGCAGAAATTGTCTCCTTCAGCTTGTAACGTCCCATATAGGTTTTGTAAATGGTCACCAATGTTTTGGTAGGTATCCTTGGCAAATCCTCCAAATAATAAGCTTTTATTTCCTCTGGATAAGCCAGTTTAGGATAGAGTTTGGTCATCATGCTTAATTGAAGTTTGCAAGAGAATTTACTGAACATCAGTTTACCAAATAGAGCTACTAGAAAGATGCTGATTTTAGCCAACCTTGGTTGAGGAATACAGAGGCTTCCATCTATGATAGCCTTCTCAGCTATCTCGCTGTCTAAAGACAAAAGCTCCATGGCAATTTGACCTCCGAGCGAAACACCACCGATCGCAAACAATTTCCCACCACAATTTGCTTTGACATAGTCTAGGATCTCCAAAGCAGAATCTTCCGTAGAAACATAATCGAGTTGATATTCTTCGCCGTGGCCATTCAAAGTGGGTAGAATAACACGGTAGTCTTTTGATAATATCCGTGCTTGACGAAGATAATTCCACCAAGAACTGCCACCGCCTTGTATCAGTAAGATAGGAGGCAAATTCTTATCACCAAATTCATGGAATTTCATATATAAACTCCTTACTGTATGACTTTCACTAGATACATCCTTGTTTAATCTGTTTAAAGAAGCTGTGATCTAAATACATCAATCGTTACTTTCGATAATAGTTAAACTGATCAAAAATTTAAAAATATTTTTTTCCTTACTAATTCTATTACTTGCTAATATTGTATAAATTAAATAAGCTATAAAAATGATAATAAAAAGTAAGATTAATCTTCAACACAAAATAGAGATTTAACAAATTTGCGAACGCATGAAATAAAAATACAATACCCCACAGATTTCGTTTGACGGTAAAGAAGCCCTAAAACAAAAACTTAAAAAAATAATGTATATATAAAAAAATAAAATAAAAGGAAATCCTTGATGACTTTCTCCGACTATAAACCATAAAGGCAGGTGCCAAATCCCCCAAATTGTTCCTACAATCAAATTAGATTGCCAATAAGTATATTTTTTTATCAAGTAACGGTTGTAATATTCCTCTCCATCCTAATTCTTCATGCCCACCACCGAAAAAAATCATTTGTATAAAGAATAATGGCATCAGGTAAATTGATACTCCGTTTAATTCTAAGGAAGATACAGAAAAATAATATCAAAATTGCTAACAAATGAATAATGAAATAAATACTACTATTTTTCTCTTTTATTAAACACAAAATGTTGAAATTTTTATATTATTCCTTTTCAAATATAAGCCACTTGCAATAGCTGGTCCAAGTGCACCTACTATATGTAATATTCTACCTATAATCGTTTCTAATCCCAAAATATGAGATTGCGTAATTATGGCGAGAAGCCCCCATGTTATATAAGTAATTCCAAATGTAATATAAAGATAATTTTTTAAATTCCTTTTTATCGATTTCTGTCATTTTATCTTCCTTATTTTTGATTATTCTATGTATAATTTTTTTTCTGCTTCTTAGTCGCTCTCGACTATAACTACCTATATTCTATCACAAAAAGGCAAAAAGCCCTACAATCAAGGCTTTTCTTAACCCCTTTAGTTACAAGGTTTCTAGGCTTTTACCAGCAAAATTATACAGTCGACGTGTGCTAATATTCTGCTTTTTATACTAATAAACAAAAAGGCAATGAAAATCATTTTAAAATGATACTGTGGAACGAAAAAGATTATCATCACTTCCAAAAAGAAAAGACATCCATAACTCCACTTAAAATTACAATTGATCATTCTCTAACATTAATCATCTAATTATAAAATCGTTACTTTCAATAATGGATAAGTTGATCTAAAATTTAAAATCCTTTTTCTTTACTAATTCTATTACTAGCCAATATAGTATAAATTAAATGACCAATAAAAATGATGATAAAAATAACTTAGCAGCCAGTCTTACAACTTACTACTTTTAAATTGATGATTTACAAATGTCTTTCCAGCCACTCTATCTTTTTAAAATCCTTATTGTTGTTGTGGTCATTTCGATAGGAATCTTGGGAAGAAGCTTTGTAAATACTTAGATACTGCTCCAGACTTGGAAGACGAAAAGTGATGCCTTCAATGTGAGTAAGCTCTATATCCAATTCCGAAACTCCTGCAAAATCAAGTAAGGAATCGATACTTCCAAATTCAACACTCACTCTATCCTTTTGGAATTCATGCTCATGAATATCTATTAAGACGTAGCCTAAGTCTTTCATCACTTTCATTATCTTGTCCCAGTCATAAATTCTGAGATGGTCAGGTGCTTCCCAACCTCTAGGGTCGCCAGGCACATGAATGTCAATGTCAGACGGCTCCCAATTTTCTTTCGTTCTAAACTCCAATCCCAAAGACCCCATCAGTGTCGGTGTAATTTCGACTCGATTTAAATGGAAACAAATGGTTTTAAATTCTTCAAATAAGAGACTCATGTTTACTCTAAACCTCAAATGCTAATTTCATCTAAATGTTCGTTATTTCTACTTTATTATATTAAAAATCTTCAATAATCTCAATTCGAAAAAAACAAGTCATAGAATCTAAGTAAAAAGATGAATCGCTTGCCTTGATAGTTAAAAAAATCAGCAAATCTTTTTACATTTGCTGATTCAACATTATTTTTGCAATTATAGAACTAAAAGCTTTGTAGCTTTTTATTCTAAGGTCTTATTTTTAGGCTTCTTTTGCTTATGAAACGATTGGCTATCTAGATTATATCGTCGGATGCTACTACACTGCACATCTCTTAAAAGATTATTACAACGGCTTCCATGGATATAAAAATCTGTAATTATTTCCTTTCGAACATAAATTGATTCATTTCTTGTCACATTTTTTTCTAAACTGAATGACTACTTGTTAAATTATAGAAAATTGTTGTTTGATTTCAGATAGTTCTTGTAACTTTCTTTCTAAAAACCACTGGATTCATTCCATTTTGAACTGCAATTTCATAATACTTATCAAACTCAGGATGATTATTTTTGTTTTCGCAATCGCTAAAAGTTCTGCAAAAATATCCCCAAACATTATTATAGCTCCTTGTTGAAGTATAATCTTCTCTTTTCGGCATCCACTGCAGTTTTACAAAATATTTGTAAAAGTATCTTGCTCCATGTTTCTATATCATCGTCATAGCAAAAAAAACTTGTTTTCAAACAAACTTCCGAAACGCTGGTCCCATAATTTTTACATTATCAGGTAAATACCATGTATTACGAGTGTCACGACATATCAATTCTATTGCTATTTTTTCAAGTATTACAGCCGGATCTCCACCTACACAGTCATAACTTCCAGCAACCATGCTTTGTGTGGCTTCTTCTTTTAATTCTTCATAAGCTGTCTGCTATCAAGCAAGACCAAAAGCAATTTTTGGCACGGTGACCGAATGCTTTTCCTGCACTCAATATTCGATACTTCTCAATTTGGTTCATAGTTCCTCCAGCAATTATTTTTCCTTATGTTGATCCGTCTTTTTGTAACAATTCCTTATACAGATGTCACAATCCCTCTCTAAGATTGATTTCTCTTAGTTGTTTTTTTATTTCCTATTTGCTGAATAAAAATTATTTTTCTTGATTTATAGAATTCCTTATACTTTGGATCGTCAGACTGGAAATATCGGTTGCCTACACCTTTTTGTTTTGAGCAGATTTTTTTCCATAGTTCAAATGCTTCGTCTAAGTTTCCAAGTTCAAATTCATACTTTGCCTTCATGTGTTCAACCTCAGAATCAAACAAGTGCGACTCATCATTGTTTTTCGATCATTCTATCCAACCAAGATTTTGCTATCACCATATCTCTATTTCCGATCGCATGCTTGAAAAAGCTTTTCGCATAGTTGTATCCCTGATTCCATTTTGCTCCCGACTCTGGAAAAGCGTTCCAACCTTGTTCTGCAAGAACGAATCCCTCCTCAATCTTGTTTTCGCCTATCTTGGTTACAGCTTTCTTACCATAAGCAATAACCTCTGCATATCTTTCATCATCCAACAACATCCTACATTCCTCCTCAAATTTTTATTGTTATGTTATCTTGTCAGTTACATGATTGCATTCGTTTTTATCTCAGCAAATACGAATCTAAAAGCAACTGATTATCGCGAAGTAAAAACATCATAAATCTTACTATTGTCATCCTATTTTGCACAGTGCAACTTCTTTTAACCCTCTGTTATAAAGCGAAGTAATGCAACTATCTCCACTGATTTTTTGCACCTTATGCTTGCTCATTCCTCTCGGAATACCGATATCAAAATATTTTCTTACAGTAAGTGAAAAAAGTTTTTGCTTTCCCTTCCACTCATCTGTCTTAAAAAGAGGTGTCATTACTACGTAGTCGGAATCGGTGAACACTCCGTTCACACCGCCTTTTTTACTGGATTGTTTCAAATTGTCCGATTCTAAAAACTTTTCAACTACTGTTCCGTCTGCAGAGATTTTGGCAAGTGCATAGTAATCCATGCCCCATTTATTTACCGATGTTGTACTTTCTCCTGAAAGAAAAGCATAGATTTCTCGATTAGCTATTTTCAGACTGTCTATTTTTGGTGTCTCATCTCTTCTGTCATCACGATGTGTGAATGCCTTTTTATCAATATTTGAAAAAGATTTCCATTCGGCATATTTTTTAGTAATATCAAATTCCAAAAGAGCAAAACATCTTGCATCTCCGTAATACACGTTATTTTCAAAGCAAACCGGAATCAGCGAACTGTCCGATGTAACCTAAAAATATCTCTGTTGAGCTTTTTTAGGCACTATATTTTGTAAAACTGAATCACCGTTCTTTATGGATAATCGTTCAGGTGAGGAAAAATCACCAGTATAATATTCGCATTGTTGTCCTTTTTTTATGATTCCAAAACCTTCTTCAAAACGGAAAAGTACAGGGTAATTTCTTCTATCTTCAGAACAATTACAAATCTCTATTTTTTTGATATCTGAAGAAGACAATACAAGAACACAATATTTATCACTATCATCTGTTTCACTTGTCAGAATCAACACCCTACCGTCAGAAAGTAGAGCTGAACTATGCACAAAGCTATACTGCTCAGGCAGTTCCCATTTTTGTAAAAGACTTAATTTTAATTTCTCCATCACTCCTCCTACGAACCACTTGACTCTTCTGCAAATTTTTTCACTATCATTGCTTAGACGAATTTCAGGTAAGGCGCTTTGTAGAATTCCGTTTCCAACCTGTAATGTTTTCGAATATTTATAAAGCAGCTTGCCTTTTGGAAAATATTTTTTCTATCCCCTTTCTTGATAATAATCTTCTCTCACTTTTGGTATGATTCGAAATATTCTTCCAACTAATGATATATCTGCATATCTTCATCTGAGCTGTCACATAAAACCGCGAACTCCTTCCGCTTCTCCGCATTGATAAAAAAACAAAAATTATGTTCACCAAAAATAAAGCTGATACCCTATATCTACTAATGACCAAAGTTCTCCCTTTTTAAAACTAAAAAAATATCTTTTTTTAACAAGATAAGTTTTTCCCTACTTCCATTTTCATAATAGCCCTTCTCCTTAAAAATACTTATACATTTAAAATAAATGACTTCAATGCTCCTCTAACATTAGCCTATCTAAGCGTTAAATTATCCATCATATTTTTCTTATAATTATATCATTTTTTTAGAACATTTTATCAGCTGTACTTAAGATTAGTTTTATTCTGTATCTTTATATTTATCTGAAAAATATTCTTCACTTTACCTTACTTCTATTTTTCATAAAAAAACAGCAAACTTATTTTTTTATTTGCTGTTTCTGGAATTATCAGTATTATTCTTGTTCAAGTACCAACTAGGAATGATTTGCTTCATATCATTATACCATTCCAAAATTTCCTTAGCTTGATTTTTGCATTACTGATATTTCTTCAGGTCCGTAAGGTACAGCCCAGGAAGTGATCCAACTAAGTTATTTAGAATATAGATAGCGAGAAGCTTCCAAAATAAATCCGGAACCTTATGATCAAAATATCCATCTATCATACCAGACGCAAAAGAGGGAGAGACTTGAGCAGACCATACAATACGATTGAATTCCTCCCAAGGATCTCCAATATCAAATCGATCAAAGTCAATGATATAAATTTTACGATCTTCACCAATCATGAAATTCCCTATATGATAATCTCCATGTTGGAAAACCTGAGGTCTATCTTTCAACAATTCTCGATTTGCATTTAAAAAATCAATAAAGATCTGACCATTTTCATATTGAATGGGACATTCTTTGTATTTGGAGATTTTGTCATCAATTTTTCGATTAAAAAAGCTTTGCCAATCTTCACGAACTTCTGTTATAGGGAGTGAATGAATTTTTTGAAGGATTCTTCCTGCTTCTAGTCCATAAGTGTATTGTTGTTCTTTCGAATAAGTTAAAATGGTTTCTCTTGCATCTTTCCCGTCTATCCATTCGTGTAAAGAATGTACTTCGTCATCGCGGAGTTCAATGCTAATTGGTTTACACATCGGAACTCCAAGAGAAGCTACTTTTCTCCATCATATCAAATTCAAATTTTTTTAGAATCTAACTTCTCCTTATCAGAAACACGCAAGAAATATTTTTGCTGATATTGATCTGTCACACAATATTTTTTATCATCTGACCAGCCTTTATATATGGCTATCTTACTACTAAAATCCATCAATAACTCCTCGATTAACTTTACAACATTACTATATTCTTAACTAATGAAAAAGTAATTCGTAGTCCGTCCATTCTTTCACACTTCCTCAAGATACATAAATTTTTGACCACGTTCTGAAATTATAATTTCTTCTTAAAATGAATAATTCTATTTGCCTCATGAAATCCAATATTGAGGTGAAATCTTATAGAATCCGTATTGGTTAAAGTACAGTCACTTGCAAATTCCTTTACATCCTTTATTTTTTTCGCCCATTCCTCACATTTTGTACAGAGATTTTTTTAGCAATATCCTTTAAACGATATTCCTCGTCGACAATAATCCCTTCTAAGAATCCAACAGGACTATATTTACAACCTTCAACATAATCAAATCTGAGTGAACATAGTGCTAGACCTACAATTGTGTCACCTTCAACTTCAGTAAAGATTGCAGTATTTGCCATTCGTATATTTTTTTACTTCATCAATAGCTTCTTTATCGGTCAATTGGGGCCATAATTGTTTCATTAGTTTAGCCGTTTTTATAGAATCTTTTGTTATCCCATCCATATTGATGTTCCTCCGCAAATTACAAGATAATGTTTCGAATCATGCTGTTACTTTGTTACTCATTGATTGATACCAATACCATCCCCTTCTACTTTTCGACTGTATCAGATCGGAAGAGCAGAGGCATGCACTCGGCGGTTCGGACTTACCTTATCATTTCGTCGGTTTCCCTCCTCATTCTACGAGTCCTATCCCATGGGCAGAACATCTGCTTCTACTTCGCTGATGCCTCAGCTCTTACAAGTAGTGATACCGCCTCAACATGGAACGAGTGAAAACCAAGTATGTCAAGTAGTTGAGTTGTATGCGGAAACATATCCACTAAACTATTTAACGATAGCTTGAGGTTATCGTTAAAAGGTATTACCTCGGCAAACTGGAATTTTCCAGCTCGACAAGCTGGTTTTTAAGCTTTAGTTATCGGAATCCAAAGTTCCATTTTGTAGTCTTTGCTGTGCATATCACCTTCATAGTAATATTCAAAGTCAGGTTTTTCTGAATGAATATAGCCATGCTCAGGGAAGAATACTTCCATTGCATATTTCCACCCGTTATGAATGCACTCCGGAACACTTCCTACTAATTCTACAACTGCATACTCTGCTTCTTCCACTTCCAAAACATCTAAGCCCATACTTGTGGCTTTATCTACATCATTAACGATATAACCAGCCATATAATTTATTGTGCTTGGATTTTCCACATCATGGCAAACGCCCATACTTTGACCGCTTCCTAAACTTGCAAGTTCATCGTGGCTATATTTTTCATATAGCTTATCCCAAATACTCGGACATAATGATGAATTGATGTTTTTGTTCATTGATTCCTGCAACTGTAAATGCTTTTTTCTTATGAATTGTAATATTCATGCTTCTTCCTCCTCTTACACTTAGTGCTAATTGCACCCGTGAAACTAATTTAAATGGTTTCCCGTTTCTCACCTCTGAAGGAGTAAATCCATGAAAATTCTTAAAAGCAGTTCCAAATGAATCCGATGACTCGTATCCGAATTTGAAAGCAACATCAATAATTTTTTTCATCCGTATTTCTTAATATAACGGTCGCTTCCGTCAATCTTCTGCTTCTTAAATATTCTGAAAGCGTTGTTTCAGTCAGAATAGAAAACAAGCGACTGAACATTGAATACGAATATCCGGATAACTGAGTTACTTTCTTTTCATCAATTTCATCATCAAGAACTGTTTCAAGATAATCAATCGTATCGTTAAACGACTTGATAATATTCATTTCGATTCCCCCTTTCCTTCAGTTTATTATAGTATAGAGGAAAATTTCTTTTCTTACCCTACAATATCCGTACAAGTTTTATAGATCTCATTTCGTAGAAATTTATACCTTGCTAAATTCAACAAACTGAAGCTTGTTTGTCTCATTTAGCTTTCTTAGGTTTCTTTTCTGGCAGTTCCGCATACATACCTTTCAGTAGTTCAGTAATCAAATCCATATCCTCAAATCTGTCGAATGCATACATCAATGTCTTTGAACCCTCATACGGATAACGCAATTCTGAGTCTGCAAGAAGTTTGTCCGATGTCGGCGTTCTCTTTAAAAATAGTTCATTATCGCAAATGTCACCTATCAGCTTACCGTTAAAATATATAAGGTATCCGCCCATCATGGATCTTATGACAATATCACCTGCTGCGGAAAAAATCTCACGAACAAATTCATTAAATTCATTCACTATGATTACCTCCTTCAAAATCAAATATTCCTTACTTTATGGCATACTCTTTCCCTATTTATCCTCAAAATCCGAAAAAAATATGCGTGATATCCACCCCAAAAAAACTTCCTGTGGCTCTTTTACAATTTTTCCACCTGCTTTTCTTACTAATGCAATTACAGTCTCTACATCTTCTTTATGTTCAACATTGTAGGCTAATGTAATTCCTGAAAATCCATTCCCTTTTGGTGGATTATTTTCATCAATATCTTTTGCTAATTGTTCCAAAGGAAATAGTTCAAACTTTGTTCCCGGAGTATCAAAAAAGCATACTGACGGATTATTTTCTCTGCAATCAGTCTTATATCCTAAACCATCTCTATAAAACTTTATTGACCTTTTCCATATCTTTCACACCTAAACAAATACAAGTAATCTTGTTCATCGTTACCTCCTATGAATTCTTATTTGTCATACAATCAATTTACTTGCCAACTTGTAAACTTGTTTTATCTCTTTACTTTCTAATTTCCAGCTATCAAGCTCAATTTTAATCAACTCTGGAAATTTTTTGCTAATATCCCTCAAAGCATTGCCAACTGATTTTCTAACATATTCACTAGAATCTTCTTTTTAATGCTCGCAATTCGTCTGATAGCTTCGTTTGATTTTCTTTAAAATATGGTCTGCTTGTCCATATTCTTAATCCTTCTGTTACTGCTCTCCTTGTATTAGGATTATTATTTTTTTAACCATTCATCAATTACTGGAAGTGCCTTTTTCATATCCTATTTTTCTTGCAAAATTCATCAAATGCCTTTGCCAATACTTCCTGAACTCTCCAATTATCATCTTTTGAAACTTCATCTCGCATAAATGCTAAAATATCATCTTGTTCTGATAAGTATCCAAAAAGAAATACACCGTACATTCTAACTTGATATACATTGGATTTATAAGCTAAAAATGCTAATTCTTTGATATACGCATTATCGTTTGATTGATAGTCAGCAAGAGCTCTTTTTCTTCTTCTTTAAATCCATTTTTCTATTAAAGAGAATTCTTTTTCCAAACTTAAAACATATTCTTTCATGTAACTTCGTTTCCTCATAGAATTTTAATTAGTTTTCGATTTTTGGTTCAAGTTTATTTAAATAATCTTGGATTACATGAACTAATCTTAATATTGTTTACTTCCTTTTCATTTCCTGCAGGATCTAGACCAATCACCAAAACACAATCTTTTTCAGATGTTGAGTTATCAAATTCAAAAGCCTCTAATTCCAAGACTTTGATCTTTCTCATTTATATCTAAAGCCTCTATTGTTTTTTTCTATAAACTTATTATTTTCTGGATTAGTTGTCATAATTAAAAACTCCATAACCTACAACTTTCTTTTAATAAATATATGAAAAAAATAAAGTTACCAGTAGTACCTTTTTCTCACTTAGATATTGTTCTTTTTGTTCTCTAGAATTTTCATGATTTCTGATTCTAATAATTCGTCTGTTGAAGAAACTATTGGGTCGATCCAGTCAGCTTTTGGATCTAATCCAATCAATTTCGTCCTTACTAAGTTTTCCCTACTATCTCCAGTTTATCAGCCATCAATCTTAAATCATTTGCTGTTTGAAAATCTTCTATCATATTAAGAAGAGACATTGTCCGCTTCTTCTTCTTCGATTCTATTTTTGTAATTTTTCTTTTTCGCTCCTGTTCCTCTTCGTATAGTCTTTCTCTCTCTTCGCGTTCAAGTCGTAAGTTCTTAACTTCATAATACTCTTGGTAAAATTAAAACAATTATTTCTGGGATCGATTGTTCAATCGAGAATTCTTTAGTATCTTTAATGTATTTACCATCTATTATCTTAAATCGAAATTTTTCCATTTGGTATATAGTCATACTTCCTTATTCTTGGTTTAAAAGCATATCCATTAAACTTAACGCTATCATTGTACTCTGCTAGTTCTTTAGCTTCTTCTTTTGTTAATTCATGACTTACTTTGTCTGTTGATTCTATAACTTCAAAACGAACAATATCTTTATTAATTTGAATATCCCAATTTGGAGTTACATTATCACCGATTCTTTTCAATAACAGTAACTAGTGTATCTAAAAAGCGATATAAACGTGGAAGAGAATTTTTGTGAAATATTTTTTTAACAAACTTAGGTTCTTTTAAATCATTATATCTGTGTCTAGAATCAAAGTAAGGATAGGAAGCACTTTTTCCCTCTTATTCCACTCTGCGATTTTTATCTCTTAGATTAGCTACAGATTTATGTAATCTCTTTTTTTGGAGACTGATTTAGATTTGAAACTGCTTCAATAATACACTCTATTTTATCGTCCTCTAAAAATGATAATGAACTTCTTATACTAGTTGTATCAAGTTTAACAGTATCTTCTTTTTATCTTCCGTACTATCTTCTTTTATGTTTAGCGACTTTTAATTCTACTGTTCTTTAAACTTTTTCTATCAATATGAACCTCATTTATGTCATTTTTGTGGTAATGGAACGATAAGTTCACTTAAGTCTTGTCCAGTATTCTTACGATACCAATAACTACCCTTTGGAATTGGGATTTCAAATTCTTTACATTTCTTGAGTAAGTCAGAATAACTTAAATCATATTTCAATGAAACTTGTTTCGCACTTATCTCCCAGATTTCTTCATAGAGTTCTTCTCTAGAAAAGGTCTTTATCATCTTCATTTGAAACACCTTTACCCTTATACTTTACATCACTGTTTTTTATATTTACCAAGCGAAAACGCAAATTCAAAAAAACTTCTAATTCTTCACTTCTGCATTTTCGCTTAATATAAAAAAAGTAAATCTTGTTTTAAACCGTTAAATTCCTCTATAATTTTATCTAAACTGGCTTTCAATATTTTCAACACGGATCTCTGATAGCTTACCGTGATTGTATGAAATCATTCTTTCGGCGATAATATGATATGACCAACTCTCTGTGAAACGTCTGTCTCTTTTCTTCATTATGAATAGCAAAACCAATTGGAAGAAGATTATTTCTAAGACCTATAGCAACTGCCTGTGAACTTATACCCTAAATAATCACCAGCAATTTTTTTAATGTGATTTTTATTTAATTTTCTAATATCTTCGTCTGTATATTTCGGCATGTTAGTACTCCTTTGTTATAATCCAAAAATGCAATATCATCTATTTAAAAAAATATCTTGATACGATGCTATCTAGTTCCTCGCCTTAACTATATAATTTATGTGTTGCACACTGTACTATAAAAGTTAATAATCTAAAAATCTATTCAATGAAAAATTATTATTAAGCAAAAAAATAATCTCTTCAGATTTAGAGTTGCTATCTTTTTCAAAGTAAATCCATTTATAAATTCCAGATATAGACGTAAATAGTTATTTACTATCTAGGTCAAAACCAATCTGCCAAAATCCCATATCAAGTATTTTCATTTGAGGATACAGCATATCAGCAACAATAAAATTCTTTTTGAACAGAATCTAATTGTACTAAGTTTTTTCTCATAAAAATCTACTAGTTGTAAAAATAGATTTAATATTATAGGTACCAATTGCAATCTTTTGTGATCTTACCCCAGAAACAAAATATCTATCATATGCTGGAACACAACCGAGTGTGCCCATCAGTATCTTTTGTGATTAGTGTTTCTGACAAGTTATTTTTTTAGTGCTGAACCTTTTACTTCGCGCCTGATTCCATCATAATAATTAGCAATAAATTCATTTATTTCCTTTAGCAATTTTTTTGATTACTTTCATTTTTTAAAAATCTTTACATTCTATTCCTGCTAGAGAATCATATTTATTGCTTAAGATTTCTCTTACTACAGGTATATGTCTTTTTGTAATAAGAATGAAGAACCTCTATACATCCCCCAACTTGCTAAATAAAATGCAAGTTGTGAACTCAGGTAATCAAGATTCACATCATTCTCTTTACGAGCTGTCATAAAATGTGAATAATAATGCTCCCATGAACGATATCTATCATGTTCATCAGCTTTTAAATCGTTATAAAATTCAGTTGATGATTTAATTAGCATATCGATTGTTTCCATACTTTCTGCTTTCCTAATCAATTTTCAAATATATAGCGTTTTCAATATCTTCTTAACCTATTATATCATTATTCAGAAATAAAAACTGCAACTTACTCGTTGCAGTTACACACAGAATTACTTTTTGTTTCTTTTTAAAAACTTATATTTTTCATTTTTGAGGCATAGTAAAAACATCATTTTTTCAAAATATGGTTCTACCATTTCTTTCCATCTAGCCTTGTTAAATTTGATTGAGTTTAAAGGAGATAAGCCATAATTTCCCAATGCATAATCAGCTGTCGCTTTCTTAACTTCCGAGACCTGCTTATCAGAGTCAGTCTGTTCTTTTGAAAGAGCGATGCTTGTTTCCATTGCTGTTTTTGTAGCCAGATTGACTTCCTTATCTGTGACAACTTGAACGCCTTCAGCCTTAGCTACTTGTTCTACTTTATCTAATTCCTCGTCTAGAACGGTAAAGGGCAATTCGCCACTTGCCTGACCACTTAATTTGGGTTAGTTTATGTGTTCAGCACTATCAGATGGCTTTGATTGTGTAAGATTGGTAGCAGGATTTTCAGTTCTCACAACCTCATCTGCATGAACAAGTTGTCAACCTAGACCAACAACTGCGGTCATCAAATTTTCAATCGCAACCGAACAAAGGAGCGTATTTTTTACTTTTACGAAAAATATGTTTCTCACCTTTTTCTTGAATCAACATGTAACTACATTCTGCTATTTAGTTCTCTCTCTAATACTACCATAAACGCCTTGAAATGGTTATAGCATAAAAAAGAACAGCAAAAAAGCCACCTGAACTAAATCAAGTAACTTGAACATAAAAAACGGGAGAACTGACGCATCAGTCCTCCCAGACATAAACAAGTATGCCACATTCCAATATACCTATGTTACTACAATTATTTTTAACTATCTAAAAAAATCTTTCAAAATTTCAAAAACTTCATTCCGATTCAATAAAATATCATCATTTTGAGGAATAGTTGATATCACAGACTCAAGTTCTATCACAAAACGGTTCATATCTGCTTTCACCGTGTCACTAGAGGTTATATTTGATAGCTTTTCACTCCCTACTAATAAAGCTGTTAATCGAGTAATGTCGTTCAAATGTTTTTTTAATGGCTTTTACTTAAACCTTGAGTACCTGTGGCAGAGCGTTCTCTCATATCCAACCAAGCTTTAGCCTTGAAAATAATTAAACCACGATTACTCAACACCGAGTATCCCTGAATGGATTCTTTTTCATTCACCAATATATTATAATAATCCTTATCTAATAATAAGGCCGACAAACTAGCATCTTCATCAAAAATGTAAGGGTGTTTCTCTCCCTCCTTCTTTAATGGGTATTCTGGTAAAATGCTAAATAGTTCAATCATAGAAGGAAACTCAGGCTTATTGGTTGTAAATCGAAATAGCTGTGCTTTTTCATCCTTCTGACTTCCTTGATATTCTCCCAATTCTAAAAAGTGATTCAAGGTATCATAAAATTCCTTATTTTTTAATTCATCAATGATTACCATATCATAATCTTTTGTTGTCCGACTTTTAAATCCTTGCGAGTCCAATACAATAGAGGTTGCAGTCCCTCCAATCAAAACATAATAGTCTTGAAAATTCGCAAACATTTCTTGAAAAATAGCTTTCGTATTAGCTGGCATCATCTTCTCCTAGATACTGTAATATATTACTTTTTAGTACTTCAATCTCTTCCTCCACACGTGGATCATCATCATCTTTTAAGGTCAAATAAAGAGAAATAGGATCTACAAACTGTCTATCTTGATTTTCTTTAAAATCGTTCCAAAATTCAGATACAAAAGGACTATATCGCCATATCTCTAATACCTTGCCTTCTAAAACATGCTGAGATAATGGCAAGGATAATTTATTGAATTGTCTCTGTGATATGACATAGCTACTATTTTCATCCGATTCAGCTAAAAAAGTCAAATAGGATAAAGCATAAGTACCACCGTATAGAAGCCTAGAAGCAGATTTTATATTCTCTAGATCTACATTGGGCAATAAGAGCCGTTTTTTGATTGGATTAAATAAATAGGACTCTGATTTTAAGAATAATTCTTTCTTTGATGCAGTATAGGTGTAAAGTTTATTTGGCTTATTTAACCAATCTAAAGTTTTAAAAGTCCTCAAACATCTATAAATCGTTGAGTTTGGAAGTCCAGTTACCTGTGAAAGCATATCAACATCTACTACTTTTTGACCTTTTGTCAATAAAAAGGCAATCCAAGTTAATTGTTCGCTAGGTGTTAATTCTTTAGATGCTACAACATCATCATTAGCATTCAATACTAATCCCAATGGAGGAAAAAAGAGATTTCCCTTGAAGTCTACAAAAGGAACTCTAGCTTGAAGGAGTTGTTTTTTTTCAATGTCAGATAGCTTTGAAAATACCAAAATAACGTCCATGCTAGCCTTTTTCACCCATATTACGAGCTTGAGTAACAAATGAGTCTAAACTTCCTCTTCTCTTTTCTTTAATCAATAAAAATGACTCCTTATGAAACTTCATTTGAGCATATTGAAATCTTTTTTTCAAAAACTAATTGGTAAAGTTAAAGCTATTTTTTTCAACACTTACATTAATATAAAACGATTGAAAAATAGAAATTATCTTTTAACATTCATTGTTTTTTTCCTTTTTATCATTTTTATATGTATTTTTATCATTTCAAATGAGAAAATGCAAGTTTTTGATAATAAAAAGTGACTTACAAAAGATAAAAAGCGAGAACACTTATCAAAAATGTTCTCGATGGATTCATTTATTACTGACGTATCTATTTTTTTGTCTACGCAGTCGACATTCAAACAGACGTTCACATCAATGTATTTTTTGCACCTTTTTTTATGTCAAAATCACTTTTTTTCAATAAAGACAAAATGCTTGAAAAAAAGTGCTTAAAATCAAGAATTTTTCACCCTTTTTAGTCGTTGTAGCAACACTACACACTCCACATGTGGTGCTAGTAAACTTCTATATTATAGAACGAAAGGGATAGAGTTAATGTTTAAACTTAAACTTTAGAATGAAAATATTTTTTCTTTTCTTACCCTACAGTATCCGTACAAATTTTATAGGCTTCATCTCATAAAAACTTGTACCTTGCTAAATTCAACAAACTGAAGCTTGTTTGTCTCATTTAGCTTTCTTAGGTTTCTTTTCTGGCAGTTCCGCATACATACCTTTCAGTAGTTCATTAATCAAATCCATATCCTCAAATCTGTCGAATGCATACATCAATGTCTTTGAACCCTCATACGGATAACGCAATTCTGAGTCTGCAAGAAGTTTGTCCGATGTCGGCGTTCTCTTTAAAAATAGTTCATTATCGCAAATGTCACCTATCAGCTTACCGTTAAAATATATAAGGTAGCCGCCCATCATCGATCTTATGACAATATCACCTGCTGCAGAAAAAATCTCACGAACAAATTCATTAAATTCATTCACTATGATTACCTCCTTCAAAATCAAATATTCCTTACTTTATGGCAAACTCTTTTCCCTATTTATCCTCAATATTTCAGCAATCCATTTTCATCAAATTGAAAAATTCGGTCCCCATGAAACTTCCCAATAGTATCCATCTAAATCCGAAAAAAATATGCGTGATATCCACCCCAAAAAAACTTCCTGTGGCTCTTTTACAATTTTTTTCCACCTGCTTTTTCTTACTAATGCAATTACAGTCTCTACATCTTCTTTATGTTCAACATTGTAGGCTAATGTAATTCCTGAAAATCCATTCCCTTTTGGTGGATTATTTTTCATCAATATCTTTTTGCTAATTGTTCCAAAGGAAATAGTTCAAACTTTGTTCCCGGAGTATCAAAAAGCATACTGACGGATTATTTTCTCTGCAATCAGTCTTATATCCTAAAACCATCTCTATAAAAACTTTATTGACCTTTCCATATCTTTTCACACCTAAACAAATACAAGTAATCTTGTTCATCGTTACCTCCTATGAATTCTTATTTGTCATACAATCAATTTACTTGCCAACTTGTAAACTTGTTTTATCTCTTTACTTTCTAATTCCCAGCTATCAAGCTCAATTTTAATCAACTCCGGGAATTTCTTACTAATATCCCTTAAAGCATTTCCAACTGATTTTCTCACATATTCGCTTGCATCTTCTTTTAAGTTGGCAATCCTTTCAATAGCTTCATTTGGATTTTCCTTGAAATATGGTCTACTCGTCCATATTCTCAAACCTTCTGTAACAGCTCTTCTAACATTTGGATTACTGTTTTGTAACCATTCGTCAATAACCGGAAGAGATTTTTCATAACCTGTTTGCTTACAAAATTCATCAAATGCTTTTGCTAATACTTCTTGAACTCTCCAATTGTCATCTTTTGAAACCTCATCCCTCATGAATATCAAAATTTCTTCATATGATGACAAATAGCCAAATAGAAACACACTGTACATTCTAACTTGATATACATTAGATTTAAAAGGCTAAAAATGCTAACTCTTTATTATATGCATTGTCGTTTGATTTATAATCAACAAGTGCTCTATTCTCTTCTACTTTAAACCCATTTTTCTATTAAAGAAAAATTCTTTTTCCAAACTTAAAATATATTCTTTCATGCAATTTTACCCTCACAAAATTCTAAGTTTCAAGATCTGAAACTACTAAATTCTGTACAAGTATTTATAGTGATTTAAATTCGAAAATAATATTATCAAGTAATCGTAATATGCTTTTTCCCCAAATTGAAATTCCAACGTTTATATTATTCAGTCTTCTTGTTCAAGTACCAACTAGGAATGATTTGCTTCATACCATCATACCATTCTAAAATTTCCTTAGCTTGATTTTGCATTACTGATATTTCTTCAACTCCGTAAGGAACAGACCATGGCAAAGCACCAACTATATTATTTAGAATATAGATAGCGAGAAGCTTCCAAAATAAATCCGGAACCTTATAATCAAAATATCCATCTATTATACCTGACACAAAAGAGGGAGAGACTTGAGCAGACCATACAATTCGATTGAATTCCTCCCAAGGATCTCCAAGATCAAATCTATCAAAGTCAATGACATAAATTTTACGATCTTCACCAATCATGAAATTCCCGATATGATAATCTCCATGTTGGAAAACCTGAGGTCTATCTTTTAACAATTCTCGATTTGCATTTAAAAAATCAATAAAAATCTGACCATTTTCATATTGAACGGGACATTCTTTGTATTTGGAGATTTTGTCATCAATTTTTCGATTATAAAAGACCTCCCAATCTTCACGAACTTCTGTAACAGGGAGTGAATGAATTTTTTGAAGGATTCTTCCTGCTTCTACTCCATAAGTATATTGTTGTTCTTTCGAATAAGTTAAAATGGTTTCCCGAGCATCTTTTCCGTCTATCCATTCATGTAAAGAATGTACTTCGTCATCGCAGAGTTCTATGCTAATCGGTTTACACATCGGAACTCCAAGAGAAGCTACTTTCTCCATCATATCAAATTCAAATCTTTTTAGAATCTAACTTCTCCTTATCAGAAACACGCAAGAAATATTTTTGCTGATTTTGATCTGTCACATAATATTTTTTATCATCTGACCAGCCTTTATTTATGGCTATCTTACTACTAAAATTCATCAAGCACTCTCCGATTCATTTCACAACACTTTTTGCAGTTTTCACTAGTAACCTATCCAGTTCGTCTACGCTAGCTTGATTATTTAATGAGTAATATTTTTACTGCTTCTTAGTTGCTCTCGATTATAACTACCTATATTCTATCACAAAAAACAAAAAAAGCCTTAAAATCAAGGCTTTTTCTATACTTTCACAAATAATCCTAATAAATTTCCATTCAACTTCTTCTAAGCATCTTTTTCTAAAAAATAAATTGACAATCTCATCTTCTGAAAAGCCTAGCTCACCAAGTTTTTCAAACAAAATTTTCACTAGCTTGTTAGATTCTTGATATCTTAACTCCTTTATTTCTTGCTCGCTTGCTATGACAAAATATCCTAATGTTCCACAGCTAATAACCAAATTCTGTTCTTCGAGAACTTTCATTGCTTTTTGGACAGTTGCCGGATTACACTTCTCGTTTTCTGCTAATCTCCTTATTGAAGGAATTTGCTGTTCAGGTGCATAATCACCTCTTAAAATAGTCGTTCTTAATTTTGATGCAATTTGTAAATATAGATGGTGTTTCATTTAATCTTTTTACTATCACTTTCCCTAACAAACTTCCAATACGCAGAATAGGGGATGACTGTAGCTAGTAGAAGATAGTATTTATTTGCAAACATATCTGCAACACCTTTTGCATTGAAATGGATAGGAACTTCCTCTGGGAGAAAACTACAAATAACAACCATTATGACTGTCATCCCTAGCAACACCAAAATATCTTTTGTCAGTCTGTTTTTCATCTTATTTTCCTCCTTTAACTAGATAAAATTCGACTTGCTCATTGTTATATAAACAACCATTGTAATAACCAATAAAACTACTGATACTACCTGCAAAACAAATGTAATCGGAATATTTAACACCCAATTAAGCAAAATAGGCGTAATAAGTACAATCATACCAATAATTCCAGTCACAATAACAGGTAGACTTTGTTTGACGACTATCATCTCACTGTCCCAATCATAGTTAGGATATTTTTTATTTAATGAAATTCCGATTACCGTTATAAAAAGGGAGTAACATATAGGAACAATAACTAGATTCATAACTTGAATAGGATTCATATCAAGTTTCAGCATAAATACTGATACAGAAATCATATATCCAATCAAATGAAGTGTAAGGTTGACAGCTATCTTAGCATTTAAAATCATTTTCACTTCAACCGGAGAACTTTTCAAAATCCAAATATTTTTACCTTCTAAAGATATAGATGAAGCTGCTGGACAACTGAGTGAAAGCATAGATGCAATAAAGACGGGAGCTAAGTTTGAAAGATACTCATTTATATTTTTCAATTCCTGCAGAATTTCCTATTTGACCTACAGAATTAAACAGGAAACATATACTAAAGACACATAAAAAGAATCACTCCAAGCCCAGCATTCAAGACTGCCATATAAGAACTTAAAAATCGTCCAAGCTCTTTTTGATACAAGGCGAAAAATACCGATTTTCTTTCATAAGATACTTTGTCATTAGCATATCTTGATTTTGTATTGGCAAGTGTATTAAGTAGTCCATACTTCAACGAAGCAATTTTGACAAATAGATAAAAGACGACTATTGAAAGAGCTATATAAAATCCCATCCCATAGTACATTGGAAAAATTGTAGTATGACATAAATAGTCTAGAAATTGGATACAGTCCAGTAATTTGCTTTAGCCAGAGTAACTCCCAATACTACTTTCATCACCTGATTGCATAGCTGATAATGCAAAATACCCAATTATACCTAGCATCGCAAATGAAAAAAATAAGAGAGATAACATTTTTTTCCTTTTTAAAAAGATGAAGCGACAACAATAACGATTCCCATGCATGCTGCTATACACATGGGGATCAAAGGGCAAAAATTATAGAAGTAAAAATACAATATAATCTGTAGGAGGTTTAAACTTCCGTTCAAGCCCCATACAATTCCACCCGGAAGCATAAACATCAAGCCTATTAAAAAAATTCAATAAGTACATAAACATGAATTTGCTAGTGATAATATACGAACTTTTAACAGGTAAGGATTGGAGAATTTCCATATCTCGACTGCCAAATAAAATGCCATTCGAATAAAATACTGTCAAAAATAATATTGAAAAACTTGAGACAGAAACCATATATGCTGGAATCAAGTTCTGCTGTCCGACGTGTACCAATGTTTTCGCTGTTATTATATTATAAACAAAGCAAAATAAGGAAAGAGTTATTATCCCAAAACTCGCAATAGCCATTGAACTTTGTTTTTTATTTCGTGAATCTCTAATCTCGTTAATAGGAAAGAAATTAATCAATTGCGCTTTAAGCAGTATCCAAATGTTACTCATTGTCCTGCACCTCCATGAAAAATGCCTCCAATGATTCATCACCTTTGACGTCTCCTGTATTTCCACTTGCAATTATCTTTCCATTTTTGATAATGGCAATCTTATTACATAATTTTTCCGCAACATCCAATACATGGGTTGAAAAGAAAATAGCACCTCCATCTGAAACACACTCATGCATAATTTTCTTTAATAGGAAAGTTGCTTTGGGATCTAGCCCAACAAAAGGTTCATCTAAAATCAACAGTTTGGGAGAATGTACAAGTGCAGAAATAATGGCTGTTCGTTGCTTCATTCCATGTGAATATGAAGAAATAATCCCCGAAAGATGCTCAGTCATATCAAATAAATCACCGTATTTTTGGATTCTCTCCCTGCGTATTTTTGTAGGAATTTCAAACAAGTCAGCAATAAAATTAATATATTGAAGTCCTGTCATATGTTCATACAAATCTGGATTATCTGGGATATACGCCATCATTTTTTTACAAATAACAGGTTCTTCTTTTAATAGAATGACCGTTGATAATTATACTTCCGTCTTCAAAATCATGGATACCGACAACTGCCTTTTATCGTTGTCGTTTTTTTCCCGCACCATTTGCTCCAATAAAACCATAAATATCTCCAGGCTGTACTGAAATAGATAGGGTTATCCACAACCTTCTTATCCCCATAACTTTTACTAAAAATTCTTTATCTCTAACATATTTTTCACCTCTATTGACAATTTGTCAGTAATATTTTTGAAATAATACCGATAGCTTGTTTTGATTCAGCTATCGGTACATAGTTGTCTTTACAAACATTCTATCTTTTTTAAATTCTAAAGAGTCCTTTTGTATTTAGGTTTTGTTCCAGCATTACCTTAAATGCATTCAAGTAATCTTTTGACAGGTTCTTTCTTTGATGTTTTTTTATACCCTATGTTATTTGAAACAAAAAAACATAGGCTGTCATCAGAAATTCTGCTGTTTTCAGATGGATATTTTACAGAAAATACTTTTTTTCTGAGATGCCTTGATTTATTATCCTCTCAAAATATATAGTCAGTTTTTTTCAATGAGCTTATGGGATAACCTATCTAACATATAACGATTTTTCTTCAAGATCAACCGTCTTTTTGTAACTCAGTTCCCTCCGCTGAAACGTTATCTGTAGAGATTATTGTGGCATCTATAAAGGCTCTTATTTTTTTCAATAGCAGTTTTGTCGTCATCATTGACAATCACATGAATATCTCTCAATAATTTCTCTGAATATCGTTCCACAAGACAATATAGAATATCTTCTTTGTTCTTAAAGTGATAGTATAACAAACCTCGTGATATATTTACCTTATCGACTATATCCTGAGTTGTTGTGTTCGCATATCCTTTCTCCATAAAGAGGAGCATAGAAGCATCCATAATCTCAGCTCGTCGAATTTCCGGATCTTTTTACATCTCGCATTTTATTCCTCCTGATTATAAATTATACTGCTCTACTGACAAATTGTCAATTATAAAATTACCTTTTTGAGGATAGCAAAAATCCTTGACACCAAGGCTTTTTTTGTCAACATTTTTTTAAGGTCGTACAAGCTGTGATACTGCCTCAACTTGTACTTATATCTAACTTTTCCTTTTATAAATTAACTCAAGTTAAATTTCGGGTATTAGAGGAATTGAAATATTTTCTTTCTAATCTATAACTATACCTATTCTGTTCGAGTTTCAGCTAAATATATTCCCCATTCAGCTAATTCTTCAGGCAAATCATAAACAGTTTTTCCATTACATTCATAGATTTCAGAGATTCCTGGTGAGGTCTTAGAAAAAGTTTCCAAGCTGTCACTAGTTCTTCTACAAATTGAATATTATGAGGTTCAAAAAAGTCATTAAATTTCGATAGTTCTGTACTATAAATTGTCACAACATTATAGCTATCAAGCATGATCTCGTCATGACTTTGGTGCCCACCAAATCCAAACTTACTTAATCCATCATTAATAAGCAAATCACCGTATCTAATCAACGGTACTAGGCATTCCTCTCTTGAACAACCATCAATATAATAAACATCCTTATGGGATTCCTTGATAATATTCTTTGCTATCACTTTTTCTCTATCAATACTGACAGGCAATTCCAAAATAAAAAACAAGGGCTCGTCATGAATCGCAATAAAATGTTGACAAACCTCTAATATTTTTTCTGCGTGTACATTCGCCATCAAATGATGTTCAGTTAACTTTGTAAATGATTCAAACAGGTTTTCTACCAAGCTAACTTGGTGACCTTTTACTAAATTCAACATTACACATCCTCCAGAGAATTAAAACAATATCCACGTTTATAATCTCATTATATCATTAAAACCCAAAAAAAGACTGGAACTTCCCGGTCACAGTCTCTTATAAATCTACCTCAGTTCCTTCAAGGAAAGTTACTACAATTTGTCCAGTTTCTGAAATACTGATGTGGTCGAGAACTTGATTCATGATAACTCCATCAAATTTATCTAAATCTAGTATCTGATACATCTGCTTGGCATAGTGCATTTGGAGAAGATTTACTCCTTGCTTAAGCTTTTTCCACTTAGCTACCACATCAGATCTATGTTCTTGTAGCAGTCCAACTGCTTTCATAAAGGCTTTTTCAAGCATTTCCTCATCAATATGATTGTTTAAACATCCAATCTGGCCTTTAATCCTATATCGATTATTACACTGCCATACCTTACGTTTACCTCGACTTGTAGTCCAATTTTTCTACCAAATGCTGAACCACATTCGGCGCAAAATACTTTTGTTGTAAAGGGATTGTTTTCTTTCTGCATGATATAAAATTGGAGCTTATGTTGTTCTCTAAACTTCTTTCTTCTTGCTATTTCTAACTGTACAATCTCCCACTTCTCTCTATCTAAGATTGGTTCATGATTGTTCTCGATATAGTATTGATTAACTTGTCCATCATTATCTATTCGTTTCTTCGTCAGGAAATCAACGGTATAGGTTTTCTGAAGCAAAGCATCACCCTTGTATTTTTCATTTTGAAGCATTTTCCATATAGCACTTGGGCACCACTTTGCTTTACCTGTGCAACCTGGTATTTCCTGTTCTCTTAACTCTTTGGAAATAAATTCTGGACTGTATCCTTCTAGAAATCTATCAAATATATACCTTACGACATTAGCTTGTTCAGAGTTTATAATGAGATTTCCTTTTTCATCTTTGTCATATCCCATAAAGTTTGTAGTGTTTACTTGAACTACACCACGCTCAAATTTCTTACGAATTCCCCAAGTTGAGTTTTCTGAAATGGATCTCGATTCATCCTGTGCGGAGTGACGATAGAATGGTAAGTAGTACTTCTCCTTTTGAATCTAGACTATCAATATTCTCTTTTTCAAACGTTACTCCAATACCTAGTTCTTTCAGTTCTCTTACATATTTGATGCAGTCCAATGTATTTCTGGCAAATCTACTAATAGATTTAACTAAAATTCTATCCACCTTACCATCTCTACAATCTTGTATTAGTCGGTTAAAAGCATCACGTTTTTTTGTATTAGTTGCAGAAATGCCTTCATCTGCATAGATGTCTACTAACTCATAATCTTCATGTTTTAAGATGTATTCACGGTAATAATTGACCTGATTCTCATAACTTGATAGCTGTTCGTCTTGGTCTGTAGACACTCGACAATAAGCGGCTACTCTGATTTTTTTCTGAATTTGAGATATGACTGTTTGATGTACCTTTTTGGCCGGTATAACTGTAATGTTTTTCTCCATCTTCAATCCTTTCTAACACAATTACTGGTGAACTTAGTTTCCAATCTTCAATATCCTTTCAGGGACTCTCATACCTTTACAGGAATTTTTTTCCTTCTTTAATATATTTGAACAACACCAAACAATCTTTTTCTTATAAGATACCTGTCTTTTTAATGTTGAACCACAATATTGGCATTTTTAACATTCTAGAAAAATTTATAGTTTTTTATTTGTACCTTGGATCCGAGAACGGCTTTTTCATTTTTTACCTGAACCTTCTCCCATATTTCCTTAGATACAATTCCTTCATGATTATCTTCAATATAGTATTGTTCAACCTGCCCTTGATTTAATTTCTTTGGACCGTTTACACCGTCATGAAAGTATTTTTGAAGTAGTAAAGAGCCTTTGTATTTTTCGTTTTTTAAGATATTACGAATTGTACTGTCATACCATTTCTTACCTGTTACAGTTGAAACCTTGCCCTCATTAAGTTTTTTAGCAATCCTATGTGTACCCATTCCTTCTAAATAACTATAAAAGATGGTTCTTACTATTTGCGCTTCTGCTTTGTTTATAACAAGTTCACCTTTTTCGTTTAAATCATACCCTAAAAACCGTTTAGCATTAATGAGTAATTCTCCCTTCTGGAACTTTCTACGAAAACTCCATCGTTGGTTTCCGCTCATGCTTTGTAACTCTTCCTCAGCCAAACTTGCTAACACAGTCAAGACAACCTCACCTTCATTTGATAAAGTGTGGATATTCTGCTCTTCAAAAAAGATATCAATACCAAGAGTTTTTAATTCTCGACTTATTTCAAGAACATTGATGAGATCTCTTGCAAACCTTGATATTGACTTAGTATGGATAACATCAATTTGTCCTTTTCTACAAGCATCTAACATAGTTTGAAAATCAGGTCTATCATACTTTGAACCCGAAATCCCTTTGTCACAAAAAACACCCAAAAACTCAACATCATCACGTTCAGCATACAACTTTTCAAAATAGACTTTTTGATTCTCTAGCGAATCAAGTTGACTTCCGTTGGTTGTAGAAACTCGAACATATGCACAAATTCTCTTTTTTCTTTTGTTATTCTTTGCTTCAATTTTTCTTATATTCATTTTTCCTCCTACAAGAAGTTGTTACACACTATATATCCTCTAAACACTATATTAGTCAAGTAATCAGCAACCCTGTTCTTTAATAAAATGTCTTTATATTCCTCTTACCTTAATAGGTAATTTCAAGATAGTTTTTCCGGTTTTAAGAAAAATCAAAAGAAAAAGCCTGATGTATTTCACCAGGCTTAGATTTTTATTTGAAATTTAATCGCAATATGTTATAATAAACGTGAAAAAGAGCTGAGCGCCAACTCAGCTCCATGTAGAACCGTTAAAAAGACGGTGACTCTCTATTATCAGACTATAACTCGTCCAACAACTCGGTCAAAAGTGGGGACGGGTTATTTCTTTTTGTCATCGTCCTTGAAGATTTTTATAGCACAAACCAATCAAAGCAATGGTAAAAAGTACCAAAGCCAAAGATGGTTTGAACGACTTCAAATGAGCTCAAACACGCTCCTCCTTTCCGTCAGATTTTTGATGAATTACCCATAGGCATCACCTCTCTTTCGGTATAAGGAGCCACCGTCTTCACTTTTCTACAATAGATATTATACCACATGAGCCACCAACTTCGGTGGTTTATTTTTTTAAAGATTTATTTTAATAGCAGAATTTGCAAACTCTTAATTAGTAGTAATCAAACCATCAGGTTCAATCGAAAATTCTGGTTTTACTGATAGCGAACCATCGGCCTTGAGATAATACCAGCCATTTCCTGATTTAATAAATTGCTTAGATTTCATATCTCCATCTTTTTCATCTAAGTAATACCAAGTTTCACGATATTTTACCCAACCTTTAGCCATTCGACCATCCGACTTAAAGTAATACCACCTATGATCGATATGCATCCAACCAGTAACCATGGCACCGCGCTTATCAAAATAAAACCAATCTTTACCATCATTGAACCATTTATTGATGAAACAGTAGCCTCTATTATCAAAGTAGAACCATTCACCTTTGATATTTTTCCATTGAGATTTTGGATAAGAGCCATCTGATTCTTCCCACCACCAGCCAACTTCGTTTCGTTTCCAGTTTCCTTCAGTTAGACCAGATTCAATATCTTTCTTAAACTGTTCTCTACTAATGCCCCATTTTGCAAGGTATGGATAGGGATCTACATGGTCACTTCCATTATTTGGTTGGTTGTAAGTACAAAATTGATGAGTTTTAATCCCAGCAAGACTACTAGAATCTAGAGTTTTAGGGATTCCAGCCTCGTCAGCTAACTCACGTAATAGCTTGACATAAAGTCGATAATCTCTCATGAATTCTTCTTTAGATTCATGACTTTCTATCAGTTCAACTTGAGCGTAACCTTCAACATTCCATCCGCCACCAACATCATAGGCACCTCGGTCGACTAACCATGTTTGCATGATACGACCATTCCCTACCACATGAGAGAAGAATCCTGACTCAACTGGACGACGCATATGGTAATCCGCTTCATTTTGTGCCGTAGAGTTAGGATTTCCTGTTGAGTGAGCATGAACCTGTCGATAGGGTTGTTCCCCAATTTGAGGAAGATTTGTTCGTAATCTACTTTTATCAATTTCCATGATTATCCTCCTTATCATCGTTAGACTTTTCTTCAGTTAGATGTTCAAAAGCTTTTTAAAATTGGTTTAAAAAGAAAAATATTCCCTTTTACTTTTTGATAGTTCTCAATTAGTGATTGGAAAGTAAAAACTAGGTATCCGATATAAATCGAATACAGAAACATAAATCCAGTTTTTTCAGGCAACAAAACAGACATCGGAATCAATAACAGTAACATAAAAATCCCTAAGACTTTACGAATTAATCCATTGATTCCAATTCTACTCTTATACTCAACATCAGGATTTACAATGGCAGAAAATGTTCCTGATGCAAAATCAACAATTTCCATGATGACAATCAACGCTAACGCATACAAAATAAGCCCATCTTCTGTTTCGATGAGCTTTCTTAAAAATTAAACAATTCAATATCCATTTTTAATACTCCCTATTCTTCTTTTTTATTTGACTCGATTTCAGCTAGAACAGCATCTTCTAATTCATATCGTTTATCACGGAACAATTTTTCTTGGTTTCTCATTTCGAGACGATGCTCCGCATAGAGCTCTGAATGATAGAGAAACTCAGATATTGTAGAAACACCATGTTCATCGACATCAACAGTATACTGCTTAACTACTTCATCCCCAATCTTCAAATTTCCAACCAAACGTGTTGTTTTAGTAATTTCTAATGCCATTAACTTTCTCCTTTCTCTCTTTTAGTTTTTACTTCCTCAAATAAATCCTTGAGGTCTGAGTCATAATCTAATACATCTTTCATCAACTGTAGTTCACTCGAAGCAACTAAGTAAAGTGCCTCGCTCTGAGATGCTTGACTTTCAGCTTGCGCCAACTTTTTAGTCAATGAGTCAACTGCTAATTGATGGATTAAATCTGTGTTCATCTTCTAACATCTCCAATCGTTTATTTAATTTTCGAATATCAAGTATTAACTCTTGAATCCCTTTTAAAGCGATATTCGTTAATCTTGTATTATCAAGATTCAGAAAACCACCATTTTCATACACCAGTGACGAATCAATTTGTTGAACATCTTGAGCAATGAGTCCAATTTTGGTATGATCCTTTTTGAATACGATTCCTATTTTCTTCCAGTCATATTCTTTAAATTGAAATCTTTTGATAAAATCGAGTGCTTTATAGTTAGATAGCCTATATTCTCTTTTTAAGTTTTTATCAGAAAAATGTTGGTTAACAATTTGCCATAAGCTATAAGCATTTCCGTTATATGAATAGTAAATATCATTTCCTGATCCACCAAAGTCTAGAGATACATTATTAGAATTCCAATAACTAATAGTTCCTGTAGTTGAGCCATTAATGCTGCTTTTGCCGTACTTCAACCAGCCAATTCCTTTTGCCTTAATGTATCCTTCGACTGTCAATAGAAAATCATCACTATCACTTGCAGTGTTTCCAGTAGTAAAATCTGAATCTTTGTAAATAAATAAGCCGTAAGGAACATTGTCCCCTCGGCCATACAGAACCTATAAATTGCACACCTAAACCGTCTTTAGAATTAAACTGACGTGGAACATTAATCTGTAAAACCACCGTTGATAGCATCAAATGAACCATACGCACCTAACTTGATTTTTGTTTCTCCAGTTAATAATCCGCCAGAAATTGTGGTTCCAGTTATCGTGCCACCTTGGATTCTATCACCACTTAGTAAGCCTGACTTTATTTGACTAGCATCAATCCTAACACTTTGCACACTATTTATAAAAGCATTCTTTGCAAACAATTGCCGTAAATAAGCTTCATTTGCAACAAGTTTATTGAAAAATGCTTGATCCACAACAATCTTATCTGCAGTTACTGAATTTGATGCTAATACCATAGTAGTTACAGAACCGGATTCAAAGTTTGAGGTCTTCAATTTATCAATCATTCCTGATTTAATGACTGCTCTATCAATTAAAGTATCGCCAGTAATATGAGTTGCCTTTCCAATGATTCTATTGATTCCGTTTGCGCCAAGATTAATACCTGAAATGAGTTTTCCAGCATTCGTAAGATTTTGAATCGAATAGGAACCTTGATGTTGTTGAACCAAGGTTTCTGTTGCTACTTGTTGTGAAGAGGTGCTGTCTACAAAGTTTTTAGGTGGCTGATTACCTCGGACAATTGATATTTGACCAATTGCCACAGTACCGTTCTTTTCTAGCCAAACATGAAGACCAAAATCATCTGTTTTTGTCACGGTTTTATTTATCGTAAAAGTTCCTGTAAAAATCTGAGCTGCCCCTGTTCTAGTCGGACTGATGGTGAAACTTCCTATTGAGTTACCTGATTTGATTTCAAAGCCGACTTTACCATCTGGTAGTACATCTATCCATAAATTGACCCTATAAGAAAGTTTCTCGCCAGCAACAAATTTTTGACTATGAAGAGGCATTTGGAAACCACGCCAACCATTTGTTGTCCTACCACTTTGCTCAATTCTTAGCAACTTGTATTCATTAGTTCCAGTCATAACTAAATTCGAATTCGGTTCACGTTCTCTATATTTACTAAAATTAGTTGGATCATAAACTAAGTTTTGGGTATCAATTAAATCACTAACTCTTGTAATCAGTCCTTCGGATGTTTGTACAACCTGACTAATTGATTTACCTTGTTCACTAATAGTTCTTGTATGACTACCTATAGTATCTTTTACTTCGTTAAAGGTCAGTTACAGTTGTTAAATCTTCGATAGGCTTTAGTCCAATAATTTGGAAAGATATCTCCAGTAGTAATCATTAAACCTCGCCAATGAAACTTACCAGAACTTGCACCATCAATACGAAATTGTAATTCAAAATTTTTATAATTATTGAACATCTCATCGGTTACGATTCGAGAAATTTTAATAAGATGGTAGTTCGTACCAGTTTTTAAAGCACTTGACCAAGAGGTATGAAACGGATTAGAATGAACACTCCCATACAGCAGTATTATCTGATTTTTTTATAGCCTGGACCTTGTAAAATAATTCTAGGAGTAACAGTTGAATCTAAAACAACATTATCGACTGAAATATAAACAAATAGATTGATTTTTGTCCCTGCATAAATACCAGTCGAATCACCAAAAGGAATTTTTGCCTAACGTTTGAATCCAATTGAGCTTCGAGTTTATCTCTTTGTATGAAGTCCAACTATCACTCGAACCAGTCGCTAAGTTTCGATGAGAAACACTGGTTGGTATTAAAGCTTTTTGTTTCACTGATAGTCCGACTGAAACTATTAGACGTTTCTCTAACTAAGTTTTTGTACGCTAGTGTTCGTTACATAACCTCTATCTAAAATATTTTTATCAACATCTGATTTAGTTTGAAATCCTTTTAGATTGATTATGGATTCTACCTGACTACTGGTCAATCGTTTGGCTATTTCACCTGCTTGGATTCTAATCGTTGTTTCAGTACTAGCAAGTCGATTTGTCGTTTGATTAAAATCTGTTTGTGATACTTTAGTCTTAATAGCGTCTGTAGCAACTTGTAAATCAGATTTAGTTTTAGATATTGCTACTGCGTTTTCTGATGTTCTTTGGATTGCTTCGTTAGCTGTTTGTTTAATATTTTTCACATAGGCCTTTTTCAGCTTTTTAGGTTTATCTTATCCTTGGCTTGTGATATTTCCGTTCCTTGTTGTTCTACGGTATTTTTGATAGCATCAAAATCAGACTTTGAAACCTTGTTAGTAATTGCTCCCTTAAGCTTATCAATTGAAGATTCTACTGTCGTAATTTGATTCAATAAGCTATTCTTGCTGAGTTCAACTAAACGATTTGCTTCTGCAATGGCTTCTTTTTTATAATTTAAGGTATCTGTTAGTACTGTATTAGTAGTTTCTTTAACTTCTTGACTAACCTCTAAGGCATGATTAGCTAAATCTCTACTACTATTTGCTTTAGTCAACACATCGTTGTATCTATTTTCATTAAGTGATTCATTAGAAAGAACTTTTGAATCAACATCAGCGATCTTCCCTTCAATCTCTTGACGAATACCATCTGCGTAGACTTCTGCACTAGCTTTTGACTTTTTCAATATCATCAAAAATTGATTCTTTTTGTTTAGTGAATTCGGCATCAAAGGCAACATTCGCATTTTTCAAAGCTTTTTCAATTGCGACTTCTTGTAATGTGAAACTAGAGTCTAAAATTGCATTTGCGACAGTTGAAATTCCACTATTTGAAGTTAAACCACCTATCATTGGTTTATCATCAAAAGTTATCGAGATATATTCTTGTGTCAGTGCGTCAAATTCAAAAGCAACTGCCTTTTTGTGGATATCAATTCCATGTTTCAAACTCTTGATGTTTACAGTGTCACCTAAATGTACAACCTGCCCATCGAGTTCATAGGATTCAATCGTAATTGCTTCCGATAACTTATCAATTCCTTCATTCTTGAACTTAGCCTCAGCCCACTTTTTTAACTCCTCAGTGCTTTTAAGAGTATTATTTTCATACTCTTTTTCATTGATATATGGATAGTAAGTAATTAGAGGACTGTCGACAGTAATTTTAATTGTCTGTTCTTTATCCTTACCATCTGGTTTAAATGTTGATTTTGCGTGAATACGAGTAATGATTGATTGAGTTGATTTGGTTCTCTTGTAAGACTTTAGATTCTTATGTGTTGTTATGACAACACCCCTATTTTCACCTCTATTCTTCTTGATTGTCAGAGACAAATTGTCACGAATCAACTCCCCTTCCCAAGTTCCTATGATAGAATGGGCACCATCCATTAAGACAGCATAAAGTGTTTTTACCTCATCTGTATTGAAAGTACGGCGATCTGTAACATCACTCGTAAATGAAAAATCACCAAGATTAGTCTTAGTATTTTGTACCATTTGCGATAAGGCCATACCACATGTAAGATTAACAACCCTAATTGGTTCAATAGACCGTTGCATAATATCATCTGAAATATGGTAGGCGGTTATATCCAAACTATCATCGTTTTCAATTGGCTTTTTAATACGAAATAACTGGATCCCTAAGACAGGCACAGGAGCCTTGATAAGCATATCCTCTTTTTATTTGTTTATAGATACCAGAATCGGTAATTGATAGCGAATAGATAAGGTGAAATCACCGTTCAGGGTCTCTTTTACAATAGCAGAGCTAGTTTCATGAAGAGGTAATCCATTCCACTTTGCAGTTCTAATATCTTTGTTCAACAAAAATAACATTTAAGCCCACCCCCAATTTGTTTCAAAGCTTAAAGAAGTAATACCTCTACCAAGAACAACACCTACTTCTTTTTTAGCGCTTGGATCAATAGTGATAAAATCACCAGACCATTTGATGTACTTTTTGCTAACCGTTAGAAAACTTGGACTATTTGGTTCGTTTACCATCACAAGAGGTTCTGTAAGATTTTCAATTTTAATAACCTGATCACCAATCGTAAACTGCGTTTCAGTTGTAGAATTCCCCATAATTGTTATTTTAGGAAACGCTAGAGACGTCCCTTGAACTCTAAGTACACCGTTTGATGTCAATGTTTGTCTATCCATCGATTTAAAAAACTTTGTAGGATGACAAATAAAGGTAGCTTTCATCGCATACACACCATCTCTCTCTTGTTTTACCTCAGTACATTTTACTCGGTAACACCAAAGACGTGTGGTTTTCATCCGTTCACTCTCAAGCCAAAACTGCTCCTTGATAAATAGACCCATAAATTGATGAAGTTGTTCTTCTGAGGGCTTAACAATATAAATCGTATATGATTTTTCAATCAAATCTCGGTGCTGATTTGTTTGCGAAAGAGCGCCACTCATTCCTTTATGTTCTAATAAACTCGTCTTACTCTCCGCTAGAATAACAGAAGGCGATTCGTGGACAATCACCTTAAAAGGAAAACTAGAGTTCCAATTCCATCTATGACTAACTCGTTTCTTTTAATCATATAGTGGCTCCTCTCAATTGTTTTTGACGTGCTAATTCTTCTGCGATTCGACTTGCTACTTCATTTGCTATTTTTTCAATATCTGCCTGTTCTCGGATAATATTTCCAGTAATCGAAATGTTGATGTCTGGCATTCTTAAATCCATCGTTCTTGCAATACCTCTTCCGATTGCCCCAAGAGTAGATTCATTTAAAGGGAGTACCGCTTCGTTTCCTGCTTCTCCTCCTACCATTAGGGAATTCCCTATTGTTCCGAAGGCAGTTGGTTTGGTTAAAATTCCCCCTTTTGCATACCACTCAACTCCGATTCTAGGAATTTGTCCCTTTAACCAATCCAGAGGGTTTGCAGATCCTGACACACTAAAATGAGGTAAAGGAATGTGTGGCCACTGAAATCTGAAATTAAAGAGATTTTTGATAGCAGTTATAGCAGTTGAAACTGCATTTTTGGCAGTGTTAATTGCATTCGAAATTGTGTTTTTTACACCGTTCCAAACATTGGCCACTGTGCTTGAAATTCCATTTAAAATACCTGAAATAGTTGAACTGATACTATTCCAAATTGTACTGACAACGTTACTAATTGCTGATAAGAGATTACTAATTGTGTTCTTAATCCCATTCCAGGTGTTTGATATAAGTTGACTAATAACACTTAGAACTAAGCTTACAATTGACTTGATGGATTCCCATACTGTTGAAAAAACTGCCTTTATTGTTTCCCATGCACCAGACCAATCTCCTGTAATAATTTGCATTACTGCTTTAATAATGCCTAAGACAAGATTGATTGCCGTTTCAACTACTTGTTTTATGATTTCCCAAGCTGTGCTGATGATTAGTTTTATGTTTTCCCATGCTGCCTGAATATAGGGTTCTAGAATAGACATAACGGTAGTTATAACTGTTGAGATTGCATTCCAAACTGTTGTGGCGGCTTCAAGAATTAACTCTTGATTCTCAGTCCACCAAGAAGTCAGTGTCCCCCAGATGCTTAAAATAAAGTCTGATATTTCTTGAATGATAGTAGATATAAAAGAATAAATAGCATTCCAAATATCCATTACTGCTGTTCTAAATCCCTCGTTATGTTCCCAAAGTTCTTTTATTCCAACAATTAACAAAGCAAGAACAGCTATAATTCCTAAGACTATAGCTATAATAGGCGCTACACTTGCTATTAAGCCACCAATTGTGACACCCATTGCTAAGGCAGCTGCCTGAAGTGCTAAAAATATAGGGAGTAATAATCCTAATCCAGTAATCAGGCTACCTACAATAATGATAAATTGTTTTACTGGCGTTGATAAACTAGAGAACCACTCTGCAACTGAACGTAACAAATCAGCTAAAATCTCTAGTATCGGTGCAAAAGTGACAGCTATAGCATCCCCCACTTCAGCTAATGCTAACTTAGCTTCATTTTTGAGCAGTTGTAAATTTATCAATTGGATCTAGTGTTGCTTCATGTTGAGCCGACTGTTCCTGATGCTTTTCTTTTGCTGTTTCAGCTAAGTCATCAAAAGATAAAGCCCCACGATTAATAGCATCCACCATTCGTGGAGCACCCTTAGTTCCAAATATATCTGAAGCGAGGGTTAACTTTTCAGTTTCGCTAGTTGAATTTTTAATTTTTTCGATGGTTTCAGATAAACCTTGCTGCAAAGTCTTTCCTGATGCCGCATACTTCACAGAAGCTTTTGATAAGGATGATAAAGAGGCTGATGAATCTACACCAGCCTTTTCAAATTTCCCCATTAAAGCAACGCCCTCATCAAATGAAAGTCCTAATGCCTTAATTTGTGGTGCTCCAGAAACAACCTTATCCATCAAATCTTGAACTCCCACCCCAGTAGCTTGACTTGTAAAGGTGACAGTATCAAGAACACTAGACAAATCCGTTGCCTGTAAGCCATATGCTTCTATAGCTTTCTTAGCTGAAATAGCTGATGAGGTAACATCACTCCCATTTATAGACGCGAATTGGATGAGATAACTTGAAGCTGATTTTAAACTATCACCGGTTAAACCAAATTGAGTGTTCAACTCTCCGACAGCACTTCCAGCAGTATTAAAATCTGTAGGAATTTCTGTAGCAAGGTTCTTTGCGATAGTTGTCATCTCTTCTAAAGCTTGGCCAGAAGCACCAGTTTTGGTAACAATGATATCCATCCCTTCATCAACTTCGTTAAAAGCTTCAAGCGACTGTTTCCCAAAATCAATCAATTTTTGTGATAATTCTGCTAAACGATCACTGAATTCCATTAGGATATCTGCCTTTAAGAGATGATTGATTTCTGATAGATTATCCTTCGCACTTGTTGAACTAGTGCCCATCTCTTCCATCTCATTTTGAAGATGATTATAGGCCGTTTTGGTATCATTTAGAGTCTGTTCCAGTTTATTGGCTTCAATCGAATTTTCACCATACTGAGATTTTGTTAGTTCTAGCTGTTTCTCTAAATTCTGAATCTGTTTTTCTAGTAAAGAGGAACTTTCATTTACTTTTTTCTGAGCTAAAGCTAGCTTTTCAGATTCACTAGCACTTGAAGAAAGTTCACTTTCTTGCAATTTAAATTGACTCGTTAATTTTTCACTCTCAGAAGCTAGACGAGCTTCTTCTTGTTTCAAGCTATCCCATTGACTTTTAGTAGTACCTATTCGATTTCCATTTTCCGATAAGGCTTGATTGACACCCTCTAGTTTGCTTTCATAACTTTTCAGTACTGTCTGAGTAGTTTCTACTTCCCTTTGAAAGGCCCGATATTGTTCCGCCCTCGATATTACCTGACTTAAATTGAGCTTCAACTTGGGCTTGTGCCTGCCTTTAAGGTAGTTAATTTTTTTCTTTAGTGGTTTCAACTTGTTTAGCTAAGCACTTCTTGTTTTTGAGTAAGAGGTGACATTTCCTGTATCAAACTTAAGAGCCTTATCAATTTGTTTCAATCTTTAGTTGATTCAGTGACTTGTTTATTTACCCCTTTTTAAGGCATTTTTGCAAGGTTGTGTATCACCACCAATTTCTATTGTGATACCTTTTTTATATTTTCCAGCCATATTCACATCTCCTTTCTATTAAAAATTATCAAAATCGCTTTGATTCGCTTTTTCTTGTGTTGCTTGTTTCATTTGTCCGCAAGTTTACATAGTCAGTTTGATAATCAAGAGCCATCCCAATTGAAATATGTTTTAAGTCGTCTATGGATAAACCAGTTTCCTTACAACAAAATAAATAGCTTTCTACCGTAAAGATTTCTTCACTTGCTGTTTCTGTTTGATCTGCTTTTTTCTTGTATTCATCCCTTGGTTAAGCATGTTCATTAAGATAGTTGCTACTTCTTGGACTGGAAACTCCTCCATCTCCATAAAGAATTCTTTGAATGGTTTAATTCTTGGATTAGCTAGATTTCGCAAATACCCAAAAAATTCTGTGAAAAAGTCATATCAAAAATTGGTCAGGATAGATAGATCAATGTCACCAGTTTCGAGTTTTTCTTCCTCATTTAGGTGTTCAATCTTATCGAGAATTGACTGCGTACTCACCATTGAAAACAAGTCTTGAAAATAATCTTTACCAAACTGTTCTTTATAAGCAATCGGTGTATAAGCATTAGTAGCTAATTCATAGGTCTTTCCTGAAATTGTAATACTATCTCTCATCTGTAACTCCTTTATTCACGAGGTTCAAAGACTTCCTTTGAACCAATTCTGACGAATCTCATCACTTGTTTCTTCTGTCGTTTTGCGACGAACCACCTTATCAAGTGGCCGAGGACTTGCAGTAAAGTTTAGCTCAACCTCATTAATATCTGAACCAGATTTTGTTTTTGATCCCATTGACGGACGTGATGCGTAACAGTAATACAAAACATGAAGTGTTTCTTTCTTATCTCCTTCAAAACGAAACATCAGAGCGAAATTCTTCTTTTCAGCATTTGCGATTTCAGAAATCGTTTTAGTTGTTGGATCTAATTTTTCTCCTAAGACACGAGTTAAAAATTCTTGAGTCAATAAGGCGAGCTTCAATGTTCCCTCATAACCATCATTTGATTCTGAAGTATAAAAGTTGATATTATCTGCCTTGTAAGAACCTTTGTCACCAGTCGGTTCCAAGGTTAGTTCTGCTGCACCTCGTAATCGTTCAACTGTCCCATAAGTCAATGCGCCATTTGAAGCTTCAGTTGTAACTTCTGCCCAATGAACATCTTGTAATCCAAAGGTAACTTTATTTTTTTCAGTCATAACTATCCTCCGTTTAATGAAATGTAATATGTAATTTGATAGAGTTTTTCAGTTGAGATATAAGTCTCTACTTTGTCAAAAAAAATTGAATGACTATCGAATAAGTCATCCATCTTAGTTTCGATTTCTAAGTCCTTCTTTAAGGTATAGAGTTCCACTTGAAGATTAAGAGTCTTATGATAGCTCCAATTATCAGCTCCAGCATTTTTCAGAGTCCTTAACAAGATATACAATAAATGGTGGAGCTGGACTTCTTCCTTCTTCAAAATGATGATAAGCTACTGGCAACTTTGATTTTATTAAAATGTTATAGAAATCTTTTAATGTCATGAAATCCTCACAATCTTTGTCTCAGCCTATCTTCAAGTGACTTAACGGCACTTTTTTCAACGATTTCAATATGTTTTTGCCCTTCTACTCGACCACCATTTTGTTTAGCGTGACCATTTTCTAGGAGATGAGTTAAGCCTGGTGTTCGGTTATGAATGGTTTTTGTTAAGCCTGTAGACTGTCACTTGTTGACTTGCTTTTCCAACCTCGTGCATACTTACCAGTTTTTCGTGGAGAAGAGATCTTTAAAGTATCTACAGCACTGTCTGTTACTTCTTCTACTACCTCTCGCATTGCAGATGTCGTCTCTTTAATGTAATCACTCAACTCTTGATCAATTACTTTTTCCAACTCATCCATTCCTATCCTGTTCATAGTCATTCTCCTTAGTTGCTACAATATAAATCAATTGCCTAGGAACGCTATCACCATCAATTGAATCTACCGTAAAGTAGGCGTCTCTGTACTTTATCCTAGTTTTTAATGAACTTAGATTTAGTACCGCTTTGTCGTACCTTAGTGTAAATTGAATTTTGTTATAAAGGAGTTTAGACACACTCTCCCCTCATTTTCTGTCAAGGTCAACGGGCGACTAGAACACCATCTTTGGAAAACCGTGTTCCAAACTGAGGATTCATTTCCAATTTCATCAACCACAATTTTACGCACTTCAAATGTAAGACGGTCACGTAACGGAGCGATTTTCATCAAAAAATATCCTTCCTATCAGCTAATAGTAGGTGATATAACATTTGTTTTAACTCTTTATAATTAGCTGTTTCACGGTGTTCATAAAGATAGGCAACCCCATACAGGATTGCCATTCTTAGAACCTCACTGTAAGTATTCTGCCTTAACGTTTCTTCACAGAGTTTTTTACTCGTATCAATTAATTGCGTAATCAAGTCATCTTCATCTGTGTTTTCTACCTTAAGGTAAAGTTTTGCTTCTTCTAGACTTATCATGATTATTTTGCTTTCACAGTTAAATTTTTACTGCTTCTGGTAATACTAATTTCCCATCAACACGTTGAGATGCAAGAAAACCAATTTGACCATTATTAGCATAAAGTTCATTTAGACGTTTAAAAGTACGTCCTTGGCGGTCTGCAATCCAGTAATATGAGAAATCACCAAATGCAATAGCTTTATTCCCCTGTTCAGGTAGGGGTGCAAAGGTAGATGTATAGTATGGACGGTTAAGAATTAAATCTGGTTGTCCAGCTTGTGTAGACGGTTGCCAAATATAATTTCCGTTATTGTCTTTCAGTTTACGGATTGCTTTAACAGTTGTATCATGAAGAATCCATACTGCATTTTTACGATACGGAGCAGGAAGAGAATGATACAATTCAATCATGTCATCAAACGTAATGTCTTTAGTCGTCGTTGTAGGACCAGTAACATTTGCTTGCGTAAAGATTCCTGTTGGTTTCTTTGAGCCATCTCCAATAAGGAATGATTTCTCTTCTTCTGTACCAATACGTCGTGCAAACTCACTAGTCATATAGGATTCTAAATCAAATACTGAGTCATTTAACAATTCTTCTGAGATTCGAATAGCTGTTCCAATCTTATGCGAATCAAGTGTTACTTGACCAAATGTCTCATCAGTTTCAGGATAAAGTCCATTTTCATCCATCCACGACGCAGTTCCGTGCCCTGTAACAACTGGAATCTTCCGCTCTCCACTTGATGTTTTAATGACAGTTGCTAGACTTCGGAAGAAATTCTCTTCTTGAAGACCTTGAACTAGTTTTTTCTCATACTCATCAGGTACTAAATGGCCACCCTCTGTATCTTCTCCAACACGAAGAACATCCTTAACATCAAAGAAGTTACGCTTACGGACATTCGTCCAAAAGGTTTTGGAGTAGACATCAGACTTAGTTCCCTTCTTCTCATCTTCTACCTCACTATCTTTTTAAGACAGTGGTAGGCTGTCTTGTCAAAGCCTGAGAAGTTGGTTGAGCAAGTTCTAGATCAATCTTTTCTTGTCGTTCTAAGCGAGCAATTTCTTGATTATAGCGATTGATTTTACTTTCCATTTCATCATAGCGTTGAGAATCTTCTTCTGAGACTAAACCATCTTCAGTTCGCACTGAGTCTAGGAAAGTTTTTGCTTGTTCCCAAGCTTGATTTTCGTTTTTTTCTTTAATTCAAGTAATTTAGACATAGGTTAGTTTTTCCTTTCATTATTTCAATAAATCTAATCGTTTTCTTAACTGATTAAGAGGAGTCGTTGATAAAGGTTTGTAGCTATCTATTTTGGCTTGAAGTTTAACAACAAGGTTATGATCCGCAGTGGCTCTACTAAATGAATAACTGCTTAGTTCTAGTTCTTCTTTAGGTTCATCTTTACTGAATAAAATCTTGTCCGCAAAGCCAAGTTCAACTGCTTTTCTCGCATTAAACCATGATTCAGAATCCATTAAATGTGAGATTTTTGTCCTAGATAATCCTGTTCTTAACTCATAGGCATTCATAATAGACTCTTTGATTTCCCCCAGCATTTCAATGACCTTTTCCATATCCTTTGCTTCACCTTGTGCAATTGTCCATGGATTGTGAATCATCATCATTGCAACAGGACTCATGGATACTGTTGTTCCAGCCATGGCAATGACACTGGCGACACTAGCAGCAAGACCATCAATTATGACATGCACATTTCCCTTGTAATCCATCAGCATGTTATAGATTTGTGTCATGAAGAAAACATCACCCCCTGGACTATTAATCCAGAGGGTGATATCACCTTTTCCCTGCATTTAAATCATTTTTAAAGAGTTGTGGAGTAACTTCATCTCCAAACCATGTTTCATCAGCAATCTGTCCTTCAATACGAAGAGTGCGAATATTCCCTTCGTCTGAAAAACTCCAAAATTTACGCATCTTCTTCCTCCTTTGCTTTTTCTTGAGGTTGTTCAATTGCCTGTTTTGTCATAAAACCACCAGCATCTTTTAATTTAGTCATATTTCCGTTAATCAAATAAAGGTTTCCTCCTTCTTCATCTGTTAAAAGATTTAAATCTTCAAGTTCTCGAATATCATTTGTAGATAGCCAGCCATTCTGTCTTGCAATAGCATACCCACTCATACGACTTTGATAATCTCCACGTAATAAACCATCTACATTGAACTTAACAAAGTATTTCTTCTTTTCTTCAGGTAAAAAAAGAGACCTCTTGAAGGCCTGTTCTAAACGAACTACCCAAGGGTCTAATGTGTATTTTACAAACTCTAGTGATTGTTGCTCGATATTTGAAAATGAAGATTTTTCTAAATCACCAATCATATGTGGTGGTATCCTATACAAACGTGCAATCTCATTGATTTGAAACTTCCTAGTCTGTAAGAATTGTGCTTCTTCTGGTGGAATACCTATTTGAGTGTACTTCATCCCTTCTTCTAGAACTGCAACTTTATGTGCATTTGTTACACCGTTATAAACCGCATTCCAAGAATCACGTACTCTTTTTGGATCCTTCAAAATCCCTGGATGTTCCAATACACCACCTGGATTTGCACCATTTTTAAAGAATGATGCTCCGTAATTCTCTGTAGCCAAAGTCATCCCAATTGCGTTCTTTGCTAATGCGATGGGAGAATAACCAATCAATCCATCAAAACCAAGACCTGGAATGTGAAGGACATCTTCTTGTTTTAAAATAACACTGCCTTTATCCTTGAAATTTGGATTTCTTCGGTCTGACGTTGATATTTGTAGTAAAGTTTCCCATTTTCATCACGGTGTACTGACATTTTATCTGGTAATAAGGGATACAAACTGATAACCTGACCGCTCTTATCCCTTATGATTTGAATATAGGCATTTCCCCATATCAAAAGATGAGTCATCAAAGTTTCACGAAAGACAAAAGAAGACATCTCTGGATTTGGTTCATCGTGAAGCAAGAAATAAAGAGGGTGTTCAAATTTTTTCTCCCTCCCATTAGATGTTCTTTCATAAATGTGAATGGGTAGAGAGGCGACAGCTTCAGCTAATATTCTCACACAAGCATAAACAGCTGTAGTCTGCATGGCCTTAAACTCATCCACATTTTCTCCACTAGAAGTTCGTCCAAAGAGATAGGAAAAGTCCTGTCCCTCATAGCTATTACGCGGTTTATCTCGTGATCTTTTTCTTCCAATAAATTCTAAAAATCCCATCTAATCCTCCATTTTTGAGTACAATAAAAGCACCTCTTTTGTGAGATGCTCTACGAATTAAAATTGAATTTACTTATTGAATAACTTAGCCCAATTCTGCTTGGAATTTAAAATTCTGGAGACATAAACCTCATATTTGTCGATATAATAAAAAGCTAAGTAATTTTCAATTGGCATATATCGATAACGTTTTCCGTCATCAGTTAATTCACCGTAACCTCGGCTCGACACCAAAGGGCATGCTTCTGGAAAGGTTTCTAAAGTTTCTAGCGCCGTTAGAATAAGGTCTAATTTACTATCGGCAGATTGTTGGCTGTAAAAATTCAGTACAATATAATCATGTATTTCTCTCAAGTCTTTCTTAGCTTGATCCGTAAGAGAAACATGGTAACGTTTATGATTACTCAAGTCCAAATTCCTTTCTTACATCTGCTAAAGACGTTAGTTTACCTTGCTCAATTTCTTGATGGCCCAACAAAATTTCCTTTTTCAAGTCTTCAAAAGCAACCTGATATTGAGTCTCTTGTGAATCACTAAATACGAACTCTTTGGGATCAACCGCACCTGTCGCAATTTTACGAAGTGCAGCATTAAAAATATCTGACAGGGTTAACTTTTCATCAGCTAAGATTTCTTTTGTTTGTTGGTAAAAAGTCGAATCTGCTCTAAAATTAACAGGTTGAGTACTTGCCATGATTAATACCTCTTTGTAAAGATGATTTGTAAATACATTGTAGCATCTTTATATTTAAAATTCAACTAAAAGCTCAATATTCCTCGCTCGTCATAAATACTACTATCATTATTTTGGTGTCGAATACATCTATCAATCCCCATTATGAGAGCTACAATACCGTCAATTTTCTCGATTGACTTTTCCTTATCTGGCTTAATATTACCAGCGGGATCTTGCCTCATGACTACGTTTTGCGACATCCATTTTAGAACTGGTTGTCCTCCATGTTGGATACGACCTTCCATCATTAGTTTGAATAATTCCTTTGACGGTGGACTCATATCCTTGTACCCCTGACCAAAAGGAATCATCGTCAGTCCCATATCCTCTAAATTCTGCACCATTTGTGTGGCATTCCATCTATCATAGGCGATTTCTTTTATATTGTATAGCTTTGATAAGTCCTCAATGAACTTCTCAATAAAGCCATAATGAACTACATTACCCTCTGTCGTTTTTAGATAACCTTGCTGTTCCCACACATCATACAAAACATGATCTCTACGGCAACGAAGCTCAAGAGTATCTTTTGGTAACCAGAAATAGGGTAGAATGATGTAATTCTCTAGTTCATTCCTAGGTGGAAAAACTAAAACAAAGGCTGTGATATCAGAGGTACTAGACAAGTCTAGTCCTGCATAACATTCACGACCTTTCAAACTTTCAAAATTGATAGGTGCATCCCCTTTATTGTATACATGTTCTGGAATCCAAGCAACCGTAGAATTTGTCCACATATTTAGTCGTAGTTGCTTGAATACATTTTCTTCAGCAGGATTATCAAGTGCTTGTTTATAGGCTTCTCTGACGCGGTCTAAGCCAATGGTATGACCTAATGACGGATTAGCTTTTAACCAATTACTTTCGTCATTCCAGTCCTCTTCATCAGATAAACCATAAACGACAGGATAAAAAGATGTATCATTCTTTCTGCCCTTTAAAATATCAAGTGCTTTTGTGTGTAACTCGTAACAAATTGAATTCTTATCTGTTCCTGCAGTAGTAATGATAAAAAATAAGGGTTGTTCTCGTGCATCCCCTGAACCTTTAGTTAAGACATCATAGAGGTGGCGATTAGGCTGCGCATGTATTTCGTCAAACACGAGTCCTGAAACGTTGAGACCATGTTTTGTACCAGTCTCAGCAGACAAAACTTGATAAAAACCTGCATTAGAGTAGTTAACAATTCGTTTCGTAGCACCCATTATTTTTGAACGTTTCTCTAAAGGTCGACTCATTAGTACCATTTGTTTTGCTACATCGAATACAATAGAGGCTTTGATTTCGGTCACATGCAAAGACCATAAACTTCTGCACTAGCTTCATTATCTGCATAAAGTAGATAAAGGGCGATTCGTCAGCTAGTTCACTCTTCCCATTCTTTTTGGAATTTCAATATATGCAGTTAGAAATTGACGATTCCCATCTTCTTTAACAATCCCAAATAAATCTCGTACTATCTGTTCCTGCCAAGGTAAAAGTATAAACTTCTGACCTGCCCATTTTTCCTTTAGTATGACAAAGGTTTTTGAATAAAAGTCACTGCTCTATCAGCCTTTACTTTTATCATAATGTGATGAAGCTAGCATAAAAGGAGTTGGTTCATAATGAAAAGTCATAGTAAACCTCCCAACAAATCTTCCATTTTCGTCACCATTACCAACCTCTGAATCCATAGTAGCTAAACGATTCCTAGCGGATGGGAGTTAGACCAAATTGTTCACAAAACTTCAGCATGATTTTTTAAATTTGTTTGACTAATAGAAACTTGTGGAACTTGCTGTAAATACCCATTTGGTGTCTTTAGGATAGAACCATGTTTTTGATAAAACCCTCTGCTTCTTTCCAACGTGCGTAAGCTTGACAATAACCTGCAAATGCAGTCATGTCCATTTCCGTCAGTAATCCCATTTGTTCCAATATTTTTTCCCATTCGTTTCCATTCCTCTTAGCATCTTCTTCAAGCCACTGGGGGCAACGTGGAGCCTTCTTTTGAGGTTTTACTTCATTCGTTGGGAGAGGCCGTTTACCAGGATTACCTTCTAGAACTTTTTAAATTTGTAGGCTTCGGTTTACGTCCTCTAATTGCCACTAATTCACCTCCTAAAATAAAAAGAACTCAGATTGAGTTCCAAATTATAATTTATTGTATGTATCCACTATTTCCTGATAGATAATCTTGTCAAAATCATCCAATTGATCAATGATTTTACCATATTCATAATGAAAAACTATTTCTTTATTTCGTTTAATTTTTAGGATTGCTATCCAAGCGCCATCAATATGTCGGTCATAGGTACTATATTCCCTAAGAAACTCAATATGATAGTGCCGACCATTGAATTCTCTAGTTATCATTTCCCACATAACTATCACAATTTCATTATTTTATCAATTCCGTAAAGTACATTTAAACTTTGTCCATTATCCCAACTTACTAAAATTGAACCAATATCATCAACACCAATTACCGTACCGAGAGTACCTATAGGTGGTGCAAATGGATCCTCCATTTCGAGTAATTTGACTCGAGTTCCATTTGGATACAATGATTTCAAAGTCTTGACTTTTAAAACATCCATAATACAACCTCTTCTCTTTCTTTTAGTACATGTTAACTCTAAAGTTCATCTTTATCCAGTTATTTTTGATGATATTTTGAAGATAATATAGCACAACCAATAGCATACACAACTGGTACTGTGACACTGTTTCCTGCTTGTTTATAAAGTTGTGCATCTGAATTTACAGCTTTTGCCTTTTCAAATAAGTCATCACTGAAACCTTGAAGTCTAAAACACTCTTTTGGAGTAAGTTTTCTAATTTTGACAACACGACCATTCCAAACTACTGCGCCCATCTGGCAGCTACATGAAAGGTTGTGAGCTATTCCTCTCCCTACTCTTGCTCTTCTCGTTAATGAACTTGGATAAGAAAGATCAACTGAGTCACCGACCTCCGCCAATTGGTAACCTTGCTTTGTTCCGTTCCTAACCTTGATACCTTGTGTCAAAATTGGTTGAACCTCAAGCACTCCAGAGTTCATTGCTGTTCGCTTTGTCGCACCAGCAGTGTAACGAGCAGTTATACATCTTGCTTCTTCAGTTAATTTTGGTCCAGTTAGCGATTGGTCAATCAGATATAGACCTGTCTTTGCTCCTAGTCCTCCACCCTCTCCAACAAGTGTTGTTGCAATACCACTAGGGTCGTAGACACGGTAGCTTTGCATACCGCCTACAAGTTGCTTAAGATGGCTACTGCTTTCTCTGCTGAGAGGTAGTACTTGTCGTCGACCTTTTCTTCTAAGATGTCCGAGAGTGTAGATGCGTTCTCTGTTTTGGGGTACTCCGTAATCTTTTGAGTTGAACACTTGCCACTCAAGGTCGTACCCTGCCTCGTCCAAGATAGAGAGATAGTCGAGATAATCTCGTCCCCCACCACTTGATAAAAGTCCTTTAACATTTTCAAGGAGAACCCATTCGGGTTTATCTTCTTCTTTTTGGTTTTTGATGAGTTCAACAAATGTAAAAAAGAGTCCACTTCGCTCACCGTATAGGCCGGCTCGTTTCCCTGCGATAGACACATTTTGACAAGGGCTTCCCGCACACCAGAGATCTGCTTTTGGTAATCGTGTTGGATCGATTGTTGTAATATCGTCATGAAACCATTCTCCTTTCGTATCATACATTGCTTCATAAGACTTGCGTGCAAACTTATCTTTTTCACAAAATCCTACACACTTCATTCCTGCCAATTCTAGCCCATGTCGAAAGCCACCAACTCCGGAAAAGAAATCTAGAAATGTTAGTGTCATACTTGTTCCTCCAACTCCTTTAACACTTGGTTATAAGTTAAAACCTCATGATTACGTTGTACGGTTACCTCAGTATCGCCTGTAACCTCTATATAGCGTTTAACAATGACATCCACAAACTTTTCATCCAGTTCGATTCCATAACAAACACGTCCAGTCTGATCTGCAGCTATTAAAGTAGAACCAGAACCTAAAAATGGATCTAAAACTATTGTTCCACGCATAGAAGAGTTTTGAATAGGGTAAGCCATAAGTTGGATTGGTTTCATGGTTGGGTGGTCTTTATTAGACTTAGGACGGTCATATTCCCAAATGGTAGTTTGCTTCCGATCACTAAACCATTGATGCTTTCCTTTTTTCTTCCACCCATATAAACAAGGTTCATGTTGCCATTGATATGGGCTACGACCTAATACAAGTGAGTTCTTTTTCCAGATGCAACACCCACTCAAATAGAAACCAGCATCTTTAAAAGCTTTGCGGAAGTTGAGTCCTTCTGTATCCGCATGAAAAACATAGATAGATGCATCAGTTTCCATGTGATTTCTACTTGAGTAAACATAGAAAGGAGAAACTGATAGAAGTCACCGTCAGACATATTATCATTTAGGATTTTCCCAGCCGTCTCTTCAACGTCCACATTATAAGGCGGATCTGTTACAACTAAATTAGCTTTCCTATCATCTAGCAACTGCTTATAGGTTTCAGCTTTTGTAGAATCACCACAAATGACTCTATGTTTTCCCAATTGCCAAATGTCCCCATGTCTTGATACCGTTGGTTTCTTCAATTCTTCTTCCACATCAAACTCATCTTCAGACAACTCCTTGTCATGGACATTAGAGAGGATATCATCAATCTCTGGCGGTTCAAAACCAGTCAGGTCTAGATTAAAATCAGACTCCTGTAAATCCAAAAGTAAGTCCGCTAAGAGAGCTTCATCCCATTGACCTGTAATCTTATTGAGTGCAATGTTCAATGCTTTCTCATCTTCTTTGGGTAAATCAACGATGACGCACTTGGCGGTTTCATAGTCTAAATCTTTAAGAACTGTCAAGCGTTGATGACCACCAATTAAAGTTAAATCTTCATTGACAATAATAGGATCAACATATCCAAACTTAAGAAGCGACTGTTTAATTTTTTCATATTCTTTATCCCCTTTTTTTAGTTTCTTTCGAGGATTATAAACTGCAGGCTTTAGGTCTTTCAGGGGAAGTTCTTTTATTTCCATTGTTGGTTGGTTCATTTTAGACTCCTTTGTAAAATCTTATCTGTATGTAGCAGGCGTGGCTACAATACTTTCTATTGGGATTGGCATAAGATAAAAATGACCTACCACAACACTGGCAAGTCATTTCTTCATATGCAGTTTGTTCCTTGTCATGCTCCTCTTGATGATTCTTCCACCAATTTATTCTGCACCTGTCTGAGCAAAATTTCTTCGGTCGTCCAGTTTTATTAGGAACCATAGGTTGAAAACATTGAGGACAGTTTGTACCATCTTGAACTCGTTTCTCAACCATCAAATACGGTAATGTCCCTTGTCCCTTTAACTCAGGATGTCTTTTACAATACTTCTTAACAGAGTCCTTAGATAGACCAATTGCTTTAGCAACTTCACCGTATCCTAAGCCATTTTTTCTAAGTAACCAAATTTGTTCTCGTTGAAAGTTATTCATACCTGTTCCTCACTTTTATACTAAAAAATAAGGTTATTTTTCTTACCTAAATTTAAACAAATTTACGAAAATAACACTCACTTAATTCTATATTCTTACTGGATTCTTTACTATTTTGAATTGATTTTTATATCCCACCCTATCAATTTTGCGAAATTTTACGTTTGAGGGGGCGTCGGTCTTTTTACAAAGCAAGGGTTTAGAGATTTTATCCCCCTTACCCCAAAAATTTTTAAGAATTAACATTGATTTGGTAACGACACTATAAAAATATCATCACCTGAGGAATCCTTTTTTAAAATAGTCTCTCTTTGTAAAAGCACTTCATATTCAGTTCTTCCCAATAAAGATCCATATTTTTATTTGGGATATATCGATCCTCTTCACATCTTTTTCTACATATGTTTAATAACAACTTTATCCTCTTGTTTTGCTTTTTCCTTGGCCCAACGTTCCATCTTTTGAAGTACTTAAATATCCTAGTCTTTTAAAAAGATGAAGAGGCCTTTAGCATTTTATAAAACTCTTTATCGATGACTCTGTATAAAAACCTTATATTCCTCTTGTGGGGCTTCATTAATTATTTCATCTAAACATTTTATTGAATTTATCGTTTGACATAAGATAATCTTATCGCCAAATTTTTATTTTACTAGTTCGAAGATATTCATTGATCCATTCATGTCTACTACCGCAATATCTTTCAAGCGCTTCAAAATATTTCTCATTATTATTGCTCGTTGAAATTCTATACGGAGAAATTTCATCTTTTTATTATTGACAAAATTAATATAGTTCATAGAAAAATTAAACTCCTTAAATTTTTTTATTTCATGCTTTTCTACTAGTATATAATAATTCTATCAAAACCGATAGGTATATTCCACATATCTGTCAGTCGTCTTGGTCTTTCTATCATGACAAGATTTACAAAGAGCTTGCCAGTTTGATTGATTCCAAAAGAGTTCTTGGTCACCTCGGTGGGGAGTAATATGGTCAACTACTGTTGCCTTAGTCAGTCGTCCTTCTCTTTGACAGTAAACACAGAGAGGATTGAGCTTTAAGTAACGAATCCGTGCCTTATTCCACCGTGAATTGTAACCTTTAGCTTTGGTTGTCTTGGAGTCAAGTGAGTGGTTAGTCTTGTGGTCATCACAGTATTTGTTTCCATAGGTCACAAGGTTTGGACAACCATTCTGCTTGCAGGGAGTTCTTGGTCTACGTGGCATCTTACTGCTCCCAAGGAAGAGTTGGTTTTGTAAAATGTCCAAAACATGTAGATTGAGTGTAGTCTACGTTTAGAAGATCCAACTCCTTGATAATCCCTTTCGGTGTTAAATCGTAGCGTTCTCTAATCATTCCTACCAATTGTTTGCTCGTATAGTTACTTGTTCCAAATGTTTCTACATGAATAGAAACCGGTTCTGCGACCCCTATAGCGTATGCTAATTGAACTTCGCATCGTTTAGCATATCTTTCACGAACGATGTCTTTTGCAATCTTACGTGCCATATAAGCTCCTGAGCGATCTACTTTTACTTGGATCCTTTTCCTGAAAAATGCACCACCACCATGATGAGCAAATCCACCATAAGTATCAGCGATGATTTTTCTTCCAGTAACTCCAGCATCTGCATAAGAACCACCAAGAACGAAACGACCAGTAGGATTCACTAAAACATTAAAATCAAGGTTTTGTTTATACTGTTTTGCTACTTTTATCATAGATTCTTTAACAATAGCTCTTAGATTCTCAATTGTTATATCATCGCTATGCTGAATTGATACTAAGAATGTTGTAATTCTTTTATTGTCATAATCATAAGAAACCTGTGCCTTAGCATCTTTCCCTAAGAGCGGATGCTGAAGTTCCATAAGATTCTCAAGAACACGAGTTGCTAAAACGTATGGAAGTGGTAAGCATTCGTCAGTTTCATCAGTTGCATAGCCATACATCATCCCTTGGTCTCCAGCACCACCTGTATCAACACCTTGAGAAATATCATCACTTTGTAAACCGATAAGATTCGTCACAATGATATTTTCCATTCCTAGTGGTTTAACGACATTTCGAACAACAGTTTTTAAATCAAACAAGGCTGTTGTTTTCATTTCACCAGCAACCACTATATGATTATCTTTGATAAGAGTTTCTACTGCAACCTTACTATTCTTATCTTGTTCTAAACATACTGTTAGAACTGCATCTGAAATCTGGTCACAAATTTTATCTGGATGACCATTAGATACTTGTTCACTCGTAATAATCATTATTTCCTCCACGAAAAAAGCCTTCCCATTTGGGTAAGGCTCTGTTTTTTTATTTTGCTTCTCTACCTGCTTCATAGGCTTGTTCAAGCATTTCTTTCAATGCCCAAACACTGATGTCATAAAAGTCAAGGCTGTCGCTATTTCTCGTTTCTAGCGTTTCAGCGCCAATTCTATTTTTTGCGATTTTTGTTAAAATATCCTCTTTCTTCATGGTTTTATCCTCTTTCTTTTTGTTGTATCCATATTACCTCTAAGAGCGGGATATATCCAGTTATTTGTGGATTATTTTAAAGATATTTAAACTTTTAAAGCTTTCAAAACCACTTCAAGGATAGCTTCCTGTTCATCAGATTCTGGGTAGATATCCCATCCTCTGTCATAAGAAATGATGGTCTTTTCAGCAACATCAACCTCTAATTTGAATACACATCCTAAATCAATACCTACCTCTGAAGGTTGGTCACTGACTTTTGCTATGTAATCAACTATTTGTTCGTGATAATGAATCTGACCTCTGGTCCACATAGTTATTCTCCTCTTATTTTTCTAGGTGTATATTACCGTAGAACCAGAATTTTATCCAGTGAAATTAGCCGATTTTCTATCTTTTTTGACATCTTAAGTATATCACACTCATTTTTAAAAAGCAGTACCATCTTAGTAACAACTTAGTAACAGGGTAGTACCACCTTAGTAACACCCTAGTATCATTAGCCATTTATACTCAAGGTTTTCCCAGCAAAACGATAATATTCTTTTACTTGTTTTAAGGCTTTTTGTCTATATCGACTAACTGTCATTCTAGAAACATTATGCTTAGGTAGTAACTCATCCCATGTCAATCCAACTAAGACTAAATCAACTACTACATCCCTCATAATTTCATCAACAGAAGAAACAGCTAGTTCAAAAAAATCGAGATCAGTTTTTAAATGACAGTACTTTTCAAACAGTGACTCCTGATATTCTCTTTCCTCTGCTAAGAACTTATCATGAAAAGATAAAGCCATATTTTCTGTTCTAACATTAGTTTTACTCGTTTTAACACGTTCTTCATTTGTCTGTCTAGTAGCAAGAGAATAGAGAAAAGCATCTTCTGAAATAGGTTTATAGTTCTCAATCAAGTTCTTTGCAATTATTAAATCTCTTTTGGCATCTTGATAGTGTTGGAAATAGTAGTCTACTTTATCCATATCAACCTCCTACTTGTGCTTTTACTGCTTCAATCAGACGTGATTGTTGTGCGTCCTTGGCAGTTAAAGCTTTTAGAATATCATCATCGATTGTACCTTCCGTTACAATATGCTGAATAATGACTGTGTTTGCTTGTTGTCCTTGTCGCCAAAGTCGAGCATTGGTTTGTTGGTAAAGTTCAAGAGACCAAGTTAACCCAAACCACACCAAGTGATGACCACCCTTCTGTAAATTTAAACCATGTCCTGCACTAGCTGGATGAAGTAAACCAACAGAGATGTTCCCTTTATTCCATTCATGAATATCAGTTTCACTTTTAAGTACTGTAGTTTGAATCCTAAGTTTGTTTAATCGTTCTTGAATACGAAGTAAATCATGCTTAAACCAATAAGCGACAAGTACAGGTTCTCCATTTGCAGCTTCAATAATATCTTCTAGTGCATCAAGTTTTTGATCATGTAACTTGATAATTTTATGATCATCAGAATAAACTGCTCCATTTGCCATTTGAACCAGTTTATTGGATAAACTAGCAGCATTTGCCGCTGTTACTTCAATTTCGTTAGAATCAGAAATAACAGATTCCTTTTTAAACTCTTTATATTTTTTTGCTTCTGCATTTGTGAGATGGACTGTTTTTTTCGTTGAGATTAATGTTGGCATTTGTAGATAATCCATTGCTTTCATAGAAATTGTTATGTCATCAATCTTGTCAAAGATTTGGGACTCTGCATAGTCCATTGGAATATATTCATAGACGACGTTTCCATTTCTACGTCCCTCTCTAAAAATAACGACTTCGGTATTCTCCGATAAAAACGTCCCAAACGGACACCACTATCAATGACTTTGAACTCCGCAAACAAATCCATCAATCCGTTGGAACTCGGTGTGCCTGTTAAACCTACCACTCGTTTCATGTAGGGGCGCATGGTCATAAAAGCTTTAAAACGTTTTGATTGCCATGATTTGAATGAACTTAATTCATCAATGACAATCATATCCCACTTGAAATGCGGATGACACTGTTCAACTAACCAAGGGATGTTTTCACGATTGACGATGTAGATATCCGCATCTTTTTGGAGTGCTTCTTGTCGTTGTTTGGGACTGCCTACAATTTTTGAATATCTCAAATGAGACAGTTCTTGCCACTGCTCTATTTCGTCACTCCATACTGTATTTGCGACTCTAAGTGGAGCAATTACCAAGACCTTTGAAACCTCATAGCGGTCAAACATTAGTTCGTTAATGGCTGACAAGGTTGTAGCTGTTTTTCCCATCCCCATGTCTAAAATGACTGCTGCATAAGGAGTTTTTATGATGAAGTCTTTGGTGACTTCTTGATAGTCATGCAGTTTCAATTTCATCTAACAATTCTCCAATCTTTTCAACTCTGTCTAAAACATGAACTTTAAACCCTAATCTTTGAAATAATTTATGCCTTAGTACTTGTAACTTTCGTGGTTCTTCACCCAGTGCTTTTACTTCCACCAAACCAAACTTGCCGTTGGGTAAGAATACCAATCTGTCAGGTACCCCTGAAAAGGAAGGTGATACCCACTTTGGACTGATTCCACCACGCTTTTTAACCTCGCTTACTAACTTTTGTTCAACCACTTTCTCTCTCATACTTGTCCTCTCATCAGATTTAAATAGTTGAGGTCTAATGAGGTCATTTCCTAAACTTTCTTTATATAGTTTTTCTTAGTTAAATTTCCTATAGAGATAGTTTTAGAAAAGACCATCATTGACTTACACTAATCAAAGAAATGGAAGTCGTGGAACTTAATCCATAAACTTTTTGCCCATACTTCACAGATTATTTTTCACTGAATTCTTCAACGACCTACACTACTAAAAAATGGATATAGAATCTACTATAAATCTTCCTTTACTTGTGTAAATCATTAGTTTAGAAAATCATCGTCATCAGCTTTTAACGATAACCCCATAATAAAATTCCCCTTATTAGTCCGTTTTTCGTTCATAACCAGCTTGATTAAGTGCGAAAGATAGAAATCGGTTGTACTTCGTGTGTATTCTAAATTTTGAAGGCAATATGCACGATACTTGCTGTACAGTTCTCCTGATTTCTCACTTAATGTTTCTCCCACGACACAACTTTCATTGATGAAATGTCCCAACCAGTCATTAGCTTCACGATAGGATTTGACAGAGTTTGTTACTGCTTTTGGAACTGATGTTTTAAAATTTGCTTTGACAGCTTTTTCCGCTCCTTCAATAATCCACGATAAAATTGCTGGCCCAGCGTTATCATACAGATAATCCGCAAAATTCTTGATATCTGAACGACCAGTAATTTTGGCATTAAATGGAATAACAACCAAACGTCGCCAAGTTCCATCATCGTTCGCTCCAACTTTTGGTAAATGATTCGTATAAAGTACCAGCGTATGAGATGGAACAAAATGGAATGGATCCTTATACTTCTTTTCTGCTTGAATTTCGTCAGTTGAGGTAATCTGCTTCACAACTGCTGTATTCAATCTCATTCCTTCTGCCATTTCAGAGGCAATAACAAGACGTTTCCCTTTTAACTCAGCAAGTTCTGGACTCACATTTCGTTTATTATTCATGGTTAAAGCATCTGCAGATAATTTGCCAGAATAGCTTCCGAGAACCCTAGCAATTGTATTCCAAAAGGTTGATTTCCCATTTGCTCCTCCGCCATAAGCGATAATCATATGTTCTTGATAGACTTTCCGATTGCTGTCATACCGATGATTTCCTGTACATAATCAATCAACTCCTGGTCATTACAGAAAAAAGTAGCTAAAGTTTCCTTCCATAATCCCAAACCTTCATCACCTGGAGAAACAGTGGTTATCTTAGTGATGTAGTCTTTTGGGTCATGTTCATGGTAATCCCAAAGTCCATTTCTTAAGTTGTAGGTAGCATTGGGAGTATTGAGCAACATATCGTCCTTATCAAGTTCTGATAAATCAATGGCTAGCATTGGTTTTGCAGTATTATGAGTCGCAGTAATATAGCGATAATCTCTTCGTTTCATAACAAACTGATAATAAGTTTTTGAGGAAAGATAGATAGAATGAAGTTTTTGTTGGATCGGTGTTTCAATCACTTTAGCAAGAGCTTTACCACCTTCACGAACTACTGATTCATCAATTCCGGAGTTGACTAACTCTATTACGGACTTTTCGTATTGTTCAAGAGCATCTGCTAGTTGAAAGTCCATAAACTCAAGAACCTTTCCTATGGCCAATTGTTTATCTTCTTTCCAATACTGACCATTAAAAGTTAAATAGTCTGTCGCATTTGTATAAGCTAAAACATCGCCATACTCTCTAGCTAATACTCCAGCTTCTCCGATATCAGAAAAATCATCCGGTTTTAAAGAAGGCCGATTAAAGGTATCTGGCGAAATATAATCATCTGAATCTTTAATAGTCTTATTGTAAAATCGAACTGCACTTCCCCAGATTGTATCTAGTTCAGATTTTTCTAATGGTGGCTCACATCTAGATGCCTGCTCATCAAAACCACTTCTTGCTTCTTGTGTAACTCCTAATCTTTTAAGAATTTTAGCCGCAAAAACTGACATTGTTGAATTTCGACTTCCCTCAGCGATAGGTCTTTTAGGTGTTCTATAAAAGTCAGCATCAAAATCTTCTTCTACTTCTTGAAGTAAATCTTCGTCGATAGTCATCCATGATTCATTCCATATAACTTTAGCTTTCGGATTACCAAAGAAGAACCTTGCAGCATCTTTTGCATTATCATCAAAAAATTGATACCTATTCGTGAGCTCTTCTTTCATTGCAACATAAGTTTCCCTATCGTTCGTTTCATTAATTGGGAAATAAATATGAAACTTTGGACGTGCTGTCATAGCGCCCTTAGACAACATATGGTTTCGACTAGTAACCAAAGCAAAGTTATAATCAATAAAGATTTCTTTAATGTTCTCTTCTGTAACCCACTCGTTAGGGTTGTCTGTCTTGTCATTATCAATATCCATGACAATAACATTTGATTTTATAAAATTTGAGTTTGAGCGAGTATGATTGGTAAACTCTGCACCTACATGATCGTATTGAACTGTATTCAATAATGATTTGTCATCTGTTATTCTGACTTTATTGGGATATACAGTACTTGTTTGGATACCTGTCTTTCCAGAATGACATAACGAAAATTGCATCCGCAACTCCTCCTTAATCTGCTAATAAATTGAGAGTCTTTTTCTCTATCTATCTTTATAGGTAAAATTTGCCTGCTATTTTTCCGGTTCAGTAGAAATTTATTTCAAAAAATACTCTTCCTTTATATGTCAAAGGGAGAGTTTTTCTTTGTTTTAAATTTTTTTATTAATTTTTGAAAAAAACCGGAATTCAATCATCTCTTTTTACCTATACAGGTGTAAGAATTAGAAATCGAATAGAAAAATATTTTTTTAAAATCCGGAAATTCTAAAATGATTCTTACCTATAAAGATAGGAGGATGTGAAATGACAAAAAGAACAATTTATTGAACACGATGAACAATTAGTAGATACACTAACTGCCATCAGTGTTATCTCAAAACAACTAGCTAAAAAAATCAAGGAGGACGAACAATATGAGCAAAATGAAACAACTGAATAACTTATTAAATGAAATGAAAGAATCAGCAAAGTGCCAGTTAAGAATTATAGAAGAGTTTCAAGAACTATTGTCTGAGGAAAACACTTCTTTAAATCACGAAAAAGTTATGGAAGAACCAAAACCTGTTACTCTTGAAGAACTTCGAGGTGTGCTTGCTACAAAAGCTAGTGAAGGATTTAAAGATGAGATTCGAGCTTTGCTAAAAGCTTATGGTGCTGATTCACTTTCAAAATTAGATCCTAAAAACTACTCAGCTTTAATGGAAGAGGCTGGAGGTATTGGTATTGACTAATCATGCTGTATTATCCGCTTCTGCTTCTCATCGTTGGCTAAATTGTCCACCATCAGTAAGATTAACCGAAAAACTAGAAGATAAGGTATCAACGTATGCTTTGGAAGGAACGGATGCCCATGAGTTGTGTGCCTATTTAGTTGAGAGTGCACTTGGACGTAAGGCGCGTGATCCTACTGAAAACTTAACTTTCTATAATGAGGAAATGCAACATTGCGCAGAAGAATATCGGAACTATGTAGTTGAACAGATAGAAATTGCAAAAACATATTCTAGAGATCCAACCGTTCTTGTTGAACAGCGACTAGATTTCTCAAAATGGGTTCCAGAAGGTTTTGGTACAGGAGACTGTATTATTGTAGCTGATGGTTTACTCCAAATCATCGATTATAAACACGGTCTCGGTGTGCTGGTTGATGCTGATCATAACCCCCAAATGATGTGCTATGCTTTAGGTGCTTTAGAAATGTTTGAAGACTTATACAGTTTTGATAAAGTGACAATGACTATTTTCCAACCACGAAAGAATAATGTCTCAACATTTGAAATGGACAAAGAAAAAAACTACTACACTGGGCTGAAACTGAACTAGCTCCTAAAGCTGAACTAGCTTTCAGAGGTGAAGGAGAAATGAAATCAGGAAAACACTGCCAGTTCTGCAAAATAAAAAGCATCTGCCGCAAACGTGCAGAAGATAATCTAGAACTTGCCAAGATGGAATTTGCTGATCCTGCTACTCTCAGTAATAAAGATATATCGGAGATTTTACCAAAAATTGAACTATTGATAACATGGGCTAACGATGTTAGAAATCATGCTTTAAATCTAGCTACAAATGGCCATACAATCCCAGGTTACAAGCTAATTGAAGGACGTTCTATTCGAAAAATTCTCAGATGAAAATAAAGTAATTCAAACAGTAACTGCTGCAGGATTTGACCCCTATGAAAAGAAATTACTGAACATTACTGGGATGACTAAATTGCTTGGAAAGCAAGCCTTTAATGAGCTTCTTGGTAATCTAATTATTAAACCAAATGGAAAACCTACACTCGTTCCAATTGATGATAATCGTCAAGAAATGAACCTAGCAAAAACAGATTTTATAGAGGACTAAACTTATGACAACAAAAGTAATTACAGGAAAAGATACACGTTTTAGTTATTTAAACGCTAATGAACCAAAAGCTATTAATGGTGGTAAACCAAAGTATAGCGTGTCACTCATCATTTCAAAAGATGATGTTCAAACTATTGATAAAATTAAAGCAGCAATTGAGCAAGCCTATAAAGAAGGTGAATCTAAACTAAAAGGGAACGGAAAATCTGTTCCATCCCTAGAAGTTTTGAAAACTCCACTTCGTGATGGCGACTTGGAACGTCCTGATGATGAAGCTTATCGCAATGCTTACTTCGTAAATGCGAACTCTCCACATAAACCTGGTATTGTTGATGCTAACCGTCAAGAAATCATTGATACTTCAGAGTTATACTCCGGTATCTATGGACGTGCCAGCATCTCCTTCTACGCTTTCAATTCAAACGGAAATAAGGGAATTGCTTGCGGTCTTAATAACCTGCAAAAATTACGAGATGGTGAGCCTCTGGGAGGTCGTACAAGTGCTGAAGATGACTTCGCTACAGACGATGATGATTTCTTAAACTAAGAAAGGAGATATGATAGATGATTTTTTCAATTTTTTTATGACTATTTTTAATGGCAGTTTGGCTGTTTACTGGACTATATCTTGCATTTATGACAATTCGAGATGATATCCGATCAGAAAAAGAGAGAAAACAAAAAATGGTGAATACAAATGACAATAATTGAATTTCTATGGACTGTTGCATCTTGTCTCACAATCGCTTTACTCAGCCATCTTTTATATGTTAGTATTCGCAATGACATCAGATATGAGAGAGAACGATTCTTTAGTCGCAGAAATAAACACTAAAACATGGTGGCAGTTCTTCCTGCCACCTTTTTATGAAAGGATGAATTATGCAAATTAAAGAACTATCAGTAGACATAGAAACTTATTGTGATGTAGACCTACGAAAAACTGGAGTCTATCGATATGCGGAAGATGAATCTTTTGAAATCCTTCTTATAGCAGTATCTATCAATAATGCTCCTGTAATTGTTTATGATCTGACTAAGGATAAACTACCAAATCTTATCCTACAAGCCTTAATTGATGATACAGTCATTAAATGGGCTTTCAATGCAACATTTGAACGCATTTGTCTGTCTAATTGGATTAAGAAACATTACCCTACCTTACTTAATGAGAATTTTTTATCCCCAAAATCTTGGCGATGTAGCATGATTTGGTCTGCTTACTTGGGATTGCCCTTGTCACTTGAAGGTGTAGGTACGGTTCTTAAACTTCGTGAACAAAAACTAAAAGTTGGGAGTGAATTAATTCGCTACTTCTGCCTTCCTTGTAAACCCACTAAAATAAATGGTGGTCGAACACGTAATAATGAAAATCACGCGCCAGAGAAATGGAAAAATTTTATTGAATATAATAAACGAGATGTAGAAGTTGAACTAGCAATCAAAAAAAGGTTGCAAAACTTCCCAGTTCCTGACTTTGTCTGGGATGAGTACCACCTTGATCAGAATATCAATGACTACGGTATAGGAGTTGATGTTCACTTTGTCCAGTCAGCTATCAAAATTGATGCAGAGAGTAAAGCAAAAATCCAAGAAGAATTGAAAGCTTTAACAGGTATTGAAAATCCCAACTCCGTTCTACAGATGATTGGTTGGTTACGTGAACACAATATAGAAACAGATTCACTAGATAAAAAGACTGTAAATAACCTTTTACATAAAGTTGATGAAAAAACTGCAAGGGTTCTAAAACTACGTCAGCAAGCTGCAAAATCAAGTGTATCCAAATATCAGGCAATGATGAATTGTGTTTGTAAAGATGGACGTGTAAGAGGAATGTTCCAATTTTATGGAGCAAACCGTACTGGGCGATGGGCTGGACGACTGGTACAACTTCAAAACCTACCACAAAACCACTTAAAAGACTTAAATGAAGCAAGATTACTTTTTACAACTGAAGATAGTGATACTGTTGAACTTCTCTATGATATTCAAGATACACTGTCCCAGCTTATTCGAACATCATTTATTCCTAGTAAAGATAAGAAATTTATCGTTTGTGACTTTTCCGCTATTGAAGCTCGAGTCCTATCCCATCTTGCAGGTGAGACGTGGAGAACTAAAGTTTTTAATAAAGGAGAGGACATTTACTGCGCCAGTGCCAGTAAAATGTTCCATGTTCCAGTACAAAAACATGGAGTTAATGCACACTTACGTCAAAAGGGAAAAATTGCCGAGCTAGCACTAGGCTATGGTGGTTCTGTAGGTGCTCTTAAAGCAATGGGAGCTATTGACATGGGATTAGCTGAAGAAGAACTACAACCTCTTGTTGATTCTTGGCGATCAGCCAATCCTAACATCGTTCTGCTGTGGTGGGATATCGATAATGCCGTTAAGACTGCTATCAAGGAACAAACTGAAACGGAGAGTCATGGAATTCGATTCAGTGTTGAAAGGGGAATGTTATTTATTACTCTTCCCTCTGGGCGAAGATTAGCTTATGTCAAGCCAAGAATTGGAGAGAATCAATTCGGAGGAGAATCAGTAACGTATGAGGGAACCGGTTCTGCAAAACGATGGGAAAGATTAGAAAGTTATGGTCCAAAGTTTGTAGAAAAACGTCGTTCAAGGAATTAGTCGAGATATCTTAGCTTATTCAATGGAACAACTAAAAGATAAGAAAATCGTTGGGCATATTCACGATGAGGTTATCATCGAGTGCTTGCCGACTCAAAATCTGGATGAAATATCTAATCAAATGTCCATTTCTCCGAACTGGATGAGAGACATCAATCTACGGACTGAAGGGTATGAATGCTACTTCTATCAAAAAGACTAAAGAAAATCTGCTACCTAACTATATAGCAGATTTCTTTTATTATTGGTTTAATTCTCTGTAGACTTCTTTAGCCATTTCTTGTGCTTTCTTAATAGCTTCATAACCTTGAGTTTTTCATTCCTATTGTAGAAATAATATCTTGTTTTGCGATATCCATATTCTCATAAATAAGTCTTAGAATTTGACCATATTTCTTATTTCGACGTTCTACTTCTTCAATCAGTTCACGAATTGTTTCTAACATCATAATAATCTCTTCGTGAGAGTTTACTCCAGTAGGATCGAAACCTACTTCTTCGTTATTAGACATTTTTATCCAACATCTCATCTAAAGATAAGTCATTACTTTTTCGTATAACGATTAAGATACTCGTTAACATCCATATTGAAGATTTTTTTATGACATTGTCAAAATCCTCAATATTAACTGGTACAAAACCCTACAAGTACAGCTTTTCCCATAAAACTTAAATGTTTTTAAGTTTTTTTAGAGTTAATATCTTTGCTCTGTCTCATCTCTTTATCTCTAATAACAAAAGGCGCGAGAACTTGATTAGGTCCACAAGGTACATCGTTATATGGCTTTTCACTTTTATAGCGATCTGGAGTGTATTTTGAATTGAGTTGTTGTTCATTAATTGGCATGTCTTGTCACCTATTCCTTCGTTCACAAAGGAATAACTCATGCCAAAAAAACTATTAAATTTTGTTTCTGACCACATCAGCATTTCCTTTGCTAAATCATGGTCAGTCGACTTCACAGACTGAACTGCTATTCACAACTTCCACCTTTGAAGTCAGAGGCCGTGATCAAGGGCAAGGTTTCGGTTGGATAGTAACTTTGTAAACGCACTCATTATAAAATTACAAAACCTTATTTTTTTCTGATATAATTATTAGTAAATAAATCTATATCTAGGGAGAGGTTTACATTACAAAGTATACTTTATTTGTAAGTTTAACCACGTATGGTTTCGGAGGCTTTCGGATACTATCGGAAAAAAGGAGGTGATAATGAGTGCAATTTGCAGAATTCCTTAATTTGCTATACGTCAACATAGGGGGAGAGATGTCGAAAAGTGAATTTCTCAATACACTAATTGAAAATTCAATCGAGAATCCTGATGATAATCCCCTCTCCAATTTGGCGCCCTGATACAATTAATAGGTATTTCTCGCCATCCGGCAATACAATATCTAAGAATAAAGCTAACAAGCTTATTAAAATTATTCAGCTCTCTGCTCTTACAACTCATATAGAAAATCAATTAACAGTAGACACCATTGATAGACTAGCTGATACCTTACATCAATATGGGCTCTATACAGACGATTCTGAACTGGAAATTTCTGAAATTTGTGCTCAACTTTTTCTTAATTTTTTGCAAGGAAAAGTAGGTATCCAAACTTTTAAAAAAGAACTGCCATCTGTTGGTGAAATTGAAATTACAAAAGTCCGTTATGAAAATGGAAAAATAGTTATCGGCTCACAGTATCTTCAGTTACCAGAAAAAGGACCTATTCCTGATTCTCTAGTTGAATTTGAAGATGTTTACAGTAAGCAACTTTTAATTGCATACTCTGAAAATGATGGTAATCCAAAAACAGATTATTACAATGTCCAAAATCTCCCCCAAAAGTACAGAAATCACTTACATGATCAAAGAGTGAATTTCTTCAACGCTGATTATGTATTACGGGCTATTAGAGACGGCTTTAAAGATAGTGAACAACAAATTGCACTACTAAAGCAAGAAACCTATGATTCAATTAGTGATATTCTGTTTGAAGATTACAAAACTTCATTCAAAAAAGTTACTGAAACACTCAAACATATCACAACGGTTTCATTTTCAAAACCTGAGATAACTCAAATCCAGAACTTCATTGGTAACTCTGAAAAGAAAGGTCTTTGTCATTCACTAGTAAACGATGGCAAATTTAACTGGGTAGATGATAATGAATAATATATTTGATACTACTTCAGAAGTAGCTATGCAATGTTTAATCACAATTAATTGCCTAAATAAAAAGTCTATCACTCGATAGACTTTGGTTAATTAATTTTTAAGCTTATATGCTAAGGATTTCAAATTTAGTGAAATCAACCTGTATGGAGATAGCATTTATTCTTCAGTACAATTGACTGTCAGGCATGAAAAAAAGTAAAAGCGATTCTACTATTGGTATCAAAACATCTTATAAGATTAGATGAAGGAAAATAGGTAAAAATTTCTATAACTCAAAAAGGTCAAGATTTAGTCGACAAACTGAATTCTGATTTTTGCTAGTTCCTATAAGGTAGTTACCAATAACATCTACAATACTTTAAAAAAATATGAGTGATTTAGAATTGCTCGCATTTACTCATGAACATATTCTAAATAAGGAATGATTATTATGGAAGCATCTTACTTGAAAAAAAGTTAACTGTAACTGGAATACATAAAAAAATCTGAAATAAATTTTTAATAAAGGACTTAACATTATCACAGGACCTTCGAATGTCGGGAAAACCTGCATTGTTAAGTGCATCGACTATCTTACTGGTAGCTCTTCTCTCCTTTTTCTCCTTCAACACACTACAATACCATTACTTTAGAAATTTCAGTTGACGATAGTCTAGTTATTTTTAAGTCGAAACCTCGAAGAAGATACCATTATTGTTGAATCTACACTTCCAAGTATTCTTTCAGGGGAATACTACTCAAAAAACAAGAGTAAAAACAAAGAGCCAATAAGTAATGTCTGGCTTCAAGTTTTTGGAATTACTCCTCCAGTTACAGTGGTTAAAAAAATAAAAAAACTTTAAGACACAAAAACTTGGGGTTAGAACCTTTATAAATTCTTGGATAATTCATGAAAATGATATGAATCGTCCTACATCAATTTTACTACCTCAGATGCCAAACCAACGAACAGCTTATCTATCAGCACTTCTTTACTTGCTTTATGGAAAAGATTTTTCTGAAATCAAGAAACAAGAATCAGCCGAAGAAAGAAAAATACGACATGACTCTGTAAAAAAACTATATTAGCTCAAAGATAGTCCAGTTTAATGAGCATCACAATCGACTAGCAAAAGAATTAGACCAAAAATCAGTCATAGATATTGAAACTGAAATTGATCAACTATCAGAAAAGTTACATAACTTGCGAAATACTCTCACTAGTACAAATTCAAAACATGAAAATCTACTGCAGCAAATTGCAAAAATTGATTCTGAACTATCTGAGAAATCCGTATTACTCAATCGTTTCAATGAACTTTCAAGTCAATATCAATCTGACTTCAATAGATTATCGTTTATTGTAGAGTCACACAATGAATTAGCAAATGTAGCAGACTCAGCTTTATGTCCCGTCTGTAATAATCACATCAATCAAGATTCATTGGAACATCATCTTGACTCTTTCAGTGAGGAATTGACCACTTTAATTAGTAAAATTGAAACTCTAAACAAAACGAATACTGATTTACAACAAAATATTTCAGTACTATTAGAGTCAAAAACTAATCTTGAACAGCAAAAAGAAAAATGATTTCAGCTGAAATTGATAATATCTTGCTACCTGATGAGAAAAAAACTTTCCTATAGAATTCAGCAGTATAAATCATACATCAAAACAAAAAGTGATATTGAAACTATAAATAAATTGGTAGAAAATTGGTCTCAAGATATTGATGATTTAGAAAATGAGAAGAATGAAAAAGTCGAGTATCTTCCCAAAGACGAATACCCAGCTCAGTTTTGGCAGTATATGACTAAAAATATACAATCAATCCTAGCTGAGTGTGCTTTTGACAAAGCCAGCTTTAGTCGTTTTGATAGGAAAGAATTTGATATTATGCTAATGAATGAGAAGAAGATTGCCCGATATGGTAAAGGTTTTATTGCATATTTAAATACTGTTGTAGTTTTAGCTTTAAGAAAAATATTCTCTCAACAGGCTCAATATAAACCATTCTTCTACATTTTTGATACTCCTCTACTAGGCTTAGATGAAGGGGAAAAAAATGATACTCCAGAAAGTATGCAAATTGCCTTATTTGAATACTTTAAGTCTTCAGCTTACGAAGGACAACTAATCGTCATTGAAAACTCTAGAAATCTACCAAAGCTTAATTATAATGACATTAATTATATTGAATTTACAAAAAAATCATAGCTATGGGCGCTATGGTTTCCTGAATGGGGTTGATGATGAACAATGATTTGAATAAACAAGTACCAATTCTATAAAAAGCAACCATTAAGCTAGTTATAACTAAAATATATTAATCATTTTTTTGAGGAACTTACCATGAACCTATACACCACAATGCATAAAGAATTTGAATCAAACAAAGACTTAATAGAATTTTCTAGAAAATATGAAAGAAGTATAGATCGTTTTTTTAATGATTCGAAGTATGAATAAAAATACATCCTAGATTTTTTATAAGGAAAATAAAACAGAAGTGGAATATTCTAAAGAATTTGATTTAATGAATGCACTGTTTAATTCTGATTTTTGAAACCTCTATTATTGAAAAAAATTCATTTTAGAACAGCGAAATAAATTAGTTCTTGAGCGTGAAAAAGAGGCTGAAGGACTTAACGAGCTATTATCTCAAATCCCTATTCATAGTGCAGGAATCAGAGATGACAAGGTCGATTCTCTGTTAAAATCATTCGTTAGAAATAAAAAAATATAAAAGAGTTTCAGATTCTAGAAAATGAACTTGACAATAATCTATTAACAAAGGTACGAAACTACGCTCTTTGGTCTTTTTATAATCAAACCGCAAATGACTTGATTGAACTAACATTAGTAAAACATCCCAATGTCATACCTACGCTTAGAAAAAAATTCACGATATTGACTTTTTTTGTAAAGATTGAAGATAAATTAATTCCTTTCGACCTTAAAATAACACATATCTCTGATGACTATTTTTAACCTATTCTCAAAAAGGGGTACATGAAAATACAGATGGATTTTGATGACTTTATCCCAATAGAATCCGATGAAAAAAAGCGAAAGCGAAAAGATTAAAAATATCTATAAGGCGAATAAAAAGAGACTATCTCTTCCTAAAATGGGAGGGTTGAAAACAAACCAATTAATACAAGAGCTGAAAGAAAAAGACAGTGATCCAGTGATATCAAAAATTTTTTTATCTGAAATTACAGAAGCTAGAAAACAAATCGTTATTTCTACCATTGAGAATACAAAAATATTGGAATGGTGGAACTATAAATACCAAGGTGAACGATTGTTTTGTAATAATAACCGTTTCTTCATATTTCTTACCTATCTGGACAAATTTCAAGATGCTAGAAAATTGAAAGGGCATATCAGTCAAATCTCTGATAAAATTAATGAGCTCTTAAATAATATTACTTTAAATAAAGTTAATACTATCCAATATCATTATGAGAAGGAAAGAAGTTACGAAAAAGGATTACACTGTCCAAGCTATGTCGATAGTTTATGTTAACGAAAATTAGTTCACTAAATTTCAAAAAGTGGTCTGACTAACTTTTTAGCCGGACCACTTTTTGAATTTACGTATTTTTGATTGACCACACTTCATCAAAATATGCTACTTCAGATAAATGAGAAAAGATATTTGAATCTGTTACTGTTATACCTAAATTTAAAAATTCTTTTTAAGAATTCAACAATTATAGAATTAGTATCTTTATGTCCTAATTCTATAACTCTAATAAATAAATCTTTTATTAACTGATTTTGTTCCTCTAATGTTAACTCAGATCTCCTATTTAATCCCTCCCTTTTTCTACAAAACAATTAAAACATCACCTTTTATTGTATTCTTTCTATTTAATTGTCTTGGCAGGAATGTTTTTTTGAGTTAATAATTTACAATCTTCTACTTCAAATCCATGTTTAAATAACGAATTTGTTATTGAAGACCATTCAAATCCAGATAATGAATGATAGGTGAAAATAAAAATATTTATCTTTCTTTAAAACCCTATATATTTCAGAAATTGCTTGATCGATATCAATTTGAAATTGTTCCTTACTTTTTTTACGAAGTTTACTATCAGATATCACTATCTCATTTTTCATAATCAACATTAAAGTTTAACCATAAATTCCACAAAAGCACTTTTGTTCAAAAATAAGGAACGGCATCTCCATAAGGAAAATCTGTAAAAACTAAATCTATAGAATTTGAATTTATTAACAAGTCTTTAGCATCAAAACTCTCTATCTTTATCTTTCCTTTTGGAAATAAAGTAGAATACTCTTCCATAAATTCTTTTTGCCATTTACTACTTTCCTAACTCTATTAAAAAAATAATGAAAAACATTGTTTTTCCAAATAAGTTGGTCCAATATAAAAGCCTGTCATCCATGCGCCTTGTGACATATCTCCCCTACTTTTAATCGGAGGAACTAATTTAGAACAATTTGCTAGATTAGATGTAAAGGCAAGTAATAAAGCATCCTTCTCTTGAGAATCCTCAAAATTATTAATTATTGAAAGAAGACGCGCATGACATGATAAACTTCGTACATCAAATAAGTCTGATACCTTCATATCTACTTTTTGCAGATATTCTAGAATTAGGAATTAAGGTATTGTTTGGGAACCAATCTCCTATATCATAATTTTTCTTCCTTAACTTTCAAATTCTCGATATAAAGTTCTGATGGTACGACTTCAATAAGTTTATTATCATCATTTTTTTATCTTTATTTTCTTTACTCTACCATTATTATCCCTTAATGTCGTTATTACCTCTTTTTCCTTCATAGTAAAAACCACTCTTCTCTTAACAAAATTGTTTTATCATAAATTTCTTCAATCATTTTGTCTAATTTCGAAAAAAATCAATACTTGTTGATGTTAATACTTTTGTTATAAAAATTTGAAATTGGATTTAAATCATTAGAAATCGCATTGCGACCATTCAAAAATAGCTTCACTAGCAAAACTACCGTAACCAGCAAATGGATCTAATAAAATATCACCCTCACTACTATATTTTTAAAATTAAATCTTTCAGTTCACCAGCTGGTTTTTTCCCCAGTATTTATGCATCATGTATTTCTTATTTCTCTTATCCATTATAGCCTCCCTATCTTTTTTGTTTAATACATTAGTCATAAAAAAATTGTCAAATTAAATTATATCACAAAAAAAGTCATTAGCTAAATCTTGTAAATCTTTCAAAAATTTGATAAAATTTTGTTGTTTTTATTAAACAACTTACAAGGAGTAGTATACCATGTTTTCAGAAATAAGTCTAAAGAAAAGAAGACTTGAGAAAGATTTATCGCAGGTAGAAATTGCAGAAATGCTCAGCATAAATAAATCTTCCTACAGTAGTTGGGAATCTGGACGTGCCAAGCCCAATCAAAAAAATCTAGCAGCACTTGCTAAAATCTTAGATGTTGATGTAACCTACTTCGAGTCTGAGTACAATATTGTCAATAACTATCTTCAGTTGTCTCCTGATAATCAAGCAAAAGCTGAGAAATATGTTGATGAATTACTACTTTCACAACAATCCTCAAAAGTCACTCCACTCTTCTCAGTGCAGGTACTATCAGATATCCAACTTTCTGCCGGTCTTGGAGAATTTTTATTTGATGAATATGAAACTGAAACCGTCTTCTCAGATGAAGAACAGCTTGGATATGATATCGCTACTTGGATTAGTGGTAAGTCTATGGAACCAATCTATCAAGATGGTGAAGTAGCTCTTATTCGTTCCAGTGGATTCGACTATGATGGAGCAGTATATGCTCTATCGTGGAATGATTCAGTCTTTATCAAGAAACTTTATCGTGAAAAAGAGGGTTTTAGAATGGTATCCTTAAATGATAAGTATCCAGATAAGTTTATTCCTTATGAAGATGAACCACGCATTGTTGGCAAAGTCGTAGGTCACTTTATGCCTGTAATTGGAAGTTAAAACATATTCAGGCATTATAGCAAATATTTCAAATAAGCAAGTACTGCTTAAAATACCAAGTAATTACGGGAACATTCCAATTTCAGACATCACCAATATCCAGTTAGAATCGGAGGGAACTCATGAGTCAGCTTGAATTTCATAAAAATGAATTGCAAATGGATTATTTCAGCGATAGCTATCGTAAGTTTGAGACAGACTTCTATAAATATTCTGCGTTAGACACACCTTTGACTTTCTTAACAGATGACATCATGCTTACCATGGCTAAATCTATGAAGAACTACTTCAAATTAAATAAAGAAAATGCCAAAGATAATCGTGATCACTACTTCATTTTTAATATTGAAACTGTGAAAGAAAGTAAGTTGACTAGGAAGTTCTCCTATCAGAAAAACTGTTACAAATATAAATCAAGGAGCAAAAAAACTGATTTGCTCCTTTTTTTATATCCAGAAATTTAATTCTCGCCTTCTTAAACAGCATCAGAACGATATATTGTTTTTTTGAAGATTTAGATAATCCATCAAGTTAATAACTTTATTATTTTTCTGTCACTTCTGAAATAGTATCAGTCTCAAATCCATTTGCTTGAGCAAATAGAATTGTATAATCATAAATAAGATCAAACAACTCATCTATTTCAGAATTTAGTTTCAAAGAAAGTAGTTCTTTTTGATTATCCTGTAAAAATTTTTAAAAAAATTATCAACCTCTTCTTCACTTACTTCTCCTTTTTGTGCTAATTGAATGAAATGAACTAGCTTTTTCTATAAGTTTCTTTACAATTTTCTTATATCTATTTGAAATAAATGCATAATAACCAACACCACCAACAGCTAGAACAGTTGCACCAATAGCTGTTACTAGCACATATTTATTTTTTTGCAAGGCCTTTAACGACCTGTTGAGCTGGTTCTCCTGCCTTTACTTCTTTTTAGATGCTTTACTATATGGCCGGATGAATTTCTGATTATTGAACCATAACGTTTATAAATTCCAGAGTCTAATCCTTTCTGAATACTTAATGGAATTTCTATAGTAACTTGATTTAATGACATAATTATAACCTACCTCTTTATTCTATCGTTCTAGTTTATTCAAAAATAAAATCAGCAATTCGTTTAGCAGCTTTTTCTGTTGCCACTTCAATGTCAGTTTTAGTCCAAGTGTCATTTACATAATTAACAAGAGATTTAGCTATTGGGAACTTACTACCCTATATATCCATGACCACTTGTGATTGTATTCTCTTTTTGTTCTAAACCAAGCATCTCCAATTCCACGATTAATTTCGATTCAAGGAGAATCTTATTACCAAGCTTCTCAGCATAATCTCTAAATTCTTCCTGGCTTTCTAGTCCAGCATCTGACATAATATTTTCTCTATTCAAACCACTTTGCGGCATAATGTGTTCAATATCAATATTTCCATCTAAATTAAAGTCCATACCTTTTTTTCCAATGAAAATAGGAATTCATTTACATAAAGAATAGAATTTGAAACACCACTTTCAGTCAAAGTTTGTTTAACATCTTCATAAACAAAAATTAGTATGAATATGGTTCTTTATTTTTTTGAAATAAGTTCGTCGATTGAAATTGAATCGACTTGACTGTACATCAGATTAATTTCTTCTAGGAAGCCTTTAAAAAGTTTATGGCTATATGAGAGTTCAGATAATTCAATCAAAACTCCAAGTCTAAGTAAGTATTCCAGATATGTGTTATCTTGTCTGAAAAAAATAAATAACTACTAACAAAAAGGTCGTAAATTACCGTTTAATTTGTTTATCAATTGACCATTGATAGTATCAGATACTCGTTCAAAAATTGTTTATGATTGTATTTAGTTCAGCAGTAAACAGAATATCTTCATTTAATAGATGCTTATTTTTTGAGAAAAAGGCTCTTATACCAGGATTTCTTCTATCAGCACCGTTTTGTTCTGAGAGTTTTACGAAAATATAGTGAGTAATTAACGCATTTAAGTCTAATCTAGATGAATCTGTACGTTGTACAATCTCTTGCCAATTTTTTTCGAAGTTTTTTTCCTATCTGATGCGTTTGCGGTGGTCTTAGATACAATTACTTCAATTGGGGTCAATGGAACACCAGTCCCATTTAAAGAATTGAAAAATATTTATTGCCTGATCAGTATTATAACTTGTAATAGTAATCACTTGGCAATTATCAATAAAGTGGTTAGCAAAATTGATAAGAGTAAAAACATTCAATTCGTTACACATATTGTAAAAAAATATCTAAAAGTTTTTTTATAGAAGTTAGTATAGCGGTTGTCTTTCTGGCGACGATAGATTTGGTAAACTCTATCTTTAATAGATACAAAATCTTTACCTAGCAAGATAGTAGTCATCTCACTAGCATATTTTTTTCTGAAATCGAATGATTTAGATACTTTATTCTATCATCGCTAGGATAATACAGTCCATCAACGAAATCATCTTTTTCGTCATCTGAAACATTGAAAAGCATTGTGACAATCTGCTCTTTAATACAATTAAGACGTTTAACTAATCTGCGTGCATCAGTATCTAGAGTCGGTTGAAGATCAAGCTCATTATCAATATTCAATAAGATTGCCTTAAGAAGTAACATAAATGTCGTTGTTCTTTGCTGGCCATCAATCAAGGTTACTTCATGCTCTTCTCCAGATTCTTGAGCAATGAGAACAGCTCCAAAGAAATAATTGTCTTGGGAACTATCATCGAAATTTTCCATATGAAGATTAATATCTTCAATGAGTTGCTCACATTGTGGTACTTGCCAAGCATAGGGTCTCTGATAGGTTGGAATATAAAATTCTGATTTTTCAAAATAAGATTTTATTGTTTGTAAAAAGCCGGTTGAATATCGTTTCTCATTCAGATTCTCCAATTTTTTTCTTATGATATTATATCACGAAAAACGCTAACATTTAAACTCTAAGTATATCCGAACCATCTAACTTCTACTTATCTCCCTGGATCAAACCTTGTTTGAGTTTCATTAATAGGGGATACGTTTATTCCCGTTAACGCCTAGTCTATGGTAACATCTCCGTACCCCCTAGGGTTTATGCAAAAATGGATGGGCTTTTTCCTATCTGAACATGCATCAGCACTCTCTGATGATACAAACAAAGTAACGTACATGTCTGACTTATCACTAGAGAAGAAATTATTACTCCTCAGTCAAGTATACGCCGGGCAGCTACGCACACGCATTCAAGTGATTGAAAAAAACAAGCGTGTTTCCTACACTGGAACAATACCAAGTCTGACCAAAGATTTCATTTTGATAAAAACTACAACAGGTCACATCAATTTGAAATTAAAAGACATTATTAGTATTGAACTTGTCGAGGAGGTGCTCTATGAATCAGCTTGAGTTTCAGCGTAATCACCTACAAATGGACTATTATAGCGAGAGCTACCAAGATTTTGAACGTGACTTCTACCGCTACTCTAACATGAATATTCCATTGACCTTCCTAACTGATGATATCCTAAAAAAACAATGGCGACTTCACGTAAGAATTACTTTTGTCCTCAATAAGGAAAAGTCCAGAGATAACCGCGATCACTTCTTCATATTTGAAGTAAGTACCGTAGATGAGAATCCGCTAATCTATCATTATACATATAAGAAAAACTACAATATATTTAGCAGAAAAAAATAGGAGCAGTTCAATTGACTGTTCCTATTTTTTTAATATTCATAAAATCTAAAGTCTTTATACTCTTTAACAATGGAGTCGCCAACCAGAACAGACTATACTGACCAGCGACTACCTTAAATTTAATGTTTCAGATTTATTTTCTTATCTCTAATTTCATAAACTACATCTGCTACATTTTTCGAGTAATCGTTTATCGTGGGTGATAAACACGATAGTTCAGTGTACTCCTTCATTAGTATTTCCAAAGCCTCTAAACTTGGTATGTCAAGGAAGTTACTGGGTTCATCCATTATTAGGATGTTATATCTACCCATGAGCATTTTAGCAAGCAACAATTTTATAATTTCTCCACCGCTTAAAACAGATAAACTTTTTCCAATATCGTTCTGTTTGAACCCCATAGATGCTAGCACTGAACGAATTTCTGATATATTGTAGTCACAATCCTTCTGCATAAACTCCATAACATTCTGATTACTGTTGTACTTGTAACCATTCTGTGCAAAGTAACCTATTTTTGCCTTAGGCGAAATAGAAATTCCTTCTTCATGGTTTAAGATCATTTGGATTAAAGTTGTTTTTCCGATTCCATTACCACCAGTTAACGCCACTTTTGCTCCTAACGGAATTTGAAAAGATGCATTTTCAAACAGAGCCTTATCCCCAAATACTTTATTAATTTCTGCACCGACTATAGGGTATGGATTATGGAGCTCCAATGCTTTACTTTTGCCTGAAACGAATTTCTGCGAATGCCTTCCGGAGCTTCTACTTTTCCTAAAGGTCGCAATCCTGTGCTCTAGGGTTTTAGCGACATTATACATCTTTTTTTCCTTACTTCCTATTGATTTTTTTGATGAGCTAAACGCCCTCCGTCTTCAGTACTTTTTCTTTGAAGAACCTTTTGCCTTCTGTTCTATTTTTACGAGCCTGTTTTTCGCTTTTTCCTCCCATGACCCTTTCCAATCGGGCACGTTCCGCAATAAATTGTTCGTATTCTGCGCCTTGGCTCTTACGTTCTTCCTCTTTCTGACGAAGATAATCAGAATAGTTTCCCCAATACTCAGTGATTTTTGCCATCTTTCAGTTCCCATATTTTTATCTACTATTTCATCAAGAAAATAGCGGTCATGGCTAATAACTAACAGTGCACCTGTAAAATATTTTTAGCTGTCCTATTAGAAAATCAATTCCTTCACGGTCTAAATGGCTCGTAGGTTCATCCGCTAAAATACCATGAACCTGTGCCGATAAGGCCTGTGCTATTTTAAGCCTTGTTTCTTCACCACCGCTCATAGTCTGTATATTTAATTGCTCAACACCTAGCTTGCCTACAAGTGCAAAATCTTTTTCCTCCTGCAGAGTTACTTCGTCCAACTGGGGAATATAGGCAAGTTCACCCAGACGATTCATTTTACATCCTGGGGGAGTTAATTCTCCTAAAAGTACCCTGAGTAAAGTGCTTTTTCCAGCACCATTTGCTCCTACTAAACCAATACGGTCATAATCATATACTTCTAATTCATTTATATCTAAAACATCGCGTCCTTTGAATTCCACACGAATGTCTTTTGCTTTTAATATTAATTCCATAACATTTCCTCCTGTCTATAATCGCATGCTTTCATTTGCTTGTATGCAGGGAAAACCCTGCGATTTTAGCAGGAAGAGTTACATGAAAAATAAGATACATAAATATTCCTCCAATATTGTTTATTTTTAAATCTAATTTTTCTAACCTCAGTTATCATTTGGCAAACTATAGCAATGCCAATAATTAAAAATACCTGATAGTAAAAACCAATGATTTACACCGATTTTATCAGCAAAAGAATCCAGAAAGAATTAACCCAATTGGCATAGCAAGTGACATGATACTTCCGATCAAAGAAAATACACGTCCTAAATATTCAGGCTTAATTTTCTCCTGAAAAAGAGCTGTTTGCACACCGCTATAAAATGGCACCGAAAGCCCCATTATTGCACAGCAAACTACGAATATTACAAATCCATTTGGAGGAAGTATTCCCGAAACGGCTAAACTGGTCCCCATTATAAAAAATGAACTTGTTATTAGTAATACATGCTTTTCGAAGCCCCCTAATCTTCCTAATAATAAGCCTCCTGCTAGCATCCCAAATGCAAAGGAAATTTCCGTAATAGAAATATGCACAGGCGTTCCATTAAAGTGTTCCATGCTTATTAAAGGAAATAGTGCATTGATTGGCATATAAACAAAAGTATATAGTGTTCCTAAGAGTAATAAGGCAAACAATCCTTTGTTTTGTCTCAGAACCACAACTCCTTCTTTTCATCTCCCTTATGAAATTTGGTTCTAAACTTTGCACTTGATTACCCAGCTTAGGTATACGTACAATTGCTACCGTAATAGATGCAATCACAGCACCCAATACGTCGATGGCAATAATAGCATTTAAATCCCAAACGGAGTATAAGAGTCTCTGCAACTGCCGGACTAACAATATAGCTTATAGACTGCAAAGACTGACTATAGCCTGCGCATTTCGTTAGCTGTTCTTCTGGTACTAAAAGTGGTGTAACCGCATTGAGTGCTGGGGTATGAAAAGCTGTTCCAATGCTACGGATAAACAATACTATCATAATCATCCAGACAGGTAGCTCCATACAGAATGCAACAATAGCAAGCACTGCACCAGTCTGCGCGATAATTAAATCGGCACCAATCATTATCTTCTTCCTATCATGACGATCCACTAGCACACCAATGGCAGGTCCCAAAAATCGCATAGGGTAAAAACCTACTAATGAAGCCATAGACAAGACCATCGCAGATCCTGTTTTTTTCTGTAAGGTAAAAAAATAATCGCCATTTGCAGGATGGCACTAGTGATTAATGATACTGCTTGCCCTGCCCATATTGCATAAAAATTTTTCGTTTCCAATTGTTGTATTTTTTTCCATTTATATTATCTCCTGCATATTATTTTGCTTGAATTTCTATTTTGAATAGCATTCTAGGCAATAAAAATGCAGGCCAAACCCCACAATGTGGCTTTTTGGTCTGCATACATACAATTTGGAAACATTCATATTAAAGACATAGTTAAATAAAGGTATAGTTAAATAACCAATATCCTCACCGTAACTAATGAATGCTCAATATCGTATAAATAAGCACAACAAAAAAAGCCTATCATCGGGTATAGATTCTGCTTTTTTATTGCCAGCTTATCTTAAACGCATTGAGGCTGTCATAGTTTCGGTTCCTCCTACATCTTTGTTTATATCAATTTATAGTATAACACAACAAGATGATATGTTCAATATAAAAGTTATGGAATGAGACTCATACTTCCAATTCGATGCCAGATTTAAAAGGATATGACGAAGTTTTTCTTCATAGACTGTAACGCTCTGGATTATCTTCCTTAGTAGCAAGCGATTAGCTTTCACAAAATCTTCTGCTTGTAGTTTTAAAAAAATTCATCAGGATTTTCTAACTCAACCTCAAAAATATTTCATTTTACATTCCCTCATTTCATTTATTGATAAATTGAGTTTGCAAAAAGAGTGGACAATTTTTGTCTACTCTTAACCTTTAAAAATAGTTTTTTTAATCGATTTGAAGTTGCCTAAATTATTACTTATTCGGTAAAATGAAGTATTGCTTTCAACAGATTTCCTTCAACTACACTTCACTTGATTCAAACAAAGGTGGGTACATTTCTATTCCCACAAACTCCTTGTCAATGGAAACAAACACGTACCCACAGGGTAAATGGAAATAGAAACTGATAATTTCTAGCTATCACTTCTACTCATTCCAAAAATTTTCTCACTCTGATACTTACCCACCATAAAGCAAAAAGCCTTGCAATCAAGGCTTTCATTATCCCTTTCGTTCAAAGGTTTCTAAGCTTTTACGAGCAGAGCGACACACTCAGCGGTTCGCTATCTCCGTTCTGTCTGCGTGCTAGCACTTGTCAATCACGGACAGCTATCGCATGGGCGGAAGTAAATGCTAATCTTCGTCGTTTTACTCCTTGACTAGCAAACTTACCGCCTCAACATGGTGCGTCTGCGGAAAAAGATCAACCGGCTGGACTTTCTTCAATTCATAGCCCAACTCTTGGTAGAGTTTGATATCACGCGCCATAGTAGCTACATTGCATGAGATATAGGCGATGCGGTCAGCTCCTGTTTGTGCGCTTGCCTTAATAAAGCTATCGGTCAAGCCCTTACGTGGTGGGTCGACTAGGATAGCAGTTGGTTGGATGCCTTCCTTGAGCCAATTCTTCATAGCATTTTCAGCGGTGTCACAGACATAGTGGGCATTGGTGATATTGTTTAACGTAGCATTCTTCTGGCTATTCTCCACGGCTTCTGAAATGACCTCAACCCCATAAACTTCCTTAACATGCTTAGCGACTGATAAGCCAATAGTCCCGATTCCTGAGTAGGCATCGATCACCACATCCTCTGCTCTTAACTCCGCAAAGTCAATAGCTGTCTGATAGAGTTTCTCTGCCATTTCAGTATTGACCTGGTAAAAGGCTGGACCAGAGATTTGGAAATCATTGCCCAACATTTGGTCGGTAATGTAATCTTGACCATAAAGTGTACGCCATTCTTTCCCGAAAATCGCATTGGTATTTTGGTCATTGATATTCTGCATAACAGACACAATTTCTGGAAATTGCTTGATAGCTTGTTCAATCAACTGTTCAACTCGGAAAATTTTAGGACGAGTTGTCACCAAAATAACCATAATCTGACCTGAATGATGGCCACGACGTACAACAAGGTTACGAATCAAGCCGGACTGTTCCTTCTCATCATAGGGTTTTAAGTCATAGCGACGAAGCAAATCTCGCAAAGCCACAATAACCTGGTCAATAACTGGATCCTGAATGTAAATCCTCCAGTGGCATAAGGTCATGAGAATTCTTACGGAAGAAACCAGTTTCTAGAACACCATTAACACGACGAACAGGTACCTGAGCCTTGTTGCGATACTTGATAGGATTTTCCATACCAAGAGTATCAGAAACCTCTACATCCCTGATTCCAGCAATTTTATAGAGGTTATCTTTTACTTGCTTGGTTTTGAACTTGAGTTGTTCTGGATAAGCTAGATGTCCCAAGTCGGCGATCCCTGAACGCAAGTAAGCCAAATCTAAGTCTTGATTACGGTGAGGAGATTGTGTAAGGTATTCCTCAACCTTACCAAAGCCAATTTTCTTGTTGACTTTAAGGACACGCATGAGGATTTTCTCAGTCGGTAGAGTATTCTCTACAAAAAAGACCAAGCCATCTACCTTGGCAACACCTGCTCCTTCATGTGTCAAATCGACAATCTCTACTTCTACAATATCATTTTTCTTTAACATATGTTTCACTTTCTATCAGCCGACAAAAAAAGACGGCAACTGTTCTGTTACCATCTATTATACCATGAATTAGCCTAAGCACCAAAACTCTTGAAAAAGTTTACAATTGCTTGCCAAATAGCACTGAGGATATTTCCACCATCTTGAATAGCTTTATTAGCATCAAAGTTAAGGTCAATATTGCTAAAACTATCTCCTGCTTGCGCTACGATACTTTGTTTCAGATCCTTTAGAGTCTTTGTAAAGTCTTCATTGTTGAGAATATCGCTCTTTGATAGATTAAAGGCAAAGTTGATGATGACATTGACTTGGTTGCCTGTAACTACTTGATCAAGTTTGTAGTTCTTCAAAGTATCTTCGACAATTTTACGAACATCATCTTCTGTAAGTTCACCTTTAGACTCTTTAGCTTTAGCGACTGCAGCCTTGATATCGGCAAGGGCTACGTTTAGTTTATTGGCATCGAAGCCTGATTTGTCCTTGTTTTCATCGTTAATGTCTGACAAGGCCTTGAGCTCTTCCTGAGCTAGGTCTTTATTTTCTTGAGGAAGTTGAACACCATTAGCTTCTAGTGAATAGTAAATACCTGCTAGGGCACTTTCACCTGTTACAGGGATTGGCGCAGCTACGGTTATACGAGCATGTTCAACACCCAAGGTAACAGTAGCATTACGGTACATGTCTTGGGTCACTTTAGTGATATTTTCAGGGGTTTCAATCTTCACTTCAAGTGGAGATTTTTCACCTAATTTTTGAATTTTTGCAGACGAATAGAGCTGGAGACTTGAGTCATTGGCGACGTTCATAATCTTTGAGTAGACATCTGGCGTCATAGTCTTCAGTTCTTTGGTATCTGTAGAGGCGTTATAGCCGAGTTTTTTTAAAGTTTGATTTTTTTGATCTTCTGTTAACGAAGAACCCAAGACGTACTCAGGTTGAACATAAGTTTCATCAATTACTTTTTTTGAACATCAGTGGTCGCTTGAGCGCTTTGCAAAGTTGCAACTGCTAAAAGAACTGCAGCACTAGTCAGAAAGAATTTCTTTCGCATGAGACGTTCCTCCTTTTCCTATCTAGAATACCTTACAAAACTTAAAAAAGCCTTATACAATGAATCAATCATATTGAATAAAAATTATCACACAGTTTAGAAAACAAATAAATAGGGCTCTATAATATTTGTAGTGGCTAAATCCCCATAGATATTATGGAACCTATTTTTGTTGTGAAAAAAAGTCTCATAATATCTATAATGAAAAAGCGACAAAACAACTCATTAGAAAGAATCATATGGAACAATCCACTACAATTTACAAAGAGCCATATTATTCGACTTTACGAAAAGAAAAGCCCTTAGAAACTTGAGTTCTAAGGGCTTTTGTCTTCTTGGCATTAGACACTTTGTAATTTAGCCAGAAATTTATTTTATAGGATTAAATTTTTTTATTTTAATCTTCTTTTTTTCTTACGAACTACAAGTCCAAATCCACTCATTACTCCAAGAAGTCCAAGTCTTTGCTAAGCTAGTATGATCTTCAGTACCAGTATTTGGCAACTGAGGAGTATTTTCTTTAGCAGAGGTTGGTTTCTCTGGAGCTACTGGTTTCTCTGGAGTCACTGGTTTCTCTGGAGTTACTGGTTTCTCTGGAGTTACTGGTTTCTCTGGAGTTACTGGTTTCTCTGGAGTCACTGGTTTCTCTGGAGTTACTGGTTTCTCTGGAGTTACTGGTACAATTGGAACGTAGATGATTGGTGTGTCATCACCTGGGTTTGTTGGAAGGTTTGGAAGTTCCTTTCCTGGTTCTACTGGTTTACCTGGTTTGCTTGGATCTTTTGGATCTGGCAAGTATGGTTTGTAGCCTGGTACGTCTGGAACAACTGGTTGACCTGGTTTACCTGGATCTGTTGGATCATTTGGATACTTCACTTTTGGTGTTGATGGGAAGTTTGGATCGTCTGGTGTTCCTGGTTTTGGAACCAAGTTTCCAAGTGGTTTGTAGGTTACTGTATCTGTTGCTTCAGGATTTTCTGGAGTAACTGTCTTACCACCAGCTTCTGTCTTATCAGCGTAGTAACCTGGAATTACTGGTACAGATACCTTACCGTAAGTATGGCTCTTCTCAGTCCATGTTGTAGTTCCAGAAGCTTTGTTTTCTTTACCAGTAAATGTAAAGTCATCTTGGACATTGTCTCCTGGAGTCTTATCGCCTGCTCCTTCAAACTTAACTGTTTGTTTAGTTGGTTTCTTCACATCATTTACGATTGGTACGTAGATAATTGGTGTGTCGTCACCTGGGTTTTCAGGAGTGATTGGTTTTCCGGGTTCTACTGGTTTACCTGGTTTGCTTGGATCTTTTGGATCTGGCAAGTATGGTTTGTAGCCAGGTACGTCTGGAACAACTGGTTGACCTGGTTTACTTGGATCTGTTGGATCATTTGGATACTTCACTTTTTGGTGTTGATGGGAAGTTTGGATCGTCTGGTGTTCCTGGTTTTGGAACCAAGTTTTCCAAGTGGTTTTGTAGGTTACTGTATCTGTTGCTTCAGGATTTTCTGGAGTAACTGTCTTACCACCAGCTTCTGTCTTATCAGCGTAGTAACCTGGAATTACTGGTACAGATACCTTACCGTAAGTATGGCTCTTCTCAGTCCATGTTGTAGTTCCAGAAGCTTTATTTTTCTTTACCAGTAAATGTAAAGTCATCTTGGACATTGTCTCCTGGAGTCTTATCGCCTGCTCCTTCAAACTTAACTGTTTGTTTAGTTGGTTTCTTCACATCATTTACGATTGGTACGTAGATGATTGGTGTGTCGTCACCTGGGTTTTCAGGAGTGATTGGTTTTCCTGGTTCTACTGGTTTACCTGGTTTGCTTGGATACTTTTGGATCTGGCAAGTATGGTTTGTAGCCTGGTACGTCTGGAACAACTGGTTGACCTGGTTTACTTGGATCTTTTGGATCATTTGGATACTTCACTTTTGGTGTTGATGGGAAGTTCGGATCGTCTGGTGTTCCTGGTTTTGGAACCAAGTTTCCAAGTGGTTTGTAAGTTACAGTTTCTTCAAGATTTTCTTGAGTGACTGTCTTAGAAGCAACACTTGCTTTATCCGCATAGTATCCAGTAACACCTGGCGTTGGAACTGCATCATAGTTAGTCTTATTAGTTGTCCATGCTTCATCAGGGTTAAGAACTTTACCTGTAACTTTATCAAGTTTTAAGGTACGTGTCCATTGTGCATTTTGAACATTGTCTGCTGGTGTTTGACTACCTGCACCTACATAATGAACAGTTGACGTTACATCTTTCTTCCATTGATCTTCCGCAGGGTATTTAGGACTGTTTGGATCATTTGGATTGATTGGATCTGTTGGATTATGTGGATCGTTTGGTCCAACTGGTGTTTCACCATGTTTCAAGGTTACTGTCCATGTTTGATCGACTGAAGCATCGTTATCGAAGTGGGCACCTGTTGGGAACTCATCGCTAACGAGAACGTAACCACGATCTTCATAATACTTGATCTTGTCCGCAGTTGAGTAATTAATTGCCTCACCTGATTTACCACCGACTTGATCATTGGCAAGGGTTTGACCAGTTGTTTGATCAACGTACTTGATCACTGCTTTTTGGTCTGCCTTACGGTAAACAACTGGGGTATCAGCTCCTGGGTTAGATGGTGTTACATTTGGAATGTCTGTTACATAACCTGGGATGACTGGTGTTGGTGTTACACCACCCTTAGTTGGATCGTTTGGATCATTCGTATATTGTGGAGTTGGTGCATTTGGAATTTTGTTTCCTTCTGGATCAACTGGAATGATCTTACCGAGTTCCTTATAAACTACTTTATCTGTAGCTTCTGGGTGTTCTGGAGTAACTGTCTTACCACCTGCTTCAGCTTTATCCGCATAATAGTGTTCAACTACTGGGACTTTTACTTTGCCATAGTCATGACTGTTTTCAGTCCATGTTGTTGTGCCATCAGCTTGATTCTTCTTGCCTGTGAATGTATAGTCACTTTGAACATCATCTTTTGGTGTGGTTGAACCAGCTCCTTCAAACGTTACAGTTTGTTTGGTTGGTTGTGTCACATCATTTGTTTTTGGTACGTAGATGATTGGTGTGTCTTCACCTGGGTTTGTTGGAAGGTTTGGAAGCTCCTTACCTGGTTCTACTGGTTGACCTGGTTTGCTTGGATCTTTTGGATCTGGCAAGTATGGTTTGTAGCCTGGTACGTCTGGAACAACTGGTTTACCTGGTTTCGTTGGATCCGTTGGATCATTTGGATACTTCACTTCTGGTGTTGATGGGAAGTTTGGATCGTTTGGTGTCTCTGGTTTTGGAACCAAGTTTCCAAGTGGTTTGTAAGTTACAGTTTCTTCAAGATTTTCTTGAGTGACTGTCTTAGAATCAACACTTGCTTTATCCGCATAGTATCCAGTAACACCTGGCGTTGGAACTGCATCATAGTTAGTCTTATTAGTTGTCCATGCTTCATCAGGGTTAAGAACTTTACCTGTAACTTTATCAAGTTTTAAGGTACGTGTCCATTGTGCATTTTGAACATTGTCTGCTGGTGTTTGACTACCTGCACCTACATAATGAACAGTTGACGTTACATCTTTCTTCCATTGATCTTCCGCAGGGTATTTAGGACTGTTTGGATCATTTGGATTGATTGGATCTGTTGGATTATGTGGATCGTTTGGTCCAACTGGTGTTTCACCATGTTTCAAAGTTACTGTCCAAGTTTGATCAACAGATGCATCTGTGTCATAAGTAGCTCCTGCTGGGAACTCATCGCTTACAAGAACGTAACCACGATCTTCATAGTACTTAATCTTAGCTGCAGTTGAGTAGTCAATAGCTTCACCAGATTTACCAGAAACTTGATCATTTTCAAGTGTTTTACCAGTATTTTGGTCTACATACTTGATAATAGCTTTTTGTTCTGCCTTACGGTAGACAACAGGTGTATCTTCTCCTGGTTTGTTAGGAGTTACACTTGGTGTATCTGTCACATAACCTGGGATGACTGGAGTTGGAGTCTTGCCACCCTTAGTTGGATCGTTTGGATCATTCGTATATTGTGGAGTTGGTGCACTTGGAATTTTGTTTCCTTCTGGATCAACTGGAATGATCTTACCAAGTGGTTTATAAGTAACCTTATCCGTAACTTCTGGTTGATCTGGAGTAACTGTCTTAGATCCAGCTTCCTTCTTATCGGCATAGTAATGTTCAACTACTGGAACTGTTTCTTTACCATAAGTGTGATTAGGTTGATCCCATGTTGTCGTACCATTTTTTTGTTTACCAGTAAAGGTGAAGTTATCTTGAACCTTATCAGCTGGAGTAGCTGTTCCTGCTCCTTCAAACGTTACCGTTTGTTTAGTTGGTTTTGTAACTTCAGTTGTTTTTGGTACGTAGATAATTGGTGTATCTTCACCTGGTTTATCCGGTGTTACAGGTGTTCCTGGAGTTACTGGTTTACCTGGTTTGCTTGGATCTTTTGGATCTGGCAAGTATGGTTTGTAGCCTGGTACATTAGGAACAACTGGTTGACCTGGTTTAGTTGGATCGTTTGGATCATTTGGATACTTCACTTCTGGTGTTGATGGGAAGTTTGGATCTGTTGGTGTCTCTGGTTTTGGAACCAAGTTTCCAAGTGGTTTGTAAGTTACAGTTTCTTCAAGATTTTCTTGAGTGACTGTCTTAGAAGCAACACTTCCTTTATCAGCGTAGTAACCTGTCAATCCTGGTGTTGGAACTGCATCATAGTTAGCCTTATTCGCTGTCCATGGTGCATCAGGGTTAAGAACTTTACCTGTAACTTTATCAAGATTTAAGGTACGTGTCCATTGTGCATTTTGAACATTGTCAGCTGGGGCAGTTGCCTTACCGTCTGATACTACATACTTAACAGTTGATGTTACATCTTTCTTCCATTGATCTTCCGCAGGGTATTTAGGACTGTTTGGATCATTTGGATTGATTGGATCTGTTGGGTTATGTGGATCATTTGGTCCAACTGGAGTTTCACCATGTTTCAAAGTTACTGTCCAAGTTTGATCAACAGATGCATCTGTGTCATAAGTAGCTCCTGCTGGGAACTCATCACTTACAAGAACATAACCACGATCTTGGTATTTCTTAATCTTAGCTGCAGTTGAGTAGTCAATAGCTTCACCAGATTTACCAGAAACTTGATCATTTTCAAGTGTTCTACCAGTATTTTGGTCTACATACTTGATAATAGCTTTTTGTTCTGCCTTACGGTAGACAACAGGTGTATCTTCTCCTGGTTTGTTAGGAGTTACACTTGGTGTATCCGTCACATAACCTGGGATGACTGGAGTTGGAGTTTCACCACCCTTAGTTGGATCTTGTGGATCATTGTTGTACTGTGGAGTTGGTGCACTTGGAATTTTGTTTCCTTCTGGATCAACTGGAATGATCTTACCAAGTGGTTTATAAGTAACCTTATCCGTAACTTCTGGTTGATCTGGAGTAACTGTCTTAGATCCAGCTTCCTTCTTATCGGCATAGTAATGTTCTACAACTGGAACTGTTTCTTTGCCATAAGTGTGATTAGGTTGATCCCATGTTGTTGTACCATTTTTTTGTTTACCAGTAAAGGTGAAGTTATCTTGAACCTTATCAGCTGGAGTAGCTGTTCCTGCTCCTTCAAACGTTACCGTTTGTTTAGTTGGTTTTGTAACTTCAGTTGTTTTTGGTACATAGATGATTGGTGTATCTTCACCTGGTTTATCAGGTGTTACAGGTGTTCCTGGAGTTACTGGTTTACCTGGTTTAGTTGGATCTTTTGGATCTGGAAGATGTGGTTCATAACCTGGTACATCTGGAACAACTGGTTGACCTGGTTTAGTTGGATCCGTTGGATCATTTGGATACTTCACTCCTGGTGTTGATGGGAAGTTTGGATCATTTGGTGTCTCTGGTTTTGGAACCAAGTTTCCAAGTGGTTTGTAAGTTACAGTTTCTTCAAGATTTTCTTGAGTGACTGTCTTAGAAGCAACATTTGCTTTATCAGCGTAGTAGCCTGTCAAACCTGGTGTTGGAACTGCATCATAGTTATCCTTATTCGATGCCCATGGAGTAGATGAGAGAACTTCACCTGTTACCTTATCAAGCGTCAAGGTACGTGTCCATTGTGCATTTTGAACATTGCCAGCTGGGGCAGTTGCCTTACCGTCTGATACTACATACTTAACAGTTGATGTTACATCTTTCGTCCATTGATCTTTCGCAGGGTATTTTGGACTGTTTGGATCATTTGGATTGATTGGATCTGTTGGATTATGTGGATCGTTTGGTCCAACTGGTGTTTCACCATGTTTCAAGGTTACTGTCCAAATTTGATCAACCGATGCATCTGTGTCGTAAGTAGCTCCTGTTGGGAACTCATTGCTAACGAGAACATAACCACGATCTTGGTATTTCTTGATCTTAGCTGCAGTTGAGTAGTCAATAGCTTCACCAGATTTACCAGAAACTTGATCATTTTCAAGTGTTGTACCAGTTGTTTGATCAACGTACTTGATAATAGCTTTTTGTTCTGCCTTACGGTAGACAACAGGTGTATCTTCTCCTGGGTTAGATGGTGTTACACTTGGAGTGTCTGTCACATAACCTGGGATAACTGGAGTTGGAGTCTTGCCACCCTTAGTTGGATCTTGTGGATCATTGTTGTACTGTGGAGTTGGTGCACTTGGAATTGGTGTATTAGTTTCATCAACTGGGATGATCTTACCAAGTGGTTTATAAGTAACCTTATCCGTAACTTCTGGTTGGTCTGGAGTAACTGTCTTAGATCCAGCTTCCTTCTTATCGGCATAGTAATGTTCAACAACTGGAACTGTTTCTTTACCATAAGTGTGATTAGGTTGATCCCATGTTGTTGTACCATTTTTTTGTTTACCAGTAAAGGTGAAGTCATTTTGAACCTTATCAGCTGGAGTAGCTGTTCCTGCTCCTTCAAACGTTACCGTTTGTTTAGTTGGTTTAGTCACATCATTTACGATTGGCACGTAGATGATTGGTGTGTCACGTGAAATACGGTCTGGATCACCCTCATCATTTGGTTCAATAGTCTTATCAGTAATATTATAACCCCAGGCTTGTGGTTGATTTGCTCTAATCTTGTATCCTGCTGGAGCGTCTGGGATTTTCGTTTCAGCTGCTTGAGTCGGATCAACCGGATTATTTTCATAAGTCTTAGATACTGAACCTGGAATAACATTTCCAGCTTCGTCTACTTGGATGATTTTACCTAACTTTTTATAAGTAACAGTATCTGTAGCATGTGGCTGATCTGGTGTGACAGTCTTTTTACCTGCACTAGCTTTATCTGCATAATAACCGGTAACAACTGGCGTCGAAACTTCTCCATAAGTGTGAGATGTTTGATCCCATGTTTTTGCATGGGTTTGAATGTTTTCTTCACCTGTAAAAGTAAAATTATTTTGAAGATTTTGGGGTGGGTTACTCTCTGCTCCAGTATAGGTTACAGTTTGGCTAGTTGTTTGTTGAATAGCGGTAGAATCTTTTTCAAGAACAAGACGATAGCGTGTTCCTGGTGCAAATTGATTTCCTCCATTACCTGCAATAGTAGGATCAATAGCATAGCTTCCATCAGGTTGACGAATGAGAGTAACTGTTTCTTTTTGGTTCAAAGACCACGTTTCACTACTAATCTTTGGAGCAGGATACTTCTTCAAAGCTTCATCCAATTCATCTGGAGTTAGAGAATCTGGATCAATAACCTCATTGGTGTGAATTTCACTATAATCATAGATAGTGTCACTTGTCTGACGGTCAATATAGGCTTCTACTTTTGTAGGATCACCATCAACAGTTTTAAGACGATAACCTGCTGGAAGTTTTGGAAGTTCAGTAATAGCAGCATCCGATGGATCTGGGACAGGAGTACCATCATCAGAAGTAAGAATATTATTTGTATTTTTAAAGACTTTACTAGTCGTTACTCCGGAGATTGAATTGCCGTCAGAATCTACAAAACTAATAGTTCCTAGATTCTTGTAATAAATATTTATGATGCGATGTCTCGCTTCTCCACCATTACTACTCTTCGATACGACAACATAATTGTAGGTCCAAGGAATATCAAACATATCTGTTTCAATTTTAATGCCATTAATATCATCTCTGGTGACATATTTACCAGAAATTACTGGAATATTTACAGCTTTTAAAACTTAAATTTTTTTGGATCTATTTCATGTGAAGACCATCCATTTTTCCGAGATAGCTCTTCGGCTACGATTTAGACGAGAATCTGATACTTTATTTTCTGTGTAGTCACCTTTAAGCTCAGAGGAGTTATCAGATTTTTTTATCGGAGTTTTTAGATTCCTCATTTTCAACACTAGTAGCTGAATCTAAAGTTTCCGTCTTCTGTACATCTACTTTATTTTCAGGAGTAGTTTCTTCATCTACTTTTGAAATTTGATCATTTAATTTGCTATTTTTCTGAATTGTTGGTGGTTTTCTGAGATTCTTGAATACCTGCACTTGCTTCAGAAAAAGTGGTCTCTACTGCCTCTTCATCAACCGCTTTTTTAGTGGGAATAGATTGCTGATCACTAGCAACCGTTTGTTGATCACTGGCTTCAACAACAGCTACTCTATCTAAAATAGGTGTTTCATCAGCACTTGCAACCTGCCCACTCAAAAAGAAGGCTGTACCTAATAATACAGAAGCTAAACCAAAACTATACTTCCGTAATGAAAAAAACGTTGCCGTTCACTAAAATCATTTTTTTCATTATTAATCCCTCAATCATATTTATTAATTATAGTATATCACTATTATAATTTTTTTCAAGTAATAACATTATTTTTACGTCCATAACGTTCGTAATTTATATATATGAACTATCTTTCCAGACAAAAATCGTACTGTTTTTTTAACATTTTTTTAATTTTTTTGAGACCTAATCTGAACTCAACTTTTATAAAACGAATTATAATGTAATTAAGTCATAGTTTCAGATTTTTTTAGTTTTTAAAGATGCATTTTAAAACAAAAAGATATAGTTGCATTTTAACTAAATCTTTTTTTATATTTCTTAGTAAAAAAATTTACTACTAAACTAAATTAAAAAAATTTAATAATGTAGAGATTTAGTTGAACCTGTCTAGAGTAATA